>Ga0187781_10003639_pt1 | contig 11574 bp, 8 predicted proteins | sample 0715_SJ02_MP02_2_FD_132447 | JGI IMG/M metagenome (GOLD analysis project Ga0187781, IMG submission 132447) | Tropical peat soil microbial communities from peatlands in Department of Meta, Colombia - 0715_SJ02_MP02_20_MG | ecosystem: Environmental > Terrestrial > Soil > Wetlands > Peat | place...
GAGGCTGCCTCGGCTTATTCATACTTTGCCTGCTCCTTCCAGCGCCCGTCGCGGGTTATGCCCAAGGCCAGCCCGAAGCAACTCGCCCTGAATCGGTCCGCCTAGAACCGACGTTGGACATTGCCACTCCCGCGCTCGAATCCGCCACCCACGCTCCTTTGCCCGAGCAATATATCTGGAGCGATCAGAAGGGGAGCGCGGAGGAGGGCGTATACCTCAGCTTCCGGAAGTTTTTCTCCCTGAGAAAGGTTCTGCCCGTGGCTACGCTCTATGCCGCAGGGCCAAACTACCTACGAATATATTTGAATGGCCGGCTCCTGGCCGCCGCGGAACGTGATGCCACGGATAGGATTCACCCCTTCGTGCTGGCGATCGATGTTTCCGGACAAATGCGGCCAGGGCGCAACCTGATTGCCATCATTGCCCAGGGTGACCGCTTGGTGTTGAAAATCGTCCCGGCCGTCCTCCAATCAGTCAAGCCTGCCGTTCTTATGACCGATGCCACTTGGAAGTGCGAGGTCGGCTCCCACACGGGATGGGAAACCCTGGGATTCGACGACCGCGCCTGGCCGCAGGCTATATCGCTGGGCGGCATCGAAGAGAAGAGTGATTTCTTTCATAACAACGAGGACGCGGGCATGTACCGTTGGCCGGGCTACGACGGCATCTCACCTTTCCTTGCCCATGCGGTGCTGAAGGCAGACGAGCTGACTTACGGCTTCGAAGGCATGGGGAAGTTTTCGAATTCCTCGGCGCTATTGGGGTATGACTGGCGTGAGGTTGCGCTCCGGCCGGGCACGTCGGCTTCTTTCCACCACAACCCGACTACAACGGGTGAGAGGAACCTGCCCAGGTCGCAGGAGTTCGCGGCGACATTGCCGACCGCAAAGCTTCCGATATCGGAATTCCCCTACCTGGTGTTGGGATTCAGAAGAGAGTGTACCGGCCGCCTGCGTGTGATCTCTGACTCGCCCGCGCCCATACGCCTCGAGGTTCAATATGGCGAATCCGCCGAAGAAGCCGTTTCGAACCCTTACCTCGGCGCCAACGAAATCTACGTGCCTCCCTACGGGACTGTTTATGGCCCCAAGAGCGCCTTTCAGTATGCGCTGGTCAGATTTCTAGGCGGGACGTCGCCCCTGCGTTTCAAGGCCATCGACGCGGATTTCATCTATTACCCTGTAAAGCAGATGGGTTCCTTCGAGTGTCCGGATCCAACGCTTAACAAGATTTGGCAAACGGGCGCATATACTGCCCACCTGTGCATGCAGGACTCCATTTATGATGGAGCCAAACGCGACAGGCTGTGCCTGGCCGGCGGCCTGGATATCAGCGAGCGGGTGATCAGCGACGTCTTTGGCGACCGCTTCTTAATCGATAAATCTCTGAAAGAGTTGATTGCCGGCGCGGGCAATCCCGTAAAAAACGACGTCAACGGAATCCCCGGATACTCTGCTCTCTGGGTGATAACTGAGGCGGACTATTTTCGCCACACGGGAGACACCGAGCATTTGAGGTCAGTTCAGGAATCGCTCGGCGCCTTGTTGGAATACATGGCCACGCAGATTGACGACAAGGGCCTCTTCAGGAATTCCAACAATCACTCGACCTTCGTCGATTGGTCCCCCGATTTGGACCAGGACTCCGCTGAATCGCGCCGCGTGACCTTGATGGAATTCCTGCGGGCCTTTTACGAGGGCGCGTGGCTTCTCGAGCAGGCGGACGACGCTACGGCGGCGGAGAAATTCCAGCAGATCGCTGAGAAGCTTCGCGCCGATACACTCAAAAACTCGCTGGATCCTGCAAGAAACATCTTTGGTGAACGCTGGCAGACCAACGCCATGGCCGTCTACTCGGGCCTCACCGACGCAACCCAGCGCGCGGCGGTATGGGAAAACATCCTCTCCCGGCCCTACCGCTTCAACGTGACGCCTCACTTCAACTATTTCGCAGTTTCCGCCATGGCAGAGGCCGGGCGCCGGAACGAGGCCGCGGATTGGATCGTAGCCTACTGGGGCGGGATGCTGCGGCCCGACACGACAACGTTTTGGGAAGGTTACGACACGCGTTGGCCAAAGGAGCACTTTCACGGGCATCTCCAAACGGACCATGGTGAAGGATACTTTGTGAGCCTGTGTCACGGATGGTCAAGTGGGCCGACAGCCTGGCTGATGGAACAGGTGCTGGGTATTGAGCCCACCACCGCCGGCTTCAGCAAGGTCAACATTCGGCCCGACCTCTGCGGCATGCAATATGCGCGGGGTGCCGAACCGTGCCCGCAAGGGCTCGTCAAAGTTGATTACCGCCACGACGACTCGGATTTTCGGGCCGTCATTGAAATGCCGGAGGGAGTGACGGCCCAGGTTTCCTTGCCGGTGGACCAGGGCGTTGACTCGATTCTGGTGGATGGACAAGCCGTGCCTGGAGCGCCGGTCGAAAACGGAAGCCGTCTCGCCGTGACCCTGAGTAACCCGGGGACGCATGAGCTTCACTCGCATGCGAGTTTGCCCTAGTGCTTGGTTGGTTTAATGAGCGCAATTTCAAATGGCCCTCGGAAGGGCGGGGCTGAAGGCCCGCCCTTCCGTGAAAATGCGCGAAGCACCTTGGAGTGCGGCGGCTCGACGCCGCCTTGCAGTTTCGAGATTCGTACCGACCAGTGAGCCAAGCAAGGCCGCTCCGCAAGCCACGAGCCCAGCATGAACCTCGGTAAGAAGGCGGCGTCAAGCCGCCGCACTCCAAGGTGCCTTCGGCACACAGACTTTCAAAGCAGCGATGGATCACTACCGTTCGTATGGAGGGCAAAATGAGTTTCCGCAGAAAAGTATTACTCAGCACGTGTGGTTTAGCGGTCGTCGCCCTGTCGGTCGCGTTTGGCGTGGCCTACACCCCACAGAACCGGCCTTCGTCGCGAAGCGAAGTCACAGCCGCCACGGGGCCAAGATTCGAAGTCGTATCGATCAAGCTCTACGAGTCTGACCCGGTCGGGTGGCGCCTAGGGCACACCATTGCCGGTCCGACTGACGAAGGAACGTTTGAAGCAACGGAAGTCACCGTCGAGAGCCTCGTTGAGATGGCGTTCGGAGTTCATCACACGTGGTTGATCCAGGGCGGCCCGAGCTGGTTCAGTTCCGAGGAATTCGATATTCAAGCGAAAGCGGGCAACGCCGCAAATCAAGAACTCAAGGGGCTTAGCTGGGACCAGGGAGCGGCCGTCAAGCATCGCATGCTTCCGGGGCTTTTGGCGGAACGTTTCAAGCTGGCGCTTCACCGTGAAACCAAGGACCTGCCGGGATATGCGCTGGTCATCGCGCAGGATGGTCCCAAACTTCAGGAAGTGAAACCAGGTGACAAGCCGAGCGACAGACCATCGATCGGCTTTAAACCTGGCCAGCTATCAGCTCAAAGAATCCCCACGGCGGAACTGGCGGAGCTGTTGTCGGACCGGCTGGACTGCGTCGTGCTGGATCGCACGGGGCTCAAGGGCAATTATAATTTCACCCTTCAGTGGACACCCATTCAAAGCGAGGCACACATGCTCACCGCTTCCGAGCCCTCGCTCTCCGCGGCGCTTCAGGAGCAGCTTGGCCTGAAGCTGGAACCAGCCAAGAACCCGGTCGAAGTCCTCGTCATTGATCATATCGAGAAGCCGTCGCTGAATTAGCGGCACCTGATGGATTCGCTTTCGCGGGAATGACATCCTGGCAGCGCACAACGCTCCAAGGCGGCAGCTCCGCAAGCTCCGCACCGGCGCTCCAAAGCCGGGCTACAACCCTCTTTCACCCATCTCGAAAGCTTCGAGGACGGCTTGGGCTTTGTGGAGGCATTCCTGATACTCACGTGCGGGGACGGAGTCGGCGACGATGCCGGCCCCGGCTTGCAGGTAGGCGCGTTTGCCCTTCACAAGAACGGTTCGGATGACGATGCAGGAGTTGAGATTGCCGGAAAAGTCGAGGTAGAGGACCGCGCCGCCGTAGAGCCCGCGGCGTGTGGGTTCGAGTTCGTCGATGATTTCCATGGCGCGGACTTTGGGCGCGCCGGTAAGCGTGCCGGCGGGAAAACAAGCCGCCAGCGCGGCGTAGCTATCTGCATCCGGGCGCAGCCGACCGCGAATCGAGGAAACCAGGTGCATCACGTGGGAATAGCGCTCGACGAACATGATTTCCTGGGGGCGCACGCTTGAGAACTCGCACACCCGCCCGATGTCGTTGCGGCCCAAGTCCACCAGCATGATGTGCTCGGCGCGTTCCTTTTCATCGCCGCGCAGCTCTTCTTCCCGCCGCTTGTCCTCCTCCTCCGTCTTTCCGCGGGGGCGGGTTCCGGCGATGGGCCGGTACTCGACTTCGCGTCCGGAAACCTTCACTAGCAATTCCGGCGAAGAGCCGAGGATGGTGGAGTCACCCATGCGCAAGTAGTACATGTAAGGCGAGGGGTTCACCACCCGCAGGGCGCGATAGATTTCGAACGGGGGAACACGCACCGGCGCCTCGAGGCGCTGCGACATCACCACCTGGAAGATGTCGCCGGCGCGGATGTATTCCTTCGAACGCTCGACCATGTTTTCGTAGCGCTGTCGGGTCATGTTGTGCCGGACGCGCCAGGGCCCGACCGGCGGGCGGTGGCGTGGCAGCTCGAGCGGGCGGCGCAGCAAGCTCTCCATGCGCGCGAGTTGGCGGACCGCAGCGTCGTACTTGGCGCGCAGCGTGCCAGCGCCTTCTTCCGTGAGAACATTGGCGATCAGGAAGAGGCGGTGCTGGACGTGGTCGAAGGCGACAAGATTGGCAAAGTACATGAAGGCCGCGTCGTCGAGGTCAACGTCCATTTCGACGCGGGGCGGAAGGCGCTCCAGCTTGCGCACCGCTTCGTAGGCAAGAAAGCCCACCGCGCCGGCGGTGAATGGCGGCAGGCCGGGCAGGGTCACGGAGTGGTAACGCGCGCCCACTTGACGCAGGCATTCGAAGATGTCTCCCGATTCCTCGGTCCGGCGCGAGCCCCGGACCATGGTGATTCGATCGCCGCGCGAGGAAATTACCTGGAAGGGGTCGACGCCGAAAAAGGTGTAGCGCCCCACCCGCTCGCCCCCTTCCACGCTCTCCAGCAAGAAGCTGTAGGGATGCGCTTTGCTTGCCGTGCCGTGATGGCCTGCCCCGGTAGTGGTCTCAGGGGAAAGTCGCAAGTAGGCAGAAACAGGGCTCAGCAGGTCCGCGACAATCGTGCGGTAGACAGGCAAAACGTTTCCCCGGTGTGCCAGGCGCTGGAATTCGGCGAAAGTAGGCTGCGCGTTCTGCATAAGATTAGTCGCTCGTCCGTTGTCCGTGGTCAGTTGTCCTTAGTTAGTTGTCCGTGGTCCGTGGTCTACTGTCCATTCCCAGTTAGCTAATTCGCTCTCCCCTTTGGGGGAGAGGGTGGTCGGCCCCGGCGTTTTCAGCAGCCGGCGCTGGCCGGGCATTCGCCCGCCGAAGGGTTATGGATGCTCAGGGCGTGCAGCCCGCTACGGCCCGCAGGCGGGTGAGGGGGTTCCAACCCGGCCCCGTTTTTCTAGTGCACAACGGACGACGGACAACTGACTACGGACCACTAACTACTACCCTACCGACCGATCCAGAACCTGTCGCACCGCCTGCTCCATCAGGGCGCGTGGGGCAGTGAGCCCGGTCCAGATTTCGAATTGACGCGCGCCTTGCGCCACGAGCATTTCAAGGCCGGAAATAGTGATCAAGCCGCGCCCCCTGGCCTCCATGATGAAGCGCGTGGCGAGCGGGTAATACACCATATCGAAAACCAAGCGGGCACGCAGCCGCGCCAAGTCGAGCGGCGACTCATTCACGTGGGGGTACATGCCGACGGGAGTGGCATTAATCACAGCGTCCACTTCCAGCCCCTCAGCGCCTTCCCAGGAGACCGCTTCGCCTTCGACTGCGCGCGCCAGCCGCCGCCCCATTTCCTCGCGGCGCGCGGCAACAATGACTTTTGCGCCCTCGGTGCGCAAGGCGTAGGCAGCGGCGCGGGCCGCTCCGCCCGCGCCCAGAACCAACATGTGGCTGCCGGACAACCTCAAACGCTTCGTGAGCACTTCGACCACCGCCGCGGCGTCCGTATTCCAGCCCATCCATTTGCCACGCTGGACGGCAACGGTATTGCACGCCCCAATCCGAGCGGCGAGCGGATCGGCCCAATCGAGCGAACGGAGAATGGCGCGTTTGTAGGGCATGGTCACCGAAAAGCCTGATAGCCCCCCCTGGCGCGCGAAGGCGAGGAAGTCCGCGAGTTGGTTGGTCTCGCAGGGCAGGAAAACGGCATTCGCATGCTTGGCCTGGAAAGCCGCATTTTGCATTGCGGGCGAAAGAGAAATCGAAGCATGAGAGCCGACAACGCCGTAAAGCAGGGTGCGCTGGTTCAGCCGGTCTACCCGATAAATGGAGCGCATCAGGTCCGCCGCAACCTGGCCGGGCACCACCGCATGGTTCCCGGGCGAAGCATAAGTGATTGCCGAGCCCCAAAGCAGAGCCAACAATCGCGAGGGAATGCCCGACGCACCCATGGCCACTGCCACCAGCTTCGGACTCTGGCGGTGATGCGTCTTGAGCAATTGTCGAATTTGAAGGTTGTTGCGCAAGTGCTGGGCTTGCGTCGCCACTTTGACCATGTACACCGGAAGCCGCGCCAATTGGCGATAGACGGCGCCCAGGGAGGGCGTCCGATGATAATTGTGATAGGAAGCGATCACTCTAGCCGGATGAAATTGCCCCAGGAGCTTCGAACCTGCTTCCTTGATGGACTCGAACTCGATGTCCACCCATTGGCAGCCCGCACGCACCGCCGCAGCCAGCACCGCTGCTTGCTCCTCCACGCTTCCCTTGAAGGCTCCGCCTGCCTCCTCCCTTCGGCAGGTCGCGATGGCTTGGGGGACGTGCAAGCGCGAAAGCATCTGATGGAGTGAGGCCTCGAACTGGGTAAAGTCCTGGAGGTGGTCCAAACGCAACTCGTAACCCACGGCAGCACTGCTCATGTGGCTGGCCTGGGCTTCGAGTGCCGCTAGGCTGGGACCTCCCAGCGTGATGAAGATTCGCGGTGTGGTGGGCTTAGCCAAGAAATCGTCCCCAAGCATTTGTTCTCGCGGGTTTCAACGAGTTGACTATAAAGGTTTTGACCGAAAAAACGCAAGATTTTTGCGCCGCCGGTCCTGGTGTCATTCCGAGCGCAGCGAGGAATCTCGCTCTGTTCTTTTCCGCCCACGGCTCGGTGGCAGTGAGCTCCATCATACCCCAGGGCAGAGCGAGGTTCCTCGCTGCGCTCGGAATGACACGCTAGCTCCCGCCCTCGCAGTACCCATGCTTTTGACTCGCGAACTCCAATGCTCGCCTCCCGCGAGTCATTTGATATAGTGAGAGAGTGCCGACCTAAAGGCCGGCGCTACAGCTCTCTAAGAATATGGATGATTCCCAAGACGAATCTGCTACGCGTATGGCGCCGTCCAAACTTCAGCCGCTCCCTGTCCTGATGGCCCTGGCTGCGCTCTCTATTTCCGCCTTCGCTGAAACCCAACTTGATGACCGCCTCCGGGTGATCGTCTGGCCACCGTACCAGGACGAGACCGTGCAGTTAATGCGCGAGTACTTGCGCATTGACACTTCGAATCCGCCCGGAAACGAAATGGCCGCGGCAGAGTTCTTCCACAGGCTTTTCGAGAAGGCTGGGATTCCAAACACCGTCTATCCCTACGCTCCCGGGCGAGCCAACATCTATGCGCTCATTAAAGGCGATGGAACGCTCAGGCCATTGATCTTGCTGAACCACATGGATGTGGTGCAGGCAGACCCCAGGAGCTGGCGCCTACCGCCTTTTTCCGGCGAAGTATTGAACGGGGAAATGTATGGGCGCGGCGCGCAGGATATGAAGGACGAGGGATTGCTTCAGGCGATGGTGATGCTGATCGCTGCCCGGCAACACCTCCCTCTGAAGCGCGACCTGATTTTCCTGGCTACCTCGGACGAGGAAGTCAACGACACGGGTAGCGCCTGGATGCTGGAGAACCATCCCGAAACGGTGCGTGGCGCCGAATTCCTCATTACGGAGGGTGGCACAAATCTGATCGTCCCTGGCCGAGGGACAGTTTACGAGGTCGGTGTGGGGGAGAAGGCCCCGTTCTGGCTTCGCCTCACCGCGACCGGTCGAGGCGGCCACGGTTCCATCCCTATTGCAGACTCCGCGCCGGACCGGTTGGTAAAGGCCCTCGCCCGAGTGGTGGACTGGCAACCACCCATCCATCTGCTGCCCTCTGTGGAGCAGTACTTCCGCGCGATCGCAAGGCTTGAGCCCGAGCCGCGGGCCGCACAGTTTCGCGACATCCGAAAAGCGCTTCAGGACCCGGCATTCGCCCGAAGTATCAGCCGGGACGAAGAATACAATTTTCTGCTGCGGGACACGGTTTCACTCACCGTTCTCCATGGCGGGCCTCAGACCAACGTAATTCCGGATGCTGCTTATGCCGAGCTGGATGTGAGGCTGCTTCCGGGTGAAGACCCAAAGGTGTTTCTGGGACAGCTTCAAAGCCTGCTGGCGGATGATTCCATACGGATTACCTCTGCCAACCGCTTCAAGCCTCCAAATTCTTCCTCCACGGAGACGACCCTTTACCGCCTGATTGAGCAGGTGGTGCACCAATACAATCCCCAGGCGATTGTTGCGCCGGCCCTATGCGGCGGATACACTGAAAGCCAGATGTACCGTCCGTTGGGAATCACTTGCTACGGGTTCAACACCCTTGAGGTGACGCCGGAAGTGGACGCGACCGAGCACGCGGCCAATGAGCGTGTGCCCATCGAGCAGCTCCGGCGAGGCGTTAAGATTCTGTATGAGCTTGTGGCACGGGCAGCCAACGAATAGAGTTGCGCAGTCATTCCCGCGAAAGCGGGAATCCACCGGAAAGCCTCCGAAGGTGTGAAAAAATCGGCTTGGCCGGCTGTAGCGGCGCTCTATGAGCGCCGAAGACCATGATTCTAAACGCGCGGCGGTCATAGACCGCCGCTACAGTCCGATTTTTCCATAGCTCCTCGGGGAATGCGTTGGCAGAGGGCTGGATTCCCGCTTTCGCGGGAATGACTGCGTACGTAGGGCGTGCAGTGACCAAGCGTGTGCTGAGCGAAACCATGAAACGCGAGTATCCAGATCGTCCCATCGTCGGCGTGGGCGGAGTGGTTATTCATCGCCAGCGCGCCCTCCTCATCCGCCGCGGCTGCGAGCCGCTCAAGGGAGCGTGGTCTATTCCGGGTGGAATGCTCGAGCTCGGTGAAGATCTAGCCCAAGGGGTGCGGCGGGAACTGAAGGAAGAAACTGGCCTGGAGGTCGAGCCGCTGGAAATCGTGGCGGCGTTTGATCGCATCACGCGGGAGGGGAAGCGCGTCAAGTACCACTACGTGATCGTGGATTATGTTTGCCGGCTGAAGCGCGGACGGCTCAAGCCCGCTTCCGACGTCACGGACGCACACTGGGTCCGCCGCGAAGAGATGCCGCAGTATCACCTTACGGAGATGGCGACTAAGGTTATCCTGAAGTCGTTTGAGTTAATGAGAAAACGGCGCTCCCGTAATGCTTCTCATGCGAGAGAGAACCTCGTGCGGTAGGCGCGATCCGCGAGATCAATCAGCAGGCCTTCCTTTGGCACGGTCAAGGGCCTCGTGGGGCCGAAGCACTTCGATTCGTAGTTCTGGATGGCGTCTGATCGCGTTGTATAATGGTCCATCCGCAGTGACGAATAACGGCCGTGAGATCAGGGCTGCCTGCACGAGGCACCTATCCTTCCTTGGAATATCGCTGCATCCTTCAGGAAGCGTCGGCAAAGCCTCATACCCGAAGGTTCGCTTGTCCGCCCTGTTCAACACTTGTCTAAAGAAGTAGGCAGGCGCGAGGTGCAGCGACTTCTCGCCTCTTAGTCGGCCAAGTATCTTGATGTATCTGACCCTTACGACCTCGTGGATGATGAGCGAATGGCAGACCTCAACAATGGTCCGAACCAGCCGTGTCGCCGTGTCATCGGGTTGGTCGTGCAGGTCAACGCCACGAATCGCGTGGTACAGGATGTTTTCGTCGAGCAGGAAGTTGAGTTTCACACAGTTGGCTTTTTGAGGGACTCGAGATATTCAGTCAGTTCATCAAGGCTTTGGTCGAAGAATCCAGGCAGTCCACCCTTCACGCCGCCTTGTTCATCCACTTCCAGCGGGTCAGCTTTGGCAGTTCCGTTGACGTTCCTGAAAGAGTAAATGGCCACCTCGCTTGGTTCCAATTCGTGCTTGGCAATGGCATTGAGGATAACGTGCAGTACGTGTTCGCTGTGCGTTTCGATAAAGAACTGGATGTTCTCCTTCTTGGCTACTGTAAGGAGCATGCGTGTGAGCTCGCATTGTCCCTTGGGATGCAGGTGGGCTTCGGGTTCCGACATCAGGATCGTTTCGTTCGATGGGGTAAGAAGGACCGGTACGAAAATAAACGGAATCTGATTTGCGCCTGTACCCTCATTTGCGAACAGGGTACCACCCCGCTCGTTGCCGGTGTGCTTGGCCCAAATCTTGAGCCTCTTTTCGGGAACGACTTCGAAATCAACAGAGATGTGGAGCAGATCTTCGAGCTGTTCGGATAACCTCTCCTTGAGCCTCCTGTCCGAGGCGAGTGCGTTCGGCAACGCAAGGGCCCGGTCGTGAAGCGTCATCATGGCCAAGCTAGGCGCCGCGTTTTCGGTAATTGGGTATCCCCATTCCTCGAAGCCCCGAAGAGCGTATACGGGATGTACAGAACGAATGAGGCGGCTCGGCGCAGCGCCAAGCCATTGGGAAGCCTCGTTGTACTCCAGAAGAGTCGCAGGCGGCAGTCCGGGGCTGGCCGGCACATATCCGCCTGGGCCTATCAGTTGGAAGGTGGCCTGGGGTTCAAGGAAGAGTTGCACACCGCCAGCTTGCAGAGAGGCTCTTTGGGTTGCAACGCCCTCGACGTATTCCCATGCGGTTTGGAATCCCGAAGCGTCGATCGAGCCGGCGTGGGACACCAGGCGGTTTTCCCTCACACGCAGCAGGGCGTTGACAAGCGCCTGTTGTATCCCGAGGACGGGCTTGCGGGCCCTCACGACACCTGAGAACTCGAAATATACGTCGTCGCCGCTTCCACGTAGGATTTCCTCAAATCTTCCCAAGTCAACGGCTCGCTGCGGCGAGTACTCGTATAGTGGCTGCGGTGGCATTTCACCGGAAGAGGATTGGCACAATAGCCGGTCATTCCGTGAGGCTGCCTGCCGGAGCAGTAGCAGCGCCTGGAAGACGCTGGACTTCCCGCTGTTATTCGGCCCGATGAAGACAGTAATCGGCGCGGCCTCGATCAGAGTGTCCTCGTGCAGTTTGAAGTTCTTAAGGTGGACGCTTTTCAGCATGGCCCAATTATAGCGCAATTCCTACGTGGCTTCTGGCCTTCAACTCTCAACTTCTCAACTCTCGACTCCTCGACTGACAAACGAAAAGCCCCTGGCCGTACGCTGACCGCACGACCAGGGGCCCGGGATACTGATTGGGTTTGGCTTTTCTCCCTCCTTTA
>Ga0187781_10003642_pt1 | contig 11569 bp, 8 predicted proteins | sample 0715_SJ02_MP02_2_FD_132447 | JGI IMG/M metagenome (GOLD analysis project Ga0187781, IMG submission 132447) | Tropical peat soil microbial communities from peatlands in Department of Meta, Colombia - 0715_SJ02_MP02_20_MG | ecosystem: Environmental > Terrestrial > Soil > Wetlands > Peat | place...
GATCTCCTGCTCGGGCGTGGAGAAATCGCCGGGCAGGCCGTTGCGGTCGTTCACGATGATGTCGGGCTGCAGCTTGAAGACCATCTCGTTCATTTCCTTCGAGCGCCATTGCCCGGCCGTCAAGGGCCAATCGACGTCGTACCAGAGCACGTCGATCTTGCCATAGTTCGTCATCAGCTCGCGGACCAGGCCGTGCGTGTATTCGACAAAGCGCTCGCGCGCCGCGTCGTCGGTGGCGCAGCGGGCGCCGTCGGGATGATGCCAGTCCATCAGCGAGTAGTAGAATCCGACGCGCAAGCCTTCGCCGCGCGCCGCCTCCACAAATTCGGCGACGAGGTCGCGCCCGGGCCCCTGCTTCGGCGAGCAATAGCTGGTGAGTTTTGTATCCCAGTGGCAGAATCCCTCGTGGTGCTTGGTGGTCATCACCATGTACTTCTGCCCGGCCTGCTTGGCGAGTTTCGCCCAGGCGCGCGCGGCGTGAGGCTGCGGTTTGAACACCTTCGCCAGGCCCATGTAGTCGGGCACGGGAATGCCTTCTTTCTCCATCGCCCACTCGTGATGGCCGATTACGCTGTAGAGTCCCCAATGGATGAACATGCCGAAGGTGGCTTCGTGCCACCATTGCATGCGGCGCGCGCGATCGGCGATGACGTCGGGCGGCTCCGCACCCTGTTCATCCTGCGGCCGCGCCCACAAAGTAGACGGCGGCGCGGCGCCCAGGGCGTTGGCCGCCAGCGCTGTGCCTCCAAGCAAACGCAGAGAATCGCGGCGTGAAATCGGATTAGTTTTCATTAGGAGTCTCTCCTCACTTGCAACCGGGAGTGGTTGCGGGCGTGCTAACGATTGGCACGGCGGCCGCCTGATGCTGCTCGAGCGTTGCGTTGAAGGTCGCCAGCTCCTTGGTGTTGAGTTCGCGCCAGGCGTCCAGATCGCCGTCGAGCCTTTTGCAGGTCTCCTCCACGGCGGCCAGCCCTCCGATGGAGGCCACGTGCTCCTGATCGAAGATCGGGCGCCGTCGCCGCCGTCGGTTGTCTTCCACACGCCTTCTCCGGGTGTTGCCATGTAATAAACGGTGGAGTCGCCGGGAATGCTGGCAACTGCGGTGACGCGTCCGGCGCGAAAGGGTCCGGTCAGCCGCCAGCGCATTGCTTCGAATAGCTTGAGATCAAGCTGCTGGGCGCGAGCACGCTGAGGCGCGAGGATGACGATAGCCGTCAGCGTCAGAATGATCACCGGAAGAGCAAGACGGCACCTTGTGGAGTTCACGGGGCACATTATACCTCTTTACCCGAACACACCAGCCGTTCGTTCGCAGAGATAGAGTCAAAGTTCGACCTTACAGCCAGACGCAGACGTACAATGAGCAACCCGCGTGATTGGAGGCGTTATGGCGCAAGCGGAGATCGAACCGCTTTTGGAATTGATCGACGAGGCGTACGCTGGACCCGCCTGGCATGGGCCGAGCCTTCGATCTGCGCTTCGTGGCGTGACCGCTGAGCAGGCCGTGTGGCGGCCTGCGCCCGGCCGGCACAACATCTGGGAGCTGGCAGTTCACGCTGCCTACTGGAAATACGCGGTGCGGCGTCGCCTGCTCGGCGAGAAGGGCCGGGGATTTCCCGAACCGGGAAGGAATTGGTTCGAGCGCGGTGACGCTCCCGGATCGATTTCCGCCGCTGATGCCAAAGGTTACAAGCGCGATCTCGCCCAGCTTGCGCGCGCGCACCAGGAATTGCGTCAGGCCGTTTCCAAACTTCGGCCCTCAGATCTCGATCGCCGGTCGGCCGGCAGCCGCCAGACCCCACGCCGCATGATCACGGGCGCCGCCCTCCACGACGTCTATCATGCGGGGCAGATTCAATTTCTGAAGCGGCTTGTGCAGGCGCTCTGACTGATTGAGGGCTGCGCTCTGCGAGGTGGGTAGGTACCGCAGCCGCATGGTAGCCGTGCCGTCTCCAGGGATAATAGCGGAGGCGCCAGACGGTGGCGATCACCACCAGCGCGAGGCACGCCTCAACCAGGATCTTCTCACCGTCAAATGGATCGATGCGACTGTGGTTCAACTCCGGGTCGGTGAGGATTCCGTGAGCGAACAAGCAGGCCGCAGCCACGTAGGTGAGATAATGAAAACGCCTCCACAGGCGGCGCCCCAGTTCAACCCGGTAAAGGGACGTGCCCACGACGGCGATGACCAGATAGAGCGCGATCGCGCCAATCGTGTTCTCGAGGGGCTGCTGCGGCGACCACAGGGGAAACGCGATGTCGACCAGGCGAAACACAGGGCGCCGGGCAAACAACAACGGGACGGGATGGAGCAGGGTAAGGCTGACAGTGCCGTATCCTGTCCAGCGATGCAGGCGGAATACATCAAAGCGCCGGTGCGGCCACTCGCGCCAGGGGCTGTAGCGGCACCAAATTGCGAGGCCGATCCCGATATTGAGCGTGGCAAACACCACGGCGACAAGTCCGATATCCGCCGACAAGTCCAATGCCGAGATCATAGGATTGGAATGTGAGGGAGGTCCTGCGCGCCCACTCCCCTGTGGGCCATTGTCGCCTGTAGCCTTGTCTCTGAACCAAAGCAGCGCGTATTGCATTGTACACCGAGGATTTCTGAGACTGCGCTGCACGCCTTGATTCGCGTCTGAACCGCGCGTAACCCCGCCACATCTAAAGATGGACGCTTGGGCTCCGGACAAATGACTCCGGACCGAGCGGCTCGCACTGCGAGATCACGCTGGCGCCAACCGGGGGAGATATCGCCGGCGCAAGCACTGAGGACACGTGGAAGACAGTACCGCCACATGGAAGCCCAGGTTTAATCCCTGGGTCATCGCGCTCACCGTTACCTTGGCGACCTTCATGGAGGTGCTTGACACCTCGATCGCCAACGTCGCCTTGCCGCACATCGCCGGCGGACTCTCTTCGAGCGTCGATGAAAGCACCTGGGTACTGACCAGCTACCTCGTATCGAACGCCGTCATCCTGCCCATTTCGGCGTGGATCGCCGATCGCGTGGGCCGCAAGCGATTCTACATGAGCTGCGTGGCCCTGTTCACCCTCAGCAGCTTCATGTGCGGTCTTGCGCCTTCACTGCCCCTGCTGATTTTCTTCCGGGTGCTGCAGGGCGTGGGCGGCGGCGGACTCGCGCCAAGCGAGCAGGCGATCCTGGCTGATACCTTCGAGCCCAAGAAGCGCGGAATGGCCTTCGCCGTGTACGGCATGGCCGTGGTTCTGGCGCCCGCCATCGGCCCCACGCTCGGAGGCTACATCACCGACAATCTGAGCTGGCGCTGGATCTTCTACGTCAACGTCCCCGTGGGAATCCTCTCGCTGCTGCTCACGCAGCGCATCGTGGAGGATCCGCCTTATCTGAAGGAGGCGGCGCGCAGATCGAGGAATTTCCGCATCGACTACGTCGGGCTCGGGCTTGTCACCGTCGGCCTCGGAGCCTTGCAGGTTGTGCTCGACAAGGGCCAGGAGGACGACTGGTTCGGCTCGCCATTGATCATCTTGTTTACGGTGGTGGCTGTAGGCGGATTGCTGGCATTCATCCTCTGGGAGTGGCAGGAGGAGCATCCGGTCGTAAATCTGAGGCTGTTCAAGAACCGCGGCTTCGCGATCTCGAACATTCTCATGTTCTGCCTGGGTGCGACGCTGTATGGCACCACCGTGTTGATCCCGCAATTCCTCCAGGTGTTGATGGGCTACACGGCGCAACGATCCGGCGAGGTGCTGACGCCCGGCGCGTTCGTGATCATTCTGCTCCTACCGCTCGTCGGCAACCTGGTAGGACGTATCGATGCCCGGTATCTCATCAGCTTCGGATTCGCCGTTCTGGGCTTGTCAATGCTCTACATGACGAATCTCTATCTCGGAGTAGATTTCAGGACGGCCACCATGTTCCGCGTCTACCAGTGCATGGGCCTCGCGTTTCTGTTTGTGCCCATCAACACCGTTGCTTATCTGGGTGTTCCGGCCAACGAGAACAACCAGGTGTCGGGGATGATCAACCTGATGCGAAACGTGGGCGGGAGCGTGGGCATCTCCGGCGTGACCACGCTGCTGGCTCGTCGCTCGCAATTGCATCAGAACAATCTGGTGGGCGGGCTCGACGCGGGCAACCTCGGCCTGCAGCATTTTCTCAACGGGCTCGGGCAACGATTGTCGATCGGCGGAACCGGCAGCTACGCCGGTACCATGCAGTCGTATGGCCGGCTCTATCAGTTGGTTGCCCAGCAGGCCGCCGTTCTGGCGTACGACGACGTGATCTGGATCTGCGCCGTGGTCTGCCTGTGCCTCGTTCCACTGGTTTTCCTGCTGAAAAAGAGAAAGCCCGAGGCCGTGCAAGTGGGTCATTAACCGCCATGAGCAAAGTGAGAGTTGCCGCGTTTTCGGTCTCCATTGATGGATTTGGCGCCGGGCCGCGGCAGGATTTGAATAATCCCCTGGGAGGGCGCGGCCTCGAGCTGCACGCCTGGTTCATGGACACGGAAGTATTCCGGACGATTCACGGCCAGAGCGGAGGAGTTCGTGGTGTTGACAACGACTTCGCGGCTCGCTCTTTCGAGAACATCGGTGCCTGGATCCTGGGCCGAAATATGTTTGGGCCGATACGAGGTCCCTGGAAAGACGATTCCTGGAAGGGATGGTGGGGCGCCAATCCGCCGTACCATACGCCGGTTTTCGTGCTGACCCATCACGCCCGCCCTTCGCTCGAAATGGAAGGCGGCACGACCTTTCACTTCGTCACGGACGGGCCGGAGTCTGCCTTGAGCCAGGCGAAGGAGGCGGCCCGAGGCAAGGAAGTGCGAATCGGCGGCGGGGTGTCGGTGATCCGCCAGTACCTGAGCGCACGCCAGGTCGACGAGATCCACCTGGCGCTGTCGCCGGTCCTGCTCGGTGAAGGCGAGCATTTGTTTTCCGGAATCAATCTGCCGGAATTGGGATACAGGCCCGTCAGAACAGCCGCCGGAGAGAAGGCGACGCATATCATCCTCGAGAGGACATAACTGCACGAAGTGAAGGCAGGACGATCGCCGGCGATTCTGCGCCGCGCGCAGCTACCGCGCTCCAAGGCGTTTCGCATCTTCCGGAACGACGGAGAATTCCAGGCGGTTGTCCACGCGGTCGATACGGTCAAGCCGCACCTGAACGCGGTCGCCGAGACGGTACTCATGTCCAGAGTCAAGGCCCACGATCGCCCGGAGCTTATCGCGAAAGACGTAGCGATCGTCGGACGTGCTGTCCAGCGGCACGAAACCTTCCACGAAAAGGTCGGTCAGCTCGACGAAGAACCCGTGACGCGTCAGGCTGATCACCAGCGCCTCGAACTCGTCGCCCAGGCGCTCCGTCATAAACACGACCTTCTTCCAATCCATCAACTCCCGTTCGGCGTCCGCAGCGCGTCGCTCACTTTCCGACGTCTCCAGACCGAGCGAGTGAAGCCCCGCGTTCTCCATGCGGAGTCCACCTTCGGATCCTACAGTGGCACAGCCACTCCTGGCTGCACTTGACGTACCCACGATCTGCACTCTGGATGACTCGTCCTGCGTCGCGAGCAGCGCCTTCAGCGTGCGATGCACGATAAGGTCCGGATATCGCCGGATCGGCGATGTGAAATGGGTGTAGGTGGCCGACGCCAGCGCGAAGTGGCCGACGTTCTCCTCGGAATAACGCGCCTGCTTCAGCGAGCGCAGCATGAGGTAGGAAAGGATGCGTTCCTCAGGCCGGCCCGCGATCCGCTCGGTCAGTCTTTGATAGTGCCGCGAGGTGATCTTGAACTCACCGGCCTCCAGTTGCTGCTCGAACCGCGGATAACGATCGCGATCGTCGCGCGCGTGGACGCGCGTGCGACGCGCCGGCGGCAGTTCCACGCCCAGCGTCTGCCCGAAGGCCGCAGCAATTTCCTCGAATTCGATCACCTTCTTTGGATCGGGCTGCTCGTGGATGCGATAAAGCGTCGGCACGCCGCGCTGCTCCAGATGCGTGGCCACCGTCTCGTTCGCGGCCAGCATGAACTCCTCGATCAGGCGGTGCGCGATATTGCGTTCGGAGCGCGTAACGCCGGTCATGCGGCCCTGCTCGTCGAACTCGATCTCCGGCGCCGGCAGATCGAAGTCAATCGAGCCCCGGCTGCGTCGCCGCTCGTTCAGGATGAGCGCCAGTTCTTCCATTAGCCGGAACTCGTGCGCGAGCTGGCTGTACTCCGCCAAGGCGTCCGCATCGCCGCGCAACACGGCGTGGACGGCAGTGTACGTCATGCGCCGCGCGCTGCGAATCACTCCCGGTACGATCTCATACCCGACCACCCGGCCCTTAGGGTCGATCTCCATGACGCACGACATCGTAAGGCGGTCGACCTGCGGATTCAGGCTGCAGATCCCGTTTGAAAGATCGAGCGGCAGCATCGGTACGGCGCGGTCCGGAAAATAGACGCTGGTCCCGCGCAGGCGAGCCTCGCGGTCGAGCGCGCTGCCCGGCCGTACGTAATGCGCCACATCCGCGATGTGGACCTGCAGCCGGTAATGTCCGCCGGGCAGCCGCTCGACCAGGACCGCGTCGTCAAAATCCTTCGCAGTCTCGCCGTCGATGGTGACGATAGGAAAGCTGCGGAAATCGCGCCGCCCGGCGGCATCGGCAGACCGGACTTCGCGCGGCGTTTTACGCGCTTCGGCGAGCACATCATCGGGGAAGCGGTGCGGCAGATGGTACTTGCGGATGATGATCTCGACGTCGACGCCGAATTCCTCGCGCCGCCCAAGGATTTCGATTACGCGTCCGCGCGGCGGAATGGCGCGCACGGGATCGGGGAAGCTGGTGATCTCCACATCGACGATCAGCCCGTCGAGATCGCGGGCGTTACGTCGCTCACCTTCCAATGCAGCAGTGCGACCAAGCGGCTGCGCTCCGGTTGTTGACTCGCCTCCGAACTGGCGATCTCGGCTCAGGTCCTGCGATGGCCACTCTTCGCCGCGTGGGATCACAAACTCCAGCGGAATGTGGCGGTCATAAGGCACTACGAAGTTCCCACGCGTCCCGCAGCGGAACTCACCGACAACCGTCTTCTGCGCGCGCTCAGTCACCGTGACGATGCGGCCTTCAAGTCGACGCTCCCCGTCGCGCTCGCGTCGCTTTTCGCCTTGTCCTCGCCGCGGCTGCCTGCGTTCCTGCGCACTGCGGCTGTCACGCTTCTCGACCACGTGGACCTCGACGCGATCGCCGTGCAGCGCCGAGTGCATGCCGAGCGGCGGGATGAAGATGTCCGCACCAATGCCGGGGTCGTCGGGGACTACGAAGCCGTATCCATCGCGATGTGCGATCAGGCGTCCGGAGATCAAGCCCCGGCCGGATTTCGCCGCCTGCTTCAGGATCGAGTCCGGCGCCGTGCCCGGCGCGCGCTGTGCCGCAGCACGCCCGTGCCGGTCCAACGTAAAGTGGCCTTTCTTCAGATAGAGGATCTTGCGCTGTTTCGCAATTGTCTTGAGCGCGTGTTTGAGCTCGGGCGCGTCGCTCGAGCGAAGCTCAAGCTCCACGATCAATTCACGGAGACGAAAGATTTTGTCGGGCTGGCGTTCGAAGACCTTCAGGATTTCAGCATCGGAAGGGAATTCGCGCATGCGGGTTCAGTTTAGCACCGCGTGGTTTGCACGGAGAGACGTCACGGTTCAAAACGTCGCTCGCTGGTGTTCCAGCGCCAAACCGCATCCTGAGGGCCGCCGGGTTGGCAATGCAGATGGACGCCGCCCAGCCAGCGGTCGATTCCGTTGAGGAGAATGTAGTCCTCCGCACCGTGCAGCACGGCGCTGCCATGCGGCGTGATCTCCACCCGAGACTTCCCGAAAGCTCGATGGTCGTGTTGCACGTCCAGGAGCTTCAGCAGCGGCACCGGGACGCTTGCCAGTCGGCGCACGAAAGCGAAAAAGATCAGGTCGCCCGTGAAGACGCACTCCTCGCGCTTCTGGCAGGCGCCGAACACGGCAGCGGCGGACGCGGCGCCGCCTTCCACGCTTTCGAGGATCTGCCTCTGGGTGCGCGAGAGGCCATTCGCGGCGTCGGGGAACTCCTCCAGATGGCGTCGCAACGCACCCTGCAGGTAAGGCAGCTCCGGAACCACATCCTGAGTGAACGGCACGAGCCCGCGCGGATCTGGCGCACGGAAGGCGGACCAGGCGCGCGACGCGAGGTCCAGTTGCGGCGCCGTGACCTCGCGGCGCGTGGGATACAGAGGCAACAGTTGTTCCGGCCGCAACGTGCCCAGGTATGTGTCGGTGCAGATCAGGCTGAGCCGGGTTGCGCCTCGGTCCTGCCGCGAGAACCAGTCGAGAATCTGGAGTAGCTGCAGTTGATCATAAAGATCGTGCTCGAACCAGAGAACCACTTCGGATCGCTCCCGGAATTCTGCCAGCGTGCGGTCGCGGCGTTCGAGATCGGCCATGATCTCAGCTTCGGGCAGATGATCAAGACTCGCGAGATAGCGCGCGCGGACGGGGCGCAGCTCGTCGAGGTTAAGCCCGCCCGGCACCGGCCCCTCGTGCAGCGCATCCTTCCAGGTCAGGACGTCGCCTTCGAGTCCGGTGTCGCGGATCTCGACCGAATCGCCGTTGGTGATGTGCAAAGTACCGGGCATCCACTCCCCACCATCGCCGCAGCGCTGCCGCGTCAGGCGCTTTCGGTGGTCTTCCAGTAAACCACGTAACGCTCGCCCGCGACCTGATAGAACGGCGACACCTTCACGCTCGCCTGTTGCCCGGCCATCCGGAAAGCGAGCGGCTCTCCCGGGACCGGCTCGATCCAGCCTGTCGGATCCTTGGATGAAGTGGCGACTGCCGGAACGGGAACCGGATCGCCGGGCGGAGCCGTGTTGTAACCCGCGTGAAAATGCGCGTCGTCCAGGCCCTGATTGCCCAGCCGCCCCGCGAGCACCAGTGGACCGTACATCATGGCCTGCAGCGTCGGATCGTCGGGCATGGGATGAATGTGCAGGCTCATCGGCAGGCTGACCTCGATGTGATCTCCGTCCTTCCACGTCCTCGTCAGCGTGAGATAGCTCGACGGATTCGAGAACACGGGCAGGGTTTCGCCATTGACCTTCAAACTTCCGCCGCGCGTGGCCCAATAGGGCACGCGAATGCTGATGGGCATCTCGACGGGCCGGTCGGCGCGGACGATGAGCGTTGTCCCTTCCTGCTCAGGAAAGGTTGTCTCCTGGCGCAGACGCACGCCTTTCTCAGGCCAGCTCAGCTCTGAGGCGATGAACAGGTTCACGTAGATGCCGCGCTCGTTGTGAAAGTAGATGCTGTCCGCAAATTTCGCAAACTCCTCGGCGCCGGTGCCGGTGCAGCACCAGAACGAGTCCCAGGCCGAGTTGTAGAACTTCCAGTAGCCTGAGCCCAGCGGCAGGTAATAGCCTTTCATGCCCTGCGCGTCTTCGGTGCCGAGCCGATGATTCCACAGCGTGCGCTCGTAGTAGTCCATGGCGCGCGGATCGGCGGTCCAGCCGAAGATGTGGCGCGTAAGCTTGAGCATGTTGTAAGCGCAACAGCACTCCTCGGTGTATTTTCCGAGCTGGCTTGCCAGCTTCCCCGGATCGGTGTTCCAGTATTCGTCATTGCTGGTGCCGCCCGTGCAATATGCCCGTTCGGTGGTTATTTCATCCCAGAAGAACGACGCGATGTCGTGGTAGCGCGGCTCGCCCGTCAGCTCGTAGCGCCGCGCGGCGCTGATCACCTGCGGGATATGTGTGTTGGCGTGAATTCCCTTCAGTTCGTCGCGATGATCCGCCAGCGGCTCGAAGAACATGCTCTTTTCGAATCGGCTCGCGAGGTCGAGATAGTCGCGCCGGCCCGTCACCGCATAAAGATTGCACAGGACCTCGTTCATGCCGCCGAACTCGGTCTGCAGGATGCGCTGCATGTGCGCATCGCTGATGCTCTCGCTCCAGTGGTCCACCCAGCCGGCCATCTTTTCCGCAATGTGCAACGCCTGGTCGTTATTGCAGTAGAGATACATGTCCAGGTGGCCGGCCATGATCTTGTGGTAGGTGTAAAAGGGCGCCCACACCGGCCGCTCCTCGCGCAGACGATCGAAGAGGTCCTCGGGGAATGCGCTGAGATATCCGTCCTGATTCTTATCCTGGCAGCGCGCGAGTTCCGTCACCAGCACGTCGCCGCGCGACTTGAACTCGTCATCGCCTGTGGACCCATAGGTCAGCGCGAGCGCGGATAGAACGTGTCCGCCCGCGAAATGTCCGCGCAATTCGCAATCGGGTTTCTCCCAGCCGCCCAGTGGCTCCGCTGACGAGGCAAGGCCGGAGGTCAGGCGGAAGGTGTGCAGCAGCCGATCGGGAGGCAGCGAAAGCAGCCAACGATTGTTGATCTCCATCGCCTGCTTGAAAGGACCGTCGAGCAGCCGGACCTGCGAGAGCGGGAACGGCTCCACTTTCCAGGCGATCTTCTCGCGCCCGCCTGGCTGGCGGGCGTCGGCGCGCGGGTTCTTGACGGCGCGCAAGGTGTCGATCACAGGGTCCTGCGGGCTCGCATCGAGCACCGTCCGTGGTGCGAGCGCCATCGCCGCTGTGGAAGCGGCAGCAGCCACAAACTGTCTCCGGGTGAGTTGGGGAAGAGTCATGGACGATCCTCGCGGGTGGGATGGAAATTCATCCTCGACCGGTTTACCGCAGCCCTTGGCTGCTGTCAAGGTTGAGCACCGGCCAGCGGCCATTGCCATGCCAGCTGGAAACAGCTCAGCAGCTTCGGCAACCCTGTGAAATACCGATTTTAACTGCTTGACTTTCAGCTCCGATTATGGTTACCATAATGCTGTCATAGTAATTGGCTTCTCAGCGGCGGAAGTAGTGGCCATGGGCAGTAGTCCGATGTCGGCTCTTTTTCTAGGCTCTAAAACCCGAGTCGCCGCTTTTCCCACCGGTTTCGGGAGAAAAAAAAGATCCTAAAATTTAGGAAACCGAAGCCAATAAGTCATTTAGAATCAGCGCGCAGGTCCAGAAAACCGGCAAAAGCGAACCCAAATTTCACCCCTTTTTTGGTCAGAAATGGGCCGTGTGGCATTTGTGCTTCGTGCCGCTCCGGACAATTTAGATGTAAACCTTCTATAATCAGTCGCTTAGGAACTAGGTAGGGGGCTGCTTGCCCGCTGCCCGCCGGCGTCCTCAGTGTTAGAATCAGGAGTCCGCAAGGCGAAGCGGCCAAGTCCGGAGCGCCTGCCGCGTCGAGGTCTTCGCGATGTCGAGAGTTTACCTGGACAACAACGCCACCACGCCCGTTGCGCCCGAAGTGGCCGAGGCCATGCTCGCGTTTCTGCGCGAGGACTTCGGCAACGCATCGTCGGTGCACTGGTACGGCCAGCGGGCGCGCGATGCGGTGGAGCAGGCCCGCGAGCAGGTCGCCCGGTTGATCGGCGCGCATCCAAGCGAGATCATCTTCACAAGCGGCGGCACCGAGAGCGACAACATGTCCGTGTTCGGCGTTGTAGGCGCAGCGCGGCCGAAGACCTCCTCCGGCGCGAAGCACGTGATCACGACGGCGATCGAGCATCCGGCGGTGCTCTATGC
>Ga0187781_10003643_pt1 | contig 11568 bp, 7 predicted proteins | sample 0715_SJ02_MP02_2_FD_132447 | JGI IMG/M metagenome (GOLD analysis project Ga0187781, IMG submission 132447) | Tropical peat soil microbial communities from peatlands in Department of Meta, Colombia - 0715_SJ02_MP02_20_MG | ecosystem: Environmental > Terrestrial > Soil > Wetlands > Peat | place...
GGGCCGCCTATTTCCGCCAAGCACAAAACGGCCTCTACGTCAGGATGGCGCTTTTGACTATGGTATTGAGATAGCCCGCAGATCCGTCCCACAGCCTCAGACAGGATTTCTCCGCCCCCGACCCAGCGGTCATGCTGTCCCGCGTGCTCGCCGCTGCATATCGCTTGCAAAAACAGAGGTCTGGATGGGGTAGCTCGGAAAGGTGCACCCCGATGCAATATCAGTACTGGTACCTCAGTGCCCTTGTCGTGTAGTAGAAGGCAGGTCAACATTTACCATCTAAGAGATGGCCGTGAGTCAGATTTGTGAAAAACGTAATAAGAGAGGGTGAACTCATGTTAATAGGTACACGCCTGCGCCAACTTCGCGAGCAGAAGCAAATGTCTCAAGGAGATATTGAGGAGCGCACCGGGCTGCTGCGGTGCTACGTTTCCCGCGTCGAAAACGGACACACTGTCCCCTCGCTGGAAACTCTAGAGCGCTTTGCAGGGGTTCTGGACGTCCCGCTTTACCAGCTCTTCTTCTCCGGAGAGGAAGCTCCCCCCACACCAAGCCTCACACCTAGGAGGACCTTAGAGGAAATGACGGGGGATAACGGTGAAAACGGGCAGGATGCCCAATTCCTTCTGAAAATTAGGACTCTCTTGGCCCGCTTGGCAGAGCCGGATCGGGATGTCATCCTCAGTCTGGCCAAGAGGCTGGCCATGCGCTAGGGGACGCGCTTCGGTAACCGCGGGTGCCCAGCTACAAAGTGGCAGAGCCCCTCCGTGGGGAACTCAGATTAGTCGCCTCCATCTGCGCTGCATCCGGCGGGTCTATCGGGGAACCAGGATCACGTTTTCGTCGGCGGCTTCCTTCTCCGTCGCCTTGCCAGGAACTTTTCCTCCCAGAGCGCGAAGGTAGTTCACTAAGTTCCATATCTGCGCGTCCGGCATCCGCCCCTTCTGGCTCGGCATGGGATCCTTCCCCGTCGCGACGATGGCAAATAGCTCGCCGTCGGTGCGCTTGGCCAAAGACTCGTGCTGAGTGAAGTCAGGGAGTGTCAATCCCATCTCTTTCGCCAAATCGCTCTTCCCATCCCCCTTTTCTCCGTGGCACAACGCGCACTGCGTGGCGAAGACTTTCTTACCGCGATTTACAGATGCATCAGTGAAATTGACCGGGTTCTTCCTGGCCGCCTCTTCGGGCGATATTACATAGTTGTGCGGAGAGACCTCAGTGGCTGCTTGTGGAGTCGAGCCAGTAGAGCCTTGCGCCTCCCCTTTCTTTTCTTGGGCCAAAAGACTTGCCCCAACCACGATGAGCATCAACACTGGCCATAACGCCTTTGCTTTTATTGACATCGCGCACCCCGCAGTAGCTCAAGGCAGAGTTCAGCTTGCTGGTTCATTTGAGCCACCGTTTTTGACTCCGAGCAATTTCCGTGCCCAAGATACTATGCAGTAGGCCGCGGGTGGTATGTGGGTGGCGGGTTTGCTGCATCCCGCACAGCGCGCCCACCACACGCCCTCTGAGTCCCCAGCTTCCACCTTCGGCATGCGATCTCTGGCCCGGGTGCAACTGCGCCCGCACGACTCTGCGCGTTTCAAGGAAAGGACACGTGCAGTCCGTCACGATTCGACCAACACACGGTCGCGCAACGCTCAATAGTTCGGAAGGTAAGCGTTCGGGGCTAACAAATCGACATGCAGCGGAAAAGATGCGGGAGGGGCACCTCGATTTCCGGCGAAGCGCCCCCGGCATGGTAGGAACAAGCAGGTGGTGTTGCGGAAACTAGTCTTGCGTCCAAAATGGTCATCGGCTCTTTCATAACAGAGTTGGTAAGCCTCTCAGATCGGAAGGCTCGCTTGGGGAAGGGCAAGAATGTTGCCAATTCCCCACTTCGATACTCCGTGCCGATTCAATCATTTGCAAACTGTCCAAGGGTCATCGAAGGCGGAGTGCTATGGCAGACTTTCACGCCGAATGTAGAAATTTCCAGCCCAGCGCTGGTTCAATAGAGCAATTATAGGGAGCCCCTCGTGGTCGTTTCTTGACTTGCCTTGAGCGTGTCCCTAGAATTGAGCGTCTGCATCACTGCCAGGCAAGCTGACTGTATGGCCTTCCGTATCCACAACACGCTGAGCGGCCAATTGGAAGAGTTCAAACCACTCCACGGCAACCATGTCGGCATGTACACCTGCGGCCCCACCGTTTACGATTTCCCCCACATCGGGAATTACCGGACCTTTGTATTCCAAGACATCCTGCGGCGCTGGTTGAAATATCGCGGATACGCTCTTCGGCACGTAATGAATCTGACGGACGTGGACGACAACACCATCCGTAATTCCAAGACCGCCGGAATATCGTTGCGGGACTACACCGCGAAGTATATCGAGGCCTTCCAAGCGGACCGCCAACTTCTGAGTCTCGAGGATCCTGAAATCATAGTGCGCGCCACCGATTCGATCGATGACATGGCGAAGCTGATCCAGAAGCTGGTCGAAAAGGGTTACGCCTACGCAAGCGAGGGATCAATTTACTTTCGGGTGGCCGCGTTCAAGAACTATGGCCAACTGAGCAAGATCGATCTATCGGGTATTCGGGATGGGGCACGGATTGATTCGGACAAGTACGACAAGAATGACGCCCGCGATTTTGCGCTCTGGAAGGCGCCCAAGGAAGGTGAGCCTTTCTGGGAGACGCCGCTGGGCCCCGGGCGGCCGGGCTGGCACATCGAGTGCTCCGTGATGTCCATGAAATATCTGGGCGAAACTTTCGACATTCACTCCGGAGGCGTTGATCTAATCTTCCCGCATCACGAGAATGAGATTGCGCAGAGCGAGGCCGCCACAGGCAAGCTCTTCGTGCGCTACTGGCTGCACGCTGAGCATCTGATCGTGAACGGCGAGAAGATGTCGAAGTCTCTGGGAAATTTCTACACACTGCGCGACCTGTTAGCCAAGGGTCACAAACCCTCGGCGATCCGATATTTGCTGGCCTCCGTGCCTTACCGCCGGCATTTGAACTTCACCTTTGAGGGCCTGCACCAAGCGCAGCAATCCATCGAACGACTCAGGAATTTCGGTGACCGGCTGGCCCAGGAGTCATTTCCCCCAGGCGAGAATGCGGATTTGCAGGATCGCGCCCTCGCCGCCCGCCGGGCCTTCGAAGACGCCCTGGACGACAACCTGAACACCGCCGAAGCTTTTGGCGCGATCTTCACCATGGTGCGGGATGTCAACACCGCCATGGACCGCGGCGAATTCCGGGCCGACGACCGCGCTTCCTTCCTGGAGACGCTGGAACGCTGGGACCGCATCTTCTCCGTGCTCGAAGACAATGACCGCGAAAAGCTCGTGAAGTTTGGTTTCATCAAGCCAGTGCCGGAGGAAGATTCCTCGCAAGTTCCCGTCCGACCCGCCCCGCCTACTTTTCGGAGACTTGATCTGCATGATGACGAACAAATCCCGGTCGTGGGGCCAGGCGACCAAATTGGCAATGGGCACCGTGGTGCGGTGACAACAGAGTTGATGAGCGACGAAGAAGTCAAGCAGCGGGTTGCAGAACGTGACGAAATGCGTCGGCAGGGCAATTTTGCCCGTGCCGATGAAATCCGTCGGAATCTTCAAAAGGCCGGTGTTATACTTGAGGACGGCAAATCGGGAACTCGTTGGAAACGGAAATGACTCGACCTTACGCCAAGGCACAAAGCAGGCAAAGGCTGCAAAGAAAAGAACCGACCGCCGCTTTGCACTCCTTTGCATCGTTGTTCCGCTGCGCGAGTTTTTTCGAAGAAAGCGCCCTCAGCGGGACACCTTCTTCCCAAGAGAGCGAGCAGAATCCCCATATCCGAAGCGCTTTTCAGTATCCTGATACCCTCCGGCTTAGGCTTCCTCACTTCGCGCGTCCCAACCTTTTTGGCGGGGACTAGTCACCTTCAGGGATCTCTTTCCCCGCACAAAGTCCGTGGTGGCCAGCGGCGCCAGCCCTTGGGGCCGAACGCCGTTTGCCCTTCCAGGCGCGAAGTTTTACCGATCCAACGCAAAGGAGGATTCACATGCAGAGCAAAGTCCCATCAATCACAACACCGCTGCCAGGTCCTGAAGCGCTGAAGATTCTGGCCCTCGACCACGAATTTGTTTCGCCCTCTTATACACGGGACTATCCCCTGGTCGCCCTGCGGGGCCAAGGCGCCACCCTCGAAGATGTGGATGGAAATGTGTTTCTGGATTTCGCGGCGGGCATCGCGGTGGTATCAACAGGCCATTGTCATCCCAACGTGGTGCGCGCTATCCAGCGTCAGGCGGAAACACTGATTCACATGTCCGGCACAGATTTCTACTATCCCTTGCTGGCTCAATTGGCGAAGAAACTGGCGGAAATCACACCTGGCAAATTCCCCAAGCGGGTGGTGTTCGGAAATTCCGGCGCCGAGGCTATCGAAGCCGCCATCAAAATCGCGCGCTACCACACTCGGCGCCATCGTTTGATTGCGTTCCTGGGCTGCTTCCACGGCCGGACCTATGGCGCGCTTTCCCTGACGGCGAGCAAAGCCGTCCAGCGGCGCGGTTTTGGCCCCTTGCTATCCGGAGTGGATCACGTTCCCTATCCTAACCCCTATCACTGCTCCGCCAAGCATCGCGCGCCGGAGTGTGTGTGCGATTGTGACTGCACAGAATTCATTGAGAATCAACTTCTCAGAACGGCTGTCCCCGCGGAAGACGTCGCCGCGATTGTGGTGGAGCCGATCCAAGGTGAAGGGGGGTACATCATTCCCCCTCCGGGTTTTTTGGGTCGGCTGCGGCAATTGGCTAATCGTCACGGGATACTTTTGATATTCGATGAAGTGCAGTGCGGAATGGGCCGCACGGGAAAGATGTGGGCGTGTGAGCATTGCGACGTCGCGCCCGACATCCTGGTAACGGCCAAGGGCATAGCTTCCGGCCTGCCACTTGGCGTGGCGGTAGCCCGCGCCGAATTGATGGATTGGGGACCAGGCGCGCATGCCTCGACCTTCGGAGGGAACCCTGTAGCTTGCGCGGCAGCCCTGGAGACTATTCGGCTGCTGGAAGAAAAGTATATTGCCAATGCTGCGCGCATGGGAGAATACATCCTGGGCCGGTTGGCAGACTGGCCGCAAAGGCACCCCGTGGTCGGTCAGGTGCGGGGTCGCGGTCTGATGATCGGAATCGAGTTAGTCAAGAGCCGGGAAACCCGTGAGCCTAACGCAGAGGCGCGCCAAAAGGTCATCGAGAATGCGTTCCAAAAGGGCTTGCTGGTCCTGGGCTGCGGGGAGAGTACAGTGCGCCTGATGCCACCCTTACTCATTGAGCGAGAGCAGGCGGATACCGCGCTCGGAATCCTCGACGATTGCCTCTCCGAGGTCGAGCTATAATGAGTTTCTTGGCAGGCCTCATGTTTCGCGCCCTGGCATGGAAAGAGCGCCAGCGGGCGAAAAGGGCTGCCTCGGTGAAGCCGCAAGAACGAGGCCAATCCGAAATTCCAGATCTCGGTGTTCGCGGCGAAACTCTGGCCTATTGGTATCTGCGCCAAGCAGGATATACTATAGTTGCACGCAACTGGCGTGCCCGTTCAGGCGCTGGAGAACTCGACTTGGTGGGGTGGGAGGGACCCATCCTGGCTTTCGTGGAAGTGAAGGCTCGCACTTCCCAGGCGGCGGGTCCGCCCGAGGAAGCGGTTTCTCCGAACAAACAGAAGCGGGTTATCAAAGCAGCCAGAGAATACGTGCGGCAACTCAAGAGAAGACCCGCGACTTGCCGGTTTGATGTCGTGAGTGTGTCATTGCACCCACATGAGGGGTTGCAAGTTCGGCTGATCAAGGACGCTTTCAAGGCTTGACCGGGGCGAAAGTCAATCCTGGTGATTGCCCGCCCTGCGGCCCAGAGTCTACGGGCGACGGGCCGCGAACGGCCACCGGGCCGCCCCTAGATCAACGGTCAGGATTGTGGGGGCAACCCGCCAACTGGTCCGTCAGTTGACGGATTGCCCGCGGTCGGCCATCCGTCAGTTGACGGGGCGGCCCCTACATCCCGATTTTTCACGCGAGGAGTATAACCCTTGCCCGAACTCAGAAAAGATCCCATCACCGGGCGGTGGGTCATCATTGCTACTGGCCGAGCCACGCGGCCTACGGATTTCGTCCGGGATAAAGTTCAAATCCGTGGCTCAGGCTTTTGCCCGTTCTGCTATGGCAATGAAAGCAAAACGCCGCCGGAAATTCAAGCTTACCGCAGCGACGGCAGCGCGCGGAACACCCCTGGTTGGACGCTCCGCATTGTACCCAACAAGTTTCCGGCGCTCGGCATTGAGGGAACACTCAACCGGCAGGGTGAAGGCCTTTACGACAAGATGAATGGCATTGGAGCGCATGAGGTCATTATTGAAACTCCGGAGCACAACTTGACCTTAGCGACCATGCCCACCCCACGTGTCGAGGACGTCCTGTGGGCTTACCGCGACCGCATTCTGGACCTCGAGAAGGATCGGCGCTTCAAATACATCCTCATCTTCAAAAACCACGGTGAGGCCGCGGGCGCCTCGCTCGAACATACCCATTCCCAGCTCATCGCTCTGCCGGTAGTGCCGAAGCGTGTTCGAGAAGAGGTGGACGGGGCGCGCGAACACTACAACTTCAAAGAGCGTTGCATCTTTTGCGATATTCTCCGGCAGGAGAAGGAAAAGAGCGTTCGCCTGATCGCGGAGAATCAGGCTTTCGTCGTGTTAGCTCCCTTCGCTCCGAGATTCCCCTTCGAGATATGGATTATCCCGAAGACCCACCAGTGCGCCTTCGAGCAATCCCGTAAGGACGAGTTCGAGCAGCTCGCTCCGATTTTGCAGGATATGCTCTCCCGTCTCGACCGTGTGCTGGAGTTTCCAGCTTACAACTACATCATTCATACCGCGCCCATTGGAGAGCCCGCAGAGGATTACTACCATTGGCATCTCGAGATCATGCCCAAATTGACGAAAGTCGCAGGTTTTGAATGGGGCACGGGTTTTTACATCAATCCCACTTCGCCGGAGGAGTCCGCAAAGTTTTTGCGAGAGGCCGCCCAGCCTGTGGAGACTGCCACGGCGACGCGCCAGGAAAGCGGATAAAGGCAGTGGTTAGTGGCTAGTGGTAGTGGATAGCGGCTAGTCGTCAGTGGCGTAGTAGGGGAGTTTACTAGCCACTAACCACTAGGCACTGGCAACTGTTTTCTTGACTTCGCCAATCGCTGCTTTCTATAATTTCGTGACGAGAGGCAAGGTTGGTAATTGGGCGGGAATAACTCAGTGGTAGAGTGCGACCTTGCCAAGGTCGAAGTCGCGGGTTCGAATCCCGTTTCCCGCTCCATTAACTACGGTTGCTAGTGGTTAGTGGCGAATGGTTAGTCAGGGGTTTTACTAGACACTAGCCACTAACCACTAGCAACTGTTCTCCTCCGGCGCGGTACCCAAGTGGCAAGGGAGAGGTCTGCAAAACCTTTATGCGTGAGTTCGATTCTCACCCGCGCCTCCACCAGACCAGCGGGCAGTGACACGTGACAAGCAAGAGCTTGTCAATGGTGGTTGTCTCACCACACTTCCAGAACAGTCCCCAGCACAACTATCACCTGCCGACGCAAGCCCTACCTCGGGTTCAGAACATCACAGCCCCGCCGCAAATGTTGATCGCTTGACCCGTGATGGCTTTGGACTCATCGCTGGCCAGCAGCACGGCCAACGGAACGATTTCTTCCGCGTCCAAGCGTCGGCCGATGGGGGTAAGAGAGCGCTCCAAATCTTCGACCCTCATTCCCAACCGATGCGCATCGTATTCGATCCGTTTCTTATTCATCGCCGTGCGCACTGGTCCGGGGCAGATGGCATTCACGGTGATTCCCTCGCTAGCCACTTCTAAGGCCAAAGTCCGAGTTAGTCCCAGCAGGCCATGCTTGGAGGCCGAATAAGCAACCCCGTGCATCACCGGCACCTTGCCGTTAATTGAGGCAATGTTGATGATCCGCCCTTTCCTTTTTTTCAGCAGAATTGGGAGAACCGCCTTGCACAGAAGATACGGGGAAGTGAGATTCACGGCCAACGTCAGGTCCCAGAATGCGTCATCAAAATCCACCAAGGGCCGCGGATTAGCACTGCTTCCGATACCCGCATTGTTCACCAGGATGTCGAGGGTTCCAAACGCTCCCAGGACCCGCTGGACGATCTCGGCGGCGGCGCCGGGGGTTGAAAGATCGGCGGGAATAGCGATAGCCTTCTGCCTCAGCCCGTCAATTTCCTGCACCAAAGAATCCAAATCGCTTTCCGTGCGCGCGGTCGCTGCAATGGAGGCGCCTTCGCGGGCATAGCCAAGGGCTATGGCCCGGCCAATCCCACGACTGGCGCCGGTGATCAGGGCGATGCGGTCTTTGAGTTTCTGAATGGAATTCATGCGTATCACGATACCACGGAATCCCTTCCTCAGAGGCATGCTGGCGCAGACGGTGGCTGTTCACCGTCTGCGATCTCCCGAAGGGACAATTTACGATGGGTTTTAGGCAGAGGGGCATTCCTCAAGCTGGCCGCGAAAGGCTGGCAACTTCCGCTCCGCGGAATCGCAGACCCTAAAGAACGGGGCCTGCGCCAGGCAGCGTGCCCACCCCGCACGTGCGGGGTTGGCGCTACCAGTTCATCCGCAACGAGAGTTGGATTTGGCGGGAATTCTCCGCCGAACTAATGTATCCGAAATTCGAAGTCCCATAAATGAGCCCAGGCCGGTCGAAGTTAGGATGATTGCTGAGATTAAAGAAGTCGAAGCGAAACACCACACCAAGCCGCTCGCTCACCCGCATTTGCCGTTCCAGGCTCATATCCCATGAGGCAAGTCCGGGGCCGGTAATGACGTTGCGGCCTTCATTTCCTGGGATGCTGAAGGCTCCGAGGCTATCGGTATAAATGGGGGGTGGAACGAAGGCGTCGCTGTTGAACCATCGTGTTGGGGTGCGTTGACCGGCGGGCAAGTTGGGGTTGGAGATCAGGTCGGGCCGGTCAGTGCCGTTCGAGTCGGTGCCACTTAGCGCGGTGGCCAGCGTGGCGGTGAGAGGTTGCCCGGATTGAAGCGTGAGAATGTTCGAGAGTTCCCAATTGCCGAACACGCGTGCGGCCGTCCCATTGCGCAGCCACTGGCGGCCGCGACCGAAGGGAAGTTGCCAGTTACTCGAGAAGACGAAGCGCTGGCGCACGTCGAAATCTGAGAGGCCTCGCTCGGCCTTCAGATCGTAGACGTTCTGCGCCTGATTGGTACCATTAAGCCCTGAAGCTGTATCAATCGACTTCCCGAACGTGTAGCCACCCACAAAAGAGAGTCCGCGGGAGAATCGCCGTTCCAAACGCACGATCAAAGCGTTGTAATTGGAGTTAACATCCGTGGCCCGGATGAACTGATTCGAGCCGGGTTGTGGGTGGTAGCCTCTCCTTTCGTCCGGCAGGTTCGGGACGCCCTGGTTCTGTAATGAGCGGCGGGGAAGTTTGTGCCCGTCGGATCCAGCGATGCTTAGGGAAAGAACGGTGTTGGGGGCCAGTTCATGGTCGAGCGACAGACTCCATTCGTAGACGTAGCCGTTGCGGAGGTTGGGTGGCGAGGAGATGGCCGTGGGCTCTTGATTACCGAGCGTGTAGGCAAGGGGGTAAGTCAGCACGGGTGGGGCATCGGCCTGGCCGCACGCCCCGGGGCCATAAAACCTGCAGGTGTCGAGTCCGAAAAGGAATTCGGTGATGGGGGGGCTGAGTCGCGTCTCTGAAGCATAATCGAGCTCGCCAAGAGAGTTGAACACGCCAAATCCGCCGCGCAGGGCGGTGGTGTGGCGTTGGTTCAGATCATAAGCGAAGCCGAAACGCGGCGCCCAGCCGGCCCAATCGGGCCGGATGAGCGAGGGCGGCAGCCCGGCTTGCTGGGAGGTAATGAAGGACAGCCCATAGAGGTTTTGAAGGCTCTGGGCCAGCGGGTTTCCGATCAACGCCGACGCCTGTCCCCTGTCGTTCCGGACAATAAAGCGCGTCGCGTCGCTGGGGTCGAGAATCGAGGCTCGTCCGTCGGCATTGGTTGGAGGCGAGTAGAATTCCTCGCGCAGGCCATAAGTGAGGGTCAAGCGGCGCGTAGCGTGGAATTCGTCGGAAAAGTAGGCGCCGAAATAGTCCAGGCGATCGTTTCCGCCGGAGTTTCCAGCCTGAGCGTATGAAAGGAAAGGCCTGCCCAGCAGAAAATCCGAGAAAGCAGTGCCGGAAACCGAACTTGCCCCATCGCTGAAGGAAAAGAGCCCTTGTCCAAAGTCCTCGACGAGATAGAAGAGACGATAACGCCGCGCGTCCGCGCCGAATTTCCAGGTGTGCCGCCCGCTGACCCATGCCACATTGTCCGTGAACTGGAAAGTATTGTCCTTGCGGATTTGAGGCTGGAAGATGTCGCAATCGCCCATGTCCGCGTAGCCGGGAACGTTAATGGCAGGGATGCCGTCGTTGGTCGCTCCGGGAGCGCGGGAGATTCCCAGCGACTCGAGAAATCCGCTGTGAATGTTCTGAGCTTCCTTGGTCCCGAAATAGTAAGCGTAGCCGAAACGGAAGTCGTTGATGAGCGTAGGCCGAAAGACAGAAGTAAGCCCGAGTGCGAGGTTCCTTCCCGTGTCGTCATGGTTCGTGCCGAAGCCGGGCGGGGCGGAGGGATTCTGCGCGAACGAGTCAGGAACAAAAGGAAAAAGTTGCTTTTGATTGAACAGGAGAAAGCGGCCAAAGAGCTGCTCATTCGTCGTCAGTTCATGGTCCAGGCGTGCCACAAACTGGTCCGAAGCAACACTGTGAAGCCCTACATTGATGTCATTGTTTTCGCCGGGCAGCGCATTGGGATTGCTCGGCAGAGGAATCCGATCCAGGATAGCTAGGGACACCGGATCGATTCGCCCCTGCGGGATCGTGTTGTAGGGAAACGGCTGGCCTGTTGTCGGATCGATAATTGCAGGAAAGGGATTGCCTGTCTCAGGATTAATGCAATTGAAATTTCCCTGGCGGATGGCGGCAGGAGGCAGCAACGTGGTGTTGGTAATGCTTTGGAGAATGCGCAGGCCTTCGTAATTCGTGAAAAAGAATGTGCGGTTACGACGGACGGGCCCGCCCAGGCTGGCGCCGAACTGGTTCTGGTGATAAGGGGGGATGGGAAGGGCGGGATCGTCGAAGAAATTCTTGGCGTCCAGGGAACTGTTGCGGAGAAAGTCGTATGCCGTCCCCGAAAAGCGGTTGCCGCCCGAGCGAGAGGCGATGTTGACCTGCGCGCCCGAGGTAATTCCCTGCTCGACCCCGTAAGAGTCTTCCACGACGCGGAACTCCCGGATGGCATCGATGGAAGGGTTCACCGTCAGGCTGTAGGCAAAAGGTTCCATCAGGGTGATGCCGTCGAGCGAGAAGTTGTTCCGTTCGGAGCGTTGGCCATCGACGGAGAAACCCAACCCCAGCGCTGGGGTGTTGAATTGTTGCGTAGAGCCGTTAGGATAGGGTGGGGTTGCGCCCGCGGCCAGCAGTGCGAGTTGTGAGAATTGGCGGCCGTTCAAGGGAAGA
>Ga0187781_10003645_pt1 | contig 11567 bp, 10 predicted proteins | sample 0715_SJ02_MP02_2_FD_132447 | JGI IMG/M metagenome (GOLD analysis project Ga0187781, IMG submission 132447) | Tropical peat soil microbial communities from peatlands in Department of Meta, Colombia - 0715_SJ02_MP02_20_MG | ecosystem: Environmental > Terrestrial > Soil > Wetlands > Peat | place...
GCTCGGCGGGAATTTTCTTTTGGCCTGCGCCATGGCGCCGCTGCTACTTTCCACCTGCAATATTCATTGGCTGGCACGCCCGCACGTGGAAAGCTGGGTATTGCTTCTCGTCGCGCTGCTGTACCTGGAAACGCGCGGCCGGCGCCCGATGGCATGGCTGGAGGGTTTGGGCGTTGCGGCGTTCACGGCTCTCTGGGCCAACCTGCATGCGAGCTTTTTCTTCGCGGGCTTTCTGGCGCTGCTCTACGCGCTGGTTCGCCTGCGCCTCGGCGCGCCGCCCGGCACGCCCGCCGGCCGAGCTGGCCGGTCTCTGTGCTGCGCACGGCCAGGCCCCGGCAGTGGCCGAAGAACCTGCTGGTCTTCGCGGCCCCGCTGGCGGGCGCGACGTGGGGGCGGGCCCACGGGCTGGGCTACGCCCTGCTGGCCGCGGCCGCCTTCGGCTGCGCCTCGGTCGCGGTGTACTTCATCAACGACGTCGCCGACGCCGAGCGCGACCGCCGCCATCCACGCAAGCGGTACCGCCCGGTCGCAGCCGGCGACCTGCCCGCGTCGCACGCCTTGATGATCGGGGCGGCGTGCGGCGTGGCCGGCCTGGCGGCGGGCGCGGTGGTGTCGGTGCCGCTGCTCGCCGCCTCGGTCGGCGGCTACCTCGTCATGTCGTTCCTGTATTCCTGGAAGCTCAAGAACATCGCGGTGGTCGAGCTGATCTTCGTGGCGTCCGGTTTCCTGCTGCGCGTGCTCGGCGGCGCCGCCGCCACCCACGTGCCGCCGTCCGGCTGGTTCCTGCTGGTGTGCAGCCTGGGCGCGCTGAGCGTGGCGGCCGCCAAGCGCTACACCGAGCTGGCGGGCCTCGGCGCCGCGGCGGTCCAGCACCGCCCGGCCCTGCGCTGGTACCGGCCCACCGCGCTGCTGGTGACCCAGTGGGTGCTGAGCGCCATGATGATCGCGGCCTACCTGGCCTGGGCCGCCGGGGAACGCACGGACGCGCAGGCCTGGCACCTGATGAGCGCCCTGCCGCTCGCCGCGGCCATGATCCAGTTCGCCATCCTGACCGCCCGACATACCGCCGCGCCGGTGGAAGACCTGCTGACCCGCAACGGTCTCATGGTGACCTTGGAGCTGGGCTGGCTGGCGCTGTTCGTGACGGGCCTGCAAGTGTGATGGAGTCTGCGACGGGTGGATCAATGAATATGTTCCCGAACGAGCGCGGGCTTCCCGCCCGCATCCTGCTGCTGGGCGGCACCAGCGAAATCGGTTTGGCCATCCTGGCCGCTCTCGGCCTGCCCGCGGGCGCCGAGGTCATCCTGGCCGGGCGCGACGAGCAACAGCTCGCCGCCGCGGGCAAGGAACTGCCGGCCCAGGTGCGGACCGTCCCCTACGACGCGGTGGAAACCGAAGGCCACCAGGCCTTCGTTGACGGCGTGTTCGACGGCGGCCACGTGGACCTGGTCGTGTCCGCGGCCGGCGTGCTGGTGCCGCAGGCGGAGCTCGAGCGCGACGTCCGGCGGGCCGCCGCGATGATCGAGACGAACTTCACCGGGCACGTCAGCACCCTGCTCGCGGTGGCCAACCGGATGCGGGCCCAGGGCCGCGGCACCATCGTGGTGCTGTCCTCGGTCGCCGCCGTCCGGCCGCGCAAGGCCAACCCGGTGTACGGCTCGGCCAAGGCCGGCCTGGACGCCTTCGCCCGCGGGCTCGCGGACCTGCTGCACGGCACCGGGGTCCGCGTGCTCCTGGTCCGGCCCGGGTTCGTCACCGGCCGGATGACCGCGGGCATGCCGCCCGCCCCGCTGGCTACCACGCCGGAGGCCGTCGGGCAGGCCACCGCCGCCGCGCTGCGCCGCGGCCAGTCCACCGTCTGGGTCCCGCCCTCCCTCGCCGCGCTCGCCCTAGCGCTCAGACTTGTCCCGAGACCGCTATGGCGCCGCATCTCCCGCTGACGCCGTCACGGGCTCGACCCGATGGGCCGCATCTCCCGCTGACACAGTCACGGGCTCGACCCGATGCGCCGCATTTCCCGCTGGCGTCATCGCAGGGCTCGGGACTTTCGACCATCCCTCCCACTAGGGCTGGCACAGTAGATTCGGGTGCTGTGAGGGTGCTGGTCGCGGAAGACGACGAGGCCCTCGGGCAGGTCCTGGCGCGCGGGCTGAGGGAACAGGGCTACGTGGTGGACCCGGTCCCCGACGGCGAGACCGCGGCCTCCTAGCTGCGCTTCTACCAGTACGAGGTGGCCGTGCTCGACTGGCGCATGCCCCGGCTGTCCGGCCTGGACCTGGTCCGCCGGCTGCGCCGGGCCGGCACGCCCACGCCGGTGCTGATGCTGACCGCCCGGGACACCCCCATGGACCGGATCGCCGGTCTGGACGCGGGCGCCGACGACTACCTGGTCAAGCCGTTCGACTTCGGCGAGCTGTTGGCCCGGCTCCGGGCCCTGCAGCGCAGGCCCCCGGTCAGCCGGTCGCCCCGGATGGTGATCGGGGAACTCGAGTTCGACCCGGCGACCAGGGAAGTGACGGTCTGCGGGCAGCGTCCGGCGCTCACCGGCATCGAGCTCGGCATCCTCGAGATCCTCATGCGCCGTTCCCCCGGCGTGGCCGACCGCCGCTCGATCGCCCAGCATGTCTGGGACAACGAGGCTGACGCCTTCGGCTCGAACACCATCGACGTGCACCTGGCCCGGCTGCGTTCCAAGCTGGTCGGCTCCGGGGCGCGGATCGAGACCGTCCGCGGCGTCGGCTACCGGATCGTCGCGACATGAAGCTCAGTCCCGCGGCCAGGGTCGCCGCCGCCGCGACGGCGGTCATCGCCGCCGTCTACGTCGTCGCCGTGATCGTGCTCAACATGCTGGTTTCCGCCCACCTGACCCAGCAGGGCGACGCCCACCTGGCCGCCCGGCTCGCCGACGCGGCGCACGATCCGTCCCTGCTCGGCCAGCAGGTGGTCTCGCCCGGATCAGGCCAGGCGCCGGATTACGACGCCGACACGGAACCGGTCTTCCTCTGGTTGGTGAACGCGGGCGGCACGGTCATGGCGCACAGCCCCGGCGCGCTCGCGCTGCCGGTCGGCCTGCTCGCGGTGCACCCGCCACACGACATGATGTCCTTGACCGCCACCCTCGGCTCGGGGGACGTGTTCCAGCTGAAAATGGCGCGTGATGGCAGCGGCTGGCTGATCGCGGGCCAGAGTCAGGCCGGCGACGCGCACACCAAGCGGCTGCTGCTGTACGCCGAGGTCATCGCCGGGCCGTTCCTGCTGCTGGCCATGTTCTTCGGCTCGCTGGTGGTGGGCCTGCGGGCGCTGGCGCCGGTCGAGCACTCGCGCCGCCGCCAGCTTGAGTTCACCGCCGACGCCTCGCACGAGCTGCGCACGCCGCTGAGCGTGATCAGGGCCGAAGCCGACGTGGCCCTGTCCAGCCCGCGCGAGACGGCCGAGTACCGGGACGCGCTGACCCGCATCCAGGGCGAGAGCCGCCGGCTACGCCAGCTGGTCGACGACATGCTGTGGCTGGCCAGGTTCGACTCCCGGCCGCCGCCGCCCGGCGACGAGCCGGTGGACCTGGTCACGCTGGCCCGGGCCTGCGCCGACCGGTTCCGCGCGGTCGGCCCCGCCGTCACCGCGGACGTCGGTGCCGGGCCCGCGCTGATCAGCGCGCCGCCGGAGTGGATCGACCGGCTGGCCGGCGTCCTGCTGGACAACGCCTGCCGCTACGCGGGCGCCGACGGCCAGGTCCGGATCAGCGTCCGCACCCAGGGCAGCCGGGTCAGCCTCACCGTGGAGGACAGCGGGCCCGGCATTTCCGCCGGAGAACGGCCGCGGCTGTTCGACCGGTTCCACCGGGCCAACTCCCGCGGCTCGGGTGCCGGGCTCGGGCTGGCCATCGGCGATTCGATCGTGCGCTCGACCGGCGGAAAGTGGCAGGTCGGCGACTCGCCGCTGGGCGGCGCGCTGCTGACCGTGTCCTGGCGGCACGCCCAGCCGCACCGCCCGCCGGTGCCGCGCTTCACCGCGACCGGCGTCTCCTAGCGACCCGCATCTGGTGGCCCGAGGTCGAGCCCGTCGGCCTGGTCGTACTCGCCGTCCTTGACCGGCGTTCTGGGGGGTACGCTCCGAGTAACGGGTGAGGTGTCATGACTGGATTTCCGAAGCTGTCCCAGCGGGCCAGGTGGGCGGTCCCGGCTGGCGCGCTGGTCATCACCGGCGCGGTGCTGGGCGGATCGCTGATCTCCGTCGCCCACGCGTCCCCCGGGCTGCCGCCGCGCACCCCGGCGCAGCTCCTGGTCCAGGTGGCGGACTCGGTCCCCCCGCCGCTGATCGGAACGGTGGTAGAGACCACCTCGCTCGGGTTGCCGAGCCTGCCCGGCACCGCGGACCCGACCTCGATCGCCTCGCTGCTCACCGGGTCGCACACGGTCAGGGTCTGGTACGCCGGCCCCCGGCACTTCCGCCTGGCGGTGCCCGAGCCGCTCAGCGAGACCGACGTGATCGCGGACGGTAACACAGTATGGCTGTGGCAGAGCACGGCGAACACGGTCACCGAGTACTCCGTGCCCGCCGGCCCCGAGGCCCCGATGACCCGGCCCACCTCGGCCCCGCTCACCCCGCAGCAGGCCGCCCAGCAGGTCCTGGCCGCCGTCGGGAAGACGACCACGGTGAGCGTGGACAGCAACGTCATGGTGGCCGGCCAGGCCGCCTACGAGCTCGTCATCGCGCCCAAGGACCCCCGGTCGCTGGTCGGGCAGGTGCAGGTCGCCATCGACGGCCGTGACGGCGTGCCGCTGCGGCTGCAGGTCTTCGCCCGCGGCGCGAGCAGCCCCGCGTTCCAGGTGGGGTACACCTCGATCCAGTTCGTCACGCCGGCGCCCGCCGAACTGACCTTCTCGCCGCCGCCCGGCGCCACAGTCACCAAGGAGCGCCTGGGTGGCGGGCAGCAGCCGAGGGGCCCGCAGCCCGCCATCAGCACCATCGGCTCGGGCTGGCTGACCGTGCTCGACCTGCCATCGGCCGTGCTGACCGCGCCGAGCGGCAGCGCGACCGCCCCGGGCAACGGGGGCTCCGGGGACAGCGCCGCGGTCCTGCACGCGCTGCTCCTGTCCGCGACGCCGGTGAGCGGCGCCTGGGGCAGCGGCCGCCTGCTGCGGACCAGCCTGGTCTCGGTGCTGATCACCGACAGCGGCCGGATGTTCGTCGGCGCCGTCCAGCCCAGCGTGCTGTACGCCGCGGCCGGCCAGGCCGTCACCGGCTCCCAGACGCAGGCACCTTGACCGCGATCTCGTCCAGCGGGCTGACCAAGCGGTTCCGCGGCGGACAGCTGGCCGTCGACCACATCGACCTGGACGTGCCCGCAGGCTCGGTGTATGGCTTCCTCGGCCCGAACGGCTCCGGCAAGACCACCACGATCCGGATGCTGCTCGGCCTGGCCTTCCCCTCCAGCGGCCAGGCCGAGCTGCTCGGCGTGCCGATGCCGGACGGCGCGGGCCGGGTGCTGCACCGGGTCGGCTCGCTGGTCGAAGGGCCGGCCTTCTACCCGTTCCTGTCCGGCCAGGACAACCTGGCCCGGTACGACGCGGCGGACCGGACCGCCGACCCGCGCACCATGCCAGCCCGGATCGCCGAGGCGCTGGACCGGGTGGGCCTGCTGTCCGCGGCCAGGAAGCGGTACCGCAACTACTCGCTCGGCATGAAGCAGCGGCTGGCCATCGCGGCCAGCCTGCTGCGGCCGCGTGAGCTCGTCGTCCTCGACGAGCCGACCAACGGGCTCGACCCGCAGGGCACCCGGGAGGTGCGCGCGCTGGTCCGGCAGATCGCCGCCGACGGCACCACGGTGTTCGTCTCCTCGCACCTGCTGGCCGAGGTCGAGCAGGTCTGCACGCACGTCGGGGTGATGCGCACCGGCCGGCTGGTCTTCCAGGGCCCGCTGGCCGAGCTGCGCCGGACCGGCGCCGCCCGGGTCATCGTGCGGACCGCCGACGCCGATGGCGCGGTCAAGGTGTTCGCCAGCCTCGGCCTCACCGACACCCAGGCCGGCCCGGACGAGGCCTCGGCCGCCCTGGGCGACGCGGAGCCGGAACGGGTCTGCGCGGAACTCGTGCACGCCGGGGTCGGGGTCCGGGGCTTCTCGGTCGCCGCGCCCAGCCTGGAGGACCTGTTCGTCGGGCTCACCGGGGAGGGTTTCGATGTCGACGGCTGAAGCGCCCGCGCCGGCCGCCCCCGCGCCGGCCGCGCCTGCCCTCCGCTCTGGAGTCCGCGCGTGGCTGCGGCTGTTCGCCGCCGAGCTCCGGCTGGTCTTCCTGCGTAAGCGCAACCTGCTGCTGCTCGCCGTGACCGTGGTGTTCCCCGTCGTCATCGGGATCGCCTTGCGCATGGCGGCGCCTCATCCACAGGGCGGCGGCAATGGTCCGGGGGCGGCGTTCTTCAACCAGCTGGCCGGCAATGGCGTGTTCCTGGCCTTCATCGCGCTCAGTACCCTGATCCTCCTGGTCCTGCCCGTCGTGGTGGCGGTGGTGGCCGGCGACTCGGTGGCCGGCGAGGCCGGCTACGGGACGCTGCGCTACCTGCTCGCGGTGCCGGCCGGGCGGACCCGGCTGCTCGCGGTCAAGTTCGCCGCGATCGTGGTGTGGGGGCTGTGCGCGACGGTCATCGTGTCCGCGGTATCGCTCGCCGTCGGTGCCGGGCTGTTCCCGATCGGGCCGGTGACCCTCCTGTCGGGCAGCACGGTACCGCTGGCCGAAGGATTGCTGAGGCTGTTGTTCGTCACCTCGTACGTGGCCGCGGCGATGGCCGCGCTCGGCGCGATCGGCCTGGCCGTCTCGACCATGACCGAGCACGCGATCGGGGCGATCGCCGCCATCCTGATCCTGGTCGTGACCAGCGAGGTAGTGGACAATGTCCCGCAGCTCGCGGCCGTCGGGCCCTACCTGCCCACCCACTGGTGGCTGTCCTTCGACTCGATCCTGCGCGCGCCGGTGGACACGTCCACCCTGCTCAAGGGACTGTTGTCGTTCGGCGTGTACGCGGTCCTGTTCGGCTCCTTCGCCTGGGCCCGCTTCACCTCGGCCGACATCACCAGCTGAGCCGCCCGAGCCCGCACCCCGCGGGCCGGCTGGCCAACCCTAGACTGGCTTAGGTCAGAGATCCCGAAGATCAGCTCCGCGAAGGGTGACCACGTGGCTGACCAGCGCGCCCGCGCAGCCAGGATTCACTCGGCCGGGGCCCGTCTGGCCCGGATCGGCCGGGGCCTGACTCCGGCCGAGTGGGCCCGCGTCGGCGGCATGGTCGCCACGATCGTCGGGCTGAACGTGCTTGGCTGGGGGATGCTGGCCGCCGCCCTGGGCGGCCACTACCACATTGGCAAGACCACGGTGTTCGGCGTGGGCACCGGAGCGCTGGCCTACACCCTGGGCATGCGGCACGCGTTCGACGCCGATCACATCGCGGCCATCGACAACACCACTCGCAAGCTGGTCGGCGAGGGCAAACGGCCGCTGTCCGTGGGATTCTTCTTCTCCCTGGGCCACTCCAGCGTGGTGTTCGCGCTCGCGGTCCTGCTGAACTTCGGCCTCCGTTACCTGGACACCCAGGTCCGCAGCGGCGGCTCCGGGCTGCACACCATCACCAGTATCGTCGGGACCTGCGTGTCGGGCTTCTTCCTGTTCCTGATCGCCGCGTTCAACCTCGTCATCCTGGCCGGGATCGTCAAGGTGTTCCGGCAGATGCGGGGCGGTGCCTACGACGACGAGGAGCTCGAGGAGCAGCTGAACAAGCGCGGCCTGATGAACCGGTTCCTGGGCCCGCTGGCCCGCCGGGTCGACACGCCGTGGAAGATGTACCCGATCGGATTCCTGTTCGGCCTGGGCTTCGACACCGCCACCGAGATCGCGCTGCTGGTGCTGGCCGGCACCGCCGTGGCCGGCGGCCTGCCGTTCTACGCCATCGTGTCGCTGCCCATTCTGTTCGCGGCCGGGATGAGCCTGTTCGACACGGCCGACGGCTGCTTCATGAACTTCGCCTACGACTGGGCGTTCGCCAAGCCGGTCCGCAAGGTGTACTACAACCTGACCGTCACCGGCCTGTCGGTCTTCGTGGCCGTGTTCATCGGCGCGGTGGAGCTGCTGGGCCTGCTCGCCCGGGACGCCAGCCTCAACGGCTCGTTCTGGGCCTTCCTGGAGACCTTCAACATCAACACCGCCGGGCTGTTCGTCGTCGGGGTGTTCGTCGTCACCTGGATCGTCGCCTTGGGCGTCTGGCACTTCGGCCGCATCGAGCAGAAGTGGGAATCCACCCGCCCCCTCCCCGCCGAGAGCCCCGAATAACCCCACCCCACCCGTGTGAAACGGGAGCGGCCAACCGTGTGATGCCCTAAGCTGCGAAATTGTCACGGCGGCTGATCGTCGGCCTGACATCGCTGCGTTTCTCGCTGCGCCAGCCTGCGGGAACCTCACGCCCTCTGGCCGACCCGCGGCGACCAATCAAGAGGACCCCGGAGGAGCCGGCGTCAGCGCGCTCGCCGGGATGCCGAACGCCTCCGGCGGCGGGCACGTCCCTCCGGTACCGGACGGCTGCTGGCCTGCGGCCAGCGGCCGCGGGCCTGGGTTGGGCGGCGGCGGGCCGAGGTTGGCGGTGAGGTGCGCCCGCCTGGCCGCGGCCGCCCTAGCCTGGTACGCGGCGTATGCGTTCTCCCTGGTGACCCAGGCCTCCTGCGCCGCGTACTGACTCCGGCACTCATCGACGGCCGTGGCGATGTTCGTCACCGTCTGGTGCATCTGGGCCAGGCTGCCCGAGCTGTCGGCGGCCTTCACCGTCTGCTGGTAGTTCTGCGGGACCTGGTCCAGCTGGATCCCGGTCAGCTGGTACGGGCTGAACCAGCTGATCCCGAGGGTGCTGTACTTGACGCCGCGGTAGACGACGACCTGGCCGCTGCTGTTGGCCGCGACGTAGTACTGGCTCTGGCTGAACCGCCAGAAGATGTAACCGCCGCCGATCACGAGTGCCACCAGCACCACCAGCGCGGCGGTCACGATCCGCCCGCGGCGGTGACCGGACCTCCATGATCGGCGGGGCTGCTCGCGGTGGCTTCGTCTGTTCTTGGATCGGGTCGCGGGCGCTGGGACGGCTGTAAGAGCGCTCTCCACATCGGACAACCGGTCTGAGTCTGCTGTCGATCTGACCGGTCCCGTGGTCAGGCCGCCGGACTCCCCGGCCATTTGTGATTTCCCTGCCAGCTGACTGGCGGCCTTGGCCTCGGGGTCGACACCGGGTATGCCCTCTTGCGCCGCTCCGTACCCGGATCCGGGAATAATGACCGCTGCCGGAGGCACGGTCGCCGCGCCGACCGCGCCGCTGGCGGGCAGCGGATCCATCGTTGCGCCGGCCGACGGTTCAGCCGTCCCCGCTCCGGCGGGGACGGCTGATCTGGAGAACTCAGGTTGCTCGGCCATGTGGGGTTGCGGGTGACCAGGGACGGGGGCCGAACTGAGAGACGTGTCAGGTATCAGACCCAGCGCCTCACGCAGCGCGTCTGCGAAGTCGCCGCATGACCTATACCGTTGCTCTGGAACCTTCGCGAGCGCTCGGGCCACGACTTCATCTGCGGCATCGGGGAAGCCTGGGCCCAGTGATGGCGGGGGTTGAGACATGTGCGCAAACAGGACCGCCATACCCTGGTCACGCGCGAACGGCACCGTGCCGGTAAGAAGTTGATACGCGACGCATGCCAGTGCGTACTGATCGGTGCGCCCATCCACAGCTAGGCCCTGGATCTGCTCCGGCGCCGCGTAACCCGCAGTACCCAGGAAATGGCCGGTCTCGGTCAGGCTCACCGAGGACAGCGCTCCCTTGCTCACCCCGAAGTCCGATAGGTACACATGATCGGGCTGTCCCGGACGTCTATCTACTAGCATGTTTGCCGGCTTGACGTCCCGGTGCACCAGCCCAGCCCGATGCGCGGCATCCAGCGCCGAGGCTACTGCGGAGATGAACGCGGCGGCGCGGTCCGGCGGTAGCGCGCCCTCCCGTTCCAGAATCAGCCGCAAGTCACCGCCCTTAACGAACCGCATCGCGATGAATAGGACACCGTCGGCCTCGCCCGCCTCGTAAACCGGGATGATATGGGGGTCATCCACCGCCGCAGCAGAGCGCGACTCCGCGATGAACCGTCGCCGGAAGCCCTGGTCGGCCGCCAGCACGGGCGCGAGAAGCTTCAGCGCTACCAGTCGGCCCAGCCGCTCATCCCGGGCCCGGAATACGACCGCCATTCCGCCCGCACCGATCTGTGCCTCCAGCCGGTACCCCGCCACGAGCGAGCCTCGCTTGAATCCGGCCAGGTGCGCCGGGAAGTCCTCGCTCAACACCCCTCCCGCGATCTGCCACCAACGCCATCAGACCCTCGGGAGGCGTCATTACGGCGTATTTGGCGATGCGCTGCTCCGGCCGTAAGTATCCGGCTTGACCGGCTTTACCGCAACCGGCACGCCTCGGTGATCCACGCCGGCCCGCCGGGGTGACCTAGCGGTCCTCGGCGGCCGCCACCATGCCCAGCACGCCGGCCGCCAGCAGCAGGAGCCCGCCGAAGGCGCCGAGCTTCTCGCCCCCCCGCGGGCCCGGTCCCGGTGGAGACGGGTCCCAGCGTGAACTGATAGGCGGCGAAGAAGGTCAGGACGGCGACGCCGAACGCCGCGATCAGGCCCGCCGCCGCGCCGCCGAGCCATCCCCCGCGCGACACCGCGAGCACCACGGCGGCGCCGGCCGAGAGGGCCGCCGCCGCGACCGGCCCGATCCAGTACCACGCGCCGCCATGGTGGCTGCTGATACTGAAGAGGGACTCCGAATACGCGTAGGTGCCGTCCGCGTTGTAGACGTGCACGAACGAGAACGCGCAGGCCAGGATCGTCGCCAGCGCCCCGACCCCGGCGCCGGAGGCGGCGCCCAAGCTGAGGACGGCCCGGCGGCCCGGACCGGCCCCGGCCGCTCGCGTATCCGCTACCGTGTCCGTGACCGTGGCGGTCGGGCCGGCGGCCGCGACCCCCTGTCCCGCCGCGGGAGCCGAGGCCGTGGCCACGGCGGGCCCGGCCGGGGTGAACAGCACCGCCGCCAGGGCACCGGTTGCCCGCGCGCACGCATCGGCGGTCAGCGCGGTACGCTCCGCCAGGTCCGCCGCCGCCAGCCGCGACGCCGTCCCCAGGTCCATCCCCTGCGCCATGTACCCCTGCAGGGCCGCGGGCACGCCCGCGCCCGCCGCCGTGATCAGCACGTTCGCCTCCCGCGGCGCGTCCGGCAGCAGATCCTTCAGCAGGTTTGTCATCATCGGCGCATTCGACAACGCCTCGGCTCCGTACTGCGGATCCGCCACGATCGCCCGCAGCGCGCTCAGCGCCTCACCGTGCGGATCCCAAGGCGTGCTGTCCATGCCGATGGGCCCCCTACCAGGTGAAGTCTTCCTCCCAGAACTCGGTCACGCCGCGGACCGGCTCCCGCGGCGCCCTCTCCTGGCCGCGCAGCTCGACCCGGCGGATCTTGCCGGAGATCGTCTTGGGCAGGTCGGCGAACTCAAGCCGGCGGATCCGCTTGTA
>Ga0187781_10003646_pt1 | contig 11565 bp, 10 predicted proteins | sample 0715_SJ02_MP02_2_FD_132447 | JGI IMG/M metagenome (GOLD analysis project Ga0187781, IMG submission 132447) | Tropical peat soil microbial communities from peatlands in Department of Meta, Colombia - 0715_SJ02_MP02_20_MG | ecosystem: Environmental > Terrestrial > Soil > Wetlands > Peat | place...
CTGCTCAAGCTCGATGAACAGCCGGATCGGCTCGCCGTGCCCGCGCCCGCCCGGCAGCTTCGCTGCATCGATGGTGTAGCAGCGGCCGTTGGTGGCAAACACCAGAAGTTTCGATGTGGTCTCGGCGAAGAATGCGAGCTTCAGCCCGTCGTCGGCCTTGAACGCCAGGTTCGAAAGGTCCGCCATCTGTCCGCGCAGCGCGCGAATCCAGCCCTTCTCGGACACGACGACTGTGATCGGCTCGCGCTCGACCAAGGCCTCTTCGATCGCGGCTTCGTCGTGCACCGGCGCTTCGGCAAAACCGGTACGGCGCTTGCCAAGCGGTGTCCTTGGGCCGAATTTCTCGCGCACCTCGCGGATCTGGCCGGCGATCGCCTTCCATTGCGCCTTTTCCGAACGCAACAGATCCTCGAGCGATTTCTTTTCCGCGCGGAGGTCCTTTTCCTCCTGGCGGATCTCCATCTCCTCGAGCCGGCGCAGATTGCGCAGCCGCATGTTGAGAATGGCCTCGGCCTGCACGTCCGTAAGCTTGAACGTCTTGATTAAGACCGGCTTCGGCTCATCCTCGGTGCGGATGATCTTGATGACCTTGTCGAGATTGAGATAGGCGATGAGATAGCCGCCCAGCACTTCCAGCCGATGCTCGATCTGACTGAGCCGGTAGCGCGAGCGGCGCAACAGCACCTCGCGCCGATGCGCGAGCCATTCGCTGAGCGCCTCGGCGAGCCCGACGACCTTCGGGATGCGGCCGCGCACCAGCACATTCATGTTGAGCGGTATGCGGCTTTCGAGTTCGGTGAGCTTGAACAAGCTCTCCATCATCAGCGCCGGATCGACGCTGCGCGAGCGCGGCTCGAACACGAGCCGCACGTCCTCGGCGGATTCGTCGCGCATGTCGGCGACGAGCGGCAGCTTCTTCTCGTTGATCAGTTCGGCGATGCGCTCGACGAGACGCATTTTCTGCACTTGCCAGGGAATCTCGGTCACCACGATCTGATAGGTGCCCCGGCCGGTGTCTTCGGTCTTCCAGCGCGCACGCAGCCGGAACGAGCCGCGCCCGGTGGTGTAGGCTTCCGCGATCGTCTCCGGCGGATCGACGATCAGGCCGCCGGTCGGGAAATCCGGACCGGGCACATATTTCAGCAACGTGCGGCTGCGCGCATTCGGCGTCTCGATCAGATGCAGCGCCGCGTCGCACAACTCGGCGATATTGTGCGGCGGGATCGCCGTTGCCATGCCGACCGCAATGCCCTGCGATCCGTTCGCCAGGAGGTTGGGGAATGCCGCCGGGAGCACCACCGGTTCCTGCGACAGGCCATCGTAGTTCGGCCGAAAGTCGACGGCGTCTTCATCGATGCCGTCGAGCAGGAGCCGCGCGGCTTCGGTCAGCCGCGCTTCGGTATAGCGATAGGCGGCGGCATTATCGCCGTCGATGTTGCCGAAATTGCCCTGGCCGTCGACCAGCGGATAGCGCGAAGCGAAGTCCTGCGCGAGCCGCACCAAGGCATCGTAGATCGCCTGGTCGCCATGGGGATGGAAGTTGCCCATCACGTCGCCGACGATCTTCGCCGATTTCTTGAAGGTCGCGCCCGGATCGAGGCGCAGAAGCCGCATGCCATAGAGGATGCGGCGATGCACGGGCTTGAGGCCGTCGCGCGCGTCGGGCAGCGCGCGATGCATGATGGTGGAAAGCGCATAGGCAAGATAGCGCTCTTCGAGCGCCTCGCGCAACGCGATCTCCTGCACGTCGCCGCCGCCAGGTTCCTGGGGAATCACTTTCTTAGCCATGGGCAAGAGCGGTAGCGCGGTTGGGCCTGCTGAACAAGGGATGAACGGAGACGACATCTGCCGTTCCGGATCCCGACTTATTGCCGCCATGCTGACACACCAGCTTCACCGCCGTGTGTTGTTGAGGGCGACGCCAACTAAAAGGACCCATCATGATTCTGAAATCCGTATTGACCGCAACCTGTGCCGTGGCGATCGCCGGCATGAGCGCTATTGTCGCGCCCGCGCCCGCGCGCGCGCAAGATGTGCAAGCGGAATTGATCGGCTTCCACCAATTGTGCGAGCGCGGCGACCGCAAGGCCTGCGTTCGCTTCGGTATAATCCTGGGCCGCATGCAGGAACGGCACGCCGAATGGCGTCGCGCACATCCCGACTGGTTCTGGTGGGAGCGCTGAACCTTATCTGACCGAGATCTCTTCAAGACGATCGACACACCGCCGCGACGAAGCGCGCGCGAGCGTCCGGTAGCGCAAGCCCGCGCGGTCCGAAGGCGTGGCGGTCGAGAAAAAAGCCGGTCAGCGCAAACGCATCCGCCACATCGGCGGCGCTGGCCGGCTCATTGTCAAAGCGCAGGAAATCGGGAAGCCGCATGAGCTTGTCGCGGTAAGCTTCTCCGGCCGCGCGCGACACCGCCCGGCCGGAGCGCGGCGAAACATAGACCAGATCGTCCTTGGCGCCGGTCGCCGCGCAGGACGAAAGATCGAGCCCGAAGCCAAGCTCGGCCAGAAAGATGAGCTCGAATTGCGCGATCATCGGCGCCACCGCGGCTTTATCCTCAAGGTTGTCGAGGATTGTTTCGAGCGCGTGGTGGAGGTTCGCATGCGGCTCGCGCTCGGCCAGAAGCCGGCACAAGGCGGCAAGATGGGTGACCCCATGCACCGCGTGCGCGGAGGCGAGAAACCCCGCGGCACGCAGATGAATACCTTCGACCGCGTAATTGCCGAGGTGATCGTCGAGCCGCGCCCGCCAGGTGGCGCGCAGCGAGTTGCCGGGCTGCAATGTCCCGCGCAGGCGGGAACTGCTGCCGCCGCGCACCAGCCCGAGATGACGCCCGCGCTCCCGCGTCATCAATTCGAGAATGACGCTGGTTTCACCGTGACGTTTGACGCCGAGCACAATGCCTTCATCGATCCATTGCATAGGGGTTATGTATATACGACTCGCCGTCATTCCGGGGCCTCGCCAACGGGTCCGGCCCGAAGTGGCCGGCCCGATGACAGGCCCCGCGAGGAACTCGCAATCCATAACCGCCGGAAGCGAATATGGATTCAGGGCTCGACGCTTCGCGTCGCCCCGGAATGACAGTCATTCCCGCGGAAACTCCAGCCCCATTTCGCGGTAACGCTCGGGATCGTCGCCCCAGCCTTCGCGCACCTTCACGAACAGAAAAAGGTGCACGGGATGCTCGATGGCGGCGGCGATATCGGCGCGCGCGGCGGCCCCGATCGCCTTGATGGTCTGGCCGCCCTTGCCGAGCACGATCTTGCGCTGGCTTTCCCGCTCCACATAAATCGTCTGCTCGATGCGCACGGCGCCGTCTTTCAGTTCCTTCCAGACCTCGGTTTCGACGGTCGACTGGTAAGGCAATTCCTGATGCAGCCGCAGATAAAGCTTTTCCCGCGTGATCTCGGCGGCGAGCTGACGCAGCGGCGCGTCGGATATTTGATCCTCGGGATAGAGCCAGGGCCCCGGCGGCACGTGCGCGGCGAAAAAAGTCTTGAGATCGCCGACGCCATCGCCGGAGCGCGCGGAGATCATGAACGTGGCTTCGAGTGACATGCGCTCGTTGAGCGATTGCGCGAGCGCGAGCAACTTCGGCTTCTCGATCAGGTCGATCTTATTGAGCACCAAGACTTTCGGCGCGCGCACATCGGCAAGGCCGCGCAGGATCGCTTCCTCGTCTTCTTGCGCGCCCTTTTGCGAGTCGATGAGCAAGGCGACGATGTCGGCATCCTGCGTACTGCCCCAGGCGCTGCCGACCATGGCGCGGTCGAGCCGGCGGCGCGGAGCGAAGATGCCGGGTGTGTCGACAAAAATGAGCTGCGCTGCGCCCGCCATGGCAATGCCGCGGATGAGCGCGCGCGTGGTTTGCACCTTCGGCGTGACGATCGAGATCTTGCTGCCGACGAGCGCGTTGAGCAGCGTCGACTTGCCGGCATTCGGCGCGCCGATCAGCGCGACGAAGCCGCAGCGCGTGGCCTGCGCCGTCGCGTCAGCCATTGGCGCGTTCGGGCTTGACCCCTTCGCGCGCCATCATGGCGGCGGCGGCGGCCTGTTCGGCCGCGCGTTTCGAGCGGCCCAAACCCTCCGCGGGGGCAAACTTCGGCAGATGCACGGCGACGCGAAACTCCGGATCGTGGTCCGGGCCGGAACGGGCGACCTCGCGATAAGCCGGCGTCGGCAGGCCGCGCGCCTGCGCCCATTCCTGCAGCACGGTCTTGGGGTCGCGCAGCGGCTGCGCGGTGGTGCGCAAGCGCTCCTCCCACAGCCGCCCGACCAGCGATTCCGCCGCCGGGAAACCACCGTCCAGGTAAACCGCGCCGATCAGCGCCTCGCAGACGTCGGCTAAAATCGCCGGGCGCCTGCGGCCGCCGGCATTGGCCTCCGACGAGCCGAGCCGGATGGCGGCGCCGAGATCGATCGCGCGTGCCATATCGGCGCAGGTCTCCTTGCGCACCAGATCCGCGAGCCGGCGCGACAGTTCGCCTTCGTCGGCCTTGGGAAAGGCGCGGAACAGCATGTCGGAAATCACCAGGCCGAGCACGTGGTCGCCGAGGAATTCCAGCCGCTGATAACTGCTGGCGCGGTTGCGGGCGCCTTTGAGCGACGAGATGTGCGAGAGCGCGCTGTCGAGCAGGGCGGCGTCCTTGAAGCGATAGCCGATCCGCTCCTCAAGCGAACCGTCGCCACGGCGGCGGCGACGGCGGGTATCCTTTTGTCCATTGGATGCCGCCGCGCCAGCGGCCGGCTGGGCGGCCTCGACGGCAGGCGGCTCTCGCAGCGCAACGACTGATTTTCCTTTTCCGCGCCGTGTCATCGCACCAGGGTGAACAAACGATTCCAACGTACCGTCCACGGCCAGCGCCACACCTCCCAGGCGTGCGCGCCGTCCTTGATCGAGAAGAAGATGATCTGCGCCTTGCCGATGATGTTCTCATAGGGCACGTAGCCCACCGCGCTGAGCACACGGCTGTCGGTCGAGTTGTCGCGATTGTCGCCCATCATGAAATAGTGGCCGGGCGGCACGGTATAGACCTGGGTGTTGTCGTAGAAACCGTTCTCGGTGAGATCGAGAGTGGTGTAGGTCACACCATTCGGCAGCGTCTCGCGATACCGCCTGATCTGCTGCGGCGCGCCGTCCTCGTCGCTGGTGAAGTCTTCGATGCGCTCGCGCTTCACCGGCTGGCCGTTGATGTTGAGCACCCCGTCGATCATCTGGATACGGTCGCCGGGAAGCCCGATCACCCGCTTGATGTAGTCGGTCGAGTCGTCCTTCGGCAGGCGGAAGACGACCACGTCGCCGCGATTGACCGGCTGGCCGATGATTCGGCCGGTGAAAATCGGCGGCGAGAATGGGAACGAATAATGAGTATAGCCGTAGGAGTATTTGGATACGAACAGGTAGTCGCCGACCAATAGGGTCGGAATCATCGAGCCGGACGGGATATTGAACGGCTGAAACAGGAACGTGCGGATCACCAGCGCGATGATCAGGGCGTGAATAATTACCCGCACGGTTTCGGCGAATCCGCCTTCCTTCCGTTTTGTTCCGGTTTGCACGCTCATCGACCTATGGTTCCATTCGGCTGAAATTCGGCCCCGCGATCTTGTAGCCGTTGGGCCAAACCCACGCAATTGCACGCGGGCTTTCGCCGCGGCTTTATCCAATCGGCTTTAACTAGGAAGGTCATGAGCTTAACGGAAGGGGCCCGCGCCATATGACGAAATTGTCATGTGGAGCACGCAAAGGGACGCGCAGCCCGTCCGACCGCCTGAGCGGCGTCTAGGTGCCCGGAACGGGCACCGCCGAGATTACCACCAAAGCATGGGCAGTCGGTCCCTCATCGGTCATGGTGAGATCGATGCGCGCCTCATATCCGGCGGGCGTGAGCACCGCCAGCCGCTTCTTGGCGCCGCCGGTCAAGTGCAGCGTCGGCCGCCCGGAAGGCAAATTGACTACGCCCATGTCCCGCCACCACACCCCGGCACGCAGCCCGGTGCCGAGCGCCTTGGCGCAGGCTTCCTTGGCGGCAAAGCGCTTGGCGTAGGTCTCCGCTCGGTTTCTGCGCTTGTCAGCCTTGGCCCGTTCGGTATCCGTGAATACGCGATCGAGGAAGCGGTCGCCGTGGCGTTCGATGACCTTGGCGATGCGGCGCGCATCGCAGATATCCGAGCCGATGCCGATGATCATGGTGCCGCGCTTTCGCTGCGCAAGCGTCCGCGCTCCATGACCCCACGCATCCTGCGCACAGTTGCGTCCAGGCCCTCAAAGATCGCATCGCTGATCAGAAAATGACCGATATTGAGCTCGACGACCTGCGGCAATGTCGCGATCTCTTCCGCACTGAGGAAATCGAGGCCGTGACCGGCATGCACTTCGAGGCCCGCGCCCGCGGCAAACGCGGCGCCGCGCACGATGCGGGCGAACTCATCGGCAGCGGCGGCCGCATTTCCCGCCGCCAAGGCGTCACACCACGCGCCGGTGTGAATCTCGATCACCGGCGCACCGACAGACACGGCTGCATCGATCTGCTCCGGATCCGCCGCGATGAACAGCGAAACGCGAATGCCTGAGTCGGCGAGCCGCTGCACCGCGTCGCGCAACGTATCGCGCTGCCCAGCGACATCAAGCCCGCCTTCGGTCGTGCGTTCCTCCCGCCGCTCGGGAACGAGGCAGGCGGCGTGCGGCCGAACCGCGCAGGCGATCTCGATCATCTCGCGCGTGGCGGCCATTTCCAAATTGAGCGGCGTTTTGATGCGGCCTTTCAGCCGTAGAATATCGTCGTCGATGATATGGCGGCGATCCTCGCGCAGATGCGCGGTGATGCCGTCGGCGCCGGCGGCAATCGCAATCTCCGCCGCCTTCACCGGATCGGGATGGCGGCCGCCGCGCGCATTACGCACGGTCGCGACATGGTCGATGTTGACGCCGAGGCGGATCGGAGATGGTGCGGGCATTGAAATCGTTCGCGGTAGCTTATCCGTTCACCCGCTCGGCGGCCGCAATCACTTTCTTGGCCCGCAGTTGCGAGATGATCGAGGTGAGATGCTTGAGGTCATAGACCTCAAGATCGATGGTGACTTCGGTGAAGTCGGGCGACTGTCGCGACATGCGGATATTGTCGATATTGCCGTCATGCTCGGCGATGACTTGCGCGATCTGCGCAAGTGAACCCGGCTCGTTGACCGATTGCAGCGCGAGGCGGGCGGGAAAGCGCTGCGGCTTCTTCTCGTCAACGTCCCAGCGCACATCGAGCCAGCGTTCCGGCTGATCCTCGAATTCCTTCAGGGCCGGCGACTGGATCGGATAGATGGTGATGCCTTCGCCCGGCGTCATGATGCCGACGATGCGGTCGCCGGGGACCGCTCCGCCATTGGGCGCAAAACGCACCGGCAGGTCGGTGTTGATGCCGCGGATCGGAATCGCGGCGCCATTCTCCGCACTCTCCGGCACTTTGAACTTGACCGCCTTGGCGCGATTGAGCCCGAACCAGCCGCTGTCTGCCTGCGGCGCAGCGCCGGTAACGCGCTCGTCCTTGTAATCGGGATACATGGCGCGCACCACGTCGGCGGCCTTCATCTCGCCACGGCCGACCGCCGACATCACGTCGTCGATGGAAGCGCGGGCGAGCCGCGGCAGCGAGCCTTCCAACTGCTCGTCCGAATAGGCGATCTTGGCGCGCTGGCACAGGCGCTCGAGGATACGGCGGCCCAAGCCTGAATACTGGTCGCGGATGGCCGCGCGGGTGGCGCGCCGGATCGCGGCGCGCGCCTTGCCGGTGACGACGATGGATTCCCAAGCGGCAGGCGGTGCTTTCTGCGCCTTCGAGGTCAGGATCTGCACCTCGTCGCCATTCTGCAGCGCCGAACTCAGCGGGCCGATCTTGCCGTTGATCTTGGCGCCGACCGCCATGTTGCCGACATCGGTATGCACCGCGTAGGCAAAGTCGATCGGGGTGGCGCCGCGCGGCAGTGCAATCAGCTTGCCTTTGGGCGTGAAGCAGAACACCTGGTCGTGGAACAATTCGAGCTTGGTATGCTCGAGAAACTCCTCGGGATTGGAGCCCTCGGCGAGCAGCTCGATGGTGCGGCGCAGCCAGGCATAGGCATTCGACTCGCGCGACAACATCTCGGTCGGCGAGCCGACACTGTCCTTGTAGAGCGCATGCGCGGCGATGCCGTATTCGGCGATCTGATGCATCTCGCGGGTGCGGATCTGCAACTCGACGCGCTGCTTGCCAGGACCGATCACGGTGGAGTGGATCGAGCGATAGTCGTTCTGCTTAGGTGTGGAAATGTAGTCCTTGAACCGCCCGGGAACGACCGGCCAGGTGGTGTGGACGATGCCGAGCGCCTGATAGCATTCGGCTACGCTGCCGACGACCACGCGGAAGCCGAAAATGTCGGAAAGCTGCTCGAAGCCGATGGCCTTGCGTTCCATCTTGCGCCAGATGGAGTAGGCGCGCTTGCGGCGGCCGGTGACTTCGGCGGTGATACCGCTATCGGCGAGCTTCCGGGTGAGCTGCTGTTCGATCTCGGCGATCCAGCCCTTGCTGCGCTCGGCCAGGGCGTCGAGCCGCTCGCTGATTACCTTGTGGGCGTCGGGATTGAGCTCGCGGAACGACAGATCCTCGAGCTCTTCGCGCATCTCCTGCATGCCCATGCGGCCGGCAAGCGGCGCGTAGATATCGAGCGTCTCCTCCGCGGTGATGCGCCGCGCCTCGGGCGGCCGGTATTCCAGCGTGCGCATATTGTGCAGCCGGTCGGCGAGCTTAATCAGCAGCACGCGCACGTCGTCGGCGATGGCGAGCAGAAGCTTGCGCAGATTCTCGGCTTGCTTGGCCTCTTTGGAGACGAGGTCGAGCTTCTTCAGCTTGGTCAGCCCTTCGACCAGGTGACCGATCTCGTGGCCGAAGAGCCGGTCGATCTCGGCCCGGGTAGCGTCGGTATCCTCGATCGTGTCGTGCAGCAGCGCCGCCGCGATGGTCGCGTCATCAAGTTTCAGGTCGGTGAGGATGGCGGCAACCTGCAGCGGATGCGAAAAATAGGGATCGCCCGACGCGCGCTTCTGCTCACCGTGAGCGCGCATGGCGTAAACATAGGCGCGGTTGAGCAGGTCCTCGTGGGCGTCCGGATTGTATTGCTTGACCCGGTCGACCAGCTCGAATTGCCGCATCATCCGCGGCTTGCGGGATTTCGGCAGCCGCTCGGGTTCATCCGGCACGAGTACGGGCGCGTGCGCCGCCACCGCTCGCGATCGGGGCTGGTTCTGCATCCGCGGCAGATCGATCGGCGAACGCGCCATCAAAAAACCTCAGATTCCGCCGGCAAAACCCGGCGAAAGTGCTTACACCATCACAAGGATATCATGGCGCAGCCCCTGCGCCACAAGACGCCGAAATCCGCAAGCCTGCTGCAGATTCGCCGCTCGCTCGCAAACTTTCCGTTACCGGATGCCCTTCCGCGCCTCCGCCTCGCGGATCAATGCGCTTTAGGGCCGCCCCCAAGGCTCTTACCCGAACACCTACGCGACGAGCTTGAAGCCGGCCACAGCGAAGTGGTGATCGAAGGCATAGGCCGTGCGAATTCGCGCCCTTTTCATGATGGCAAAGCTTGTTGCGTCGACGGCTGAAAGCTTATGCAAATCGACCCGCCGGAAATAATCCCACGACTGCTCTAAATCCCGGAGCTCGCAGGTAAGTATCTTGACCGTGCCGGGCCGATAGATCGACTCTTTCCAGAACAAGGCAACGTCCCGATTGGCGTTGCGATCGAGAAACGTGAACGTCTCAATGACCACCGGGACAGACGTGTGAAGCTTCGCACCCTGCCTTTGCAGTAACTCCCATTGTTCCACGGCCGCTTGATGAAGCGGATCGCGCACAAGCGCCAGCGCGATCCACGCTCCGCTGTCAGTAAAGACCGGTTCGCCATGACGCATCAGAGTTCGTCGTGGACACTGTCGTGGTCGAGCGATGTCCGCTTTGGAATCCCATCCCAGATTGCGACAGGGCCGGAGTGGCTTGGCTTGAGAACCACGTTTCGAATCGCCTCACGTACTAGCTCGGCGACACTGCGCCCTGACCGCTTGGCGGCCTTGCGCAAGGCATCAAGTTCTTCCTTCGGAAGGTAAACTTGGGTCTTCTCCATATGTGTCAATTTAGGAGGGCACGTGACATACGTCAATGGATATCAGGATCAGCTTGTTATGCCCTTCCGCGCCTCCGCCTCGCGGATCAGCGCGCGCAGCCGCGCTGGCGTCACCGGCAGGCTATCGATGCGCACGCCGAGCGGGCGCAGCGCATCTTCGATCGCGCAGGCGACCGCGGGCGGCGCCACCATGCGGCCGCCCTCGCCCGCTCCCTTGACGCCGTATTCCGTATAGGGAGACGGCGTCACCAGATGGCCGATGCGAACCTGCGGCGGCAGATTAAGAACGCGCGGCATCAGATAATCCTGAAACGAGAGCTGCCGCGGCTGGCCGTTGTTGTCGTAGTCGAACCGCTCAAGCAACGCCGTGCCGATCCCCTGCGCGGTACCGCCGCGCACGTGGCCGTCAACCGTCATCGGATTGATCATGGTGCCGCAATCGTGCACCGCCACATAATCCAGGAAGCTGACCTGACCGGTCTTCGGATCCACCTCGACCACCGGCATGTGACACATGTGCCCCATGATCGGATAGAAAATGCCGAAGTCGCTGTCGCTTTTGGGCAGCGTCGCCAGCGGATGGTCGTAGGTGTAGCTCGCATCGAGCCCACTGGTGAGATCGGGATCGTCCGGCAGCGACAGCCGGAAGAAATGCGCCTGGGTCGCCACCTCGGCGATCGAGACTTCCAGGCCGGAAGCGCCCTTCACGCCGATCTTGCCGTTGCGAAACTCCAGGTCGTGCGGCCCTGCTTCAAGCATGTGGCCCGCCACGCGCTTGAGCTTCTCCTTGATGATCGTAGCCGCACCGGTCACGGCCCCGGCAATCATCACGGTATAGCGGCTGCCGCCTGGCCCGGTGCCCGGCAGCCCATGGTCGGTATCCGAATAGGTCACGCTTATGTCGGCCGGATCCATGGTGAGCTGCTCGGCAAGCACCATGGCGGCGACCGTCTCCGGGCTGTTGCCCCAGCAGGGTGCGTGCAGCGAGATCACAGCCTTGCCGGTCGCGTCGATCTTGATCGAGGCGCTTTCCGGCGAGCTCGTCAGCGCAAAGCCGGGCACACGGTTGAGCATCCAGAACTCGGTGGCGCTGAACACGCCCTTTTCCTGGCAGCTCGCCACGCCGATGCCGACATAGCGCCCTTGCGTGCGCATGAGCTGCTGCCTGTCGCGCCAGCCCTCGTAGTCGAGCATCTGCAGCGCCATGTCGAGGGCGCCGGGATAATTGCCGCTGTCGTAGAGATTCCCGGTCGGGATCTGATAGGGAAACTCTTCCGGCCTGATGAAATTGTCGCGCCGGAATTGGACGGGATCGAGATTGAGCTCCTCGACAGCGGCGTCGACGATCCGCTCGATCATGAAGTTCGTCACTTCGGAGCCGAAGCCGCGGCAGGCGCCTTGCTGGCA
>Ga0187781_10003647_pt1 | contig 11562 bp, 8 predicted proteins | sample 0715_SJ02_MP02_2_FD_132447 | JGI IMG/M metagenome (GOLD analysis project Ga0187781, IMG submission 132447) | Tropical peat soil microbial communities from peatlands in Department of Meta, Colombia - 0715_SJ02_MP02_20_MG | ecosystem: Environmental > Terrestrial > Soil > Wetlands > Peat | place...
GCGGGTGACCCCCGGCCGGTCACCGGGGTGCTGCGGACGCTGGCCGCGATGCGCTCGCACATGCGGGCCGTCAATCTCAGCGAGCAGCCCGACCCGTCCATCGCCGCGGCGGTCGGCCTGACCACCGACGAGATCGAGGCCTTGTACCGGCTGCTGGCGATCGCCAAGTACGAGGATCGCTACGTCATTCCACCGGCGCACGTCGAGCTCGCCGGGACGCTCGACGAACTGCCCGGCTGCAGCGTGGACTTCACCCGGCCGCGCCAGCCCGTGTTCATCGGCGTCGGCGAGGTCAGGGCCCGCCCGGCCGCCGCGGAGACCTTCGACATCGCACGGCGGCGCGCCGAGGCGGACCGGCACTCCGACCTGCGCCAGGGCGGCACCGGGGACGGCACGCGATGAGCCGCCGCGGCGGGCCCGCAGCACCTGGCGTCCGGCTGTCGGCGCGGCACAGACAGGTCGCCTACGCAGCGATCTCCGCCCTGCTGCGGTACCCGGACGAGCAGCTGGCCCGCGACCTGCCGCTGCTTCACGCCGCGGCCGGGACGCTTCCGGCGGCCGTCGGCGGGCCGCTGCTCCGGCTGATCTCGCACCTGGCCCGTGAGCCACTGCTCGGTCTGCAGGCCGATTACGTGGCCACCTTCGACCTGCGCCGACGCAACTGCCTGTACCTCAGCTACTACAAGGACGGGGATACCCGGCGGCGCGGCGCGGCGCTGTGGCGGTTCCGCGACGCCTACCGCCAGGCCGGCTTCCGGCCGGCCGCCACCGAGCTTCCCGACTACCTCCCGATGCTGCTCGAACTGGCGGCCAGCGGAGGCGACGGCGAGGCCACGGCCGGCCGGCTCATGAACGAGCATCGCGAGGGCATCCGGATGCTGCTGTCGGCCTTGGACGCGGGCCAGTCACCGTACGCCGGCGCGGTGCAGGCGCTCGAGGCCGTGCTCCCGCCGGCCGGCCCGCACGTGATCGCCGCGGCGACCCGGCTTGCCCGCCAGGGCCCGCCCGCGGAGCTCGTCGGACTCGAGTTCCCCGGCTCGCTGGAGCCCTACCCGCGGCCCTCAGCCCAGCCAGGAGGCCATCCGTCATGAAGACCTTCCTGTGGATCGTGTTCCCCTACATCTGCCTGACCTCGTTCGTGCTCGGCCACATCTGGCGGTACCGGTACGACAAGTTCGGCTGGACCAGCCGGTCCTCCGAGCTGTACGAGAAGCGGATTCTGGCCTGGGCCTCGCCCCTGTTCCACTTCGGCATCCTCGGGGTGCTCGCCGGGCACGTGATCGGGCTGCTCGTGCCGGAGACCTGGACCAGTGCCATCGGCATCTCCGAGCACGCCTACCACATCGCCGCGGTCAGCCTGGGCACACTGGCGGGGCTGGCCACCATCACCGGCCTGGCGCTGCTCATCTACCGCAGGCGCATGACCCCCTCGGTGCTGCGCGTCACCTCGGTCGCGGACAAGGCCATGTACCCGCTGCTCGGCGCGGTGATCGTGCTCGGGCTGATCAACACCATCGGGGTCGGCCTGCTCGGCCTGGGCGGGCACCCGGGCGGCTACAACTACCGCACCACCGTCGCGGTCTGGTTCCGCGACGTGCTGACCTTCCACCCCAGCATCGCCCAGATGGCCGGCGCGCCGTGGAGCTTCCAGCTGCACGCCCTGCTGGCCTTCCTCCTCCTGGCCGTCTGGCCGTTCACCCGGCTCGTGCACGTCCTGGCCGCGCCGGTCGGCTACGTCTTCCGGCCCTACATCATCTACCGCACCCGCCCGCCGCAAGGCGCCGCCCGCGCTCCCCGCCGCGGCTGGGAACGCGCCGATCAGCCGGCCCGGCCACCGGCCCGCACGCGGCGCTAGCCACGCCACTGCGGTCAGGAGAACAGGGCGCGGATGTCGTCGGCGTCGAGGCCGGTGCCGAAGACGTTGCCGTCATCCATGACGCTGGAGAACAGCCTGGCCTTCCTGGCCTTCAGTGCCATGACCTTCTCCTCGATGGTGTCCTTGGCGACCAGGCGGTAGACCATGACGCTCCGGGTCTGCCCGATCCGGTGGGTGCGGTCGACGGCCTGCGCTTCGGTCGCGGGGTTCCACCACGGGTCGAGCAGGAAGCAGTAGTCGGCCTCGGTCAGGTTCAATCCGAACCCGCCGGCCTTGAGGCTGATCAGGAAGACCGGGTCGGTGCCGTCCTTGAAGCGCTGGATCACCGCGGGCCGGTCGCGGGTGCCGCCGTGGAGGTAGGAGTACGGGATGCCTTCGGCTTCCAGCCGCTCGCGGACCTTGCCGAGGAACCTGGTGAACTGGCTGAACACCAGGGCCCGGTGCCCGCCGCCGGTCACCTCGTGCAGCTGCCCGAGCAAGGCGTCGATCTTGGCCGAGGCCAGGCCGGCGTGGGCCTCGTCGACGAGCCCGGCGTGCAGGCTCAGCTGGCGCAGCAGGGTCAGCGAGCGGAAGATCGTGAAGCGGTTGGCGTTCATGTCGCCGATCAGGCCGAGGACCTTCTGCCGCTCCCGCTGCAGCCGCGTCTGGTAGACCTTGCGGTGCTGCGGGTGCAGCTCCACCTCCAGGACCTGTTCCTGTTTGGCCGGCAGGTCGGCGGCCACCTGTTCCTTGGTGCGGCGCCGGACCAGCGGCCTGATCCGCCGCTGGAGCTGGGCCAGGCGCTGGCGGTCGCCCTGCCGTTCGATCGGCCGGGCGTAGTAGTCGCGGAAGCGGTCCGGGCTGGGGAACAGGCCGGGAGCCGTGATCGACAGCAGCGACCACAGCTCCATCACGTTGTTCTCCAGCGGCGTGCCCGTGATCGCGATCTTGACCGGGGCCGCCAGCCGGCGCGCGCACTGGTAGACCTGCGACTGGCGATTCTTGGCCTGCTGGGCCTCGTCCAGCAAAAGTCCCGACCAGCCGACCTCGGCGTAGGCCGCGAAGTCGAGGCGCAGCAGGGCGTAGGACGTGACGACGGCGTCGGCGCCCGCGGCGAGCCCGCCGAGACCCTGGCCGAGGCGGGCCACGGTGCTGGACACCGGGACCACCCGCAAATCCGGCGCGAACCGGGCGGCCTCGGCGGCCCAGTTCGCCACCACGCTGGTCGGCGCGACGATCAGGAACGGGCCGGCCGTCGGGTCGCCCGGGGGTTGGCACTGCCTGGCGTGGCTGATCAGGGCCAGGCACTGCATCGTCTTGCCGAGTCCCATGTCGTCGGCCAGGATCCCGCCCAGCCGGTGCTCCCACAGGAATGCCAGCCAGCTGAATCCTTCCTGCTGGTACGGCCGCAGCCAGGCCCGCAGCCCGGGCGGCGGCGCGGTCCGGCCGGCGACGTCGGCGGACAGCAGGCCCTGGATCTGCTCCCGCCACGCCGCCGCCTGACGTCCGATCACCCCCAGCGCGGTCAGCTCGTCCCAGAACCCGGCCTGGTACCGGCTGATCCGCAGCTGGTCGGCGGGCGAGTCCTGCAGCGCGCGGGCCTCGTCGATCAGCCGGGCGAGCGCCTGCAGTTCGGGCTTGTCCAGGGAGAAATAGGCCCCGTCGGGCAGCAGGAGATGCGCCTCGCCGCGGCTGAGCGCCAGGAACACCTCGAGGAACGGCACCGCGCGCCCCTCCACGGTGATGGTTACGCCCAGGTCGAACCAGTCGGTCTCGTTGGCCAGCTCATCGGCGGACACCGCGATCTGCAGCGAATCCCCAGCCTCCCGGTAGTCCGCGGGCTCACCGCTGACCTCGAGGATCAGCCCGGGCTGATCGGCCAGCAGCGGGAGCAGCTCGGTGGTGAACCGCATCGTGTCGATGCCGGTCAGGCGGGTGCACGGGACAAGCGCGGCCAGTGCCGCGCCGGGCCGGCCATCGCCGGGCCCGAGCAGGCCGTAGCGGTCCAGCGGCAGGTCGAGACTCGCCAGCAGCGCTCGCTCGGCGGCCAGATCCCGGTACCCGTCGTCCGGCCCCTCCGCCTCGAGCGGCACGCGTAGCGGGGAGTCTCCGACCTGGTAGGCCCATTCCCAGCTGAGCTCGAGCTCGTGGCCACGGCCGTAGCTGGCGCGCAGCACCAGGTCCGGCCCGGAGATCGCGGGCGGGTCGAACGACCCGTCGGAGGAGATCACGGCCGCGGCGTGCCGCAGCCGCGGGTAATACCGATCCCGGAACCTGGGCTCCTCGGCGGCGGGCACCTGCAACGGCTCGCCGCCCAGCGCCATCTGCTGCAGCGGCGGCGGCACCGGCCGGGTGAGCCGGGCCAGCCGGAACCGCCAGCTGCCTGGCTCACCGCCGTTCCTCTCGGCGGGGTCGACGGTCACCGCGCCGTGCCCCTCGGCCCCGATGAACGCGACCGGCGCGGCGGGTTCCTCGGCGCCGCCGCGGATCACCGGGACGATCCGCAGCCCCCCGGCCGCGCCGCGGGTCACGTCCAGGCAGAACTCGGCGTCGTCGTATCCGGCCAGCGCGCCGCGCTTGCCCGGGTACACGAGCCGCAGCCCGGCCGCGGCGGCCTCGTCGAGCAGCGGCCAGAGCTGCCGTGAGCCGACCGAGGAGAGCTCGATGGACCGGTCGTCACCGTAGGGATAGCCGTAGTAGCCGCCGCGACTCGCGCGCGCCTGGTACAGCACGTACAGTTCCCGCAGCAGCCGCACCTGCTCCTCGCGGTAGTCGCCGGAGTAGCGCAGCATGTCCAGCCTGCCCCAGCTCAGGTCGCCGCCGACCCAGCCGCCGTTCTTTCCCGGCCGCACCAGCCGCGCGATCAGCCTCAGCGGCGCGTACCCGGCCGCCTTCCCCACCCGAGCCTGGCCCGCGCCGCCCGCCAGCGCGAGCTCGATCGCCAGCGGCGTCGCGCCGGAGCGCGCCGATCCGCCCGGGCTCAGCAGCGAGTCCAGCGACCTCTCCCACGCGGCGGGCTGCGGCCCCGTCGGCCCGGCTGTCCCCGGAGCGCCGGGAAGCAGAGCGGACAGGACCAGTGCGACCACGTGCTTGCAGTTGAACTCGACCGGGCAGCTGCACTCGCCCAGCTCGAACTCGGCAGGCAGCCCGGGGGTCAGCGAGAAGAACGCGGCCGCGTTGTAGACCCTGTTCTCCTGGCCGCGCACCACCCCGCGAAGCGCGTCACCGTCCGGATCCCACGTGGCGTACAGGACCGCCCGCTGGCGCGCGTATTCGGCCCCCCTCGCGTACGTGCCCGCGTCGACGGCTCGCCGCAGCGTGGCCAGATTGAGGTCAAGGATCGTGACGTGTGCCATGGCGCGACGGTATCGACGGGCACCGTCATTTCCGGCCCGACATGCCGGCCGCCCGAGGATAGCGTAGGAGATGTGGCGATCATCACACGTACCCTCGGGGGTACCGGCGCGGACGTGACCATTCTCGGCTACGGCGCCATGGAGCTGAGCGGTCGGCTGCGCGGACCGGGGATTGCGGACGAGGATGCGGGCCGCCTGCTGAACGCGGTCCTCGACGGCGGTATCAACCTGATTGACACCTCGCCCGACTACGGCCGCAGCGAGGAGTTGATCGGCGGTTACATCGGCCACCGCCGGGACGAGTTCTTCCTCGCCTCCAAATGCGGGTGCCCGATCGAGATCCCGGCCGACGCGCCTCCGCCCCACCCGCATGACTACAGCCCCGGGAATGTCCGCGCCGATGTCGAGCAGTCGCTGCGGCGCTTGCGCACCGACCGCCTCGACCTGGTCCAGGTCCACATGTCTCCGAGCAGGGCGACGCTCGAGGAGAACCGCACGGTCGAGACGCTCGAGGACCTCCAGGCCGAAGGCAAGGTCCGCTTCATCGGCATGTCGGGCATCCTGCCGAATCTGCCTGATCACGTCGCGATGGGCGTCTTCGACGTCTTCCAGATCCCGTACTCGGCGGTCCAGCGCGATCATGAGGAACTCATCACCGAGGCCGCCGCCGCGGGCGCCGGCACCCTTATCCGGGGCGGCGCGGCGCGCGGCGCCGTGTCGGCGGACAAGAACTGGCGGACCGGGCCGCTCAGCCAGGATCCCGGCGTCGGCCAGCGGAACTGGGAGACTTCCGGCATCGCCGGCCTGCTGAGCGAGGCGGGCATGAGCAACATGGAGTTCGTCCTGCGCTTCACGCTCAGCCACCCCGGCCTGTCGACCACGATCGTCGGCACGTCGAACCCGCGCCACCTGGCCGGTAACATCGCCGTCGCGGAGCGGGGGCCGCTCCCCGCCGACCTGTACGAAGAGGCCAAAAGGCGCCTCCCAGCCGGACGCTTAGGCTGCGGTACGGCCGCCGGACCTCCATGCGGGTCCGGGCGGCGTGTCACGCGCGGCTGGCCTGGCCGCTGCGCTACTCGAGGGTGAGGATGATGCGCTCGTGGACGGTGCCGCTTTCCAGCTGGCGGTGGGCCTCGGCGGCCTGCTGCATGGGCATGGTCGTGTGCGCGCGCAGCCGCAGCTTGCCCTCGGCCAGGAGGGGCATCGTCTCATCCAGCGCGTCTGGAGCACGGCCGGGCGTGCCCTGGGAGAACATGACGCCGTAGTCGGCGGCGGTCGGATCCGCCAAGGTGATAACGCGCCCGGGCCCGCCGGCCAACGCGACCGCGTCGGCCAGGACACCCTTGCCGGCCGCGTCGAACACGGCGTCCACCGCGCCCAGCGCGCGGACCCGGTCGGCTACGCCCAGGCCGTACCGCACCGGGGTGGCTCCCAGCTCGCGGGCCAGCGCCTCGTCGTGCTCGCCGACCGCGCTGATCACCGTGACCCCCGCCGCGACGGCGAGCTGGGTGGCGATGACGCCGACCGACCCGCCCCCGCCGAATAGCGGCAGCGTCTCACCGCTGGCGAGGTCCAGCTGGCGCAGCACGCCGACGGCCGCCTCGGCCGAGCTGGGCAGCGCGGCGGCATCGGCCCACGACACGGACTCCGGCTTGCCGGCCCAGACCGACGCCACCGCGTACTCGGCGTACCCGCCCAGGCTGAACAGCAGGGCCGTGACCGGGTCGCCCGCCGACGTGCCGGTCACGCCGGGCCCGGCCGCGTCGACAGTACCGGCGGCCTCGAAGCCGAGCACCGCCCCGGGGGGCAGCGGGAAAGCGTCTTTGAGGTAGCCGGCCCGCAGGACCAGATCGGTCGGGCTGATGTCGGCCGCCTGATCCTGATCTGTCCCTCACCCGGCTCGGGCAGCGGGACACCGGCCGACTTGAGCACCTCGGGCGGTCCGTATCCGGTCATCACAACCGCGTTGGGCATGGCAGTTCCCTCCTGTAGCGGCCTGGGTAGTCACGGACCCAGGCTTTCCGCCAGGCGTGTGAGAGGTCATCACCGGATCCCGGTGATTCGCCTCGCTGACAGCCGTGCCCCGGCCCTGGCGGTGTTCCGCCTCACAGCGGCGCGTTGCCGCTCGGGCTATGGGCACCCCGAATCCGCAAGAGGAGCACGCCAGGCCAGCCGGGGTCCGTCCAGGCCGCCGACTGGCCGTCGGCGCCGCGGTGAACCTGTGACCACGCCGGATTAAACTATTTGCCGAGAGTATACTCTGAGTGTATTGTCGCGGGTATGAGTGTTCCCCTGACGCTGCTTGGCCTGCTGGAGCGAGAGCCGAGTCACGGCTACGACCTCAAGCGGGACTACGACACCTGGTTCGGCCGGGGCAGGCCGCTGCCCTACGGCCAGGTCTACGCGACCTTGGCCCGGCTGGCCCGCGACGGCAAGGCGATCGCCGGGCCGGCCGAGCCCGGCGAGGGGCCGGACCGCAAGCGGTACGCGATCACCGAGGCGGGCATCGCCGATGTCGGGCGGTGGCTGTCCGAGCCGGCCCCGCCCGAGCCGCACCTGCAGCCGGTGCTGTTCGCCAAGGTCGTGCTGGCCCTGATGCTGGGCCGCCCGGCCGCCCGGTACCTGGACGCCCAGCGGGCGGCCCACCTGGCGCGGATGCGCGAGCTCACCGAGCTGAAACAGCGCGGCGAGGTGGTCGACACCCTGCTCGCCGACTATGGCCTGTACCACCTGGAGGCCGACCTGCGATGGATCGACCACACCGCGGCCCGGCTGGACGTGCTCGCCCGGGCGGTGGCGCGGTGACCGCGATCATCCAGGCGCGAGGCGTGGTCAAGTCGTTCGGGCCGACGCCGGCGCTGCGCGGCGCCACGATCGCGGTGGGGCCGGGCGAGATCGTGGCGGTGATGGGCCCGAGCGGCTCGGGAAAGTCCACGTTGCTGCACTGCCTGGCGGGCATCTTGGTCCCCGAGCAGGGCGAGGTGTGGTTCGGCGGGCAGCGGCTGGATGCCCTGAGCGACCAGCGGCGCAGCGCACTGCGCCGGGACGCCTTCGGGTTCGTGTTCCAGTCCGGCCAGCTGGTCCCCGAGCTGACCGCCGAGGAGAACGTCGCGCTGCCGCTGCTGCTGTCCGGTGCCCGCCGCGGCCCGGCCATGACGGCGGCCAGGACCTGGTTTCCCGCGCTCGGCCTGGACGGGCTGGAAGGCCGCCGGTCCGGGGAGCTGTCTGGCGGACAGGCCCAGCGCGTCGCGCTGGCCCGCGGCCTGGTCGCGCGCCCGCAGCTGCTGTTCGCCGACGAGCCGACCGGGTCGCTGGACTCGGTATCCGGGGAGCTGGTGATGGACCTGCTGACCGCCGCCGCCCGCGAGCAGGGCGCCACCGTCGTCCTGGTCACCCACGACGCCCGGGTCGCCGCCTACGCCGACCGCGAGGTCATCGTCCGCGACGGCACGGTCGGCACGCTCACCGGGGTTGAGCCGTGATCGGCCTCGGGCTGCGGATGGCCGTCAGCGGCGGCCGCGAGGCCGTCATCCGCCTGGTCATCGTGGCCGCCGCCGTCGGACTTGGCGTCGGCCTGCTGCTGACCGTCGTCGCGGCCGTCAATGCCGTCGGTGTGCAGAACGACCGCTACGCCTGGCTGGACACGGGGGCACCGGCGGCCTCGGGCGGCGCGGCGGCCGCGGCCAGCCGCGACCCGTTGTGGGCACTGTCGACCACCGACCTGTTCGACGGGCAGGGCATTTACCGGGCCGACGTGGCCGCCACCGGCCCCGCGTCACCGGTGCCGCCGGGGATCCCCCGCGACCCCGGGCCGGGCCAGTACTACATCTCCCCGGCGCTGGCCGCGCTGGCGCGCAGTGCCCCGGCGGACGAGCTCGCCGACCGTTATCCAGGGCACCGGGCGGGCCTGATCGGCCAGGCGGGCCTGCCATCCCCCGACTCGCTGGTCATCGTGGTCGGCCGGCCGGTCGCGCAGATGTCGCACCTGCCCGGCGCCGCGGAGGTGACCAGCTTCAACACCACTCCGCCCAGCGGCTGCGGCAGTCATAGCACCTGCGTGATCCGGGGCGGCCTGGAACCGGCAGGCGTCGACCTCATCCTGTCCGCGGTAGCGCTGGCGCTGCTGCTGCCGGTGCTGATCTTCATCGGCACCGCCACCCGCCTGTCCGCAACCCGCCGGGAGCAGCGGTTCGCGACGATGCGCCTGGTCGGCGCGACCCCCAGGCAGGTGTCGCTGATCGCGGCGGTGGAGTCCGCGGTGGCCGCGGCGGCCGGCGTGGCCATCGGTTTCGGCCTGTTCTTCGTGTTGCGGGTGCCGCTGGCGGCCATCCCGTTCACCGGCCAGTCGTTCTTCCCCGCCGAGCTGTCGCTCAGCCTGCCGGACATCCTGGCGGTCGCAGTCGGCGTACCGGCGGCCGCCGCCGTCGCGGCCCGGCTGACGCTGCGGCGGGTGAACATCTCCCCGCTCGGCGTCGCCCGCCGGGTGACCCCGGCGCCGCCGCGGGCCTGGCGGATGCTGCCGCTGCTGGCGGGCCTGGCCGTCCTCGGGTTCGTCGTCGTGCACGGCAAGCCGGCGAGTAATGGCGGGCAGGTCCTTGTGGTCGTGCCCGGCTTCGCGCTGATCATGGCCGGCCTGATCATCGCGGGGCCGTGGCTGACGATGGCGGGGGCCCGGGTCCTGGCCCGGCGCGCCAGCCGCCCCGGCGCGCTGATCGCCGCGCGGCGGCTGGCCGATGACCCGCGGGCCGCGTTCCGGGCGGTCAGCGGCCTGGTCCTGGCGCTGTTCATCTTCACCGTGGCCGCCGCACTGCTGGCCACGCAGAACACCAAGGCGCCCGTCGAGCCCGACGGCGCGGCCGCCAACAACATCCTCGCCGACCAGTTCTCGAAGATCATCTACGCCAACTCCGGCGCGGATGCGGCGGTGGGATCCGCGCCGCCTCCGTCCGCAACGGTGCTGACGCGGCTGCGGCAGATCTCCGGCGTCCGGGGCATCGTCGAGGTCCGGGCTGACCCGGGGCTGACCATCACCCAATCCCAGCTGCAGGACGTCCCGGCCGCGGTGGTGTCGTGCGCCCAGCTCGCGAGCGTTCCTGGCCTCGGCCGCTGCCCGCCGAGGGCGGTAGCGGTCAAGGTCCCCGCCACCCTCAACAATATCGGCCCCGCAAACCTGGCGGAGGTCACCTGGCCGTCCGCCGATGTCCCCGCCCGGCGGCTGGACAGCCTCCCGCTGGGCAGCCTGGACGTGGCCACGAACGGGTCGCGGCCGGCGATCGAGCAGGCCAGGACGATACTGGAGGCCGCCTACCCGACCGGCATCGGCTCGCCGCCGCCGCAAACGGTCAGCGAGTACACCGCGGTCGGCAACTCGGCGGACAACGCCTACCAGCAGCTCGCCGATGTAGTGATCCTGACCAGCCTGACCGTCGCCGGCTGCACTCTCGCGACCGGCGTGGCCGGCGGCCTAGCCGATCGCAAGCGCCCGTTCAGCCTGCTGCGGCTCACCGGAGCCCGGCTCGGCATGCTGCGCCGCGTCATCGTCCTGGAAAGCGGGGTCCCGCTGCTCGCCGTCGCCGCGGTAGCGATCGGCGCCGGGTTCGGCGCCTCGGCGATGTACGCGACCATGGAGATGGGCCTCTCCCTGGTGGCACCGGGCGCCGCTTACTTCGTCCTGACCGCGGCCGGGATCGTGCTCGCCCTCGCCCTCATCGTGGCCACGTTCCCGCTGCTGCGGCGCATCACCGGCCCGCAGGCCGCCAGAACCGAGTGATCCGCTAAATGATGCGGCCAGAAGGACGGCCGCATAAGCGCCCGCCGGCCCGCTGCTCACCTCTCACCTGGCCGACCCAGGCTGGCGCCGGTATCGGCTCGCCCGGGAGTAGCCGCCAGACGGCCCGGCTGCCCGCCCGATCGGGCACGTAATGGGCACCCCTGCCGGCGGCCCCCGGGCGCGCCCGATCCCGACAGCATGGGAGTAAAACGCTACGAACGTGGACGCGAGGTGCTGGGCATGCGGCGGCTGCGGCCAAGCGGCGGAGCGGAGATGGTCGCGTCTTCTTGCGTACCGAGCTGCCCTCCGATCGATTCGGGGGCGAGATAGAGAGCGGATCACGGCAGCTCTGCCCACACCGGGGTGGGGCCCATCGGCGGTCCGGCGGCTACCTCACTGGTCCCGTCAACCCCGCAGACCCCATTTGCGCGGAGGATCCGGCCTAAGCGGAGGATTGTGGCAACGATGTAGACACTCCGAAATAACCTGAGTTTCGGGTGTGTCGCGTGCCAGGATGCTGGTATGGGCGTGAACGCGGAGCTGGTGAAGCTGATGGGGCCGCAGCTGGAGCTTTTGCTGCC
>Ga0187781_10003648_pt1 | contig 11561 bp, 7 predicted proteins | sample 0715_SJ02_MP02_2_FD_132447 | JGI IMG/M metagenome (GOLD analysis project Ga0187781, IMG submission 132447) | Tropical peat soil microbial communities from peatlands in Department of Meta, Colombia - 0715_SJ02_MP02_20_MG | ecosystem: Environmental > Terrestrial > Soil > Wetlands > Peat | place...
CACCGTTTATTCCGGCCAGGCGACTATTACCGCAAAAGCTGCCCTAGGAGAGATTCCCTTGTTTGTGCGAGAAGGCGCCATCGTTCCCCGTGGCGATATCATTAAAGTGAACAACAACTGGGACTACGATTGGGAGCCTAAACTGCGCCTCGAATACTTCCCGGCCGAGAAAGAAGGAAGCGAATTTCGTTACTACACCGGCAGCAAGCAACAGAGAATCGTTGCCGAGCGAACCAAGGATGGTTTGTCCATTGAGTTTGGCGATTTGGGAGCAGCTGGCACGTTGGAGATCTATTGCGGAAGCGTTGGCGGCGTGGCGCGCAATGGCGAGAAGCTGCGGGAAGGAAAAGGATATCAGTACGATGCAGGCGCGAAGAAGCTGACTTTGCCTTTCGATGGGGCAACCAAGGCGACCATTCTCGGTGGTGCCAGTTTGTTTACATCAGTGGGCGCGCGTTGATCTGTATCGCGTTTCAGCCTGCTAGCAATTGTGCTCGCAGGAAATCAGCGATGGATTCGGTTAGTTTGCGCGGAAAGTCCGTCCGTGGCATTGCCAAAGCCAGGCTTCTCGTCAGCCGATGGCCCTCCACGCGAAATGTCTGGAAGAATCGCGACTTCCCCCGAAGAGCGTGCTCAGGAAGAATGGAATACCCAAACCCCGACTCAACGAGCCGCTTGATCGCCTCCGTGTCGTCTGCTTCCATGGCCACGCGCGGCGCCAGGTGAATCTCTTCAAAGAAACGATCGATTACCATGCGCACATTGCTGCTCTTTGGATAAAGCAGAAAAGCCGCACTGGACAGCTCGGACGACGCAATGGTTCTGACTCGCGATGCGTTTGCGCGCTTTGCGGAGGGACGCACAATGAGCAGTTCCTCATCGAACAATGGAATGATTCTCAGATCTTCTTCCGGAACGGGTAGCGAAATCAGCCCCAGGTCAAATCGGCGGTCTTTTAATCCTGCGACGATTTCTTCTGTCACACCCACCGTCACACTGATTTCTGCCTTTGGATATTCCTTTCGCAATTGTCGAAGCGGTTTTCCGAGCTGATAGATTAGCGTGGTCACACCGGTTGCAAACCGGAAGGGCCGCGAATCCTTGGAAAAGTCATTGTTGAAATCTTCCAGGATCTGGTTCATTAGCCGGACAACGTTTCTGGCGTGTTCCGCCAAACGTGCCGCAGCCGGAGTGGGTACCAGCCGTTTCCCGGAACGCACAAATAGCTCGGTGTGAAGTTCGCTTGCCAGGTTGTGAAGCTGCAAACTCACTGCCCCTGGAGACAGATGAATCCTTTCTGCAGCCCGGGTCATGCTCGTGGATTCCATTACCGCCAGGAAAAGTTCGAGCTGGTGCACGTCCATGGAGTCACTCCGGCCAATAATCCGTAATTTGGACCCGAAACTTGAGTTTGTATTCTGCCTTTTGTGCGCACCGCCGCATTTGTTTTAGCCGCACTGAAACTTTCCTTTAGTATTTTCAATTTGACAGTGAGTTTGCGCGTAGTTATTGTTCGCGCCAGTCCGGATGTTATCAAAAAGCTCGGACCGTGTGCCAATTTGTGATTTTGTTTGCTGCGTCCTGCCAAGTCTTTTAGCCCACTTGCTAGATTCGAATTTGCACGATAAAAGTTGTACCAGTATTGTCTGGAGGTGAAACGAAATGAGAACACTATGCTCGCTTTGCCTGATTCTGGTTCCCCTGGCTAGCGTCACTCCGCAAGCCACCTCGCCCGAAGGGTTTAAATACTGGTCTGCCGCCACCATGAATCAGGTTACTCAGGACCTCACCCAACAAACCGCATCAGACCCTCATCACTTTGCTGTTCAGCAATTGGCGGATTACCCGAACGAGGCTGCCCTGTTAGTTCATCGCGAGGCCGATGGCCAGGCCGAGTGGCATGAAACACAGGTGGACGTTGTTTTTGTACAATCTGGCTCTGCGACCCTCCTTGTGGGAGGAATGCTGGTCAATGGAGAGACGGTTGCACCTCACGAAAAGCGTAATGGCACTATCCAGGGTGGAGTTCGCCAGAAGGTTGCAGCAGGGGATCTCCTTCGCATTCCGGCGAAGACCCCACACCAATTCTTCCTGGATGGGGCGAAGGAGCTGACATACATCGTGATCAAAGTCAAAGGGTATTGAGACCGCATGCCAGCTACGAATGCAGTCCGAGGAGGCGCTAATGTCGACCGAGACAAGAGTTCCACTTGAGAAGATGGTTTTTCGCAAGACAAACGCGTATCCTGGGCGTACCGTCAGCGTTACCCCTGCTAACAGCACCAATCGTCATTTGTCCTACGGAAGAATTCTTCTGGGTCCTTCCGTTCTTGCTGTCTCGTTCGAGACAGGTGACCACGAGACTGGACTCATCTGTCTTTCCGGTGAGGCCGCGGTGTCCGTCGGTCGTCAGTCGTTTCGTTTGGAGCAATTTGACGCGCTCTATGCTCCTCGCGATTCCAAAATCGATCTCCGATCCTCTTCCTCGGCCGATGTAGCCGAGTTTTCTGCTCCGGTCAGGTCTGCATTCCCAGTGCAGTTTGTCCCGTTTACTTCAGTCAGCTCAGATTCTTCCCTGAGTTTCAAGACCGGCACTCCCGGCCAGCAGCGCCACGTAAATATCGTCATCGGCAAGAACGTGGAAGCCGGTCGGCTCTTGCTTGGTTTCACGATTTCCGATCCAGGCAATTGGACCAGTTGGCCGCCACACGAACATGAAGTTATGCTGGAGGAGATGTATGTTTACTTCAACATGCCGCCTCCCGCCTTCGGTATCCAACTGGTTTACACAAATACAGAATATCCCGAACTGGTAACCGTCGTTCGCGATGGCGACGCCGTGTTGATGCCCGCCGGCTATCACCCCAATGTTTCGGTACCAAATCATAGGATTCGCTTTTTGTGGGCTATGGCTGCTCATCGGGAAAAGGAATATCGCCAGTTCGGCGTCGTTAATGTTCAACCCGATTTCAATCAAGGTACGTCCGGCCTCGAAGCGAGCCGGAAATAGGGTTTGAGCGGGCGTCGCCTGAGTGGGGATTCGACCGCAAGTGTTTTAGGGACTGATGGTCGGCACCTCGTTCGCAAGCGACAACTGAAACGCTCAGGGCAAAGTGAGTAAGTTTCGCGGGGTTATCTGCGGCCTGCTTCTCCTCTGGTACTGTCCTTCGAGGCAGCCTACGCCGTCGGAACTCACATCGGCCAGGGAACCGCTTGTGTAACGCGCTGGCTTCTTCTGCCTCCCTACGTTTGGCCCTCGGGCTCGGCGAAGCCGCCATTTTCCCCGCCAGCAAATTCTTATTCTACTGATTCACACCACTCGCCAGGAAGCCTCCATCCACCGCAAGAATCTCGCCTGTCACGAAACTCGCGGAATCGGAAGCCAGAAACACCGCGGCCCCTACCAGCTCCTCAAGTTGACCAAACCGTTTCATCGGGGTGCGCATCAAAAACTCTCTTCCGCGGTCCGTTCCGTCCAGAAGGGATGCGTTCAACTCTGTGCGAAAAACGCCCGGTGCGATCGCGTTGACGCAAACACCGTGCTTGGCCCATTCAATTGCCAACGACTTCGTCAGCGAGGCAACCGCCGCTTTGCTGGCGGAATACGCCGCTACTTCGTAAAGCGCCACAAACGATGACAGCGAGGCGATATTGATAATACGCCCGTACTTCTTCTCGATCATATGCTGGCCAAACACCCTGCAGGTCCGAAGCGTTCCCGTTAGATTGGTCTCCAGAATTTCATTCCATTCTTCGTCGGTCACCTGAAGCGTTGGTGTGCGCTTCGTCCGCCCCGCGCAGTTCACCAAAATCTGCACGCTTCCGAATTGTTGAATTGTCGCGTTCAGTAATTCCTCAATCGTTTTTCCGTTGGCCACATCGCAGGGTACCGCGAGCGATTTCCTTCCCAGCGCTTCGATATCGTGGGTCACCTTTCTCACCAGTCCTTCGCGGCGGCCGGTGGCAACCACGTTTGCCCCAGCAATTGCCAATCCCTTCGCCAAAGCTAGTCCGATTCCGCTCGTACCCCCAACGACTACCGCAGTCTTATTCTTCAGATTGAGCGTTGGATGGCCCATACTTCAATTTCTCCCAGTTGAACCTTGTTATCGGGTACCTGCGAACCGCGGAAACTCACTTTGCCGTGTAACTGATGCGCCAGATCGACTTGGATCCGTCATCGGTGACAAGCAGCGAGCCATCCGGTGCAACTGTGACACCGACCGGGCGCCCCCAAACATGACCGCTATCCACCACAAAGCCGGTCATGAAGTCTTCGTATTCACCTGTTGCGTGTCCTTTCTGATGCAATGGGACTCGAATCAATTCGTAGCCCACACGAACGGATCGATTCCAGGAGCCGTGCTCGGAGGCAAAAATGTCTCCCTGATATTCCGCAGGAAATTGTTTGCCATCGTAGAAAGTCATTTCTAGAGAAGCATTGTGAGGCTGGAGAATGACATCGGGCGTGATGACTTTGTCTTTCAGTTCCGGACGCTTACCCTGATGCCTCGGGTCCTGACTGCCACCCATATACCACCAGGGCCAGCCATAGAAACCCCCGTCCTGCACATGCGTGATGTAATCAGGAACAAGATTGTCGCCAAGGGCGTCGCGCTCGTTCACGGAGCACCACAACTCATTTGTCTTGGGCTGAATTGCCATTCCGACACAGTTACGGATTCCATACGCATAAACCCGCATGCCAGACCCGTCCGGGTTGAATTCAAGAATGTCGGCGCGGTTCTTCTCGGCTGGAGTAGTGTCCGGATCATCCACGTTCGATGCGGACCCAACCGAGACAAACATTTTCTTGGCATCGGGTGTGAACTGGATGTCCCGTGTCCAGTGACTTGCCTCTGCCGGTACATTGGCGATGTGTTCCGCAGGCCCTCGAGCCTTCAAATCGCCATTCTGGTAAGGAAAGCGCACAATCGCATCGGTATTACCAACGTAGACCCATTGCGGGTTTGGCCCCGGTGGATAAAAGTTGATCCCGAAGGGTCGCCGCAGCCCTTCGGCGAAAATCTCCATCGCTTGAGGCTTGCCATCTGCCGTAATTCCTCGAAACACCCGAATATCCCCCGTGTGGCTCTCGGCAACAAAGAAATCGCCATTCGGCGCTGTGCGAATCAGCCTCGGGTCTCCGAGACCGCTGGCGTATAGTTCGACCTTGAATCCCGCAGGTACCTGTGGCCATGCACCCTCGGGACGGGGCGCCAGTTTTGGACCGTTACCCGCGGATGGAGTGACGAATGGAGCGGGCAGATCATTCAAGGTGATCTTTCGAAAGGTTCCAGGTTTTTCAAAACGAAAATCAGTGAAAGGAGGTTGTGGCGCCGGAAGTTCGGCATCCGCGGCACTCGTGTTCGCTGGCTGTTCCGGCGCCGGCGTGCTTGCTGGTACAGCCTTCGAACCGGAAAGTGTGCGCAGATACGTGACAATCTTCCATCGGTCTTCTTCCGGCAGTCCTGCCCAAGATGGCATTCCATTATTCGCATCACCTTGGGTGATGTACCAGAAAACCTCGCCATCGCTAGCGGAGTCCACTCTTCCCTTGGCTAGCGACGGCACATTGCCCATTCCCTCACCATTTTCACCATGACAAATAGAACAGCGCGCATGAAAAAACGACTTCGCGTCCGCCGGCGGCTGGTGATCAAACGGATTCTTCAGCTGCTTGGCGGATGCCGGTGCGTTGTGGAAATTGGCATTCTGGGCTCCGACCGAAGAGAAAACTGAGAAAATAACAAGCACAAGAAGCAAGACGGAAATTACCGGATTGCGTACCTCAGGTCTCAAGTCTTCCCCCAGCGATTACGGCGCAGGACCGGCCTTCGCAGCAGGCCACACAAAGTCACCACGCTCTTTTAGGAGCGTGCCGGAGTAATGTCAAATCAAGCATAGTAAACAACGTATTTAGCAAGACTCAATGCTGCGCGTTCGGTGCCAGTACTTTGAACCGAATCTCACTCCCGCTTCTTGTGGCCCGCCATGTCTGATTTGACGCAAGAGTTTTCAGCTCCCGGCCATTGCGCCAGATGCGCGTCGGTTGCCCTGGTTCAAATAGCGCATCATAGCTGTCCCCCATCCACTTTTGTCCACGTACGTAAACTTTGCCTGCGCCCGAGTTAGGTATCACCGTAAGATCTTCGCCTGCCCAGAGACGCAAGCCTGCAACGTCGGGAAATACCAGTGTATCCAGGGCGTCATAGCCCATGATCCGCACGGACCCAATGGCGTGCTCCCCAGGTGGATATGCTTTTGGATCCACATTCTCAGGCAGCAGAGGGCCGAGGTTTGATTGGATCGCTCGCGCCAGCCACTCAAAAGCTTTGCGCTGTTCACCTGCCCGATCTAATGCCAACGAAACGTACGAAATAACTCTTGGCCAGGCTGGACCCCGCCAGTATCCTCCCCAGTGTGGAGTGTCGAATGCCATTGTGGGCAAGAGCACGCCATTGAATTTCGCAGGATCGTCCAATCGTTTCATCATCGCCGCAATGCGCGATGGATCAGATTCGTAATACAGAAGGTAGTAAGCGTCCAGATTTTCGCCTTGTGTCCATAATTTCCCATTTGCCAGGTTCAGATCCCAATAGCGCTGTGTATTTTCATCCCACAGCTTTGCCTGGACCACCTCTTTGGCGGCCGCGAATTCCTTCAGCCAAGGCGCAGGATCTTCGCCTCGAATCCTCGAGAGATAAGCCATTTCTTCTAGGCTCCACAGGTTAAAAACCTGCTCATTGATTGCGCTGGTAGGGGTTCCTTTCAGATCAACGAACGGTGAGTTCTTGTCATCCCAACCTGTTTCGTAGGTGTGTAGCCAGTCAATCAGATGGTCATGATTGGAATCGCGCACCTTGAGCAAGTTCTGTTGATACGCGACTAGCGCCTCCCAGAGTGTTCTGCTGCCCGCGGCGCCACCTGGTCTTTCGTTCAGAATACTTGTGTCGCCCGTAAGGCGCACGTATTGCCCAACGAGGGAACCTTGCACTGGAACGCTCTGCGTCTTACGTTCGGGGCCTTTCGCCTGGAAGGTACTTTTTCCCGACGGAAATATGGTCCAGGCGGCAGTCCCGTCTCCCTGAGCGTTTACAGAATAGCGAAACCAGTTCAGAATTGCGCTTCGTGCCAAGTCTTTTCGACTTGTTCCGGAAAGAGCAAGGGTTTCTGCTATCCCGTCATTCCCCCACATCCCCATGAACACGTTCCAGTCTGCAATGGTCAGTGGACAGGCCCGCAGATACGGCACAAGACAGGTGGTCGTCAACACCCCTCGCCAGAACCACAGTTCGCTTCGCACCAAATCTTCCGGCGCGATCGTTTCCCTCTGGCCCGATGTTCCAACCGTAAACTCAATTGGTTGTGCAGGAGCCACCAAGGGGGTGGACGCTAGGTACTCATTCCATGCTTTATGTGTGGATTGACTGAAAAGATCGGGAGAAGCGTTTACTTCCCTGAGAATCGCGGCAGCCCTTTGCTGATTCTCACCTAAAACGATGATAACTGAGACTTCGCCTCCGTTTTTTACTTCCCATTGTAAACTCTCGCCTTTCAGATCTGCGCCAGGGTGGGAACCAAGCAACAAGCGGTAGGTCCATCGAGAAGACCCGTAGGACAAGGCTTGTGCGGATTCACTCGTGGCCAGCGATAATCCTCTCCCATGAATATGCAGACTCACTTGAATGGGCCCATTTGCTTTCTCGATACTTATTTTCAACACGCAAGCCGCTTTGCCATAAACGGGATAAGCGGTCAGCAAGACCTCCGGACCCGCATCAAATGCCAAACGATACACAGTTCGATCCGCGAAGTAAGTCAAATGCCGTTTGGCCGGGCTGTCGGCAGAGTTGAATGTACTGCCAGAGGAATCGCTGAAGACGGGCGCATCAATCTCCAACGCCAGCAGACGGTCGCTGCTGTTTGTGGGCAGATCGTCACCGGAGACAGGAATGATTACGGTCTGTCCGCCGAACCCCTTCTCCTGCAGCGCCATAAAACCATTAGATTGATAGATCAAATCCTTTGGAGGTGCTCCCGCGTCAAAACGCGTAAAGCTACCATAGTCAAAATCCTTTGCGAGGTATGGCGGAAAGGTCCCAATTTTGGTTTGGGCAAAAGACGGAGAAACCAGAAAGATTAATGTCGATGCCAACGCCGAGGAATGGATTCTCGCGAACATTTTTCTTTGCGTTTGAATCGGGGCATTCAACGTTTCTTGCTGGGTCCCTTTCCCTTTTCCTTGCTGCTCTTGCGACGGCGAGTATACACCCCAGCGCAAGCGCATCTGCGGTACGCCATGCAAAATGGCGCGTAATTCTTGATTTGCAGCGGCAACCCACGGCGATCACATAACCTCGTGACCCGGCTCACATCGTAGCCCTCACCCCCCTGTTTCAATCTCTTTTAGAATGAGCACAGGACCATTCCTGCCCGTGCCCCGTCATCCCGGAGCACATCTATGAATGACCAAAAGCTCGCCTCTCAATCCAAGCGTTGGCGTCGGGTTTGCTTTGCATTTGCAGGGTTTGGCGCGCTGGTTTGGTTTCTTGTCCGCGTGATCCCCAAGCCGAGTCGGGCATCTTATCCCTGCCAGCGCGCTGCGTTCCCTTTAGCTACGGGCTTTGTGCTGTGGGTGGTCGGGACAATCTCGGGAAGCTTTGCGGTGATTCGTAAAAAACGATTACTGGACCGCTACCGCTGGCTCACCGTCATCGCGCTCGCTTCGGTTGTGGTGTCGTTTGGTTTTTGGATCACTCGCCCGAAGGCGAGTTCCGCCGCTGACATTGCTGGTCACTATAACTATGTTCCTCAGCAACGAAATGCGCCAATTGGCGTCGCGCGAGGGATATTTCCTGGGCGCGTGGTGTGGGCCCACGATCCACAAGCAACAAGGTGGAGCGGCCACATCGAATCAAGCACCGACCAGTGGTGGATGGATTCCAATACCGATCAAGCGCGTGTCGATGCCATGCTTTCCACGGTTCTGCAGAAGCTTGCCGGAGCGAGCGCGGATGAGGCAGCCTGGAAAGCCATCTTCGCTTACTACAACCTTAGGGCTCGCGGGTTGGACAATCGCGGCTATCAGCCCGGCGAAATCGTTGCAGTAAAAATCAATCTCAACAACAGCCATGTGAGCGATCCAGGAAATGTAGTGAATGTTTCTCCCCAAGTCGCGCTGGCAATGGTTCGTCAATTGGTTCGCGAAGCACATGTCCGCCAGACCGACATTGTCGTGTACGACGCGCGTCGCGACATTTATCCCGCTGTGCTAATGAAGATCTGGCCGGAGTTTCCGGAAGTTCGATTTGTGCAGGAAGATGCCCCTGATCCGAAGCAGCCTGTCAATCCCGCTTATGGTGATCATCACGGGTTGGAAGCCGCGCAGTGGATGGAAGGTGTTAGCTATTCGGCCAACGACTATCACGAAGCAAAGCTGATGCCAAGACAGGTCTTCGACGCCACTTACTTGGTGAACGTAGCTTTGCTGAAAGCACATTCCTACCCGTATTCCAGCCAAGAAGGTGGTGACGAAGGACAAACCGGTGTCACGCTCACGGGGAAAAATCATTTCGGCTCCATTAAAGGGACTCCCGAATTGCACGAGGCCATCAACACCAATCGGAAAGGAACGCCTCACGCCTATTCGCCCATCGTCGATTTGGCTGCGTCCCCAAATCTAGGAGCGAAAACGATCCTTTACATGCTGGATGGCCTTTATTGTGCGCGCCGCCATCAATCCTTCCCACTGCATTTTCCAAATCCGCCCTTTGGCAATAAGGTCACGCCATACGAAAATCCGGAGTGGCCTTCCAGTTTGCTTGGTTCTCTAGATGGCGTAGCGCTCGACTCTGTGGGTCTGGATATTCTCTACTCTCAATCCAAAAACAACGAAGACGAAAATCATCATCCACGGATCTTGATTCGCGAGAATGCCGATGACTATCTGCAGGAAGAGGCTATTCCCGACCATCCGCCCTCGGGCACTACTTACCGCCAGAATGGCCAGCCAGTTACCAGCCTGGGTGTTTTTGAACATTGGGACAGTGATGCGACGCGACGGTATTCGCGCAACAAGGACCCGAAAAACGGCAAAGGCATCGAACTGCTCTACGAGAGACTCTACTAAACGGGGGAGCGGTTCTGTGAGCAGGCGCTGATCAATCCCACGCGCGCCAACCACTATCCGGACCGCCGTCCTCCTTGGCCGTGGTTGGCGGAATCACACTGACATTCCGCGGAACTGATCACCAGGAATGTACCAAATGAACTGTTCGTTGAGCCGGTTGCCCTGAATCCCTAATTCCCATCGCAAGTCGCTAGACGCTATTCGCTCTTGACGTGAACCGGGCTTCTCATCGAAGCACCTGAAAGCTGCGGTGCCCTTTCCCCCCGCAAATCCAGGAGATTCGTTGCCCTGCCCCAAGGCGCAATCCTAAGACGGCCCCACTGTTGGCCGATGCAGATACCCTCATCGGGCATTGGGCTTGGCGCACAAAGTGAATTGAAAATCAGTCATTCACCGCCCCGTGTGGGTGCGCGTGCGCCTGTCAACGCGTGCGCGTGTCAACGCGTTGACTTGGCCTCGGGCTCCAAACTATGATAACCGACACATGCCGGACTCCCAGTCTCTTCTTGGCCAAACCATATCCCACTATCGCATCCTTGAGAAACTCGGCGGCGGTGGCATGGGCGTCGTCTACAAGGCCGAGGATGCGCGCCTTCACCGGTTTGTCGCACTGAAGTTCCTGCCGGAAGACGTGGCAGAAGATGCGCAAGCATTGGTGCGATTTCAGAGGGAAGCCCAGGCAGCGTCGGCGCTGAACCATCCAAATATCTGCACAATTTATGACATTGGCGAAGCGGACGGAAATGCGTTCATCGCCATGGAGTATCTGGAAGGAAAAACATTGAAGCATGCGATCGGCGGGCGTCCGATGGAGATGGAGACGCTGCTGGAAGTGGCGATTGGGGTTGCAGCTGGGTTGAATGCGGCGCACGCCAAGGGAATTGTGCACCGCGACATCAAGCCCGCGAATATTTTCGTGACGGAGGGTGGTCACGCAAAGATTCTGGATTTTGGGTTGGCCAAGGTGGGTGGGCAGAAGATTGTCACGTCGGGCGGAGACAGCCTGGCGACGCTGGGGGTGGATCGGGATCAGTTGACGAGTCCGGGAAGCACGCTGGGGACGGTAGCATATATGTCGCCGGAGCAGGTGCGCGGGAAAGAACTGGATGCACGGACGGACCTGTTTTCGTTTGGGGCAGTGCTGTATGAGATGGCCACCGGGCGGCTGCCTTTTCGCGGCGAAACTTCGGGGCTGATTTTCAAGGCCATCCTGGATGGAGCGCCCACGGCGGTGACCCGAGTAAATCCCGAGGTGCCGCCGGAACTGGAACGCATCATTACGAAGGCGATGGAGAAGGATCGCGAGTTGAGGTACCAATCTGCCGCGGATATGCAGTCGGATCTGAAGCGGTTGAGGAGAGACACGGATTCCGGAAGGCTTTCAGCATCGGCGAGGGCTGTAGCGCAGGGAACAGCGGAAGAAGGGCAA
>Ga0187781_10003649_pt1 | contig 11557 bp, 9 predicted proteins | sample 0715_SJ02_MP02_2_FD_132447 | JGI IMG/M metagenome (GOLD analysis project Ga0187781, IMG submission 132447) | Tropical peat soil microbial communities from peatlands in Department of Meta, Colombia - 0715_SJ02_MP02_20_MG | ecosystem: Environmental > Terrestrial > Soil > Wetlands > Peat | place...
CAGAGTCACCCAGACCGTGGGCATATGTGCCGTGCCCCGCCTAGGCCGCTCTCTGGTGAGCAGACCGGGCAAGCTCCTCGACGTCCGCCTCGTTCTCGGGAGCACCCTCCTCCGCGGCCGTGTTCTCCCAGGCCTCGAGCACGGGGCGATAGGGCTCCAGGGGTTCCGCCCAGTCAGCGCCCGTCATGTCCGTTTCCGAGTACCCGAGATCGTCGCGCTCGACGTCGTCCACGGGCCCGGTCCAGTCCTCGGGCGGCTCGGCCAAGCCGAGCGGCAGGACGCGCCAGGTCTCGTCGTCAATCTCATCGAGGTCGCCGCCGAACGTCTGAACCTCGATCGTACCCGCGTCCTTGTCGCATCCCGTCACCTGAAAGATTTCGCCCTTGTCCCAGCGCGCGTACCACTGGCCGATTCGCGCAGTTCCCACGCCGTTGTTCATATGCCACCACCTCCCGGCTGACCCTGAGCTGCCCGCGCAGCCGGCGGAATACGCAAAAGTGCGCATCGGACCTGCATACGCACATGCCGCAACCGCTCTGCGGGCCTGCCGCGGCATACTTTTTCAATGAGACCCTTTGGGTCCATTTACGCGCACGGATTCCTGCGCGTCTCGGTCTGCACGCCCCGGGTGGAGCTGGCGCAGCCTGCCGTCAACGTGCAGCGAACGCTCGAGCTGGCCGAGCGCGCCGCCGCCTGCAAGTCGGCGCTGGTGCTCTTTCCGGAGCTGGGGCTGTCGGCCTACTCGAACGAGGACCTGGTGCTCCAGGACGCGCTGCTCGATCGAATCGAGCTCGCCGTGGAACGGCTGCTGGCGGGGAGCCGTGCGCTCGGCGCAATCCTGGTCGTCGGGGCGCCGCTGCGCACCGAGGGGCGGCTGTTCAACTGCGCTCTGGTGATGTGCAAGGGTGCCCTGCTCGGCGTCGTGCCCAAGACCTACCTGCCCAATTACCGCGAGTTTTACGAGAAGCGTCAGTTCACCTCGGCGGCCCAGGCGCTCGATGACACCATCGAGGTGGCGGGACGCCGCGTGCCGTTCGGCAACGATCTGCTCTTCGCCTGCAACCGCTGGCGCGACTTCGTGCTGCACGTCGAGATCTGCGAGGACCTGTGGGTGCCGCTGCCGCCCAGCACCCGCGCCGCGCTCGGCGGGGCAACCGTCCTCGCCAACCTCTCCGCGAGCGACGTCACCATAGGCAAAGCCGAGTACCGCCGCCTGCTCTGTGCCTCGCAGTCCGCCAAATGCATCGCGGCCTATGCCTACGCTGCCGCGGGCTACGGTGAGTCGACCACCGATCTGGCGTGGGATGGGCACGCGATCGTATGCGAGAACGGTGACCTCATCGCAGAGTCACAGCGCTTCCGCTATGAAGACGCGTTCATGACGGCGGACGTCGACCTCGAGCGGCTGCGCCAGGAGCGCACGCGTACCACGAGCTTCAGCGACTGCGCGCAGCTCGAGCGCGAGGGGCTCGCGCGCTTGCGCCGCATCGGCTGCGAGCTCGAGCTGCCGGACGGAGTGGTGCCTCTCGAGAGGAAGGTCGCGCGCTTTCCGTATGTTCCGAGCGACGCTGCCAGCCTCGACGAGCGCTGCCGCGAGGTCTACAGCATCCAGGTGCACGGGCTGGTGCGCCGCATGGAAGGCAGCGGGACGGAAAAGCTCATCGTCGGGGTCTCCGGCGGGCTCGACTCGACGCAGGCGCTGCTGGTCGCCACCCGGGCCATCGACACCCTCGGGCTGCCGCGCGCGAACGTGCTGGGATTCACCTTACCGGGCTTCGCCACCAGCGAGCGGACCCGGACCAACGCGCTGCGGCTGATGGGCGCGCTCCGGGTGAATTCGCAGGAAATCGATATCCGGCCGTCGGCCATGCAGATGCTGCGTGACCTCGGCCATCCGTTCGCCCGCGGCGAATCATCGGCGGACATCACCTTCGAGAACGTTCAGGCGGGCGAGCGCAGTTCGCATCTGTTCCGTCTGGCGAATTTCCACGGCGCCTTGGTCGTGGGCACCAGCGATCTCTCGGAGCTGGCGCTCGGCTACACGACTTATGGCGTCGGCGATCAGATGTCGCATTACGCCGTCAACGCTTCGGTGCCGAAGACGCTCATCCGGCACCTCATCTACTGGATCTCCCGGACGGGTCAGTTCGACGGCGGGGTTGCAAAGGTGCTCGAGGACATCCTCGCAACCCCCATAAGCCCCGAGCTGCTGCCCCCGACGGGGGGCGCTCTCCAATCGGCGGAGAGCGTCGTCGGCCCCTACGAGCTGCAGGACTTCAACCTTTATTATCTCAGCCGTTTCAGCTTTCGCCCGAGCAAGGTCGCGTTCCTGGCGGAGCATGCCTGGTCGCGCCGCGCCGCGGGCGCCTGGCCGCAATCGATCCCGGCGGCCGAGCGTCACGAATACGATCGGGCGACGATCAAGCACTGGCTCGGGGTCTTCATTGCGCGCTTCTTCGGCTCGAGCCAGTTCAAGCGCTCTGCCCAACCCAATGCACCGAAGGTCGGCTCCGGCGGCTCGCTCTCGCCGCGCGGCGACTGGCGCGCGCCGAGCGATGCGCGCGCCGAAGTCTGGCTCGAGGAGCTCGAGCGCAACGTACCCTGATCGCGGCGCGGTTCAACGGCGCGCCGCCCCGAGCAGCGTGCGCAGCTCGGCGAGCGGCCGTGTATTGAGGACATCCTGACGGCGCGCCCAACCGCGGCGCGCCTGCAGCACCGCGCAGTCGAGATAGGCGAATTGCTCGGCCGAGTGGGAATCGCTTGCCAGGCTGAGCAGCACGCCCGCATCGCGGGCCGCCTTGACGTGCAAGTCGTCGAGGTCGAGACGGTTGGGCTGGCCATTCACTTCCAGGCAGCAACCACGCGCGCGTGCCGCCGCGATAATGCGCTCGAAATCGAGCGCGCACGGCGCGCGCTCGCCGAGCAGCCGCCCGCTCGGATGCGCCAGGATGCTGACGTAGGGGCGCTCGAGCGCACGCAGCACGCGTGCGGTCTGCTCCGCCTCGGACTTGTCGAAGTGACCGTGGATGGCGATCACCGCCACGTCGAGCCGCGCGAGCACGGCATCGGGCAGCGCCAGCCGGCCATCTTCGAGAATGTCCACCTCCGCGCCCTTCAGCACCACGATGTCGTCGAGCTGCTCGTTGAGCGCATCGATGGCATCCGCCTGGCGTGCCAGGCGAGCCGCGTCCAGGCCGTGCACGATGCCGAGATGCTGCGCATGATCCGTGATCGCCACATAGCGTAGCCCGTGCTGCCGGGCGGCCTCGACCATCGCCGCGAGCGTGTCCCGGCCGTCGGAGGCGTCGGTGTGCACGTGCAGATCGCCCTCGAGGTCGGCGCGCTCGATGAGCTCAGGCAGAGCCCCCGCTTCGGCCGCCTCGATCTCGCCGCGATCCTCGCGCAGCTCCGGCGCGATCCACCTGAGTCCCAGTGCCTCCAACAGCTGCACCTCGGAGGCGCCGGCCACGCGCTTGCCGCCGCGAAACAGCCCGTACTCGCTCAGCTTGCAGCCCAGCTCCTGTGCCCGGCGGCGCATGTGAATGTTGTGATCGCGGCTGCCGGTGAAATAGTGGAGCGCCGCGCCGAAGCTCTGCGGTGCTACCACCCGTATGTCGACCTGCATCCCGTTGCGCAGCACGCCGGTCGCCTTGGTGGTCCCGGCCGCAGTCAGCGTGCGCAGGTCCGAGTACGCCCGCAGAGCCTTGAGCGTCGCTGCCGCCGTGCGCGCACCGACCAGCACGTCGAGATCGCCGACCGTGTCGCGGCCGCGGCGGTAGCTGCCGGCGATCTCGACCTCGCTCACTCCGGGCACCGACTTGAGATAGGCGCGCAGCGGCTCGGCGAACTGCGCGGCCACCGTGCGCAGCGGCCGCTTCGCGGCCCGCTCACCCGCGCCGGCCAGGGCCACCCGCAGACGCGCTTCGAGCGCCGGCCCGAAGCCGCGCAAGCGCGCGAGTCGCCCGGCGGCGAGCGCGCGCTTCAAGTCGGCGCCGTTACGGATGCGCAGTCCGCTGCGCAACGCGCGCACGCGCACCGGACCTAAGCCCGGAAGTGCGAGCAGCTCGCGCAGGCCGGCGGGTACTTGCCGCCGCAGCTGCGCGAGCGCGCGCAGCTCGCCGGTTCGCACCAGCTCGGCGATCTTGCCGGCGAGGTCCGCTCCTATGCCGGGGAGCTCCTGGTACTCGTCGGGACCCGTCATGCCCGAGAGCTCGTGTGGCAGGCCGCGCACCACCTGCGCCGCCTGCTGATAAGCGCGGATGCGAAACGGGTTGCCGCCCTGGATGGCGAGGAGATCCGCCATCTCGTCGAAGGCCGCCGCGATCTCTTCGTTGTGAACGCTCATGCGTGCAATTCCGCAAACACACTCCGGCAAACCGCGGCCGCGGCGAATACGGGGAAATGCGGATGCGGTGACGGGCCGCGCGCTGCAGCCTTCATCGGAGATGGTTTTGCAAGACGGCGCAGTTATCGATGTCCGCAGCGACCGAAGAGACTCTGCCGCAATTCATGTGGCGGACGCGCTACCGGGATGACCAGGCTTCTCCTCCCGAAGCCGACCTCGGCGCCACCTGGCAGCGGGTCGCGGCGAGCGTCGCCGCGATCGAGCGCGAGCCCGAGGTCTGGCGCGAGCGCTTCCTCGGCATCCTCAAGACCCTGCGTTTCCTGCCAGCAGGCCGGATCCTCGCCGGTGCCGGCACGCAGCGTCAGGTGACGCTCTGCAACTGCTTCGTCATGGGCCTCATCGACGACTCGGTCGAGGGCATCTTCGAGGCGCTCAAGGAAGGCGCACTCACGATGCAGCAGGGAGGCGGCATCGGTTATGACTACTCGACCCTGCGGCCGCGGGGCGCACGCGCCCGCGCCAGCGGCACGATCGCCTCGGGTCCCGTGTCGTTCATGCGGGTGTGGGATGCGATGTGCGCGACCGTGCTTTCGACCGGCGCGCGCCGCGGCGCCATGATGGCGACCCTGCGCTGCGATCACCCGGATATCGAGGAGTTCGTCGCGGCCAAGCGCGATCGGCAGTCACTGCCGCGCTTCAACCTTTCGGTGCTCGTGACCGACGCCTTCATGGACGCGGTGCGGAGCGATGCCGAGTGGCCCCTGGTCTTTCCCGAACGTGAGCTTCAGGGTGAGAAGCCGACGGCGGCCCTCGAGCGCGCCTGGAGCGGCAGCGCCCTGCCGGTGGCGTGCCGGGTCCATAAGGTCATTCGCGCACGTGAGCTGTGGACGCGGCTCTGTGACAGCGCCTACGACTGCGCCGAGCCGGGGGTGCTGTTCATCGATCGCATCAATGCCGAGAACAACCTCGGCTACTGCGAAACGCTGAGCGCTACCAACCCCTGCGCCGAGGAGCCGCTGCCCTCCTTCGGCGCCTGCAATCTCGGCTCGGTCAATCTGACGGCCTTCGTGCTCGAGCCGTTCACGCCGCACGCCCGCCTCGATCAGCGCTCGCTGCGCGAGGTTGCCCGGCTCGCGGTGAGGTTTCTCGACGATGTCATCGAGATCTCCCGCTTTCCGCTGCTGCGCCAGCGCGAGCAGGCGCAGCGCTCGCGCCGCATCGGCCTCGGGGTAACGGGACTCGCGGATGCGCTCGCCATGCTGGGTCTGCGCTACGACAGCGAGGCGGCGCGCACCGCGGCCGCCGATGCGATGAGGACGCTGCGCGATGCGGCCTACGAGGCTTCGGCCGGGCTGGCGGGCGAGCGCGGCGCGTTCCCTGCCTTCGAGACCGGGCCGTACCTCGAGCGGCCCTTCATCAGGAGATTGCCGGCGCAGCTGCAGGCGACGATCCGGCGTCAGGGGATCCGCAACAGCCATCTGCTGGCAATCGCCCCGGCCGGCAGCATCAGCCTCCTGGCCGGCAATGTCAGCAGCGGCATCGAGCCGATCTTCGGGCGCGAGACCGCGCGGCACGTGCTGGACGGCGATGGCCGGCGGCGCGATTTTCTCCTCACCGACTACGCCTACGCCGCCTGGCGGGCGCGCCGCGCGAACGGCGGCGTGCCGCCGGAGGCCTTGTGCGACTGGCGCTCGGTTGGCTCCCGCGATCAGCTCCTCATGCAGGCAAGCCTGCAGCCCTACGTGGACGGAGCCATCTCCAAGACGGCGATGCTGCCGCACGCGCAGCCGCCGGCCAGCGTGATGGAAATTTTCCAGGGCGCCTACGAGCTCGGACTCAAAGGTTGCACGGTATTCCGCGAAGGCGCGCGCCGCGCGGTCGTCGCCGGCGCCGCCGCGGTCGTGCCCTCGCCGGTCGAGGGAGCGCATTGCTACGACATCGAGCGCGAGTGCGACTGATCGGGCCCTCGGCCGGCGGCGCGAGGCTATGACTCGCGCGCCTGAGCCGAGTCGATGCTCTCGGCGAGCGAGCGCAAGGCCTCCGAGACCGATACCTGATATTCCTGGCGTCCCTCACCCAGCTTGCGCAACGCTGGCGGCAGCGCCTCGAGCTCGGCGTGACAGTAGTCGCGGATACGGGCGAGCGGCGGCAGCGGCGCGCTGCGCCGGCCGTTACGCATCACCTCCTGCAGCAAGGGCTGACCCGCGGCGCCCTCGCCGAGACGCACGACGTAGTCGCTGAGATATTGACCCGTGCTGCTTTTTTCGCGGTACACCTGCTTGGCGGCGGGCCAGGTCGCCTTGCCCGGCGAGCTCTTGCGCCGCGGGCGGCCGGCGTACTCCTCGAGCTTGTAGGCCATATCGAGCGCCGGCGCGTCGGAGGAAACATCGAGCGCCGTGCCGACGCCGAAGGCATTCACCGGGACGCCGGCGGCCAGCAGCTCCCCGATCTGATGCTCATCGAGACCGCCGCTGAGGACGATCTGAACGTCGCGGTAGCCGTGCGCATCGAGCGCTGCGCGAGCGCTGCGGGCCTGCGCCGCCAGATCGCCGCTGTCGATGCGTATTGCGCGGACGCCGCCCGCCGTTACAGCGCGCGCCTTGAGCTCGCCGGCGAGGCTGACGACCCGTTGCAGTGCGCGAGCGGTGTCGTAGGTATCGACCAGGAGCGTCGTGGGCTCGCCGCGGCTGCGGACGAAGTCGCGGAAGGCAGCCTGTTCGCTCTCGTGCGCCTCGATGAACGAATGCGCCATGGTGCCCGACAGGGGGATCCCGAAGCGCCGGCCGGCCGACACCGTGGCGGTCGCATCGAACCCTGCGAGGTAGGCCGCGCGCGCGGCAAGGAGTCCGGCGCTCGCCTCATGAGCACGCCGCATGCCGAAGTCGACCAGCTGCCGGCCGCGCGCCGCGATCACGCAGCGCGCCGCCTTGCTGGCGATGGTGGTCTGGAAATGCACGATGTTGAGCAGGCGGCTTTCGAGCAGCTGCGCCTCGATGAGCGGCGCGGTCACCCGCAGCACGGGCTCGTCGGCGAAGAACGGTGTGCCTTCCGGCATCGCGTGCAGTGCGCCGGTGAAGCGCACCGTGCCGAGGTGCTCCAGGAAGGGCGCGGAGAATTTGTTGAGGCTCGCCAGGTACGCAAGGTCCGCATCCTCAAAGCGCAGCTGCTCGAGGTAATCGATCAGCTGCTCGAGACCGGCCGCCACGAGGAACTGCCGCGTCTTCGGCAGCCGGCGCACGAACAGCTCGAAGACGGCCGTGTCGTCCATCTCCGACTCGAAATACGCCTGCGCCATCGCCAGCTCGTAGAAGTCCGTGAGCAGCGCGTCGGCAGGAGGGCTGCTCATGACGCCGGGCGCCCTGACATTTGTGCGTATTCTCCCATCGCCCCTGGCGGCGTGAGACTCACGCCCACGTGAGACCATCGCTTACACCTTTCGCCGACCGCCGTGCGGCAGGCCGGCAGCTCGCCGGCGCCGTCGCCGGGCTGTGCCTGCGGCCGCCTCTCGTGGTACTCGGCCTGCCGCGCGGGGGAGTCCCCGTGGCATTCGAGGTGGCGCGGGAGCTGCATGCGCCCCTCGATGTGATGCTGGTGCGAAAGGTCGGCATGCCGGGCCAGCCGGAGCTCGCCCTCGGGGCGATCGCGACCGGGGGCATCACCGTGCAACAGCCCCCTCATTTTCGCGGGTACGGGCCCGATGCGCAGCAGTTTGCCGCACTCGCCGAACGAGAGCGCGGCGAGCTCGAACGGCGCGAGCAGCTCTACCGCGCCGGCCGCCCGCCGCTCGAGCTCGAGGGGAAGACCGCCGTTCTGGTCGACGACGGCCTGGCGACGGGAGCCACCATGCTGGCCGCGGTACGTGCGGCGCGCCAGGCCGGCGCCGCCGGCGTGGTGGTGGCGGCGCCGGTAGCCTCGGATGAGGCCGCGGCCCTGATCGGCGCCGAATGCGATGCGATCGTGATCCTCGGGATCCCGCCATGGCTGCGTGCCGTCGGAGAGTGGTACCTGGACTTCGGGCAGGTCGAGGACCGCGAGGTCTGCGAGCTGCTGCAGGACTCCGGACGGAAGCATGTCGGCAGATCGCGGGCTACGGCCCGCTAGTACGCTCGAGGCGCGACATGTAGGCAGCCAGACCCATCAGTTCCTCCGTCGAGCAAGCCTCGATGAGCCGCAGATGCTGAGAGCGCATGCTCGGCCGACGCGCTTCGAGGGTGTCGTGCAGCTGCCGCAACAGGTACTCGTACTGCTGCCCGCCGACGCGCGGGACGAAGCGCTCGTCATTCCCCTCGCCGCGCGCACCGTGACACCACTGGCAGCGGGCGACGTAGATCGGGACACCCTTTCCGACCCCGCGCTCGGGTCCCGGGGTCGTGTCCGCCGAGGGAGGCAGGCTGGCCGCGTAGGCCGCGACGTCGGCGATCTCCTGAGTCGAGCCGAGCACGTGACGCCCCGCGATGCGCTCCATCGGGTCGTACCAGCGCAGCCCGGCGCGATAGTCGACGAGCTCTTTGGCGATCACCCGCGGGTGCTGACCGGCGATCTCGGGCGGCCAGCCGCTCGCGTTTCCCTCGCCGTGCGGGCCGTGGCACTCGGTACAGGTGGCAAACAGGTGCGCGCCACGGGCGCGGTCCGGCGTCGCCCCGAGCGCCGCGCGCAATTCCTCTTTGGCCTGCGCTTCTGCGGCTGCCGGCGCAGCCGACACCACTGGCACTGCGCTCAACAGCAGCGCGATCGGCAGCAGGGGCGCATGAGCCCGCATGCTCAACCCGTTCATTCGACCTCCGAACCCGGGGTGAAGCTAGGCGCGGCGCCTCGAGCGCTGCCATCCGGAGTTGTGCCTAGCCTCAGCCGCTGCCTGGCCACAACTGCATGTGGCACGCGGCGCAGGATTAGGTGACCATACCCACCGGAGGGTTTCCATGATAGTCAGGCAAGTCCCCTTGCGGGTTGCCGCACTGGCACTGGCGGCGGCGGCGCTGTGCGCGCTCTGCACGCCCCGCACCTCGGCCGCCGACGTGCCGCAGGCGGCGGACGTGGCGCGCGGCGAGCACATCGCCCGCCTGATCTGCTCTGCGTGTCATGTGGTCGCAGTCGACCAGGAATTCCCGCCGCTCCTCAGGCAGGCTACGCCCAGCTTCGCGGAGATCGCCAACCGTCCGGGCGTCACCGCCGAGAGCCTGCAGCGATTCATCACGACCACCCACTGGGACGTCGACAAGCTGCCGATGTCCATGCCGAACCCGATGCTCAGCAAGCCGGAAGTGCAGGCCGTAACGCGCTACATCCTCAGCCTGCGCAAGCGCTGAGCCCTCACCCTACGGCGTCCTGAATTTCCGAAAGCGCAGCACGTGGCTCGCAGCGGGCCCCGTAGTACCATGTGTGCGGCGCAGTTCGTGGCAATCCGTAGGGGGTTTTCCTGATTGGCTCTCTCGTCTTTCGCTGAATGAGCGCGCTCCGCATGCACGGCCACGCCCTGCCCCCTGAAGTCATCCGCATCGCGCTGGAAGAAGCGCCGGATGCGATGCTGATCGTCGATGCGTCGGGGACGATCCGCTACGCCAACCAGACCGTCACGGAGCTCTTTGGACACCCGCACGAGGAGCTCGTCGGTCACAGCATCGAGGTACTGGTGCCCGAGCGCTTCCGCAACCGTCACGCGGCGTACCGGGCCGAATTCACCCAGGACAGGAAGACGCGCCCCATGGGTGGCCAGAGGCTCGATCTCTTCGGCCTGCGTGCGGACGGCAGCGAATTCCCCGTCGCGATCAGCCTGAAAACGGTTCACTGCGAGGAATGGTTCACGGTAGCCGCGATCCGTGACATGACGGGTCACGTGATGGCCGAGAGCAGGCTCAGGGAAGCGAAGGACCAGGCAGACCATGCCAGCCTCGCGAAGAGCCGCTTCCTCGCAACCGCCAGCCACGATCTCCGCCAGCCGCTGCAGACGCTGGCCCTGCTGAACGGCGCGCTGCGGCGCCTGGTGGCCGATCGTCCGGCAGTCACCGACGTCATCACGCAGCAGGAGCACGCCATCACGTCGATGTCGCGCCTGCTCAATGCGCTGTTGGATATCAGCAAACTCGAATCGGGCGGGGTCAGGCCGAATCCGACTGATTTCAGCGTGAGCGCTCTATGCGAGGAGCTGCGCGAGGAGTTCTCGGGACTGGCTCGAGAGAAGGGGCTCGGATTCACGGTGACGCCGCGTGAGGCACTCGTTCACAGCGATCCGTCCCTGGTCGGACAGATCCTGCGCAATCTGGTCTCGAACGCCATCAAGTACACCCGCCAGGGCTCGGTGACGCTGCGCTGCCTGCGTGACGAAGCCGGCAGCGTACGGATCGAGGTGCTCGATACCGGGGTCGGCATACCCGCGGACCAGTTGCGCTATATCTATGATGAGTTTTTTCAGGTCGGCGGTCCGCATAACCCGGCGCGCCAGGGGTATGGGCTGGGATTGAGCATCGTGAAGCGGCTCGTGACGCTGCTCGATCTCAAGCTCGAAGTGCAATCCGAGGTCGGGCACGGCTCGCTGTTCGCTCTGACTCTGCCGACCAGGCAGCGCGCAGCCGTACCGACTGGCCGAACCGAGACTCGGTCACCGACGCAGGCTGCGTCCGATCGAGCTCACATCCTGCTGGTCGAGGATGACGCCGGCGTGCGCAACGCCACCAGCATGCTGTTCAAGAGCGAGGGCTATGACGTCACGGCTGTGGCTTCATCGGCCGCAGCACTCGAGCAGGTCCGCCTGGATCCAGGTGTCGATCTGTTGGTGACCGACTACCACCTGGGCGACGGCGCGAAGGGCAGTCAGGTCATCGCTGCCGTGCGCGAAGCTCTCGGCCGGCCGCTGAAGGCCGTGCTGATGACCGGCGATACCTCCTCAGCAATCCGGATGCTTCCCCCCGATCCAGGCACGCGAGTCGCGAGCAAGCCGGTGAACGCAGACGAGCTGCTGCGGTTGTTGCGCGAGCTGCTTGCACCCGCTCAGGCGTAACAAACGCTACCTTCCTGAGAGCCGCAGAGTCGCACCCCCGCGTGCCGGCACCAAGTGCCTGATTTGACGAGAGTTAGGGCGCTTCTGCTGGGTCGTCGCGAGCGATCCCGGAGCTCGGCCCCGGTCGGAGTATCATTGCAAACTCGCGATGGTCGCTGTCATCGGCACATCGGATACTTCTAATAGCGTCCTTTCGAGCTCCCGAGGCTTGGAACCAG
>Ga0187781_10003651_pt1 | contig 11554 bp, 11 predicted proteins | sample 0715_SJ02_MP02_2_FD_132447 | JGI IMG/M metagenome (GOLD analysis project Ga0187781, IMG submission 132447) | Tropical peat soil microbial communities from peatlands in Department of Meta, Colombia - 0715_SJ02_MP02_20_MG | ecosystem: Environmental > Terrestrial > Soil > Wetlands > Peat | place...
CGAGGATCAATTCCGAATTGCCGGTGCCTTTGAACTCTTCGAAGATGACTTCGTCCATGCGGCTGCCGGTGTCGATGAGCGCGGTGGCGATGATGGTCAGCGACCCGCCTTCCTCGATATTGCGTGCGGCGCCGAAGAAGCGCTTCGGCCGCTGCAAGGCGTTGGCGTCGACGCCGCCGGTCAAGACCTTGCCGGACGACGGCACCACGGTGTTGTAGGCGCGGCCAAGCCGGGTGATGGAGTCGAGCAGGATCACCACATCGCGGCCGTGTTCGACCAGCCGCTTGGCCTTCTCGATCACCATCTCGGCGACCTGCACGTGGCGCACCGCCGGCTCGTCGAAGGTCGAAGAAATGACCTCGCCCTTCACCGAGCGCTGCATGTCGGTGACTTCTTCCGGCCGCTCGTCGATCAACAGCACGATCAGATAGCACTCCGGATGATTGTGGGTGATGGAGTGGGCGATGTTCTGCAAGAGCACCGTCTTGCCGGTGCGCGGCGGCGACACGATCAGCGCGCGCTGGCCCTTGCCGACCGGCGCGACGATGTCGATGACGCGCGCGGAAAGGTCCTTTTTGGTCGGATCTTCGTATTCCATCTTCAGCCACTCGTCCGGATAGAGCGGCGTCAGGTTGTCGAAGTTGACCTTGTGGCGGGCCTTTTCCGGGTCCTCGAAATTGAGCGAGTTGACTTTGAGCAGCGCGAAGTAGCGCTCGCCTTCCTTGGGGCTGCGGATATGTCCGTCGATGGTGTCGCCGGTGCGCAAGCCGAAGCGCCGGATTTGCGAGGGCGAGACGTAAATGTCGTCGGGGCCGGGCAGATAATTCGCTTCCGGCGAGCGCAGAAAGCCGAAGCCGTCGGGCAGTACCTCGACGACGCCTTCACCGACAATGTCGGTTTCGCGGGCGGAGAGCTGCTTGAGGATGCCGAACATCAGCTCCTGCTTGCGCATAGTCGAGGCGTTCTCGACTTCGAGCTCCTCGGCAAACGACACAAGCTCGGCCGGAGTTTTGGTCTTAAGTTCTTGGAGTTTCATTTCCCGCATTGGGGATTTCCTACGGAAATTGGGCCAGCGGTTCGGTGGGAAAAAGCGTCGCTGGCGAGGGAGAGAGAAAGTCGCAGGTCCACGGGTGCAAGGGGCTTTTCGCCCTAAGTCCCGATGCATCAGCAGGCTCCGATTCCCATGGAGCCAGAACTCGAATGCATCCGCCTACGTTCGGTGGGATGCCGCAAAGATAAGAAAAGACCGCACTTCAGGCAAGAGGCGAAACAGATTTTGCTTAAAGAACGCCTCTGGATCAGAACGGTTTCAGCACCACTAGCAGCACAATGAGGATCATCAGCGCAGTAGGTACCTCATTGATAATTCTATAGAATCTTTGCGAATGCCGATTATTTTCGGCGGCGAAATCCTTGACCCAGCGCGCCAACAGGCCGTGGACTGCCGACAAGATCAGCACGAGTACGATTTTGGCCTGCAGCCAGCCCGCATTAAACCAGCCGAATCGCGAATCCGGCCCGAGCCAGGCGAGCCACAGGCCAAGAACCCAAGTTGCGACCATCGCCGGATTGATGATGAGGCGGAGCAAGCGCCGCTCCATCACCTTGAAAGTCTCCGATTGAACCGAACCCGCCTGCGCAGTGCAGTGATAGACGAACAGACGCGGCAGGTAGAGCATCCCCGCCATCCAAGCGATCACGGCAATGATGTGGAAGGCTTTCAGCCACGCATAGATGTTCACCTGTTGCCTCCGCCCGCCGCTCGATTGCAGTTTTTCAGCCGTGCGCCGCTCCGCGCACCCGTGCAATCAGCCGCTCAACGTGCGCGATCGGCGTATCAGGCAAGACGCCATGACCGAGATTGAAAATGAACGGCCCGCCGGAAAAAGCCCCGAGGATTGCATCGATCGAGCGGTCGAGCGCGGCGCCGCCGGCCATCAGCACCAGCGGATCGAGATTGCCCTGAATGGGCCGCAGCGGCTGAACGTGCTCGCGGACAAAGCCGAGGTCGGTCATCCAGTCTATGCCGATAGCATTAACCGCGACAGCGTCGAGGAAATGCCGTAACCCCGATGCGGCTCCGCGTGGAAAGCCGATGATCTTTGCCTCCGGAATCTCTTTGCGCACTTTTTCGACGATACGCGCGCAAGCGTTGATGCACCAACTCTCGAATTCGCCGGCGGGTAAAATTCCCGCCCACGTGTCGAAAATTTGCACGGCATCGACACCGGCTTTGAATTGCCGGATCAGATAGCTTGCCGAAGCCTCGACGAGCATATCGATCAGTGCGGCAAACGCGTCGGGAAAGCGATAGGCAAAAAGCCTCGCCGGAACCTGGTCCGTTGTTCCCGAACCGGCAATCATATAGGTCGCGACCGTCCAAGGCGCTCCGCAAAATCCAATAAGAGCCACCTCTGGAGATAATGCACTCCGCACGCGCGCAATTGTCTCATAGATAGGCTCAAGACATTGCTGATCGATTTCCCGCCGCAAACGCGTAAGCGCGCCGGGATCCTCGATCGCATCAAGCCACGGTCCCTCGCCCGCTTCGAAACTAACATGCTGACCAAGCGCGTGCGGTACGACCAAAATATCGGAAAAAAGAATCGCAGCATCGAATCCGAAGCGGCGGATCGGTTGCAGCGTAACTTCGGTGGCAAGCTCTGCATTCAAACACAGTTCAAGAAAGCTTCCCGTCTTGCGCCGGAGCTCGCGATATTCCGGCAAATATCTTCCCGCTTGCCGCATCAGCCAGATTGGCGGAACTTTTTCGCGATGACCCGCAAGGACGCGAAGCAGCGGCTTGAGCATCGATGTATTCGTCATAGACCAGTCCTTAAACTAATTAAATCTATAAGACTCTGTTGTAGTTTTTTGGCGCGTGGATTGTGCTCATGCATGGCTACGCACACTTCATCCTTGTGCTGTCCACCTATTCCCCTGAATGTTTTAAGACCGCGTCTTTACGGGAAGAAAAAGCCTATAGCTTATGTTTCGGTGTTGCGGCTCTTCTACTTGTCCTCTGGCTGTCCACATATCCCCGTTGCCGTCTGCCTATGCTCATTTTCGCCTGCGATCGGCGGCAATGTGGATGAGTGGCAAGCGCAAAGGCCGAAGGTTCTTGCACCTGGGCCTAAGGCGTGGCCTTCTCCCCATTCATCAACAGGTTATACCGACCGATGACGCCAGCCGCCGGCCAATTCAATCTGCACTTAGTCTCGGATTCGACCGGCGAGACTTTGATCACTGTCTCTCGCGCCGCCGCCGCGCAATACGCCAAGCTGCTCCCGGTCGAGCATGTGCATCCTCTAGTGCGCAACCAGAAGCAGCTTGATCGGGTCTTGTCCGAGATCGAAAAGTCGCCGGGAATTGTGCTCTACACGCTGTTGCAAGAGAATTTAGCGACTAAGCTAGAAGAGAAATGCCGCGCGCTCGGCTTGCCGTGCCTGTCAATCCTCGGTCCGGTTTTGCACCTGTTCCAGGCTTATCTGGGCGCCGAATCAACGCATAAGGTCGGCGCTCAGCATACGCTGAATGCCGATTATTTCCGCCGCATCGACGCCCTCAATTACACGATGATGCATGACGACGGGCAGCACGCCGACGACCTCGAAGAGGCCGACGTTTTGCTGATCGGCGTATCGCGGACCTCGAAAACGCCGACGTCGATTTATCTCGCCAACCGCGGGGTAAGGACGGCCAATGTACCGCTGGTGCCAGGTATTCCACTGCCGCCTGGCATCGAGGCTCTCAAGCGACCCTTGGTCGTCGGTCTCTACGCAGCACCGGAACGCATTGTGCAAATCCGGCAGAACCGTTTGCTCGGGCTCAAGGTCCATCGCGATGGCGACAAATACATCGACCAGCAAGCCGTGGCCGAGGAAGTGGCCGCCTCGCGCCGATTGTGCGCCAAGCATAATTGGCCGTCGATCGATGTGACCCGGCGCTCCATCGAGGAAACCGCTGCAGCCGTGCTTGCGTTTTTGGCCGATCGGCGCCGACACCTAACGTCGTAAGCGATGCCTCTGTGGCTTTCCGCACAACCGCTCGTGCTGGCGTCACGCAGCGCCACGCGCCGGACATTGCTAGAAGCTGCCGGCATCCCCCTCGTTGTACACGCACCCGATATCGACGAACGGCGCTTGGAAGCGGAGGCTCCATCAATGCCGGCGGCCCACATTGCGGCGTTTCTGGCGCGCGCCAAGGCTTTGCTGGTCACGAAGTTGTATCCGGGGCACCTCGTGCTCGGCGCGGATCAGACTTTGACGCTTGATGGCAAACGGTTTGCAAAGCCGGCCAACCGCAGCGCCGCTCGGGCCCAACTGCTCGGTTTTGCCGGCCGCACGCACGAGCTTCACTCGGCCGTCGCGCTGGTGCGGGACGCCTCCACGCTGTTCCAACATGCCGATACCGCGCGACTGACCATGCGCGCGTTTTCCGACCGGTTTCTCGATCACTATTTCGACCTCGTCGGCACCGCGGCGAGCGCAAGCGTCGGCGCCTACCAGCTCGAAGGGCCGGGCATCCAACTTTTCGAGCGGATTGAAGGCGACTACTTCACCATTCTCGGATTGCCGCTGCTGCCGGTGCTCGATTTTCTGCGCCGTTACAATTGTCTTATGGCATGAGCGACGAGCTGCCCTTTGTTCTCTGCCTCACCGGTTCGCTCGGCATGGGCAAATCGCGGACCGCGCAATTTTTCGCGGAAGCGGGCGTCCCGGTTCATGATGCCGATGCGGTTGTTCACGAGCTCTATGAAGGCGAAGCGGTGCCGGCCATTGCCAAGACCTTTCCCGGCGCGGTGGCGAACGGGAAAGTCGACCGGACCAAACTCGCGGCCATAGTCGTTGGCGACAATGCCGCGTTGGCGCGGCTTGAGGCCATCGTTCACCCGCTGGTCGCCGCGCGAAGGGAGAAGTTTTTGGCAGACGCGCGGTCGAACAAGGCGAACGTGGTCTTGCTCGACGTGCCGCTTCTATTCGAGACCCGCGGCGAGCGATGTTGCGATGCTGTCGTCGTCGTGTCGGCGCCGCCCGACCTGCAACGCCGTCGCGCCTTGGAACGACCCGGGATGACGGAGGAAAAATTTTCTGCCTTGCTTGCCAAGCAGCTGCCCGATGCGGAAAAACGCAAGCGTGCCGACTTTATCGTGGATAGTTCGCAATCGTTCGATCACGCCCGCGCCCAGGTGCGCGACATTTTGCGCCTAGTCGCTAGAATGCCAAAACGCGCCGATGATTCGTGAAGGCTGCGCTGGTGTCCCGATTCCGAAGTTCGCATGATTATACGGCGCCCTGGTTTGCGAACTTCGGAATCAAACGGACACTAGCATCGTATTGATCTAGTGTGGCTTTGGTTCAGAAGTCCGCATGACGAGTGTGCGGCAAAAATGATGCAGGCTTCTGAACCGCCACATTGGCGGACGTTTGGAAATTCATGCGCGAAATCGTACTTGATACGGAAACGACTGGGCTCGACCCGCTTGACGGCCACCGGCTGGTCGAAATCGGCTGCATCGAGCTGATCAACGGCATACCGTCCGGCCAAACGTTCCATTGCTATTTCAACCCGGAACGCGGTATGCCCACCGAAGCGTTCGCGGTTCACGGATTGAGCGAGGACTTTCTCAAGGATAAGCTCTTTTTTGCCGAAGCCGCGGAGGATCTGGTCGCCTTTCTTGGCGACGCGCCGCTTGTCATCCACAATGCCGCCTTCGACCTCGCCTTTTTAAACGCCGAACTCGAGCGCGCAGGAAGGCCACCGATCGCGCGCGAACGAATGGTCGATACTTTGCTGATCGCGCGCCGCAAGCATCCCGGTGGGTCAAACCGGCTCGATGATCTCTGCCTGCGCTACCGCATCGACAATTCCCGCCGTACCAAGCACGGGGCTTTGCTCGACGCTGAACTGCTCGCCGAGGTTTATGTCGAGCTGATAGGGACGCGCCAGGCCCAGCTCGTTTTGGCGCAAGCCTCCATTTCGGGCCTGATCGCCGGCGAGCCTATTATTGTGCGGGAGCGGCCAATACCGCTCGTGCCGGCTTTGACCGCCGAGGAACGCGCGGCCCATCGCGCATTCCTTGCCGATCTCGGCGAGAACGCGATTTGGCTCGACTACGTCAGTTTGGGTTGATCGGCTGCGACGCCGGCGCCGCGGCGGCAAGCCGCTGACGGTAAAGACCGACAAAATCGACCGGGTCGAGAAGGAGCGGCGGGAAGCCGCCGTTTCGCACTGCTGTGGCGACGATCTCCCGCGCGAACGGAAACAACAGGCGCGGACACTCGATCAACACGATCGGCTGCATGCTCTCGGCCGGTACGTTTTGAATTCGGAAAAGGCCGCCAAAAACCAGCTCGAAGCTGAACAGCATCATCGCGGGCTGCCCGGGCAATTCCGCCTTACCCTCAAGGCGTAGAGTCACTTCGAAATCGGTGCCGCTCATCGGCGCGGCATCGACGTTGACTTGAATGTTGATGCTCGGCTGCTGGCCAGTCGGCGCCATCGAGCGCGGCGCATTCGGATTTTCAAAAGAAAAATCCTTGACGTATTGGGCAAGCACGCCGATGTGGGGTATAGCCTGTGGTTGAGGACCGCCGTTTGTGGCCGACATACTCGTCTCCCGCGCAGGCTTAAGGTCTGGCTAACACAGCAAACTGGGGCGGACAATGGCGGGGGCTTTCCCCTGCAATTGCGGTGGCATTGGGCCTCCCGGGCGTGATCATGTCATCTCCGTGGCGACTGCTCCGGCGGTGGAGTAACTAAAGGTGATTGACGCCATTTGCTTCCGATGTTGGCGCGGAAGCCGCGATCGTCTAAGCTTCACTGCCGGCACGCCGATCGGACGTTGAGCTACTGGATGGTTCCCCTCGCGTGCCTACATAGACTGGGAACCCGGTGCCCCGCGGATTTGCTACTTGAAATCGCCTTCGGGGCTCGCCGTGCCGTCTTGAGACGCCGAGAGAATTGAGACGTGTTCGATATCTACACCATCATCTTCCTAGCGCTCGCGGTGTTTATTTTTTTGCGCCTTCGTAGCGTCTTGGGCCAGCGCACCGGCCGCGAGCGCCCGCCCTATGACCCCTATTCGGCGCGCGACGCGGTGCGCAGCCCGGCGAGCGATAAGGTGGTGTCTCTGCCGCCCCGCCCGACAGAGCCGGCGCCCCCCGCACGATCGATCGAGGCTCCTCCCGCTGCACCAGACCGCTGGAAAGGCGTGGCCGAAAGCGGATCCAGCGTAGCTGCCGGACTCGACGCTATCGTCGCTGCCGACCCGAATTTCGACGTCCAGCATTTCATTAGCGGCGCGCGTACAGCCTACGAGATGGTCGTCTCCGCCTTTGCCGAAGGTGATCGCCGTCAATTGCGCAGCCTGCTCTCGCGGGAGGTCTATGACGGTTTCGACGCCGCGATCAGCGAGCGCGAGCGACGCGGCGAAACCGCGGAAACACGTTTCGTTTCGATCGACGGCGCCACAGTGACCGGCGCCGAATTGCGCGCCCGTACCGCCCAAGTCACGATGCGCTTTGTCTCCAAGCTCATCTCCGCGACGCGCGACCGGTCCGGCGCGGTGATCGAAGGCAATGCCGACAAGGTCACCGATGTCACCGATGTCTGGACGTTTGCGCGCGACGTTTCCTCCCGCGATCCCAACTGGAAGGTTGTCGCTACCGAAGCCGGACAGTGAGGGCGATGGCCGTTTCCCGCTTCGCGCTGGTCGTCACCGCTGCAATGGCTTTTGCCGGACTGGCGACGGCCGGTCGTGGCGCCGAGCGTGAGCCGATTAAATTTCCCAATACCCAATATGAGCCGGTGAGTTGGGCGAGTCTCGACGGCTGGGTCAACGACGATCATGCTACCGCCTTTGCGGCCTTTCTCGAAAGCTGCCGTGCGCTCAAGACATCGGGACGCAATGACGGAGCGCTCGCCGTGGCGCTGAAACTCGTTTGTGTTCGAGGTTTTGCCGCCGTACCGCTCGAGGAGGACGGAGCGCGAAAGTTCTTCGAGGACAATTTCCGGCCGCTGCGCATCAACAAGCTCGGCGAGACCGATGGGTTCTTGACCGGATATTACGAACCGATCATCGACGGTTCGCGGGTGCCTACGGGGGAATTCCAGGCGCCGCTCTACCGGCGACCGCCCAATCTCGTCGTCTCCGGGCGGCTCAAGCTCGGCGATGTATTCCCGAGCAAGGGCGTCAAGGTAGGCCGCCGCGTCGGCCGCCGGAAAATAGTGCCCTATTATGATCGCGGCGAAATCGAGGATGGGGCTTTGGACGGTTGGCACTTGGAGATTTGCTGGCTGCGCACCGAGCTCGATGTTCTATTCGCGCAAATCCAGGGATCGGCGCGCATCAAACTTGAGGACGGCGCGATTTTACGGGTCAATTACGACTCGCATAACGGCTGGCCTTATACCGCGGTCGGCCGCGTCCTGATCGATCGCAAGATTTTCTCGAAAGACGAAGTTTCGATGCAGCGCATTCGCGACTGGATGGAGGCCAACCCCGATCAAGCCAAGGACGTGCGGCGCGAGAACAAAGGTTATGTGTTCTTTCGCATAACCGATTTGTCGAATGAGGACGAACCCGTCGGCGGCGAGGGCGTGCCCCTGATGCCCGGCCGCTCCATCGCCGTTGATCGGTCGCTGCACGTCTATGGCACTCCGTTTTTCATCGCCGCCGACCTCCCCATCACCAACGACAAGGCGGGAACCAAATTTCGTCGGCTGGTGTTCGCTCAGGATACCGGCTCTGCCATCGTCGGTCCGGCGCGGGCCGATATTTACTTCGGAGCGGGCGACGAGGCCGGTCGCATTGCCGGGCGCATTCGCAATCCCGGGCAGTTTTTGATGCTGGTGCCGCGTGAAGTCGATCCTGCGGCGGCGGCGGCAAACATCCCCCTGCCCCGCAAGCGTCAGACCGGTTTGTTGGCTCAATTAGGCTCCAGCGCGATGATCGATCCGACGGTCGAAGACGTACCGCTGCCGCCGGCCAAGCCGGTCATGTTGCCAAGCCTCAAGCCTAGAGCGAAAGCAAGACCGCGGCTATGAAACGCCGCCGCTCATTAAGCGATGAGGAACACGCTTTGTGGTCCGGCGTGGCGCGCTCGATCACGCCGTTGCGTCAGGCAACCACGCATTCCGAGCCGCAGGATCGTGCCGGCAGCGCTGGCGCCTCCATCGCTTCGAAACCCGCTCCAACCCCGCCCGCGCGCCGCGACGCAACCGCAGCGGAAAAACCGCCGCCGCTCGCGCCACTCGGCCGGCGGCTCAAGCAGCGTGTCGCCCGCGGCCGCGAGCCGATCGATGCCCGGCTTGATCTCCACGGTTACAAGCAAAAAGAAGCGCACGCGGCGCTCTTGCGTTTCCTGCGCGGCGCGCAGGCCGGCGGCGCCAGAATCGTGCTCGTGGTGACCGGAAAGGGAACACCGCGAAGACCGCCGGCGCGCGGCGACTACGCCGAACCGCTCGAGCCGGGCGTGCTCAGGCGGCAAGTGCCGATGTGGCTTGCACTACCGGAGTTTCGACCCTTCGTCGTCAGCGTGGAAGATGCCCATGTCGCTCACGGCGGGCAGGGCGCGCTTTACGTCCGCCTGCGGCGCGTCCGGTAAGTCTGCGTTAACCTTAGCCATCGCAAAATCGGACCTGGGTGCCGCTTTACCGGCGGAAAAAGGTCTTCTTTGCTGGCAATACCTTACACCATGTCGGAGACAAGTTCTGCCGCCATGCCGGCAATGCCAGTGCCCCGGCGCACCGATTCGTCGGATCGGCAAGCGCTTGCCCAAGTCGAGAAGTGGATGGCGCTCATCCGCGAGCTCAGCCACGAACGCCCGGCGCCGACGATTATTCCTCCCGACAATCTGTCGGCTAAAGAATAAACCGGCTCAAATCCGCGTTCTTGGCAAGGTCGCCGATATGCTGCTGCACGTAGGCGGCATCAATCTTCACCGTCTCGCCTGAACGATCCGGCGCGGCAAAGGAAACGTCGTCGAGCACGCGTTCCATTACGGTCTGCAGCCGCCGCGCCCCGATATTCTCGACGCTGGAATTGACCGCCACCGCCGTGTCGGCAACGGCATCAATGGCATCCTCGGAGAATTCGAGCTTCACCCCTTCGGTTTGCATCAGCGCGATATATTGCTTGATCAGCGAGGCTTCCGGCTCGGTGAGGATGCGGCGGAAATCGTCCCGCGTCAGCGGTTTTAGCTCGACGCGAATCGGCAAGCGGCCTTGCAATTCCGGCAACAGGTCGGAAGGCTTGGCGGTATGGAAAGCGCCGGATGCAATGAACAGAATATGGTCGGTCCGCACGGCGCCGTGTTTGGTGGCAACCGTGGTGCCTTCGATCAGGGGCAATAGATCGCGTTGTACGCCTTCGCGGGAAACGTCGCCGCTGATGCGGCCGTCGCGCGCGCAAATCTTGTCGATCTCATCGAGAAAAACGATGCCGTTATTCTCTACCGTCTTGATCGCCTCCTGGGTCAACTGATCGGTGTCGAGCAATTTGTCGGATTCTTCGTTGATCAAGATTTCGTAAGAATCGGCAACGGTGACGCGGCGCGTCTTGGTGCGCCCGCCGCCGAGCTTGCCGAAGATGTCGCCGATAGAAATGGCGCCGACTTGCGCGCCCGGCATTCCCGGAATCTCGAATAACGGCATCCCGCTGGAGGCCTGTACCTCGATTTCAATCTCCTTGTCGTTGAGCTCGCCGGCACGCAGCTTCTTTCGGAATGCTTCTTTAGTGGCGGCGCTGGCGCTGGCGCCAACGAGCGCATCAAGAACGCGGCTTTCGGCCGCCTGCTGCGCCCGGGCCTGGACGTCTTTGCGTTTTCGTTCCCGGGTCAGCGTGATGGCAATCTCGACCAGATCGCGCACGATCTGCTCCACGTCGCGGCCGACGTAGCCGACTTCGGTAAATTTCGTGGCTTCGACCTTGAGGAAGGGCGCGCCGGCAAGCTTGGCCAGACGCCGCGAGATTTCAGTTTTGCCGACTCCAGTCGGCCCGATCATCAAAATATTCTTCGGCAATACCTCCTCGCGCAGCCGGTCGTCCAATTGCAGCCGGCGCCAGCGGTTACGCAGCGCAATGGCGACCGCCCGTTTGGCGTCGGCCTGGCCGACAATGAAGCGGTCGAGTTCGGAAACAATTTCGCGGGGAGAAAAATTGCTCATGTGCCGCATACCATCAGCGTCGCCCGTCCAATCACAGCGTTCACGCAGTCATCAGGCGCCATGGGTCACGCGCCTTTGAGTGTCTCGACGGTGACATTGCGATTTGTGTAGACACAAATATCCGCTGCGATGTCGAGCGAGCGGCGCACAATCGCCTCGGCGTCGAGCGGTCCGTCGAGGAGCGCACGCGCCGCGGCAAGCGCGTAATTGCCGCCCGATCCGATGCCGACGATCCCTGCCTCGGGTTCGAGCACGTCGCCGGTGCCGGTGAGCACCAGCGATGTGTCCTTGTCGGCGACGATCATCATCGCTTCCAGGCGGCGCAAAAAGCGGTCGGTACGCCAGTCCTTGGCAAGTTCGACCGCCGCGCGCATGAGCTGGCCGC
>Ga0187781_10003653_pt1 | contig 11553 bp, 9 predicted proteins | sample 0715_SJ02_MP02_2_FD_132447 | JGI IMG/M metagenome (GOLD analysis project Ga0187781, IMG submission 132447) | Tropical peat soil microbial communities from peatlands in Department of Meta, Colombia - 0715_SJ02_MP02_20_MG | ecosystem: Environmental > Terrestrial > Soil > Wetlands > Peat | place...
CCACTTGGTAAGGTAGAAATCGCTCCAGGTGAAGTCAGGACCGCGCAAGGCGTTGCGACCGAGGTCGCCAAACTGGCAGTTCTGCGGGCTGTCTCCCCCCGAGCAGGCCCCTGTGCTCGGGTCCACCGTGGAGGCGAAGGCATCGGGGTTAAGCCACTGGAGGGTGCCGAGTTGAGTGACGCCCGGGATGGGCTTGCGCTCATAAATGGGGACACCCGGCACCAGGCTCGCAAATTGAGGGCCGGCGCCTTGCACGATGCCGTTGCCATCGGCGGCGTAGGGCGTGCTGAGCACCGAGAAGGGAACCCCGCTGTGCCAGAAGAGCGTGCCGGAGAGCTGCCAACCGTTGAGCGCGTAGCCCAGCCGCTGATTCTGTACTTTGAGGGGCAACTGATAAACATACTCCGCCGTCAGATTGTGCCGGATGTCGTAATCGCAAGGACCGTAATTGCGTGCCAGTTCTCCCGGTAAGGGGGAGAGGATTCCCCCTGCGGAAAATTGCAGGAATCCGCCATTCGAGACCTCGTCCATACATCGGCTCAAGGTGTAATTGAATTGGCCCTCGAGGCCGTGGCTGGTGCGTTTCATGGCGGTGAGTTGAAGCCCATGGTAGTGGCTATTTGCACCGGTAGAGAGTTGCGTGGCGACCCCGAATCTCGCATCTCGAGGATGGAGGTACGGAAAAGGAGAAAAGCATCCCTCACACACGGTTTGATAACCGTTTACTTCCGTCAGGTACGACTGGTTCAAGGCTCGCGTGCCCACGTATTGCGCCTGCACGCTGGCCGTGCTCCCGAACTGATGCTCTAGCCCGAAACTCCATTGCATGAAATACGGGGCGCGGAGTTCGCCGTCCGGTACCGCTGTGATCGCCACGGGCGGCAGACAGACAGCGGGGTTAGCTTGCGGAGACGCGCAGGAAATCCAGCCTTGTGCATAGCCCAGGTTAAACGCCTGGTTCGCGGCCACTATCGCATCGACCGCACTACCTGGCACGCCGGGCGCCAGGGCGGTTCCACCGGCAGTGCCGAGCAGCCCGCCTTGGAAAGTCCGAACGTAGGGCGGATTGACGCCCACGAGGTCAGCAAGATCGCCCGGCAAGAGGTCGCTGAACAGACCGAAGCCCGTCCGCAGGATGGAGTTGGGCGTGAACTGCCACGCGATTGCAGTCCTTGGTTGCAAGATAGCGAGCGGGGTGGAGGCAAAGATGTTATTGAGACCGGTTCGAATCGCCCCGTTTAGCGGTTGGTTCAAATCGTGGGGAATCGAATCAAAAGAGCCGGCGAGCCTGGCAATCTCATGGTGAGGATTTGAGGGGTTGGAATTCAAGGTGTCGCGAACCCCCGCCGTCCAGGTCAGCTTGCGCGTGAGTTTCCACGTATCCTGCGCGTAGAGGTCAAGATTCAGAGAGTTGAAGGGTTCGTTCGAGACACGTGGAAAAGTCTCCGTAGCGGTTGAGGCAATACCGTAGATGAACTGAGGCAAGGTCGAGTAGGTCACGGTTGGGACGGTACCTTCAGCGAAATCGTAGTCGTTTAAAAGGAAAATTCTGCTGTTCGTTCCGAAGCGGAATTCGTGAGCGCCGCGGCTCCAGGCGAGGTTGTCGTTGATGAAGAACCGCGAGGCTCGTCGCCCCTGCAACCAGGTGTTGTCGAGCCCCCCGAGGGTGGTGAAGGGTGCGTTCGCTCCACTTCCCGGAAGGACAATGGGAAATGCTGCCAGCGTTTTCTGAAAGTCGGCTGGGGCGAAGATGCTCGAATACCACGAGAATCCCGGATTGAAGTAATTGACAAGGTTCTGGGAAAAAACGTGTGAATATCCCGCCATGAACGAGTACAGCGGTTGCGGAGAGATCGAGTTGAACAAGGGATTGATGGGATCCGTCCAGGCAGCTTGCAGGCCGGTATCAGCCTGAAAGCGGAACCAAGCGGTGTTGGCCGCGTTGATGTTGTAATCGACCCGAACCGTTTGAACCTGCTCGCGATCATCGCTCGAACGCGAAATGCTCTGCCGGTTGGCGCAGCCGCTTCCATTGGGTGGGCTGCCAGCCGCCTGGCTGCCGTCGGCGTTGAACGGACAGCCAAGGACCGCAAGTGGCGTCCCGCTCGTGCTTCCGTAAAGCGAGAACATCTTCCTGTAAAACGGCACCATCTGCGGTGCGGCAGGGTAATTGGCGCCCGTCACGGCGTCCGTGCCTCCTTGCGGGAGTTGCTGGAGAACGTAGTTCTCGAAGGCGGGAGTCGGCACGGTGGCGGGTGTGACGATGGGGAGCGCGATGCGCATCCATTCGAAATCGCTGAAGAAGAACAACTTATCCTGGCGAAGGGGCCCCCCAAAGCTGCCCCCGAAATGATTCACCGTTGATCTCGGCTTGTGGTTCCCCGGGGTCGCGTTCGTGAAAAAGTCTGCCGCGTTCAAGACCGAGCCATTCCAAAGCTCGTATAGATTCCCGTGAAACTGGTTGCTGCCGGACTTGGTGACATAGTTCACTTGGGCGGCTCCATATCGCCCCTGATCGACGGAATATGAGAGGGTGTTGACAGTCACTTCGGAAATGGAGTTCAGGCCTAGCACCAGGTTGGTCGAGAGGCCGCTGTTGAGACCCGTGAAGGGATCGTTGGTTTCCAGCCCATCGACAATGTAGCCGTTCGAGAGCGCCGGCAGTCCGTTGAACTCCACGTTACCGTAGCCGTTAGTTCCGCCCACAAAATCGTTGCTGCTTCCCGCCGTGTTGATGAGCGCGCCGGCCGCGAATTGCAAGGGGTAGGTGAGGTCGCCGCCCGGGTTGGGAAGGTCTTCGAGCGCAGGTGCGTTGAGATTCGTGCTGGTGTTGGCGTTCTCGGGGTTGAGGATCGGCGGCGCCGAGCTGACCTCCATCGTTTGTTTGGATAGCGCCACCTGAAGTGTGAAATTGACTGTCTGCTTCTGGCCCAGACCCGAAAACACGTTATCGTTTTGCTGGGGGTCGAAACCCACAGCTTCGACCCTGACCGAGTAAGTGCCGGGCGTGAGTTGCGGGAAATTGAAGCGCCCCTCTTCATCGGTGTTGAGGGATCGCCGCATGCTGGTCTCGCGGTTCGCAATGCTGACCGTCGCGCCGGGAATAGCCGCGCCGCTCGCGTCGGTCACTTGGCCCAGGATGGCGCTAGTGGTTTCACCCTGCGCAATACCATATCTGGTGGATATGAACTCTGTACTCGCCAGCAGCAGAACCAGAATCACTTTGCGGCCCATGTCTTGTGTACCTCCAGGTGCAACGGTGTGGTTTGTAAGTTTTGCGCGAGGCTTGATTTACTATAGCTTTCTAATTAGAGTAAACTATAGTTTACTACAAGATTGGATGCGTGTCAACTAGAATTTGTTACGCCCGATCGCGACGCTTGGCTTAATATAGCTATTGTCTGCTGGGCGAATGCTGCGGAAAAGCGGTTGCACGCCGCCCGGTGGAAAGGAAAAAGGCCCTGAAGGGGCCGCCTATGAGTCATCTCAAGCTCACCATATCAAAGGAAGATTATTTGAAGGCCATAGCGGAGGCAGAATCCGAGGAAGGACCCGTGATCGCCGCGACCGTCGCGCGCTGGCTTGGCGTGACCCCCCCCGCCGTGGCCTTGGCTCTGCGCCGGCTACGGCGAGACAAGCTTGTGGAGATCGACCGCAAGGGCCGAATCTCCTTGACGCCAAGCGGGCGCCAGATCTCCGACAAGCTGCGATTCCGCCACCATTTGGTGGAGCGCATGCTCCACGAAATACTGGGAATGGAGTGGTACAAGGTCCACGACGAGGCGGAAAGGCTGGAGCACGCCGTTTCCGATGACTTGGAGAGGAAGTTGATCCAAAAGTTGGGTGCCGAAGGCCCCTGCCCCCATGGCAACGAAATCAATACGCGTCCTGCGGAACGTCGCAAGTTGGGTTTGATGTTGCTGGCGGAAGTGCCTGCCGGAAAGCAAGCGAAGGTGGTAGGCATGTATGAAAGAGATCGCGCCTTGCTTGAGTATCTCGATGGGCTCGGACTTCGCCCAGGCTCTCAGATGCAAGTGCTGACCCGCAACTATGATGAAACCATGATCCTGGAGCTTGGCGCCAAGCGGGTCCACCTCGGTCAAGCGGCCGCGAAAAGGATTTGGGTGAAGGTCGATTAGACTCGTCCGGGCAGCGGCGCAAATTGAAGTTTGGACCTCGGCAATCTGGCCGGCCAAGCGTGCTCTTGCGCCCCGCGAGACTCTAAAGCTCGAAGCGGATTACGGGATCCTCGCCAGGATCTCCTGAGTATCTCGACACAATCAGCAGTGAAATGGATGGTAGAATTATAACGAGGATGGGCCGCGAGGACCGCATGGCAATCGACAAAGTGTTGCAGATCCGACGAGAAGAAATATTGGGGATCGCGCAGCGCCACGGCGCGAAGAACGTGCGTGTGTTTGGCTCGCGCGCCCGTGGGGAGGCCCGGCCCAACAGTGACTTTGACATCCTGGTCACGGTCGGAGAGCACACCAGTTTGCTCGACATCATCGCGATCAAACAGGACCTCGAGGACCTTCTGAGGTCGACCGTACACGTTGTGACCGAAGACGCCATTAGCCCTTACATCCGGGACGAAGTCCTGAGGCAAGCAATTCCCCTATGAAAGACGACCGCGTCTATCTTCGGCACATCCTGGACGCCATCGGCAAAATTGAGTCCTATGCGGCGGTGGGCCACGATGTCTTCATGTCAGATTCTCACTGGCAGGATGCAGTGATCCGTCAGCTGGAGATCATCGGGGAGGCGGCTAAAAACCTGTCGGCGGACCTCCGTTCTCGCCACCCCGATATCCCCTGGCGGCGCATCGCTGGACTGCGCGATGTCCTGATTCACGATTACATGGGCGTTCGCCTTGCGGCAGTGTGGGAAGTCACCCAGACTGACTTGCCCGTTTTGAAAAACCAGATCAGGAACATCCTTGGGGAGTCGGGGACAGGGCACGGTGAGAGCTAGGGCGAGCGCCGGTCGCCTCTAGCGCCCGCAAGCGCCACTATTCCGTCAACGGTCACACGTTCGGTTTTTCTTGGCGAACAAGGATTGCGGGCACACCCAAACTTCCCCGCGCGCCGCGACCTTGGGGCTGTGGTCGGCCAAGCGTGCTCTGCGCACGGCGAAACTTTACACCTCGAAGTGCATTGCGGAATCCGTGGCCTGAGAACTATTACGTGAAGCTGACCTTAACGTCCTCGCGGTCCGTTCCGGCGACTTGGAAGAGAGGATGAGGCTGGAGGCCCATAAACCCTGCAATAAAGCTCGCGGGGATCTGGGCGATGCGGATGTTGAAAGCGTTCACATCCTCGTTGTAAGCCCCGCGCTGCGCGGCAATCTTGGTTTCCAGTTCCGTGATGCGGCCTTGAAGCTGGATAAAGTTGGTGTTGGCTTTCAAGTCCGGGTATTTCTCAGCCACCGCAAACAGGGTCTTGAGCGCCCCGCTCACCAGGTTATCCGCCTGGGCCTTCTCCGCCGGCGTGGTGGCGCGCATAAAAGCCGTGCGCGCCTCGGTGACGGCTTGCAGGGTTTTCTGCTCGTACTGCATGTAGCCCTTGCAGGTCTCGATCAATTTGGGAAGCTCGTCGTGGCGCTGCTTGAGCAGAACATCGATATCGGAAAAGGACCGGTCGATGTTGTTTTTGAAAGTCACCAGTTGGTTGTAAAGGCCCACAAAATACAGGATGAACGCGATCACCGCGAGAATGAACACCACCAGAATCGCGAGCACTGCGAATGAAAGCACCATGTCCGACTCCTTCTACGCCGTCGTACGTGAAAGTGACACTTCCACGTCGCGACGGTCTTCCTCCGTTACCTTGAAAAGGTCATTGCGTTGCAAGCTCATCATGCGCGCAATAAAGACATCCGGCAGTTGCTGGATTCGGATGTTGTAGGTGTTTACGTCGTCATTGAAGAACTCGCGGCGGTCGGCAATCTTCTCTTCCAATTCGGATATGCGGTTCTGGAGCTGCATAAAGTTGTTGTCGGCCTTCAGCTCGGGATAATTTTCCGCCACCGCAAAGAGCGATTTTAAGGCGCCGGTCAGTAAGTTGTCGGCCTGGGCTTTCTCCGCCACAGTGTTGGCTTTCATGAAGGCAGTGCGGGCCTCAGTAACGAGCTGAAAGGTCTTCTGCTCGTACTGCATATAGCCCTTGCATGTCTCGATCAATTTGGGCAGTTCGTCATGACGTTGCTTAAGCAGGACATCGATGTTGGCCCAGGCCTTGTCAATGTCGTTTCGCAGGCGCACCAAGCTGTTGTAGATGGTGATGAAATAAACGAAGACCCCCACCACAAAGAGGACCGCAACTAATCCAATCAGGATTGCGACGCCCATCCTATCGCTCCTTTTCTTTTCACAGCCAGCCCAGCTTAAACAGTAGGATGGCCAAACAGGCCACCGAGAGCGCTGCCCCGCCAAAAATATGCTGGGCGGCACGGTTTCGCAAAGTGCTCTCGAGGTCTCTTTCATTCCGCCAAGAAATCAAGAACGTCGGCTCGTTCTGGCCCTTCACAATCATGTTCCGGTCGTGTTCGTCCTGGGGGGAGGGGTTCTCGACACAAGTCCCGGCGACGTCATACCACTGTTCAGGAAGGATGCAATACTCGCTCAAGCGATAACGCGGTGACGAACCTATCCCCAAATCAGAGAGGAGGCTCCCTCCAGTCGCCGATTCGGCATAATCGGCCAGGTCGGATTCGGAAACCCAGGAGTCGCTTGTAAGGCTCGAGTCGTCCTCGCCTCCGCTGAAGAGGCTTCGCAACGAAGACCCAGAGCCCCCTCCTGTTTCGCGCCTCGCGGTCCGAATCAAATCAAGCTCGGCCCCGTGGGCATCCACCAGAACCTTGCCGGTCGCGTCCTCGAGGTGAAACCTAAGGCCTTTTGCCTCGGTCGCCGCATGGGACCAGTGCCCCCCACTCCTGTCCCTCACCCACTTTTCAATGTCAACCTTATAAAAGAAGCACGGAGTTTTGCTGACAGGGCTCAAGACAGTCTGCTGGCCTTTGGCCTGGCCATGGATGTCCACCAACCCCATCGCCACGCTGCGAATCGGGATCTCGGGAGTATCGGCCAGCACCCGGTACTCCCGGTAGAGGCCAAATCCCTTGAAAAACCAGAACAGACCTGCGCCGAACCCCACTACAGCGCCAATCTCGAGATCAGCGCCATGAGAAGACATAGGACCCCTTGTTTTCTCGCCCATCCTACTTGAGGGTTTGGAAAAAGTCTAGCGGGTTTCAGCGAGTGCAGCTTGGGGTCCCGTCCCCTCATCGGCACCTACCCAAGAGGGTAGAGGTTGAGTATGATGTGAAGCTGTTTCCCGGCCGACTTCAGCCTGGACCCGGAGAACAGAGGATGCAGCCCTTTCGCGTGCTCGAGCACACGGCCGACATCGGTTTTGAGGCGTTTGGGGCCACTCGAAGCGAAGTGTTTGCGAATGCGGGCCGAGCCCTGATGCACTTGATGGTGGATCTTGAAGCGATTGTGCCCCGGGAAGAAGTGTGGCTACGCGCCGAAGCTTCCGATATGCCTTCCCTGCTGGTAAACTGGTTGAGTGAAATCTTATATCGTTTCGACGCGGAGGCCTGGCTGTTTCGCGACTTCGAGTTTGACGAGCTGACGGAGCACTCACTGGCGGCCATGGCGCGAGGGGAAAAGTTCGACCGCAGGCGGCACCAATTGAAACTGATGGTGAAGGCAGTGACTTATCATCAGCTTGAATTGAAGGAAACAGAGGAGGGGTGGCGCGCACAGGTGTATGTGGATATATAGGAAGAAGCGAGCGTCGCGAGTCGAGGAGTTGAGAGTTTTCAGGTCCCACTCCCTGTGTTTCCTTCTGCTTTCTGCCTTCTGCTTTCTGCATTCTACGTACTGTCTCGCCACCGGTTGGCTCTACAAGATCCAAGAAGTGAAGCCGAATGTCTTTGTATGGGTTTCGGATGACGTTTTGGACCTGGACGGAGACCCACAATTTGATCGCGCGGGGACCGCAGGATTCATCATTACCCCGCAGGGCATGGTTGTAGTGGACACAACCAATACACCTTTCCACGCGCGCGAATTGCTCTACGAGATCCGGCATCACTCGGACCTGCCCGTGAGGTATGTCATCGATACCAATTCCAACGGCGAGCAGATACTGGGCAACGAAGTCTTCACCGAGCTGCGGGCCACCCTGATTTCATCGGCAAAAACGCAGGAAGAGATTATCCGCTACCGCCAACAATTGGCACGCCGGATGGCTAATGAAGAGGGCAACGGAAAACTACAGAGCCGCATGCGCGGCTTCCACGTCACCGTTCCCACCCAGACTTTCAGCAGCGAAATGACGTTGCGTCTGGGCGGGTTGGATTTCAAGCTGATCAGCCTACTCGGAAATGAGGCCGGAGATGATTCGGTGGTTTATCTGCCCGCCGCAAAGGTTTTGTTCCTCGGCGAGCTATTTCAGAACGACTACTTCCCCCGCATCGGATCAAGGAACGTCCATGATTGGATAGACACCCTGAGACAGGTTGAGGGATGGGATGTGGATGTGTACGTCCCCGGACATGGCGAACCCGGCGGGAAAAAGGAGCTGACAGAGTTCCGTCAGTTTCTGGAATGGTTGGAAAAAGAAGTTGAGACCCGGTTCAAGGAAGGAAAATCAGTAAGCGTAGCGAAGCGTGAAATAGATTCTTTGGTGGAGAATTATAAATGGCACGCGCCGGAGCTGGTTTCGGAAGACGTGGAGGCCGTCTATAAGCAAATGGTGAGACCATTGCCCAAAGCGGCTGCCGGGCAACCGAGCGCCCAAGCTCCTCCGTCAGTGCAACCCTCTGTTCAGCCGTAGAAAGAAGTGCTCTGTCATTCCGATCGCGCGATTGCGGGATCGGAGTGACATTGAAACGGCAGGAGCATGACGATGAAATGTTCAAGGCGAGAAGTCTGCTTTTGGATTCCCGCACTCATGGCCTCGCGCGGTTTGGCGGCGGAGGCGCTAATCCCTTCCAAGGTCTTTCGATTCGAGGATCTGCCGGTCGAGTATCATGACGGGAACTCACTCCGCCGCATCCTGAAAGGAAAAACTCACACAGGGTACGCAATGGAAATGCACGAGACCGACCTTGCGCCGGGCGCCATGCCTCATCCGGCGCACCATCATGCCCACGAAGAAGTCTTTCTGGTCCGCGAGGGCGCGCTCGAGGTCACTATCGCCGGGCGCACCTCCCACCTGGGCCCCGGCTCTGTGGCCTACGTGGCCTCGAATGACGAGCACGGCCTCAAAAACGTCGGTACCACACACGCGCAATACTTCGTCATCGGTCTGGGAGCGGAATGACCTGAGCGGGGACACGCCCAGAGCCCCCTCGAAAGCTCACCTGAGCTTCTCGTACTCTTCCTTGGCTTGTTTCAGGATAGGAAGGTCTGTGTCGGCGTCTTTCCAAGAGGCGAGAAAATCCTGATAGGCGGTGCGAGCCTGAGCGGTTTGGCCCTGAAGCGCCAGGGCGCGTCCCAATCCCAGGCGCGCGAGCGCGTATGTCGGATTTATCGCGTTAGTGCCGCGATGGTCCAGGATTTTCTGAAACTCGGGGGCTGCCTTTGCGCCGTCATGCCCCTGCAAGTAGGCTTCGCCCCGGACGTAAGCAATGCTGTAGTCCGACATCTCGTAGGGCCGGGCAACCTCCAACAACGCAACGCTTCGCTCGGGGTTTTTGCGTTGCAACTCTACGACGGCCCGCGCGGCAGGAAGTGCGGCATTGTTCAGCAATGTGTCCAAAGGAAAATCCTTAGCTAACTCGTCTATGAACTTCTGCGCTCGATTCGTATCCCCCGTCAAGGCCAGTGCCACGGCCACCGTAGCCCGTGTACTCCTGTCCGTGGAAGATGTGAGAGGCTCTGTGATTCCCTTGCGCGCTTCTTGCATATTGCCGAGCGACGCCTCCAGAACGCACATCGCAGCTCGCACATCCTCCGCGACTCCTTTGAGGCCTTGCTGCTCGGCTTGGTCTGCTGCGCGCGAGAGAGTCTCGCGAGCCTTATGTGCTTTGCCCATCGCATAGTCCGCCATACCCTGTGGAAAGTGCATCAAGAAATCCTGGTGCGCTCCGGCTGCCCAGGCCATTTCGTGCTGCATGGCGGCGGAGTCCCCGCGAATAAAGGCAATTTCATATAGCACTTCATGGACGCCGAACGAGTCTACTCTCTGGGCGATGGCCTGCTCGGCAACGGCCTTCGCTTCATCGTAGCGATCGAGCTTTTCGTAAGCACCCTCAGCGTTCTGGTAGGCGAAAGCGTCTTTCGGGTTAAGGCGCATCGATTCGCTGGCGTTGCTTAAGGCTTTCTCGAACTGCCCCACTTCGGAGTATCGGTTCGACAAGTTATCGCGAGGTGTACAGTCGCGCGGGTAAGTTACCTTCCACGACTCGTAGACTTCCACAGCGCGTTCATCCTGTCCCGTTACCATCTCATAGTAGTGCGCCGAGACGTATAGCTTTTCCCGTTCGCTTGCTCTCTCCTTCAGCTCGAATGCCTTTTTCAAGTAGTCTGAAGCCTGCAATCTGTCGTTCTGATTGCTATAAGCCACACCCAGCGTGGCGTAAGCCATCGCGAAATTAGGGTCCAGCTCGACGGCGCGTTTTAAATAGGGGATGGCTTTATCGTCGGCAAGCTTCTGGTGCTCGGCCTGCCCCAGGGTGAACGCTTGCAGCGCCTCGAGGGAGGAAGTGGTGGCTCGCTCGAGCGGCATGGCGAATTTCTGAACCGAGCCGAGCGACTCGCCCAGTTTCCGGCGCAGGCTGGAAGCACCCTGGTCCAGCGACTTGAGCACTTGCTCTTTGCTTCCCGCCTCCACCTGCTCGCGGGCCAGCGCGTCACCTGTTTGCGCGTTGACGGCCGTCAGGGTAATCACGTAGTGGCTGCCCAGGCTCGATATCGAGCCCGTCAGCATGGCCTTGGCCCCCTCGCGCAGGCAAATCTCGCGCGTGATGTCGGACGAGAGCCGCTCATCGGGAGATCGGCCCATGTAGCGTAGAGCCTCACGCACCCGCGACTCCGGGAGGATGTTCAGATAAGGGGACTGCTCGAGCTCCACCGTGAGCGCCTCTTTGAGCGTCCCCTCGAATACGGGCTCGCCGGTGGTGTTGACGAAATCCGCCACCACAATGGAATCCCGCTCCGACATAGCCGGCATTCGCCGGAAATGGAATAAGGCTGCCACCAAACCGGCGAGCGCCAGCACTACTAAGGCACCCAGCCCCGCCGTTATCGAGGCGGCACTCACCCAGTTCCGGCGCGGCTTGGCGGGGCCCACTTGGACCGACGCACCCGACTCAACTGGACCCGATGGTGCCTGGGCAAGAGCAGAGATGCGGCTGCTCGCTTCGCGGGCGGGAGTCATGACCGCTGCGGCAACCGACGCCGAGCGGCCCGAATCCGTATCGCGCTTGAGGCGTTTCAGGTCGGTCCGCATCTCGGAGGCGTTTTGATAGCGCATCTCCCGGTCCTTCTCCAACGCTTTACTGATAATTCGTTCCAGTTCATCCGGCAGGTCGGGATTCAAA
>Ga0187781_10003655_pt1 | contig 11547 bp, 13 predicted proteins | sample 0715_SJ02_MP02_2_FD_132447 | JGI IMG/M metagenome (GOLD analysis project Ga0187781, IMG submission 132447) | Tropical peat soil microbial communities from peatlands in Department of Meta, Colombia - 0715_SJ02_MP02_20_MG | ecosystem: Environmental > Terrestrial > Soil > Wetlands > Peat | place...
ACCCTCTCGGGTTTTCACCGCCTTAAAGGAAGCGATGACTTCGCCAACACCCGCGCTGTCGATTCCTTTTACATCGCGGAAGTTCAGAATGATCTTGCTTCGTTGCTTGGTCATCAGATCGCTCATCGCTCGGCGAAGAACTGCGCTGGATTCGCCGAGCATAAGCGAGCCGCTGAGGTCAACGATAGTTACGGCGCCGATATCACGAAAAGTAGCTTTCGACGACGGCATATGACCTGTTTATCTCCTAGCCTTTGTGCGGACGCTGGACTGTAAGCCCGTTGTGTCTTACATGTGAGGTACAAGTTAGCTCCGCCAGGGGGCGGAAGGCGGCGGAGTCGGGGAAATATAACAAAGAAATAGGTTGGCTAAAATGAATTTTCTAGACTCTCGGCAGTGGGCCTGATAAGTCCGGTGTATTCAATAGGTCGATGCAAACACCATCTGATGTAAGTCTGCTCGGTAAGGAGGTGTTATATGAGGCCAGGAAAACCGCCGAGATGTAGTTTGCATCGACGATATGGGTCAATATATGCGATCTCTAGCTTGCTCCGACCGTTTTCTTCCTTACCTTGCCCCAGTTGTGGTCGGTCGCATACTCACGAATTTTTCTAGTGCTTTTTCTGTAAGTACGGTCAGATGCACAGCGGCGATCGCACCGAGGATAGCGGGCACCACGTATACGTTCTGAATGTTCCAAAGCCAGTGCCCAAGCACGGCCGATCCCGCCCATGCACCAAACCAGCCGATAACCAACTTCCCGAAGAGGGCATCGTTGCCTTCGAGAAAGCGATACCGAATCACATTGTGGTAGATGACGGCAACCAGTGCCCCGATAACCGAGAGGAGCAAGAAGGACAACAAACTCATGCCAAGCATAAGCAAACCTCCTTTGGACCGGAAAGACCGTTTCCGGCTAACCCCTGGAACGAAACCTCACGCGGCGGAGCACTCGTGTCTGTGTCCTCGATCACCCCTGCAGGTGTTTGTCATCACGTCCCAGAAACACAGGGATTCGACGGGTGTTTAGGTTTGTCAGCGCCATCGCGGGGTCAACAGATATGACGCGTGCGGTGGCGGACCCTACGGGGCCGGCCGGCATTGACTTGAAGTTTCCGCAGAGCTAGCGTTCGTTTTGGAGGGGTGATGGGCAGGAGGTCGCGGTGCCGGCCCCAATGGTAGCGAAAGACTCACCCGCTGAATCTTCGAACGCACATGGTGCCAAGGCACGCCGACATTTCCTGGACACGGAGTTCGTCTTCGGTTTCCGACTGGGAGAGAAAATCGTATGAAAACAAATGTCAACAGGAAGCCCCAGGGGCACTCAGCAAAGAGATGGCACGGAATGGCGCTGCCTAAGGATCCAACGGCGCTGCGTCAGACACGGCCGCCGAGAAAGAAAGAATCGTCTCTCACATCTCTGTGGAAGCAGTCGGTCTCTTAAATGCGCTATCGTTTGTAGCCGATCTTGCGTAGTAGATCGCGGCGCCAAGTGACGTCTTCTTGTCCCTCAATGCCCTTAGGGGAGCTTCCGTCAATTACTCCCAGCACACCACGGCCTTGCGCACTCTGGGCCACGACGATTTCCACTGGGTTTGCGGTCGCGCAGAAGATGGAACAGACCTCTGGCACATTCCGAATGGCATTCAACACATTGATGGGGTAGGCATCCTGAAGAATGAGAACGAAAGTATGCCCGCAGCCCAACGCTTGGGCATTGCGGATGGCTGCGTCGCGGAGTGCTCCGTCATTTCCATCCGCGCGCGTGAGGCAGGCCCCTGAGCTTTCGTTGAACGCCAATCCAAATTTAGCTTGCGGCACGGTGGTGCACACCGCTTCGTAAATGTCCTCCACGGTTTTGATAAAGTGCGATTGGCCCACGATGATGTTGGCGTTCGCTGGGAACTCCATTGCCACCGATTTAATCTCCAGCATGATTCCTCCTCCGTTTGGCTAGACAGGAACAACCCTCACACGCCGCGCCTGCGTTCGGCGCGCACTCGTTCCATATAGCGCCCGGTCCTTACTTCCACCCGGACCATCTCACCTGGGCCGACGAACATGGGTACTTGAACCCTCATTCCATTTTCGAGCTTTGCATCCTTCCAAGTGGTTTCCTGCTGCGCGTGAGCCGGAGGGGACGTCTCGGCCACACGCATTTCCACCGCCTCCGGAAAGATGACGCTTAGCGGTTCGCCTCCAAAGAACTCCACGGGTACCTGCATTCCCGGCTGCAGAAACTTCGCCGCAGGTCCGAGGATGGCTTTGGCAACCTCGATTTGTTCGAAGGTGTCGGGACTCATGAACGTGTACACGTCTCCAGACGCAAAGACGAACTCCAAATGGCGTCGCTCAAGCTCCACGTCTTCTAGTCGCTCCTGGGGACGAAAATGCGGTTCCCAAATGTGGCCGCTTCCCACGTTGCTCAGTTTCGTCTTGACGACCCCGCCCAATTTGGCGGTCCCGGCTTTCGATTCTGCTTCGAGGACTCTATAGATCTGTCCTTCCACCCGAATGGCCATCCCTGGCCTCAACTCTATTGCGGTAAGCATTAGGACACCCTCAAAGCTGCTCAATACCTGTAAGCCGTATTTTGCTCTGGCACAGTGATGGGAGTCACGCCCACTTGCCAGAGGCTGGCTCCACAATAAGCACGAAAAACGGAACAAACAGCAATACGATGGTTGGGTGAGGAGTAGGAATGAAGCGAAAAACGACTTCAGGCGACTTGGGAATTGACTTGGCTTCCGGGAAGGAGGAAGAGCTGTTTAAGTGGTTCCTGGCCTGCCTCCTTTTTGGCAAGCCGATTCAGACAGACATTGCCGAACGGGCGTACCACGAACTCATTGATGCCCGTCTGCTCAGTCCCGAAGCCATTCTGAAAGCTGGTTGGGATGAACTCGTTCGTCTACTGGACGAGGCCCACTATGTGCGCTATGACTTTTCCACGGCCACAAAACTCCTGGACATCTTCGGGGAGTTAAAACAGCGCTACGGAAGTGTGAACAGTCTCATTGCTCAGTCAAAGACTCCGCGAGAGTTGTCGCGAAGACTCCAGGAGTTCAAGAATATCGGCCCCGTGACCGCGAGAATCTTTCTGCGCGAGATGCGTCCTTACTGGTCACCTCCCGAGCAGCGGTGAATCGGTGGACTTCTCTTACCGGCGATGCAGGAGTGGCAATGTTTCAGAAAGAAGCGAACTGTAGACTGTCTCGTTCCGAAGTTGAGCAAAAGGCAATTCTCGCCCTCCAGCAGATGACTCTGGAGGAAAAAACCACGATGCTCAGTGGCAACATGGACGCATTTTCCAATCTCATCAAGCACGGCAGGGCCTATAACCCCGTTCCAACTAGCACACCCGGTGTAAAGCGTCTTGGGATATCGGCGATCAAATTCACGGATGGCCCGCGCGGAGTGGTTATGGGCAAATCGACCTGCTTTCCAGTGTCGATGGCGCGCGGCGCAAGTTTCGATCGGGGGCTGGAAAATCGGATTGGCGATGCGATTGGAAAGGAGGCGCGTGCACAGGGGGCCAATTGCTTCGGCGGTGTGTGCATCAATCTGCTGCGACATCCGGCTTGGGGTCGCGCGCAGGAAACATACGGTGAGGACCCGTTCCACGTTGGAGAGATGGGCAAGAGCCTAATGCAGGCGATTCAACGACAGAATGTAATGGCATGCGTGAAGCACTATGCGGTGAACAACATAGAGAACAGCCGTTTCTTCGTCAACATCAATGCCTCTGACCGAGTCCTGCACGAGGTGTACCTGCCACACTTCAAGAAAATCGTTCAGGCTGGTGCAGCTTCCGTCATGGGTGCTTACAACCGCTTCATGGGTGACCACTGTTGCGAAAGCCACAAGTTGCTCACGGACATCTTGCGTGATGACTGGAGATTCGAGGGCTTCACCCTGTCTGATTTCATTTTCGGCATTCACCACGGGAAGAAAGCCATCCAAGCGGGCATGGATCTAGAGATGCCGATACCACTCGAATATCAAGGCAAGCTGCTCGAAGCGGTACAGAATGGGGAATTGGCCGAAGACTTCGTCAATCAGGCGGTCCTACGCATCTTGCGTACTTTGCTGGTGTTCGAGAATACACCGGATCCGATGGTCTACCCCAAGAAACTGGTGGCGTGCAGAGAACACACGACACTCGCGCGCGAGGCGGCGGAGAAGTCGATCGTCTTGATCAAGAATCGCGACTCGGTGCTGCCATTCCGGAAGGACGTGAAGCGGGTGCTGGTATTGGGGAAACTTGCTCGGAAGAAGAACACGGGAGATCGAGGATCTAGCCGAGTATACGCCCCTTATGTCGTCACGCCGTTGGAGGGGCTGCGAAAGTACTTCGGGAACACCATCAGGATCTTCCACTTCGACGAGGATGAGGTCGCGAAGGCGAAGCAAGTCGCTCGCGAGGTGGACTGCGTGATCATTGTCGCCGGTTGTGATTGCAACGACGAAGGCGAGTTCTTTTCCCCGGCTGACGTCAATGAACCTATCCGTCTTTTTCAAGCCGGCTACAGGAACATGGGCCGGCCGTTCAAAGCCTTCTTGGCCAACACTGTGGGAAAACTGATCGGCAGGCTCTCGCGGGACAACGCCACCTCCTTCCCGGGCGGTGACCGGCAAAGCCTGTCCCTGAAAGCCGAGCAGCGTCGGCTCATTGAGGAAGTCGGCCCAATCAACCCCAATACGGCCGTGTGCCTGGTGTGCGGGAGCATGATCCTGGCCGAAGATTGGGCGGAGAAAGTCCCAGCGATTTTGTATAGTTGGTATGGCGGGATGGAGGGAGGCACCGCTCTCTGTAGAGTGTTATTCGGTGACGTAAACCCCAGTGGCAAACTACCTTTTACGATTCCTGCGAGCGCCGACCAACTTCCGTATTTCAGCAGTACGGATCGGGAGATCACTTATGACCTCTATCACGGCTACGCCTTGCTCGATAAAACCGGCATCAAACCCGCTTACCCTTTTGGTTTTGGGCTGAGCTATACGTCGTACTCTTACAAAGATCTTCGCGTGGAGGAGAAAGATCAAAGCCTTGAGGTCAGGGTAAGAGTTAGTAACACAGGGTCGCGCGAAGGTGAGGAAGTCGTTCAGGTCTATGTGGGCATGAAGGCTTCCGCAATAGAACGGCAGAAGAAACTTTTGAAAGGCTTCGAGAAAGTCACCATTCCGGCGAATTCGGCCAAAGACGTGCACATCTCTATCCCGCTCGCCGATCTTCGTCACTATGACGAGCACAGCAAAACGTGGCAGCTGGAACCTGGAGTCTACGAGATCACAGCTGGACCCAGTTCCGATGATGCCTCGCTGTTGAAGGTCGCAATCCAGCTGACGGCTAAGAAAAGCTAGTCATCGGCGCCGACCAGAGCTCCATCGGGCATGTGTACGCAACGTTTGACGGCAAGGCGCGGATTCCAGTGGCGCAGCAGCGAACGCAGCTTGTCATCGATTTCCGGACTGCTGGCCAATAGTCCGCGGAAATAGGCCGCCTTGTGCAGCCGCTGCTTGTTGTAATTGACGCCGACTTCCATCAGCAGCGAACTGATCTTGATTTTCATCTGCACTATCTGGCGCACCAGCAGGTTGCCGTAGCGCAGGGTGCGCCGCCGCTCGCGAATGGCCGTCGAAGCCATGCCGTCCAGGCCGATGTAATACCTAGGTTCCATGGGGGAGCCTCTTTGGTGTTCTGAATCAGCTTGCGGCTGAGTTCAGCTTTTCTACACCAAGCGCTCCTCCCTCGACCTATTCATTCAAACTTATCAGGCCTCTCGGTCGGTCTCCTGATTGCGTGTAATCGCTGTTCACGCCAATAATGCTGCGGTATCATCGCCGCGTTGCCAAGCTAAAGAACCAGCGGATACTCTTTTTTGCCTCCTGCGTCTAGGAGGGGAGAGTCGGCCGACAAGGAGAAACGGACGTGAAGTGGGGATGGCTGGTAGTTTGGTACCAACTTGGTGGCATCTTCGCGTTCACCTTGGGAACGGTCATCTTAGGCAGCGCATTGCGCCGAAAACCAGAGAAGCGTTTCGCAGAACGAATTAGCAGAGTGAGCCATCTCCTCTACTGGGTTTGCCTCGGCCTACCGAGCCTGCTCGGGTTTTTGTATCCAGGGCTGACGCATTTCGATGAGCTTGTAGGAATACATCCTCTGCCATATCGAACCGCGGACGCCGTCATCGGAGTGCTGCTTTTGATTCCCGGCATCTACCTATTCAGTGCCTCCAACGCAGCTTTGAACAGGATTGGACGCGGTGCTGCCGCATTCAAATTGACCGAAGCCGTAGTTCAGAGTGCTGTGTACAAGAAGATGCGAAATCCAATGTCGCTCGGTTATTACCTGATTGCCGTAGCGGTCTCCCTGCTGGCCGGGTCGACCTATCTCACCTGCGTTACCGTTCTCCTTCTGATACCGGCGCACGCCTTCAACCTTAAGTACTTCGAAGAAGTCGAGCTGGAACTGCGCTATGGCGGTGATTACCGCGAATACAAACGACGAGTACCATTCCTGATTCCCGGATTTCGTTCCAGCGGAACATAAGAGCCGCAGCACCGGCTCCCGACGGCGCATCGAGTGAAAAGGCCGCGCAGATATGTTCGGGCAAGGATTTTGTCCGTGGTCGCAAATGGCTGTAGCGAATACAAAGCGGGTGGTCTGATGGCGCCTACCCAATCCCGTGACCCTTTTGACCAACTGAGGCACTTAGTTGCTATCGCTACCCTTTGGCTCTTCACGAATATAGGAGGGGCCTGTACTATAGCAAGCACTGAAACGTTAACGTTAACAATAAGCGGAAAAGGGCGTAGATGATATCCAGAAATCTCAGGACAGGCTAGGGTTCTGGTCGCAGTAGTCTCGCGCACAATCAACAGCGTGTCCTCGGTACGCCCTGCAGTTATAAGGCCGGCCCGGTGCAAACACGACACTCGGTTCCGCAAAGGGGACAAAATGAAGCGGATTGCGATCTTGATGCTCCTATTGGTGAGTGTTTGCTGCGCGCAGGAGAAAGACAGCTTTCGGCCTTCTGAGACTAATGTTTGGGGATCGGAATATCCACGCGTAGATAGCGAGGGCAGAGTGCAAATACGCGTGAAAGCCCCGGACGCCATAAAGGTCAAACTCAATTTCTGGAGCGGGCCGAAAGTGGATATGGTCAGACAACCTGACGGCTACTGGACCGTCATCACAACTCCACTAGTTCCAGGGTTCCACTACTACACGTTAAACATTGACGGTGCAGAAGTCAGCGACCCTAACACTCATGCGTTCTTTGGTGGAGGAAAGCCCGCGAGTGGTGTAGAGGTGCCGGAGCCGGGGTCCACTTACTATTCGATTCAGGATGTCCCGCATGGCCAAGTCCGTGAGGTTTGGTATAACTCGAAGGTGACCGGTAGCTGGCGGCATGCGCTGGTCTATCTCCCGCCGAAGTATGATGAGCAGATCAAAGCGCGCTATCCGGTGCTCTATTTGCAGCATGGCGCCGGCGAAGATGAGACCGGTTGGACTAAGCAGGGCCGCAGCAATTTCATTTTGGACAATCTGATTGCGGCGGGAAGCTGCAAACCAATGATCCTAGTCATGGCCTATGGCTATGCCAAGCGTGCGGGTCAGCCGGCTCCCGATTTGACTGGAAAGCCTTTTGGTTCCCCGGAAATGATGAAGGCCATGCAGGACATGGCAGCTGCGTTTGAAGATGATGTGACACAAGCACTGATTCCTTACATAGACGCCAACTTCAGGACACTTGCAGATCGTGATCACCGCGCGATGGCGGGCCTTTCCATGGGAGGGATGCAGACATTCCAGATTACCCTGAATCATCTGGACCTTTTCTCCTACATTGGGGGATTCAGCGGAGCGGCGGGGCCACTGGTTCTGGGCGATCAGAAGCTGGACCCGAAGACCGCATACAATGGCGTGTTTGCGGATCCGGCTGCTTTCGCCAAACGAGTGCATTTGCTGTGGCTTGGTGTGGGGACAGCGGAACCAGAGAGGATGCGCGCCGGACTTGAGAGACTCCATGCCTCACTTCTCGAAGCGAACATTCAGCACGTTTTCTATGAATCGCCGGGCACAGACCACGAGTGGCAGACGTGGCGCCGCGATTTGAAGGATTTTGCACCACGGCTTTTCCAGCAAGTCAAGAATTAAACGGTCGGCAGAGTCTATCTTCCGGCTGGCCAGTTGGAGAGCACAAATACAGAGGCTTTTCCGAACATGCGAATATCGAGCTTCAAGATTCTTAGTGCATTTGCTGTTTTTTTGACTGCTAGCTGTGTGTACGGCCAGGACCCGGCGACACCAGCATACCTGAACACATCACTGCCGGCCGAGCAGCGGGCCGCGGACCTCGTACGCCGCATGACCGTGGAAGAAAAGGTCACGCAGCTCACGAACCAGTCGCGGGCGATCCCGAAATTGAATGTGCCGGCGTACAACTGGTGGAGCGAGGCGCTGCATGGGGTTGCGAGCAGTGGCACCACGGAGTTTCCGGAACCGATCGGTCTGGCCGCCACATTTGATACTGATGCGATTCACCGCATGGCCATAGCCATCGGCATCGAAGGACGAATCAAGCATGTGCAGTTTGAACGCGCAGGCCATAGCCGCGCCCAAGAGGGGTTGGATTTCTGGGCGCCAAACATCAACATTTTTCGCGACCCTCGATGGGGACGTGGGCAGGAAACCTACGGCGAAGATCCATTCCTGACGGCGCGCATGGGCGTAGCGTTTGTCACCGGAATGCAGGGCGACGATCCTAAATACTTCCGAGTGATTTCGACTCCTAAGCACTATGCCGTGCACAGTGGCCCCGAGACGACTCGGCACACCGCCGACGTGAAGGTCAGCAAGCACGACGAACTGGACACTTATCTGCCGGCGTTCCGCGCGACCGTGACTGAGGGCCAAGCCGGGTCGGTGATGTGCGCGTACAACAGCGTGAATGGACAACCAGCGTGCATCAACGAGTTTCTGCTGCAGGACCAATTGCGCAGTAAATGGGACTTCCGAGGCTACGTGGTGTCCGACTGCGCCGCCGTCATCAACATTTTTCGCGACCACCACTTTACCAAGACGCAACCGGAGGCCTCCGCGTTGGCGATCCAACGCGGCATGGACAACGAGTGCTTGAATTACGCGGATATCAAGGACGATCGCGACTACAAGCCATATCTCGACGCCTATAAACAAGGCTTTCTAAAAGAAAGCGAGATCGACACCGCGCTCATCCGGCTGTTTACAGCCCGAATCAAGCTGGGCTTGTTCGATCCGCCAGAGATGGTTCCGTACTCCAAAATCGATGAGAAGGAACTCGATAGTCCCGAGCATCGTGAACTGGCTCGCAGGTTGGCGAACGAATCGATAGTGTTGCTCAAGAACGACGGTACGCTGCCGTTGAAGAAGAACGGCACCAAGATCGCTCTAATCGGACCACTCGCCGATCAGACCAGATACCTGCTCGGCAATTACAATGGAAGGCCAACGCATACGGTTTCCGTGTTGGAGGGACTCAAGGCGGAGTTTCCGGATGCACAGATCACGGTCTCGTCAGGAACACAATTCCTGCGCCCCGAAGGAGAAGTCGTACCAGCATCCTTCTTAACTACGCTAGAAGGTCAGCCAGGACTCACGGCAGAGTTCTCTACAGGAGAGATGTGGGGAGTGGAGCGAACGGTTCTGGCGGAGCGTCAGGTGAACAACGTGGATTTAAAGGCGCAGGACATTCCGCAAGAAGCGTCAGGCAAGTATCCGCTACGGGTGGAGTGGAGCGGCTTTCTCACTCCCGGGGAGACAGGAGATTACACCGTCGGCGTGCGGTTGCAAGGTGGGTACGCGAGAGTCGAACTGGATGGCAGAACCATCGCGCACGGTTGGGTAGGAGCCAATGAGGCTCCGCAGGCAAGGGTCGGTCACGTTCACCTGGAACAGGGGAAAAAAGTGTACCTGAAAGTTGGTTACGGGCAAGCCAGCGCCGGATCGCTGCAGGCGCAGTTGATTTGGGCTAACTACGATCCCAAGCCGAATCCCGAGGCCATTGAATCGGCCAAGAACGCAGACGTAGCCGTGCTGGTTTTGGGAATTACCAGCGAACTGGAAGGCGAAGAGATGCCGGTCAGCGAAGAAGGCTTTAAGGGAGGCGACCGGGTCAGCATCAATCTCCCCAAGCCGGAAGAGGACTTGCTGGAAGCCGTGTCAGCAACGGGGAAACCCGTGGTACTCGTGCTGGCAAACGGTAGTGCGCTGGCGGTCAACTGGGCCAACGAACACGCGAACGCGATCCTTGAATCCTGGTACCCGGGCGAAGAGGGCGGCACGGCCATAGCGCAAACGCTCTCCGGCACAAACAATCCCGCAGCCCGCCTTCCCGTCACCTTCTATACGGGAATCGAGCAGCTGCCCCCGTTTGAAGATTACACCATGAAGGGCCGCACCTACCGCTATTTTGAAGGCAAACCGCTGTTCCCGTTCGGCTATGGTTTGAGCTACACCACCTTCTCATATCGTGGGCTTAGGCTCCCAAAGAGAACAACTAATGCAGGCGATCCTCTCGTGGCGGAAGTAACCGTTGCCAACACGGGCAAGCGCGAGGGAGACGAAGTGGTGCAGCTTTACCTTACCTTCCCGAAGGTGCCGGGAGCGCCGCTGCGTGCTCTACGCGGATTCAAGCGCGTGCACCTGGAGCCCGGTGAGTCGCAGAAGGTGCGCTTCGAACTGAAAGACCGCGATCTGAGCATGGTCACCCAAGCCGGCGAACCGATCATAGCCGAAGGGAAATATTCGGTGTCGATTGGCGGAGGACAGCCGAACACTGGCGCGGCCACGGTGGTGGGAACGTTCAATGTGAAAGGGACAAGGTCTTTGCCGGAATAGGACAGGAGGCCTCTACGGTGCGCTTGAAAGCTCAGACTTTGATTCTGACGAAACATATTTCTCTGAAACTCCGCTCAGCAATCGGAGTGGGGCGCATTGAACAACGGGAGCTACAGGTTTTTTGCTTCCGTCAAACCTTGATCATGCTATCCCGTTCTTAGTTATCGAACGTCCAGCTCCGAACAGCACGTTGCAGAACTCTTGCCAGAAAGCGATTCTTTCCGCAACATCGCCTAGAAAGCGAGGCAATCAACATGCGCTCGAAGTCCCTTTGGGTCGTCGCGTGGTCCGTACTTATAGTGGCTTCGTCTGCCTCAGGGCAGGAGTCGAAATTATGCGCCAGTCTAACGAACTTGAAGAGTCCTGGCGTTGAAATCACGAAAGCGGCACCGATTGCCGCCGGAAGCACGGAACCGTATCCCTACGGACCTGGTCGCAGCGCGCCACTTCCGGCATATTGCCGGGTTGAAGGCGTGATCAACCGCCGGACCGGCGTTGATGGCGAGGAGTTCGGGATCAATTTCGCGGTGGCAATGCCGGACGAATGGAACGGCGATTTCCTGATGCAAGGTGGCGGCGGTGGTAATGGTGTAGTGTTTCCCCCACTCGGATTGACCGCTGCTGGCGACACCCCGGGATTAGTGCGCGGATTCGCCGTCGTTAGC
>Ga0187781_10003656_pt1 | contig 11543 bp, 12 predicted proteins | sample 0715_SJ02_MP02_2_FD_132447 | JGI IMG/M metagenome (GOLD analysis project Ga0187781, IMG submission 132447) | Tropical peat soil microbial communities from peatlands in Department of Meta, Colombia - 0715_SJ02_MP02_20_MG | ecosystem: Environmental > Terrestrial > Soil > Wetlands > Peat | place...
AGGGCGATCCGCACGAAGTGATGGCTGATGCCCGCGTGCGCGAAGTGTACATGGGCATTCCGGTCTCATGACGCTTTTGCAGACCCAGAACTTGTCCGCTTTCTACGGCGACTTCCAAGCGTTGTTCGACATCAACGTCACCGTCGAGGCAGGGGAAACGGTGGCGGTCATCGGCGCCAACGGCGCCGGCAAAACCACCTTATTGCGCACGCTCGCCGGTTCGCTGGTGACCGCGCCGGAAACGGTCTTCTTCGACGGCGAACCGATCGGGCACAAGACACCGCACGAGATCGTCCGGCTCGGGATTGCTTTGGTACCGGAGGGGCGCAGGCTGTTTCCGAGCTTGTCGGTGGAAGAGAACCTGCTTCTCGGCACCCACAGCGAACGAAGCGGACCCTGGACTCTTGAGCGCGTCTACCGGCTGTTTCCGCGCCTGCACGAATTACGCCGGCTGCCGGCGCCGTCGCTGTCGGGCGGACAACAGCAAATGGCGGCCGTGGGCCGCGCTTTGATGTCCAATCCGCGCTTGCTCCTTTGCGATGAGCTTTCTCTCGGCCTAGCGCCGGTCGTGATCCGCGACATCTACGCGACGCTGAGCACTATTGCGGCGGAAGGCACGACCATTGTGTTGGTCGAGCAGGATATTAACCGGGCACTCGACGCCTCGTCCCGATTTTATTGCCTGCAAGAAGGCCGGCTGGCGCTGACCGCTCCGACCAAAGATTTCAACCGCGCCGCGATTACCGCGGCTTATTTCGGGATGCAGGGCCGAGCCGGATGACTTGGGTCAATATCATCGTTCAGGGCGCGCTGCTCGGCGGGTTCTACGCGCTATTCGCGATCGGGCTGTCGATGTCGTTCGGCATCATGCGGCTCGTCAATATCGCGCACGGCGACTTGATCGTGCTCTCGGCTTATGTCGCACTCGTTGCCACTTGGTACACCGGCTTCGATCCGTTTCTCAGCCTCGTCATCGTTCTGCCGGTGATGTTCGCGCTTGGCTACCTTCTGCAACGCGGGCTGCTCAATCAGACGCTTAGCGGCGGCTTGTTGCCGCCGCTGCTCGTGACATTTGGCATTTCGATCATCATTCAGAACGCCCTGCTCGAGGGCTTTGGCGCCCAAGACTATCGATTGCAGGAAGGGGCCGTCGAGACCGCGAGCCTGCAAGCTGGGGGCTTTTATGTCGGTGTTTATCCGTTGCTGATATTCGCCGTTGCGGTCGCCTGTATTGCGGCGCTGCAACTGCTGTTCTATCGCACACGCCTCGGCCGCGCTTTTCGCGCCGTATCCGACGATGCCGACACCGCCGAGCTGATGGGCATCGACAATCGCAAGCTCTACGCACTGGCATTCGCCATCGCCATGATCTTCACCGCCCTTGCCGGCGTCTTCTTCGGCATCCGCACGATCTTCGCGCCATCATCGGGACCGATCCGGCTTATTCTTGCCTTCGAAGCCGTCATCATCGGCGGCCTTGGCAGCATGTGGGGCACGCTCATTGGCGGCATTGTACTCGGCGTCGCTCAGGCCGTCGGCGCAGCGCTCGATCCGACGTGGCAAATTCTCGCCGGTCACCTTGCCTTTCTCGCTATTCTGATTATTCGCCCCAGCGGCCTATTTCCCCGGACGAGGGATTGATGGAGACCGTCCGCGTCGAACGTGCGACCAGAGCAAGCCGCGTTTTTGCGGTTTTCGCGCTGTTGGGGCTGGCCGCGCTCATTGCCATGCCGTGGTGGAGCGACGACGCCGGCAACATGCGCCTGGTCGGCGAAATGGCCTATTACCTCGCGCTGGCGCAGCTCTGGAATTTGCTCGCCGGCTACGCCGGATTGGTGTCCGTCGGCCAGCAAGCTTATGTCGGGCTCGGCGGCTACACCTTGTTCTATTTGACCGGCGTCTGGGACATGAATGTCTATTTGGCCATGGCCATCGCCGGGCCGTTTGCCGGACTGATTTCCATCCCGGTCTCCTTCGCCGTGTTTCGCTTGCGGGGAGCCTATTTCGCCGTCGGCACCTGGGTCGTGTCCGAAGTGTTCCTGCTGTTTGCTAGCCTTATTGCGGTATTGGGCGCTGGATCGGGCTTGTCGCTTACTCCTTCAATCTTGCGCGAAATCTCGCCCGAGCGTGATACCCGCGACATCATCCTCTATCTCATGTCGCTCGCAATCTCGGTTTTTGTGTTCGGCGTCGTTTATTTGCTGCTGCGCTCGCGCCACGGGATGGCGCTGACCGCCATTCGCGATTCCGAGCGGGCATCGGCAAGCCTCGGCGTCAATACCTTCCGCACCAAATTCATCATCTACATCGCCACCGCCGCCTGCACCGGGTTAATCGGTGCGCTGATCTTCCTGCAAAAGCTGCGCATCTCGCCGGAAGCGGGTTTTTCCATCAACGACTGGACAGTGGTGGTGATTTTCATGGTGGTTATCGGTGGGATCGGCACGCTGGAGGGACCCTTCATCGGCATGCTGATCTTTATCGTGTTGCGCGAATTGTTGGCCGATTACGGAAAGTACTACCTGATACTGCTTGGAGTGATCGCCATCGGCATCATGCTCAAGGCGCCGTACGGGATTTGGGGTTGGATTATTCAGCGCTTCGACCTGCAATTATTTCCGGTTGGCCGGCGTCTGGCTCTAGCGCCGACCGAAGAGCCCGCCGCTAGCGTGCCAAAAATCTAGGCAGCTGAATGTTAACCCTTTGGGGCCACCTGGGCGCTTAGCTCGGTGAGGCTGGCGCGGCATTGTCCTCCATGCATGGAACTTTTTTGCGCTGCCGAAGTTAACTGCCGGGTGCTTCTGCAACTCCTGGAAAACACTCAAGTTTCCTGCGATGACCATTGCTTCGACAAGATTGTCGCCCAGAATGCTGCGCTGATACCGTCGTGCCGTAGTTGCGTGCCGCCCGGCGCCCGACAGTTCGTCCGTATCAAGCAAACCCAGCATTCCCGGGGCAAGCGATGCAAACAGACACGGCGTTGCGTCAACCTTTCAATGGCTCAGTTTTACCGGGGCCGCGCGATCTTCGCTCCATTGCGCTCCTGCTCGATGTCGACGGAACGATTGTGGATATGGCGAACACGCCGGGCAGCGTTACGGTTTCGGATTCGCTGCGCGCGTCGCTTCGCGAATTGCACAAAAGCTGTGACGGGGCGCTGGCGCTGGTGAGCGGCCGGCTCATTGGCGATATCGACCACTTGTTCACTCCCCTGCGGCTACCGGCGATCGGCGGGCACGGCGCTGAAATGCGCCCTTCTGCGGACTCGCCCATCCACGCGCGGACCGCAGACGCCGTCGGCGAAGGACTTCGCAAACTGGTGACGGAAGCCGCCGCGGTCGATCCGCGCGTGATCGTGGAAAACAAAACATCCTCACTCGCGGTGCATTACCGGCTCGCGCCGCACATGGAGCAGCCGCTAAAGACAAAAATTGCAGCCCTCATTGCGCGCCTTGGCATGCGCGATCTGGAAATCTTGCACGGCAAAGCGGTGATTGAGATCAAATCGACTCATTTCAGCAAAGGGGTGGCGGTTCGCGAGTTGATGCAGATTCCGCCGTTTCGGCACCGAAAGCCGGTATTCCTTGGCGACGACACCACGGACGAGACGGTATTTGAGATACTCCCGCCGCTCGGCGGACTTGGCTATTCGGTTGAACGCAACATGCGCGGCGCCAACGGCATGTTCGGGTCGCCCCATGACGTTCGCGATTGGCTCTCTTCCCTTTGCGGCAGCGCGGGAGCCTAAACCGCAATGAACGATTTTGGACTCGACCTTGCGGTGATCGGCAACGGGCGAACTGCGGCACTGCTCGAGCCGTCGTCGCGGTTGGTGTGGTGGTGCTACCCGCGGTTTGACAGCGATCCAATATTTTGCCGCCTGCTCGCCGGCGACGAGGAAAAGGGTTTTAGCGACGTCGTGCTCGATGCGATGGCCGACTATCGCTCGGACTACGAGCGCAATACTGCCGTGGTCTCGACGGTAATGACTGATGAAAAAGGCGGTTCGATCAAGATCACTGACTTCGCGCCGCGATTTCGGGCGTTCGATCGCATCCTTCGTCCGCCGCAGCTCTTTCGCATCATTGAGCCTATCGCCGGCATGCCGCGGATTACCATTCGTTTCCGTCCGACGAACCAATATGGCGTGCCGATGCAATCGAAGTCGATCGGCAGCAATCACATTACACTGCGGGGATCGCACTCGGTTATCAGGCTCACGACCGACGCGCCGCTGTCCTACATCGACCGTGAGGCCCCGTTCGTGCTGACGCGGCCGGTTTATCTGGTGATGGGGCCGGATGAGCCGTTCCCTGCAGACTTGTCGACGACCTGCCGCGAATTCGCCGACCGCACGCGCGCGTACTGGACCGAGTGGGTCCGGCGCCTTTCCATCGCTTACGACTGGCAGGACGTCATCATCCGCGCCGCCATTACGCTCAAGCTGAGCAATTTCGAGGAAACCGGCGGCATTATCGCGGCGCATACCACCTCGATTCCCGAAGCGCCCAACTCTGGCCGCACCTGGGATTACCGGTTTTGCTGGCTGCGCGACGCCTATTTCGTCGTCAAAGCGCTCAATCGAATCGGCGACACGCAGACAATGGAGGATTTTATTTCCTTCATCCTCGGCATTGCCTCTGAGGAGGTCGTTCGCCCGGTCTACAGCATCGTCCCCACCGACGGCATGGACGAGGAGATTGCCGACAGCCTGCAAGGCTATCGCGGCGACGGGCCGGTGCGGATCGGCAACGCCGCGGCCGGAATGCTCCAGCACGATACCTATGGCAGCATCATCTTGGCGGCGATGCCGATGTTCTTCGATCGCCGTTTACCGCGGCCGGCGGACGCCGGCTTGTTTCATTTACTGGAGCGGATCGGCTCGCTCGCCAAGCGCTCGGCATTCGAGCCCGATGCCGGCATCTGGGAATATCGCGGTCGCATGCGTGTGCATACCCATTCGGCGTCGATGTGCTGGGCCGGATGCAATCGGCTTGCGGCAATCGGCAAGCATCTCGGCTTGAAAGACCGCGCTGCCGAGTGGAAGGCCGTGGCCGACGGCATCCAGTCGCGATTGGTCGAAGAGGCCTGGAACGAGAAGCGCGGCGCCTTTACGGCCGCATTCGGCATCGATGAGCTCGACGCCAGCGTTCTCCTGCTGCCGGAAATCGGTTTGCTTGAGGTGTGGGATCCGCGCTTTGTACGAACGGTCGAGGCTATCGAGCATGAACTTTTACGCGGCAAGCACGTTATGCGCTATGCTGGGGAAGATGACTTCGGATTGCCGGAATCTGCCTTTTTAATATGCCGGTTCTGGCTGATCGATGCTTGGTGGAAGCTAGACCGCCGCGAGGAAGCCATCGATATGTTCAACGACGCTCTGCGCTATCGCAACCGCTACGGCCTGCTCGCTGAGGACGTGCATCTGCAGAGCGGTGAAATGTGCGGCAATTTCCCGCAAACGTATTCGATGGCAGGACTGATCTTGACGGCGATGCGTTTATCGCGAAGTTGGGAGGATCGGTATTGGCACGATTAGTCGTTGTTTCCAATAGAGTCTCGGTCCCGGCTGGCGATGGCGCCAAACGCGCCGGCGGTCTGGAAGTTGCGCTGCGCCCTGCGCTACAGAAGCACGGCGGCGTCTGGCTGGGCTGGAGCGGCAAAGTCGCCGACGACGACGAACTCGAAACCCGATCGATCAAGGACAAGAATGTCGAGTACGTCGTCACCGACCTTTTGAACGACGACTATCAGGAATATTACAACGGATTTGCCAACCGCGTGCTGTGGCCGATCCTGCATTACCGCCTCGATCTTGCGGAGTTCGCCCGCCGCGACTTGAGCGGATATTTCCGCGTCAACGAGCATTTCGCTACGCAGCTGGAAAAGGTGATCCTCGAGGACGACCTGATCTGGGTGCATGACTACCACATGATCCCGATCGCGGCGGCCTTGCGGCGCCGCGGCCATGCCAACCGCATCGGCTTCTTTTTGCATATTCCCTTTCCCCCGCCCGAGATCCTGACTTCCTTGCCCAACCACGAGCAGCTGATTCCCTTGCTGCTTGAATACGACGTCGTCGGATTTCAGACCGAGAGCGATTCGGGAAATTTTGTTCGCTATCTCATTTCCGAATGCAACGCCATGCGCGACATGCGCGTGTTCGAGACTTCCGGCCGTCAGATCACGATGCGGATCAATGGCAAGCAGACCCAGATCGGGAGTTTTCCGGTCGGTATCGAGCCTCGCGCATTCCAGCGGTTGGCACGCCGAAATAGCCGCTCGCCGTTGGTGAAGGAGCTGGTGGCCAGTCTGGGTGAGCGAGCATTGATGATCGGCGTGGATCGCCTGGACTATTCCAAAGGGCTTATTCAGCGACTCGACGCCTTCGACAAGTTCTTGGCGAACCACCCGGAGTGGGTGGGAAAAGTCACCTATCTGCAGATCGCACCGAAGAACCGCTCGGCGATTCCGGAATATGCCGATCTGGAAGAGGCCGCGAACTCGGCCGCTGGCCGCATCAACGGCAAGTACGGAGAGGTGTCATGGATGCCGATCCGCTATGTTAACCGCGTGTACAGCCGGTCGGCCTTGGCGGGACTGTATCGCACCGCGCGCGTCGGCCTGGTGACCCCGTTGCGCGACGGCATGAACCTCGTGTGCAAGGAGTACATCGCCGCCCAGGATCCGGATGATCCGGGCGTCCTCGTTCTATCGCGCTTTGCCGGAGCGGCGATCGATTTGCGCCGCGCTCTGCTCGTCAATCCCTATGACGCGGAATCGGTCGCCAACGCGATCGCGCAAGCATTGGACATGCCGCTCGAGGAACGCCGCGCCCGCCACCAGGCATTACTTGCCGTCGTCTCGAATTACGACATCGATCGGTGGCAGCAGGATTTCATGAGCGCGCTGCGCGGCGACAATGGCAGCGCGCAGGAACTACAAAATCTGCCAGCAGTCCTGCGCTCGCCGGCTGCTGGGTGGCCATCGCGCGCCTATCCCGGTGGAACCGGCGCAGTCGAATCTCGCGGCTAAGCGACTGGCTCTCTGATCAGCGGACGAACCGGCACGACACGGCTTCCGCCAGCGGAACCGGCCGCTGCATGGCACGTTGGCGATGGGTGGCGGCTCTGCACGAGCCGCGCCGCTCCTGCAGCAGAAAAAGGAACAATAGCCATGGGACTCTTCTCCAAGGACATCAAGAATATGAACGACCTGTTCGTGCACACGCTGCGCGATATTTATTATGCCGAGAAACAGATCACGAAGGCGCTGCCCGACATGATCAGCAAAAGCAATGATCCCCAGCTCAAGCAGGGATTCCAGACGCATCTGCGTGAGACGGAGAACCACGTAAAGCGGCTTGACCAGGTATTCCAACTCATCGGCGAGAAGGCCCAAGGCGTAGATTGCCCGGCGATCGACGGCATTATCGAAGAAGCCGACGACGTGGCCGGCGAAGTGGAACAAAAGTCGGTCATGGACGCCGCCTTGATCGCTGCGGCGCAGGCGGTCGAACATTACGAAATGACCCGTTACGGAACTCTCATCGCCTGGGCCAACCAGCTCGGCCGCAAAGAGTGCGTCAGTCTGCTGCAGCAAACGCTCGACGAGGAAAAGGCGACCGACAAAAAGCTCACGGCCATGGCGGAAAGCCAGGTCAACCGCAAGGCAGCCTAATCTGGAAACGCTGACTGCCGCCCGTCCCCAGCCGAGAACGAGACCAGGTGCCGGTCGGATGCGGAAAACGAGACAGCGCAGCATCATTTCGCTGCGCCGTCTTTTTCTTTGCAACAAACGACGGGCGGCGTTTGGAACTCATGTCGCCTTTGTCCGGTTGACGATAGCGGAATGAAATTGCGGGCGGCCAGATGAGTCCTGATACACGGGCACCGGAATACAAAGAGGTTGACCAAAACGCGGCGCCACATCCTGGTCTTCCAGCGCGCCGTGCGCGCCAGGGCGTGACCGGGCACAACGTGCGCTATGTGCTTGGTTTCGGCCTCGCCGGCGTTATTGTGGCGTTCTTTATCGTCTATCTGATTTTCTTCGGATGACCGTGTAAGGCAGCACTAAAAGGATATGGAGCGACAGGCGTCGCGTTAGCACCCTTAAGCGGCACTCGCACCGGCGCATTTTGGAGGAAAAGAAAATGGCCAAAACCAGCAGGCGCAGGTATTCGCGCAGTTCGGGAACCGACGTAAAGCGCGAAATGCATCGCTACAAGCGAGGCACCGCGCGAAGCGGGCGCGGCGGCAAGGGAGGCAAAGTGCAAAGCCGCAAGCAAGCAATTGCGATCGCGCTTTCAAAGGCGCGCAAGAAGGGCAAAAAAGTCCCTAAGAAGAAAGCGTCCTAAGACAAAGCGGCGGTGTGAACGCAAGAAGGGAGCGCCACTTGCGCTAAATCGCGACCACGATATCGCAAGCCAGACCTTCTTCCTGCCAATCGAATTTGACCTCGCCGTCGAGTTGCCCGAGCATGCGTGCGATGGCGCGCGTGCCGAATCCTTTCTTGCTCGGAACATGCACCGCGGGACCGCCAGCCTCCTTCCATGAGACATGGAGCTTGCTTCCGCCCTGCAGCGCCCATTGCACGCGCACCCGGCCGCTCGACGTCGACAGCGCTCCGTACTTGACGGCATTGGTTGCCAATTCGTGCACGGCCATGGCCATTGCCTGCGCCATTTCCGGTTTCAGCAGGACTGTCGGACCAGCGATTTGCGCGCGCGGGTCCCCATCGCGAAAATACGGCCGCAGTTCCATGGCCACTAACTGACGCAAATCGGCGCCGGCCCAGCGCGACTGCGCCATCATTCCGTGAGCGTTGGCGAGCGCCCGCAAGCGCCCCTCTATGGCCTTTTTCAGATCGGCCGCGGTTTCTGCGTGCGTGAGGTGGACGGTGGCCTGCGCGACTGCGAGCAGATTGTTGGTCCGATGATCCGCCTCGCGGGCAAGAAGCGAGATTTGCTGTTCTCGTCGCTTTTGCTCGGTTATGTCGCGGGCGATTTTCGAGGCCCCGATTATTTTCCCCGTCTCATCGGTAACGGGGGAAATGGACAAAGAAATATCAACCAAACTCCCGTCCTTACGGCGGCGCTGGGTCTCGAAATGATCGATCGGCTCACCGCGCCGGATGCGATCGAGAATGCTCACTTCTTCATGCCGACGTTCGAGTGGGATGATGATGGTAATCGACTTGCCGATGACCTCTTCGGCGACATAGCCGAACAGGCGCTCCGCTCCTTTATTCCAGGTTTCGATAATGCCGTTGAGGTCTTTGCTGACAATGGCGTCGTCACTGGATTCGATAATGGCCGCAAGGCGACGGGTTACGCGCTCCGCGCGCTGGTGTTCGCTAACATCGACCAATACGTTTTCTGCACCAACAAGCGTGCCTGACCGGTCGTAAAACGGCGTCGGAAAGGCCATAAACGGCACGCGGGTTCCGTCCGGCCGTTCGGCGACAGCCTCTCCCCGGCACGGCGTTCCCTGCTTCAAGGTCACGGCCATGGGACATTGATCGTGCGGGAGCGGTGCGCCGTCCGAACGGAAGAGCCTCCAGGAGCCGCACCATTGGTCGGTATGTAGCCTTGGTCGGCATCCCCAAAGCTGCGCTGCGGCATCATTGAAATAGGTAATACGCCCTTCGGCGTCGGTCACATAAAGGGCTGCCGGAAGCGCGTCGAGCAGCCGGCGCGGCTCGTCAAGGTCGTCGCCTCCGGCGCGACCGACGGCTGGCGGCCGCACCAACGCCGGCCAAATGCCCAAGGCAAGCTCTGCCAAACCCACCTCTGCTTGCGACATGATTACAGCCCCGCACCACCTGACCCCTCTGCACCGAAACTGCTGTGGCTGAGTTTGGTTCCCTCTGAAGCCGCGTTCTTCCTTTCCCAGCGGCGCCGATGTCGGCAATTGGAACCGCTCTTCTTAGTCCGCGTTTGCCGCATGGATCGTTGTCGGCGGGGAGACACTCTTGGACTACATTCGCGCCAGCCGGGAAAAACGCTTCGCGCTGGACATCAACGATCCGCAGCCGCTGGTCGACGCGCAAGGGTTGTGGCAGTCCGCCGGACGCGCGGCAACTATCGGCATCTTTTTGCTCCTGATGGGCGGCGTTCTCTATGTCGGCCGCTCCATTTTTCTTCCGGTATTCGCCGCCGGCGTGGTGGCGTTGACGCTCGCACCGACCGTGAGGTTGGCGCAAAAGCGCGGTATCTCGCCCTGGATCACGGCGCTGGCCATCGTCGCCTGCGCCCTGGCCGCGTTGGCCATTGCGGCGACGGCCATGGCCGGCCCGGTCAGCGAATGGATCGCTCGCGCGCCGGAAATCGGCGCCACGATTAAAGAGCGCCTGTCGGTGCTTGAATCTCCGCTGGCTGCGCTTCACGAGCTGGAACGCACGTTTTTCGGAGGCGACAACTCAATCAGTCCGCCCCCGAACATTGTCTTGCCCGCCGTCGCCTTTCTCACCCCGGCCGCCGGCGAGCTCCTCTTGTTCTTCGGCGCATTGATTTTCTTTCTCGTTGGACAAAGCAGCTTCCGGTCGCATTTCGTCGCCATGTTCTCCGCGCGCGATGCCAAATTGCGGGCGCTAAAAATCCTCAACGATATTGAACATAACCTGACCGGCTACTTGACAGTCGTTACCATGATCAATGCGGCGCTGGGCGCGATTGTCGCCGTCGGTGCCTGGCTCCTGGGCTTTCCCAGTCCGGTGATTTTCGGCGTGCTCGCGGCCGTGCTGAATTATGTCCCCTATGTCGGGCCGGCCGTCATGGTGGTCGCTTTGTTCGGCGTCGGCCTCATCACCTTCCCCTCCCTCGGTCAAGCGCTTGTCGCGCCGCTGGCTTTCATCGCTCTGACCACCACGGAAGGACACTTCATTACACCGACCATCGTCGGTCGGCGCCTCACGCTCAATCCACTTCTGGTCTTTTTGGCCCTTGCGTTTTGGACCTGGATGTGGGGACCGATTGGCGCCTTCCTGGCAGTGCCCCTTTCAATCATCGGACTGGTCGTCATCAACCATTTGTTCTCGACGCCGGAGGCTCGTCTCCCGGAGTGAGCTTGGATGGACTTATGTTGCAGAACTTAAAGCAGGAGCTGATTCTTTCCGTTCAAGCAAGAACCGGCGCAACTTTGGCGCTTTTGGTGTGGTCCGGGCTGGCCGCGCTGGCCGCGCTGACCGCTTTCGTCTTTCTCTGTGTCGCCCTGTACGATTGGCTGTCACTGCAACTGAGCAATGTCTATGCCGCGCTCATCGTCGCCGGCCTCTTGGTGGCAGCCGCGGCAATTGGGGTATTGGAAGGTTTCATGGCGCGGCGGCGCGCCAGAGCCCGCGCAATATTGGAGCGGGCGGCGCGGGCGCAGACACCCGCACGGCTACTCGACCCCAAAATTGTCGGTCTTGCGCTCCAAGCCGGCCGCGCTCTGGGATGGCAACGCGTGATGCCAATCGCGCTACTGGCCTTCACGGCCGCGCAATGGGCGCGCGAATATCGCGCCCGCGCCGACAGCAGTGGCCGCTAAGGTGTTCCGGTCGCA
>Ga0187781_10003657_pt1 | contig 11542 bp, 13 predicted proteins | sample 0715_SJ02_MP02_2_FD_132447 | JGI IMG/M metagenome (GOLD analysis project Ga0187781, IMG submission 132447) | Tropical peat soil microbial communities from peatlands in Department of Meta, Colombia - 0715_SJ02_MP02_20_MG | ecosystem: Environmental > Terrestrial > Soil > Wetlands > Peat | place...
CAGCGCCATCTTCCACTCGAAGAAGATGGAGATGTACGCCGAGATCATGATGAGGAAGACGATGAGGGCTTCGACGGCCTTGTGGGTGACCTGACTGCCCCAGGTGGGCCCGACGGCCTCCACCGAGACGGCGCTCGGGGAGGTGTGCGTGAGGTGGGCGAGGGCGTCGGTGACCTTGTTCTGCAGCGCCGTGCTGACGGCCCCGGCGCTGCTCGAGACTTTCGCCTCGACGTCGAGCTGCGTGTGGCTGCCGCTGCCGAGGGTCGTGATCGTGGCGTGGCTCAGCCCGACGGCACCCACGGCCGCTTGCGCCTGAGTCACACCGACGCCGTTGGTGTCCGCCACGGTCCAGGACGTCCCCCCGACGAACTCGATGTCGTAGTTGAGGCCTCGGGTGGCGAGCGAGATCACGCCCGCCAGGATGATGACTCCCGAGATGGCGAACCAGATGCGGCGGCGCCGGACGAAGTCGAACTTCGTCTGCCCGTAGTAGAGGCGACGGAAGCGGCCGCCCCTTGCCGAGTCTGTCCCGGCGCCGGCGGTGGACGTCCCGGCGCTCATGCGGCCTCGGCCGTCGGCGAGACGGCAAGTCCGCGGGCGACGCCGAGGCCGCGGGCCTCGGTGAAGACGCGGTTGCGCCCGAGGAGGATCACGAGGGGTCGCGTGAAGGTGTAGGCGGTGACGACATCGAGCAGCGTGGCGATGCCGAGCATGAGGGCGAAGCCTTTGACGGCGCCGATGGAGAGCAGGTAGAGCACGGCGGCGCCGATGAACGAGACGGCGTCTGCCGAGAGGATCGTGCGATAGGCGCTCCGGAACCCCCGGTCGACCGACGATCGGATCGATCTGCCGGCCCGGATCTCGTCCTTTAATCGCTCGAAGTACACGACATAGGAGTCAACGGTGATGCCGACCGACACGATGAGGCCGGTGATGCCCGAAAGGTCGAGGGTGAGGCCCTCCTTGTGGCCGAGGGTGGAGATGATGGCGTAGAGCAGCCCGGCGGTGGAGAGCAGGCCGAGCACGACGACGACGCCCAGGGCGCGGTAGTAGAAGATCGTGTAGCCCATGACGAGCAGCAGCCCGAGCAGGCCGGCGAGCAGGCCGGCGTGCAGCGACGCGGCGCCGAGCGACGGGGACACGACCTGGGAAGTGAGCGGCGTGAGGGCGACGGGCAGAGCACCATAGTTGAGCTCGAGCGCCAGCTTGTTGGCGCTCGATGAATCGAAGTTCCCGCTGATCTGGCCCGAGCCATTGAAGCTCGTCGCCTCGATGATGGGCGCCGAGACGATGGCGCCGTCGAGGTCGTTGGCGACGAGGGTCCCGTAGTACTTGCGGGCGATGTCATTGAAGATGGGGCTGCCCGAGCCGGTCAGGTTGAAGACCACGACCCACCCGGACGAAGTGTCCTGCGCATACGCGCTCTTGATGATGGTGCCGGTGGCCTGTGAGGGACCCAGCACACACCTGGTGGCGCCGTTGCAGTCCTCGTTCAGGATGATGTTGTCATGCTCGTACAGAGCGTCCTGGGCCGGAGGCGTGGAGACATATGTGGTGTAGATCGGATCTTCGAGGTAGGCCGGCGGCACGTCGAGGGAGAGGCTGGACCCCGAACCGGTGTCGTACTGAGCGGTCCAGGCGTAGGTGGTTGCGGGCGAAGGCGGGATCCTGTAGACGGGTTTCGTCTTTGCCGGCGGCGTGTAAGCAGGTGCGCCGGCGATGACCGGGCGGAAGAACAGCTGTGCCGTCGTCCCGACGATTTTCAGGATCTCACTGGCGTTCTTCACGCCCGGCAGCTGCACGACGATGTTGGAGCCCTGCGTCGAGATGTTCGGCTGGCTGACCCCTAGGGCGTTCACGCGGTCGCTCATGACCTGAACTGCGTCCTGCAGCTCGGCATTCGTGACCTTCTGCCCGGGCAACGGCTTGGGTGTGTAGGTCACCGACAGCCCGCCCCGCAGGTCCAGCCCGAGGACCGGCTTCCAGTGGGCCGCCAAGACTCCTGCAAAGGTTCCGAAGCACACCAACAACGTGAGGAGCACGCTCACCAGCAAGGAGCGCTGCTTCATGACCGATTGCGTCCTTCCCGACCGAGATCGAGGCCCGCTCCAGGGCCGGGCTCTCCCGGTTTGCTGCTCGGAACATCGCTCGACTCGTCTACTTCGTCGCCGGCGCCGTCGTCGGGCTCGGGCTCGTCGTCCTCCGTGCTGTCGTCGTGCTCGTGCTGATCGGCGTCATAGCCCGGGTCAGGGGCGACATCCAGCGTCACGTCATCCTCAGCCTTGCTGAGCACCTGGCTGATGGCCCGGCGCACGACCTCGATCTCGATCTCGGGAGCGACCTCGATGGTGGCGCGATCGCCCTCGATGTCGGTCACGCGGCCGATGATGCCGGACGAGAGCATGATCTCGTCGCCAATGCCGGCTCCCTGGTTCTGCTGCTGCATCCTCCGCATGCGCTGGCTGCGCGGGCGCAGCACGAAGAGATAGACGAGCAGACCGAAGGCAACGATGAGCAGGAGCGTGGCAGACGAACTCCCCTTCGTTGTCTTTGTCGCTGCGAGCGCGAGGCCGTGAACGGCCAGGCCTACGTGGTTGAGGTGCGAGAACATCGGCTCCCTACGCTGGGTCGATTCGAATCGAACCGAAACCTTACTCCTTGCGGCGCCCTTCTTAGGGGCAGGGACGCTCCTCGCTCACCGGGTCGAAGAGGCTCGGGCTGTCCGGAACGTGACGGCCGCGACCTCGCGCCGCCCGGCCGTGGAGGAGGTCGGCTCCGACGGCGCCGTCGAGCTCCAGATGGGAAGGGACAGGGAGGTCGAGGTGGTGGAACGCCGCCGGTGTCGCCAGTCGACCGCGGGGCGTGCGCAGAACGAGACCCGTCTTGAGGAGGAAGGGCTCGTAGGCGTCCTCGACTGTCTCCGGCTCCTCGCCCACGCTCACCGCCAGCTGGGACAGCCCCATCGGGCGCCCGGCGGAGCGGCAGAGCGCCTCGAGGATCATCCGGTCGACCCGGTCGAGACCGAGCTCGTCGATGCCAAAGGTCTCGAGACCCTCTCGGGCGGCCCCGTAGGTGACGACGCCCTCGCCGCGGACCTCTACGAAGTCGCGCACCCGCCGGAGGAGGCGGATGGCCAGGCGGGGTGTGCCGCGGGATCGGCTGGCGATCTCGGCGGCGCCCTCGGCCGTCAGCTCCGTCGCGAGCAGGCGGGCAGATCGGTGCACGATCTCCTCCAGCTCCTCCGGGCGGTAATGATCGAGCCTGGCGACAAAACCGAACCGATCCCGGAGCGGGCCGGTGACGAGGCCCGTGCGGGTCGTGGCACCGACGAGGGTGAACCGCGGGATGTCGAGCCGGAGCGAGCGGGCCGTCGGGCCCTTCCCGAGGACGATGTCGAGCTGAAAGTCCTCCATCGCCGGGTAGAGGACCTCTTCGACGGCGCGTCCGAGGCGGTGGATCTCGTCGATGAAGAGGATGTCCCCGGCTTGCAGGTCGGTGAGGATGGCGGCCACGTCCCCCGTGCGCACGAGCGCCGGACCGGAGGTCACGCGGAAGCTGGCACCCATCTCGGCGGCGACGATGCCGGCCAGAGTCGTCTTGCCGAGGCCGGGGGGGCCGGCGAAGAGGAGGTGATCGACCGGTTGATCCCGCTTGCGAGCCGCCTCGAGCACGATGGCGAGCCGCTCCCTCAGATCCGCCTGCCCGACGAAGTCCGCCAGTCGGCGGGGCCGCAAGCCCACCTCGAGGGCGGCCTCGACATCGTCGGCGCCCGGGTCGAGTGGCCGCTCCGCCGTCGGCGGCAGGTTCGCGAGGGCGTCCTCGTCCACGCCGGACTCGCGGATGACCTCTTTGCGAGGGCTCATCGCCGTGGCGCCAGTTCCCTCAGGGCCGCCCGCAGCAGCTCCTCGAGCGTCCCTTCGGCCGGGAGGGCGCGGACAGCCGCGCGAATCTCGTCCGGACCATAGCCGAGCTGGGCGAGGGCATCGGCCACCTCGTTCGAGGCCGGCGGCGTGCCGCCGATGAGCCTCACAGCCGATGGCAGAGCGCCGTCGAGCTCACCAAAACGTGACTTCAGGTCGACGAGCAGGCGCACGGCCGTCTTCCGCCCGACGCCGGGGACGAGCGTGAGGGCATCGATGTCGTCCGAGGCCACGATCTCGACGAGGCGGTCGGGTCCGTGCATCGAGACGATCGCGAGGGCGAGGGAGGGCCCGACTCCATGTGCGCCGAGCAGGAGCTCGAAGGCACGCCGCTCGTCGGCGTCGGCGAAGCCGTAGAGGGTGATCGCACCCTCGCGCACGTGGGTGTGGATCGACAGGGCGGCCTGCGGACCGCCGCCATCGATGCCCTTCACCCCGATCGTCCCGAACGAGCCGGCCAGCCTCGGCGAGACGTGCACGCGGTAGCCGACGCCGCCCACGTCGAGGACGATCTCGACGGCAGTGTCACCGACGGGTCGACGCTCGATGACGGTACCGCGCAGGGACCCGATCATCCCGCCAGTCCTTTCACCGTCGCTCGCTCCCGCCCCCAGGCGGTGGCGCCGAGGTGGCAGATGCCGAGAGCGAGGGCGTCGGCGACGTCGGCCGGACGCGGGACTTCGCGCAGTTGCAACAGCCGCACCACCATCGCCTGCACCTGCTCTTTGGGGGCGTTGCCGTAACCGGTGACCGCCAGCTTGACCTCAGCGGCCGTGTACTCGGCTACGCCGCAGCCGTGCTCGACGGCGGTGAGGAGGGCGACGCCGCTCGCCTGAGCGACGGACATCGCCGTGCGGGCGTTGGAACGGAAGAAGATGCGCTCGATCACCATGACGTCGGGCCGGAGCTCGTCGAGCAGGCTGACAAGATCGGCCCGCAGCATCGCCAGCCTCGTCGGCACGGGCTCGGAGGTCGGCGTGGTGAGCACGCCGGCGGCGATCGTCCGGAACGGGTCGCCCCGCTCGGCGCGTGCGAGGCAGCCGTAGCCGCACCGCGAGAGCCCAGGATCGATGCCGAGGACAAACATCCGTTCGATCGTAACCTCGGCCCGCGCCCCGCACGCGGATACTCCGCCCGCGAACCAGACCGGTGCCGGAAGGAGCTCAGACCTCGATGCTCTCGAGAATCTCGTCCGGGATGTCGAAGTTCGACCAGACGTTCTGGACGTCGTCGTGGTCCTCGAGGACCTCGATCAGCTTCAGGATCCGCTTGGCGGTCGATTCGTTGTCGATCTCGACACGCGTGTTCGGCACCATCTCGAGCTCCGCGCTCTCGATCGGTATGGCGGCTGTCTCGAGGGCGGTCTTGAGGGCGTGCAGATCCGAGGGCGCCGCCGTGAGCAACCAATCGGATCCTTCGTCGGCGAGGTCCTCGGCACCGGCCTCGAGGGCGATGCTCATCAGCTCGTCCTCGCCAACACTTTTCGGCAGCACGACGACACCCTTGCGGTCGAACTGCCACGACACCGATCCGGGCTCGGCCATGGACCCGCCGTTGCGGGAGAAGAGCGAGCGGATGTCGGCGCCCGTGCGGTTGCGGTTGTCCGTCAGGCACTCGACGATCATGGCGACGCCCGCGGGGGCGTAGCCCTCGTAGGCGACGGGCTCGTAGCGGACGCCCTCGAGCTCGCCCGTACCTCGCTTGATCGCCCGCTCGATCGTGTCGAGCGGGACAGAGGCATCCCTCGCCTTGGTGTACATCGTCCGCAACGTCGCGTTGGCGTTGACGTCGCCCCCGCCCTCACGGGCGGCCACCTCCACCTGGCGGATGAGCTTGGCGAAGAGCTTGCCCCTGGCCTTGTCGACGGCACCCTTGCGGTGCTTCGTCGTCGCCCACTTGGAATGACCCGACATCGCTCAGTCCCCCTCGACCTCGATCTCGTCAAGCAACATCTGATGCAGCCTGCCGTCGCCGGACAGCTCGGGATGAAACGCAGCCACGATGACCGGCCCCTGGCGGCAGACGACGGCGCGGGCGCTCGTCCCGTCCCTTCCCGCCGGCAGGCGCACGGTCGCCAGCAGCTCGACGTCGGGGCCGGCCGATTCCACGATCGGGGCACGGATGAACACCGCGTGCATCGGGCCACCTTGGACTCCGGCGACCGCCAAGTCCGTCTCGAAGGACTCGAGCTGGCGACCGAAGGCGTTGCGCCTCACGACGAGGTCGATTGCCCCTAAGGCCACCTGATCACTTCGCCCGTCGAGAATCTCCCGGCTCAAGAGGATCATGCCGGCACACGTCCCGAGCATCGGCAGACCGTCGGCCACGAGCTTCTCGAGCTCGGGCAGCAGTCCGGACGACTTCAGCAGCATCGACATCGTCGTCGACTCGCCGCCCGGCAGGATGAGCGCCTGCAGGCCCTCGAGGTCCAGCGGACGCCGCACCTGCACGCCGGAGACGGCGAGGCGATCGAGCACGGCGAGATGCTCACCGACGTCACCTTGGAGCGCGAGGACGCCGACTCGTGTCTCGAGCCTCGAGCTCGCCGTGTTCGTCGACGGCACGCGGTTACCAGCCGCGCTCGGCCAGCTTCACCTCGAGCGCCGCGATCTCGCTGCCGGCCATGGCGTCACCGAGACCCCGCGACACCTTGGCGACGATCTCCGGGTCCCCGAAGTGAGCGGTGGCTTCCACGATCGCCCGCGCCCGGCGGGGAGGATCGCTGCTCTTGAAGATCCCCGAGCCGACGAACACCGCCTCGGCTCCGAGCTGCATCACGAGGGCGGCGTCGGCGGGCGTGGCCAGACCGCCGGCGCAGAACAAGGGAACTGGCAGTCGTCCGGTCGTCGCCACCTCTTCGACGAGGTCGATCGGCGCCTGCAGGCTCTTCGCCCAGCCGTAGCGCTCGGCCGGCTGCACGGTGGCGAGCGTACGCAGGTCGCCCAGGATCGAGCGGAGGTGGCGGACCGCCTCGACGACGTTGCCCGTGCCCGCCTCACCCTTGGAGCGGATGAGCGCCGCTCCTTCGCTGATCCTCCGCAGCGCCTCGCCGAGGTTCGTCGCTCCGCAGACGAAGGGCACGTGGAACGCCCACTTGTCGATGTGATACGCCTCGTCGGCCGGCGTCAGCACCTCGCTCTCGTCGATGTAGTCGACCCGGAGCGCCTCCAGCACCTGGGCTTCGGCGAAGTGCCCGATGCGGGCCTTGGCCATCACCGGGATCGTGACCGCCTCCTGAATGCCCTCGACCAACGCCGGGTCGCTCATGCGGGCGACGCCGCCGTCGCGCCTGATGTCGGCCGGCACTCGCTCGAGCGCCATGACGGCGACGGCGCCGGCGTCCTCGGCGATCTTGGCCTGCTCCGCGTTGACGACGTCCATGATGACGCCGCCGCGGAGCATCTCGGCGAGCCCGCGCTTGACGCGCGCCGTACCGGTGGCCCTTGTGTCCGTCGTCCCCGTTCGATCACCGCTTGCAGGCGAGCCCATAGCGCCATTCTACGGTCTTTGGGCCCTCACAGTTCCCTGAGCACGTCCAGTCGCACGCTTGCGTCGGCATCTTCGGCGTGGTCGCCGAAGGGGACGAGCCAACTGAACGCAGTTCGCTCGAGCACGTCCGGAGCGACGGAGGCGGGCCGCGTCCCACCGGCAAGGGTGATGCGTTCCAGGGCGGCGATCAACCCGGGCGGGTAGCGAGTCGTCGCCACAGCTGCCAGGTCCGCCCGGATCTCTCGATCCGGGCCCACGAGCCAGCGCGAAGCCCGCGCACCCCCGAGGGCCGCCAGCAGGCGTCCGAGGACCGTTGTCGCGAGGGCGCCGGAGGCGACGTCGAGCCGCTTGATGTGCGCCAGCTCGTGGGCGACGACCGCTTCGAGCTCGATCCGGTCCAAGCGATCGACAAGGCCGGCGGTCACCACGAGGGTGGCATCGTCGTGGTGGCGCCCGACGGCGATGGCGTTGGGGACCTCGTCCGGCAAGACCACCAACCGCGGGGCCGGCAGCCCGAGGACGGCGCACAGCCCTTCGCTCAAGTCGACGAGGCGCTCGGCCCCGAGCGGGCGCAGCCCGCCGGAGGCGGTGGCCTCAGTCGGGCTGCTCCCCCCCAGCTGAGCCAGCAGCGAGGAGGCCGCCCGCTGCCAGGTGACCATGGCGAACACAGCCCATCCGATGAGGAGCACGCCGCCGACGATGAGCAGCGGATGAACGAGGATGCCGAGGAGAAGGACGATGATCCCGATGAGGGCAGGGACCGCGAGGACGAGGCGCACACGGCGGCGGTTCCCCTCCGCCGCCGTCCTCCACTCGGCATCGCGACGGCCGGCAGCGCGCTGGAGCACGACCTTGGCAGCCTCGTAGGCCGCCTCCTGGGCCTCCCGGCTGCGCCGCAGGCGCTCGCCGGCATCGTCCCGCTGCCGATCACGACGAGAACGGGACCTCGTCGAAGCCGGCACAGGACCGATCTTAGGGGCGGCGGGCCCCGAGGCTGGCGTACAGCTGCAGGTATCGCTCGGCGATCGCATCCATCGAGTAGGCCCGCACGCGCTCACCTCCCAACGCCGCCAGCCGCGCCCGTTCGCGGGCGTTCCCGAGCACGGCGGCGAGCGCCTCGGCGAGGGCGGTGGCGTCCCCGACGGGCAACAGTCGTGCGGCCTCGCCGGCCGCCAGGCGGTAGCCCGGCAGATCGGAGGCGATGACCGGGGCGCCCGCCGCCATGGCCTCCAGGAGGACGACACCGAAGGACTCGCCCCGCAGCGACGGGGCGACGAAGACGTCGGCCGACCCGAGCTGGCGCGCCTTCTCGGCGTCGTCTACGGGCCCGAGCCACTCGATGGCGCCGTCTGCTGCGAAGCGTGCCTTCAGGCCCTGTGTTTGCGGTCCCTGCCCGATGACGACAAGCCGGCAGGCGCCGAGCCCGTCGGGGCAGGCGGTCCGTTGCAGTATCTCGAAGGCCTCGAGGAGCACGACGAGTCCCTTCCGCTCCTCGTGCCGACCGACGAAGAGGATCGTGAGCGGCCCGTCGGCGCCGTGCCCTCCCCCGGTCTCCTCGAGGTTCCTCCGGTGCGGGAACTGCTCGCCGTCCACGCCGTTCGGAATCACCTCGGTGCCTGCAAGGCGGTTGCCGAGCACGTGTCTCGCCGTCGTCCGGGCGGCGTCGGAGACCGCCGCGCTGGCGTCCAGCCTGCGGGCGAAGCCTCGAAGAGCGAGACCCTCGCATCGATAGAGGCGATCGGAACCGGCACGGTGGAACGTCGCCACAAGGGGCCTCGGCCCGGCGACGAGAGCGGCGAGGGAGGCACCGGGCACCAAGGGCTCGTGCACATGGACGATCTCCGGGCGGAGTCGTCGCAGTGCCAGCACGGTGCGGACCATCGGGATCGGCCCGGGCGCGACGGGTGCCTTCGAGCCGTTGGCGGTGATGCCGATGGCCTTGCCCACCCCGATGAACCCGTAAGCGGCCTTCTCCTGCGCCGCTCGGCCGCTGGCCGAGGGCGCCACGACGGTGACGGAGGCGCCGGCGCGATGCAGGGCCGCCGCCAGGCCTCGCACCTGAGCCTGCACGCCACCGGGGACCGAGAGGTCGTACGGGCACACCATGGCCACTCGCACCGAGGTGAGGCTAACGAGGTACCGGGCTCCCTCGTCGGCACGCGTCCAACAACCTCCCAGAGGCCCAAGGGAAATGGGCCTTCGGCCCTACCGTTTGCCGTTGAGAGGCGTCACTCTGAGACGGGAGGTGGTCCCGATGGGCCTGAGGCTGCTAGAAGGCTTCCCCCACGGGGCGGAATGAGGCTGGGTGGACTGAGGCTGGGGCGGAGGTCGGCACACCGTCGGTCAGGCATTCCATGTCGGTCAGGCGTTCTCCTGCCGGCGTGCTCGCTGGCTGTAGGCCTGCCCCTTGCGGTCTGCTCCGAGGGACCAGGGCGGTGGGGCGACCGGCCTCTTCCTCCTTGGCGCCGCCCGGCCGAGAGTCCTTTGAGTGTTTTAAGTTCCCGTTAGCAAGAAAGGTGTGTTCAGGATGTCCACTACTCGAGTGAACTACGAGGAATCGCTCGAGGAAGTCGAGCATGCGCTGTCCAAGGCTCTGGGGCCCGCCTACACGGTGACCGCCATCTCGCCGTCCACGCTCAGGGTCAAGCGCAACAACGTGATCACGGCGACGGTACGCCTGAGCTGGTCAGACGAAGGCACAACCTTCCGAGTCCGGGGTGGCGGACTGATCGTCTCGAGGGTCATCGACTCTTTCACGGTCACCCCCAAAGTGCGCCACGCGCTCGAACGGTCCTTCGTATCAGCAGCCTGACCTCGATCGCCGAGGGCCGACCCGGCGGTCAGCCATACCGTTCCCGGTCCGAAGGCCAGTTGGGCTGGAACATGTGCCACTGTTCGGGTGCTTCTCGGATGAAGCCTTCGAACACGGCGGTCAGCATGCGGGTGACTCGGGTGACGTCGGCCCGCAGGTCGCTGGACCGCTCGATCTCGAGCGGCGGGAGGATGACGCCGTGGCCCTTTCCGCCGGGGCGCTGGTAGACGACCGAGGGGAAGAGCGGCGCTCCTGTCCGGAGCGCCAGCACGGCCGGGCCGCCCGGAAGTGTCGTGACTTCACCGAAGAACTCGACTTCGACTCCGTTGCCGACGAGGTCCCGGTCGGCGACGAGGCCGACGAGGTGGCCCGCGCGCAGCGCGCCGGCGAGACGACCCGACGTCTCCCGCCCGAAGGTGTGAATCCGGAGGCCGAGGGCCTCCCGTTGGGCCCGGAACCACTCGAAGAGATCGGGTGGCTCGAGAGGCTCTACCACCGTCGTCATCGGATAGCCCCGCAACGTCAACCAGACGCCACCGAGATCCCAGAAGCCGAGATGCGGGAGGGCGAGGATCGCGCCACGGTGCTGTGCCATCTCTTCTTCGACCCGGTCGAAGCCCTCGATGGAAAAGCGCTTGAACACCTCTGCCGGCCGCATCGACACGAGGCGGGCGCTCTCCACCCAGTACTTGGCGTACGAATCGAACGCCTTGATGACGAGGCGTTCGAGGGCGGCATCGGAGAGCTCGGGGCCGACGACGCGGCGGAGGTTGGCGCGGATGATCGGCCGGCGATCCCGCCACATCTCGGACATCGTCAGTCCTGCCACCGTAGCCACGCCGTCGGCCAACGGGGACGGCATCGCCTGCAGAGCCGCCGAGAGCCCTCGGTACGTCCAGTACTTCGTGCTGTGGCCGAGGACGGTGTGACCCGGCATCGCTCCGGTCGCAGCAGCCTCGGGGGGCAGGTCCACCTATGGGGGAAGGCGGAGGATCAGCGGCCGGACCCGAGGCGGCGCCGGAACGCCGACTCGGAACCCTGGCGACGCCGTTCGGCGCGCGCTCGACCGGAGCGAGTCGCCATGCGGGTGGCTGCCTTCGTGCCCGTGCGCTCGCTCTGGAATGCCTGCCGCAGCCGGATCGAGAGCGGCTCCTCGCGTCTGCGGGAGCGGGCTCGGCTGGCAACGGTGACATGCCGACGCCGGCGGTTCGGGTCGCTGCTGGCATCCCGCCAGGCACGCCAGCGCGACTCGACCCGCGCCCGGCGGGGGCGCGGACCTCCGCCGAGGGCGGCAAGGGCGGCTCCGTCCTCGGCGTTGGCG
>Ga0187781_10003658_pt1 | contig 11541 bp, 8 predicted proteins | sample 0715_SJ02_MP02_2_FD_132447 | JGI IMG/M metagenome (GOLD analysis project Ga0187781, IMG submission 132447) | Tropical peat soil microbial communities from peatlands in Department of Meta, Colombia - 0715_SJ02_MP02_20_MG | ecosystem: Environmental > Terrestrial > Soil > Wetlands > Peat | place...
AACAATCATGCGCTCGACGGCGGGCGTGCCTCCTCCGCGATGGAGAAAGAAGCCGTCAGTGAATTGGCGAGGATGTTTGGCTGGACCGAACACCTGGGACATTTGGCGAGTGGCGGCACGATGGCCAATCTGGAAGCGCTTTGGGTGGCCGGGCAACTTACGCATGGCAAAACCATCCTGGCCAGCGAGCAGGCGCATTACACGCATCATCGCATCAGCAACGTCTTGCGGCTTGAGTTTGAGGCTGTCCCCTGTGACGAGAATGCACGGATGGATGTTCGAATTCTCGAGCGGCGGTTGGCCAAGGGCGATGTGGGGACAGTCGTTGTAACTATTGGCACGACGGCGACTGGTTCAGTCGATCCCCTTCCGGAGATTCTGAGGCTGAAAGAGAGGTATGGATTTCGCGTGCACTGCGACGCCGCCTATGGCGGGTACTTTGGTCTGGCGAATAATCTGGGTAGGGAGGCGGGGGCGGCGTTCGATGGCATTGGCAACGCGGATTCGATCGTGATCGATCCGCACAAACATGGTTTGCAGCCGTATGGATGCGGCTGCGTGATTTTCCGGGATCCTAGTGTGGGGCGCCTCTACCGGCATGACTCGCCGTATACCTATTTCAGCTCGAAGGAATTGCACCTTGGCGAGATCAGCCTGGAGTGCTCGAGGCCGGGAGCGGCGGCGGTGGCCTTATGGGCTACGCAGAAGTTACTACCACTGGAAAAGGGCGGTGACTTTGCAAGGGGCCTGGAGATGTGTAGGGAAGCGGCCTTGGATTTTCATGGAAGGATCGCCGCTGACAGCCGATTCGTGGCGGGATTCACTCCTGAACTTGATATCGTGGTCTTCGCGCCGCACGCGGAAAGCGTCAGTGAGGCGTCCGCTTTGAGCCGGACTATCTTCGAGGCGGCAGCAGAGAGGAACCTTCATCTGGCGGTCGCGGAATTGCCGTTTGCGTTTTTCGCGGCGGGTGGAATGCAAAAAGACAAAGAGAACTTGACGTGTCTTCGCTCCGTGCTAATGAAGCCGGAGCACCGGGACTGGGTGGGGCGAATCTGGGAGATTCTCTCCGAAGCGACCGATGAAGTTCTGCAGGGTTAGTCCTTTTGGCCTCGACATGCTGTCCTGAGTTTTCCAGGATACGGGCGGCAAGTTCCACTTAATGCAGGATTTAGCTATTGGATGCATCTTAAGTGCTTTTGGCAGAAAGGCGTGCCATGGCACAACCAAGTTGGGTAAACTATAATTGAGACCTTTTGGGTTTGCTAAACCGGCCGGCGCCGTGGGACTGGGAGTGTGGCCGTTTGCGAAGTTACGAGCATCCAATTTCTGAAAAGTGCTGAGGGTAAGAAGAATGCCAGATGTAATGAAGACTTTGCTTTTGAATCCGCCGAGCTTTGAGAACTTCGACGGCGGTGCGAGTTCGCGGTGGCCTGCGACGCGCGAGATTGAGTCCTATTGGTATCCGGTTTGGTTAAGTTACCCCGCGGGACTGATTCCCGGCAGCCGGCTCCTGGATGCTTCGCCGCATAAGATCAACTGGCAGCAGACGGTTCAAATCGCGAAGGACTACGAATTTCTGGTGTTGTTCACGTCGACGGTGGGATTCGAGAGCGACGTCAAGCTATTGAGAAAGATCAAGGAATCGAATCCATCCTTGAAAGTGGCGTTTGTCGGGCCGCACGGCCATATCAAGCCGGAAGAGACACTCAATTCCAGCGAAGACATCGACTTTATTGTGCGCGGGGAGTTTGACCACGCTGTAGCGGAGTATGCCCAAGGCAAGCCGCTGGACCAGATTCCAGGCGCAAGCTATAAAAAGGACGGGAAGGTCGTCCACAACGCGCCGCGGCCGCAATTGCATACGGAAGAGCTGGATGCGCTGCCTTTTGCGACGGACACCTACAAGCGCGATTTGCAGATCGAGCGCTACAACGTACCGTTTCTTCTGAATCCTTTCATCTCCTTCTATACATCGCGAGGCTGCCCGGCGCTGTGTACGTTCTGCATGTGGCCGCAGACGCTTTCCGGCCATGCGTGGCGAATCCGTTCCGTGGACAACGTTGTGGAGGAAGTGAAAAAGGCGCTTGCGTACTTCCCGCAGATGAAAGAGATCTTCTTCGATGACGACACCTTTAATATCCGCAAGGATCGCGCCATCGAAATGAGCCGGAAGTTCAAGCCGCTGAAGTTCCAGTGGTCCTGTACCGCGCGCTGCCACAGCAAGTATGAGGAATTGAAGGCCATGGCGGATGGCGGAGCGCGCCTGTTCATCGTGGGGTTTGAATCCGGTGACGCGCAGATTCTGAAGAACATCAAGAAGGGCGCGACCACTGAGATGGCGCGCGAGTTCATGAAGAACTGCAAGAAGGTTGGCATCAAGGTGCACGGCGACTTCATTATTGGATTGCCGGGAGAGACGAAAGAGACCATCAATAAGACGATCGATTTTGCGAAAGAACTGGATTGCGAAACGATTCAGGTTTCCCTCGCACACGCTATGCCCGGCACGGAGCTTCACGAGCAAATGTCCAAGGAAGGATTCCTGCGCGTGGAGGCATTGGCCGACCGTGGGGGCCACCAACTGCCGCACATTGAGTTCCCGCACCTCTCCAAGGCGGACATGATGGCGGGCGTCACGAGGTTCTACGATGAGTATTACTTCCGCCCCAAGGTTGTCTGGCGCATCGTGCGAGAGGCGCTGTGGGACGGCCATGAGCGGAAGCGGCTTTATCACGAAGCGACCGAATTCCTAAAGTTACGCGCGGAGCGCCTGAAGTGGGTGCGCAACGGCGGCGAAGAGCCGAAAACCATGGTGGCGGTGTCTGGGGCCTCCCCAGCGAGCGGTAACGATTAACCACAAAGAATGAGCCACGAGCACAGGCTAAGAATCAAGACCCTTACGGTGGTCTTGGTGATGGTGGTGTGCGCCAATCTGGGCGACCTTATGCTGAAACGAGGGATGCTGCAGATTGGGGCAGTGCAGATTTCCGCCCTGGGGATCTGGCATGCGCTGCTCTCAACCATTCACAACGGCACTATCTGGCTGGGCATACTTTTTCTGATTGGCTTTACCCTTTGTTACATGACCGCGGTCAGTTGGGCGGATTACAGTTACGTGATGCCCGCGGGCGCTTTTGGCTATGCGATACAAACCGTATTGGCGGTGATAATTCTCCATGAGGCGGTGAATGCCCAGCGATGGATTGGGGTTGTCCTCATCGTCACCGGAGTCTTGCTCGTAGGTCAGACACATCCCACAACCACGGCTACAAAGACGGCGGCGCCATGATCAAAGTGGGCTTGATGCTGGTGTTTTTCATCTGCTGCAGCACGGGCGGCGAAATTGCCATGACCTATGGGATGAAGCAAGTGGGGGAGCCGAGTAGCTTCCAACCGATGGTGCTCTTACGGTTCATTGGGCAGGCAGTGAGAAACGGCTGGGTGTGGTTTGCACTGCCCCTGTTGGCTGCCTCTTTTTATTCGCTATTGATTTTGCTCTCTTGGGCCCCGTTGAGCGTGGTGATTCCCGCTTCGGCGTTCAACTACGTTGTGGGGGCCTTCGGCGCGAAATATTTGCTGAAAGAGCGAGTCTCGGTGAAGCGATGGATGGGCGTTGTGATGGTGTGCGTCGGCGTGACGCTTGTGCTGCTTACAGGGAAAAATTGATTAGCGAACTGTTGTCTGTGAGATCGCAGCAGTTCCCCCGGGTTCGCGATTTGTGAGAACGAATTTGCCCCCGGATTCGGCAAGAACATAGACTGGCGCGACTCTTTCCAGTTCTTCCTTTTTCTTGTCATCTCCCGTCACAAAATAGACGTGCCGAGAGCCTGCCCAGAGGTCTTCGAGTTGATGGCCCTCCAGGAAAATCGGGGGCGCATCTGGAAAGAGGGAGCCGAACCAGAGGCCATTGATGCGGCCTTGATAGATGAGCATCTGCTTGCCCGTGTAGAAATTCACCGAAGAAGCGTTCACGTATTCCCCATCGCAGATGATCTCTTCCCCCGGCTGCAACGTGCGCTGAATGGCGGCGGCGAGCGGCTGCGAGCCGAGAACCGGATAGAAAACGCGCAGAGAGATGTGAGCGCACTCGATGAAGAGAATGATCATGCCGACCAAGGCCCAGTTCGCGGCGGAAACCTTGCCGTAGCGGCGGAACAGCCAATTCAGGCCGGTCCCGCAGAAAAAGGCGATTGCGGTGCCGATTAGCGGACCTCGGAAAAGTCCCATGGCGCTGCCGGTGAGGTCCAGAAAATGGCCCAGCGAGAGGACGTAGATGTCCGGGTTTTTGTTGAGAAGGTCAGAGAGTTCAACCCCGGGTTTGGGCGGATGAGAGATGATCGCCAGAACAATTGTGATTCCAGTGATCAGCAACCCCAAAACGAGTAAGACAATGGCGGAAGCGCGCCCGCTTCGGGCAATCGTGGAGCCGATGGGAGCTTCCTCTTCACGGGCGAGCCACTGCCCAAGGATCAGAGCGAGCGCCGGCAAGATGGGGGCGACGTAATATTCCTGACGCGTGGAAAAACTGAAGAACAATAGGATGACAGCCGCCCAGCAGAACATGAGAAGGAGGACTGCTTCATTGGACTTTCGTGAGCCCGCAATGCGAGGCAGCCGCAATCGGATTTGAGCAAGTGCCTGAGGGGAAAAGGAACTCCAGGGAAGAAGCCAAAGCAGCAGGAGTCCATAGAAAAGGAGAATGGGGACGGTTCCATAATCCGCGGGATAGCGCTTACCGAGATAGCGCAGGAAATGTTCGTTGACAAAGTAGAACCAGAGAAAGCCTTTTGCCTGACCCGCAGGCGGATTGCGCAAAGTAGCGAGAATATGCCACGGAGCGGCGACCAGAAAGAAGACAAGGGTGCTGGACACCAGATGCATTTTCAGAGGATGGCGAAGGTCGCCTACGAGTAACAAGAAGACAAAAATAATGGCGCATGGAAAGACCGCACCGATGAGGCCTTTCGTCAAGACATTCAGGGCTGCCGGCACCGCAATCGCCCAACAGGAAAGCGCAGAGGGTTTTTCCTTTTGCCAGCCATCCAGAAAGAAATAGAGAGAGACTCCGAGCCAGAGGCCGACGGTCACATCCGGAATGATGAGACGCGTGAACAAGTAAGGGCCGATGGAGGCAAGGAATAAAACTCCCCCCCAGAAGCCCGCGCGCGGCGAGAGGAAGCGACGTCCAAACTGGTAGATCAGGAATGCCAGCAACAGGACGCTGAGATGAAGCGGAAGGCGCGCCGTCGATGCCGCGACTCCAAACACCTTGAAGGAGGCGGCCATAGCCCAGTAGGGAAGCGGAGCCTTTTCCAGATAACGGATACCATTTTCGTGAAGAGTGACCCAATCCCCGCGTGTGAGGATTTCGCGGCCAGCATCAGCGTGGGAGGAGTCGGCGTCGTCCATAAGAGGCGGACGAAAGAGGCCTGGGCCATAGATGAAGATCCAAAGCAGCGTGAGGATCAGAAGCGATGGTCCGACACGTTGTCCGAGGGCACGGTTCATGTAAGGTAAGCGCCTACAGCGCGGTTCCAGAAACCATAGTGTGAAATTAGAGCTTCAGTTTAGCACGCAGGAGGCCGACAACCTTTTTGCGATACGTGGTATCCTAAGTAACCAACACCTCGATAAGAGCAGTGGTCAAGAACAGTGGTCTTCGGAAGGCTTAAACTCCCAAGGAGCAGACACCGGCGTGTGGCAGACTACCCTACGTTATGTGATCCTGCTGCCAGCCTTGGCACCATTGATTTATTACCTTCTTGCTATCTACGCCGGCAGGAGCTTCTTTCGCGGAAAAAAGAGGCTGCCAAAGATTGATCGTTCGTTTGCGCCTCCGGTCAGCATACTGAAGCCAGTCCGCGGCGTGGACAGGGAAGCTTACGAAAACTTCGCCAGCATGTGCCGCGTGGACTACCCGGAATATGAGATTGTCTTTGCCGTGGCGGAGACAGACGATCCGGTCATCGCCCTCATCGAGAAACTAAAGCAGGACTTTCCTGAGCGGGCCATCCGGCTCATCGCCGGCATCAAGCAAACCGGAAAGAGCCGGAAGACCAATAGTCTTTGCCGGTTGGCGAAAGAAGCAAAACATGAGTTGCTAGTGATCAACGACAGCGATGTCCGTGTGGAGAGAGATTATCTGTGGCATGTCGTGACTCCTTTCCAGGATCCGAAAGTTGGAGTGGTCACGGCATTGTTCCGAAGCAAGACTAACGGGGCGTTGACCTCGGACCTGGACGCCGTGGGTGTGCCAACTGATTCCTCAGCGAGCACGCTGTTGGCCTGGAAGTTCGGCAAGCTGGATTTTGCCTTAGGATGGACAATGGCGATCCCGAAGGCGCGACTGAGAGAGATCGGCGGTTTTGACGCGCTGGTCGACATGCACTCTGACGATTTTGCGTTGGGCAACATGGTGGCCAAGCGGGGTTACCGAATCGAGGTGATGCGAAAGGCCGTCTGGATGGTATTTCCCGAGGAGAGGCTGAAGGGATTCTTGTCGCACGAGTTGCGTTGGATGATTCAGCTCAAGAATCTGAGATTTCTCGGCTATCTGGGGATGTTTCTGACCTTCGGATTTGCCTGGTCATTGCTGGTCGCAGCGATTGTTCCCTCGTGGAAAGTTGCGGCAGCCTATTTCGCGGCGTACCTTGTTTTGCGGTTTTCCGTTGCGTGGCTGATTGGGGTGTGGGGACTTGAGGATCCGACGGTTCGAAGAAGGCCGTGGCTGACGTTTGTGCGGGATGGGCTGAATCTGGCGCTCTACATGGCGAGCTTCTTTTCGAACACGATCGAATGGCGGGGCGTTTCCTACCGTTTGCACGGACCCTTTCTTGAGCCGGTCCGATCCGTCCATGGACATACGCTAGCCAGATGAGCCTGGTCAACTTGCCAACACAGCACCGAGTTTTGTTTCTCCGCGCCGAATGATGCCCCACATAGCCATCTGGCGTCTGTTGATCCTTATCCTGGCACTTGCGCCCCTGGCTTATTACATCGTCGCTACCGTGGCGGCTTTTCGTTTTTTCCTAAGAGAGAGAAAGAGGCAGCTTCCAGAGTTCCGGCCGCCGGTGAGTATTCTAAAACCGGTGCGCGGGGTGGATTTCGGATCGTATGAGAATTTCGCGAGCTTCTGCCGGCAGAATTATGAGGAATACGAGATTCTTTTTTGTGTGAACGAAATGTCCGATCCTGCTGTGCCGGTGATTCAACGAGTGATAGCAGATTTTCCGCAACGCCGCATCCGTATTCTTTCCGGCGCCAAACAGACTGGCACAAATCGCAAAGTAAATAATCTGGTGCTGCTTACGCAGGAAACACAGCATGAATTTCTGGTGCAGAGCGATGGCGATGTGCGCGTTGGCCCGAACTACTTGCGAGAAGTGGTTGCTCCCTTCGCCGACCCATCTGTCGGTATTGTGAGCTGTTTTTATCGGGGGATTGCGCAGCAGAATCTGCCGGCGGAGCTAGAAGCGGTGGGTGCGGCAAGCGATTTCTTCCCCGGAGCCATGGTTGCTGAGTGGATGGAGGGAGTGACATTCGCCCTGGGCGCTTCGGTGGCCACAAGGAAAGCGTGGCTGCAGAAGATCGGCGGATACGAATCCTTCGCGAACTATCTGGCTGACGACTACGAGATTGGTAACCGCGTGCACGCAGCGGGAGGCAAGGTATTGCTGTCCCGGGAAGCTGTTTGGACGATGTATCCGGCGTTGAGATTTCGAGACTATTGGGAACACCAGGTGCGGTGGGCACGGACGGTCCGGTTGGTGCGCCCGGCGTCGTTTTTCGGGTTGATCGTGACGCATGGGTTGCCGTGGGCGGTGGCTTCGGCGTTGGTTGCTCCCAAAGCGTGGGTTTCGGCGGGCTATCTGGCGGCCTATCTCGTGTTGAGGCTGACGATGGCCTGGGTGGCGGGCGTGTGGGGGGTTGGCGACGATGTTCTGCGGAAGAGATTGTGGCTGGTTCCGGTCCGAGATGCCGTGCACTTCATCGTTTGGCTGGCGGGTTTTATGTCGAACCGCGTGAAATGGGGAGGAATCGAATACATCGTGGAAGACGGCAAAATGAAGGAAGTGGCTCCCTAGTTTTTGTGGCGCAAGCACTCTCGCCTGCGCTGTGACCATTACACCTACGTGGACAGGAATGGCTGGGCCACAAGACTTTTCCGCAAACTTTGCGGTCGAGAGGACAGCACCGCGAAGCCTGCATGAGCTTGAATCCCGTTTGTTTTCGATGTCATCATGCAGGCAACAGATCGGCTCGCTCAACCTGGGCCGCCCAGAGTTTGCCCCCGCCTCAAAGCCGATTCACTATCGGGAGCGAAGATGGTCAAGCCAAAACTGAAGAATGTCCACAAGTTCATCAAGCCGTATGTCGTTACATCCGGGAAGGATTTTCGCCTGAAGGATCATGATCCGGGGGACACGCACCATCTCAATTCCGAAGACAAGCCCGAAGCCAAGAAATGGCTGGAGAGCGGTGTTTCGTTGCTTTCCGAAATGCAGCAAGTGCTCTACGCGCAGGGCAGTTGGGGATTGCTGCTGGTGTTCCAGGCGATGGACGCGGCAGGGAAAGACGGAACGATCAAGCACGTCATGTCCGGCGTGAATCCGCAGGGCGTGGATGTTCACTCCTTCAAATCGCCGTCGAGCGAAGAACTGGCGCATGACTTCCTTTGGCGCACGAACCGATGCATGCCGCCTCGGGGCAAGATTGGGATCTTCAATCGGTCGTATTACGAAGAAGTGCTGGTTGTTCGGGTTCATCCCGAATTTTTGCAGAAACAACGCCTGCCGGATTCTCTGCGAGGAGACGGTTTCTGGAAAAGCCGTTATGAAGACATCACCGCGTTTGAACGCTACCTGGTTCGCAACGGAATTGCCGTGTGCAAATTCTTTCTCCATCTTTCGAAGAAGGAACAAAAGAAGCGCTTCATGGAACGCCTGGAGAACGAAGAGAAATTCTGGAAATTCTCCTCGGCCGATCTTAAGGAACGGAAATACTGGGACGAGTACCAGGATGCTTACGAAAAGATGATCCGCAACACGGCCACGGAGTATGCCCCTTGGATTATTGTTCCCGCGGACAACAAATGGTTCAGCCGGCTGCTGGTAGTTGCCACGGTGGTGGCTGCGCTGGATCGCTTGAACCTGGAGTATCCGAAGATTTCAGCCGCGGAGCTGGCGGAATTGAAGGAAGCCCGCAAGCATCTGGAGAAGGAATAACGCCTCTTCTTAGTGAGGCCCTATAGGGTTGCCAGGCGAGCCGGGGTCAGGAATCACTTTCAGGCGGTTCAGGCCCATTCCGTGGAACAGGGTCGGCCAGTAGTTCTTGAACATGTTTCCCGCGAATCTCCAGGCCAGGTCGGTTCCAAAACGCTCAAACGTTTTCCCGGCGTTCTGCTCGGAGACAGGCAGATAGATGTTGGCCAACGATTCGGCCATCAAGGTGCCAACGATCTGGGAGCTGTTGAAGACGTCTCTGCCGGAGTCACTGCGCGTGACCAACAAGCGCTTGGCGGAGTATTTCACGCTGCCCCAGATGGTGGGGCGGTTTTGGGGGTAGAAGCGCGGGTCCTGATGCAGCGTGGACGCCAGGACGAAGGTACCAAAAAACGCGTTAGAAGAGGTTCTGCCCAAAGCAGCACCGAAGCGGCCTCCATAGGCGTCCCAGCCTTGCCCGTACGCCTCAGGAGAGTTCCTGGCCTGGCTGTAAGCGGCGTTGATTCCAGCGGCGATGAGATAGGGGGGAGAGATACTCTGATTGATGAAGAGCCTGAACTTCTCGCCCACGGTCATCGGGCCTTCGCTGTGCGCGATATCGGGGAAGACAAAGGATTTGTTCGTCATGTAGCCGATGAACCGGCTCGTCGTGTCTGCCGCATGGCTAGTCATGCCCTGTGGCTTGGGCTGTGGCGAATCCGGAAGAGAGGTCTGATTGGTGCCAGCTCCGGCAGGGGCTTGCGCGAGAAGGGCCGCCGGCCCCGAGAGGCAGGCACCGAGGATAAGGAGAGCGGAAATCCGGTAACTGGAGCGCGTTACACGCGGATGAGAGTTCATGATTTGTTCTTGCCTTTTGACCTACTCCCCGCTCGCAAAACCTGCAGAGACATTTCTGGCTCTGCGTCTTTGGGAGGCGCTAAACTCAAACCCCGGTCACGAGCAGCCCTGTTGAGGTCGTAACGTCAAAGACCTGGGACGTGCGGGGCAAGGTATCACGGCTCCTCCGCCGCTGCAACTAACTTCTGTAGAGAATGGGACTTGCCCGATTCTGCGATGACGGAAAGGGATGTGCCAAGTTGACGGAGGAGAAAGTCCCGTTTAATCTAGAAAGGTTGAAGTGCGGGTGCGAATCCTTTCCTTGCTTCTGCTACTTCCCGCAGTACCCCCCGGTTGGGAGGTCGTCCAATTGGTAGGACTCCAGACTCTGGATCTGGCTATCCTGGTTCGAGTCCAGGCCTCCCAGCCAATGAAAACGTCTTAGTCCCCTTGCCATCCTTGAACTTCATCGAGCTCCCATGGGCCCGTCTTGAGAATCGCCTTAGCATGCGCAACCGCGAGGGTCACAGCGAGGTAGATTGATTTCGCCGGATCGAGGATGCCTGCACTCACGAGATCTTCTAGGGCGCAAGCTTGAACGTTGAAAACCGATAGTGCTCTGTTGCGTTTCTTTCAATTGAGTGAGGATTTTTGTCGTACTTTCTAATGTCGTAGCTATCAAAGATCGTATAGGAGCCTCGAGAGCGCTCCGAATGATTTCGATCCCAGCGTCAGCTCCATCGCCGCAAACAAGCCAACCCCGCAGCGACAACGGTGGGCTTAATGAGTGCTAATGCCTGCCCGTATGTCGCACATTTCTACGGTTAAGACTGGGATAAACTAACAGACGAGTGAGAACCGCTAAGTGCGACGATTCGAACGGGTTAGTTTTTAACTGATCTGAGACTCTGGCTCTGGCCTTCTTGGTTCGAGTCCAGCCGGGCCCAGAGAATCGAGGGGGGCTCATGGCTCGCGCCGCAGCTTCGTCCAGCCCGCATTTTCGACAGGGGATGCTTGAGAGCTATGCCGTTAACGAGCGGATGAACCAGCTCGTCCTCGAGCATCTCGATCCCCGCGCCTGGAGAGCAAAAGCTCCGGGCCGCAACGCGCGCACCATCGCGGCGATCTTTTCGCACATGCACAATGTCCGCCGCAAGTGGCTCAGGCTTTCGGCTCCGTATCTCAAGCTGCCTGGGGAGCTTGATCGCACCCGTTGCACGCAACGCCAAGCACGCGCGGCGCTGGCGGAAAGCGCCCTGCGGTGCTCGGAGATGCTCGCGGAAGCGCTAAACGGCCCACTCGGCCGCGTCAAGCAATTCCGCCGTGACGGCTGGGCCCGGCTGTGGCCCGGCGGCGCGGCCATGTTTACATACATGGTTGCGCACGATGCCCATCATCGCGGACAAGCCTGCATGCTGGCTCATCAACTGGGCTTTCCCCTGCCAGGCCAGGCTGGCTACGGGCTCTGGGCCTGGGAAAGGCTCTGGAAGCAGTGCGGATT
>Ga0187781_10003659_pt1 | contig 11540 bp, 12 predicted proteins | sample 0715_SJ02_MP02_2_FD_132447 | JGI IMG/M metagenome (GOLD analysis project Ga0187781, IMG submission 132447) | Tropical peat soil microbial communities from peatlands in Department of Meta, Colombia - 0715_SJ02_MP02_20_MG | ecosystem: Environmental > Terrestrial > Soil > Wetlands > Peat | place...
CGAGTTCCAGCTTCAGCGCGTGGGATCGAGTGCCGGCGACGTCGTTGGCGGCGTCTTCTTGTGCATCCTGGAAACTCAACTGGATGTGATCGAGACCAGCGTCTGCCAGGCCTCGGAGCCGCTCTTCGCTGAGGCCGACGCCCGAGGTGATCAGGTTTGTATACAGGTTAGATTTGCGAGCGGCCGCGACCAGTTCAGTGAGATCCGCTCGCGCCAGCGGCTCACCGCCGGTGAGGTGCAGTTGCAAGACACCTAGATTGGCGGCGGAAGCGAAGACATCTATCCAGACTTCGGTGGGCAACTCGCACTGCCGCGCCTGCATTTCCAAGGGATTCGAGCAATACACACAATGCAGCGGGCAGCGGTGAGTGATCTCGGCAATCAGCGATAGCGGACCTGTTGCCATTCGTCACCCGATATCGAGAACGCCCTTCTGATGCAGGCGATCGAGAAACGTGTTGACTTCGGATTCGATGCGAGCGGGTTCTACAGATGGGAAGGCCGTTTGGAGATCGTGGACAATCTCGCTGATCGTCCGCTGGCCGTCGCAATGCTCCAGGATTTTTCGGCCGGGACCGACCAGGCGGAGAACACCCTCCGGGATCAGCAGAACGTCGCCTTGCTGAGGGGATTCGCTCAAGCGGCAGCCTGGGCGGAGCCGCGGCCGGCTTTCGGTCGAGAGCTGGCTCACGCACCCTCCATGCGGAAGGCGCCGGGCGGGGGCCAGCCTGGATTCACATAGGAGAAGTACAGGGCGTCCAATTGTGCCCAGAGAATGTCACACTTGGCGCGAAGGGCGCCGATGGCCAGTTCCTGTTCGGCGCGCGTGCCGGCGTGTTTCGTCACCCAATCAAGCGCGAAGCGGGCATCCTCGGGAGCTTGGGTGAGGCGCGCTTCGAAATAAGCCAGCCCGCTTTCAAGCCACGGATAATGCTGGCGGAGTTTATCCATGCGCAGCGCGATCAGGTCGCGGGAAAACATCTCGGTCAACGAGGACGCAACGGCTTCGAGGAAAGTCCTGTGGGAGACCAATTCCAGATAGGCATTCACGGCGTATCGAGTTGCGGGGAGAACTTCTCGAGCCGAGGCGACGCGCTCGCGGTCCAGGCCTGTAGCCTCGGCTAGCCGCAGCCAACGCTCGATGCCGCCATCGCCGGCACGTTCGCCGTCATGATCCACCACGCGCTTGCGCCATTTGCGGCGGAACTCGGGATCGCTGCTACGTGAAAGGATCAGAGCATCTTTGATGGGGATCTGGCTCTGGTAGTAGAAGCGATTGAGCGCCCACGCCTGCAGCTGGCCGCGCGTCAGTTTCCCTTCATGCATGAGCAAGTGGAAGGGATGGCGGTGATGATAGCGCTCCTCGCCCACGGCGCGCAGACGGGACGCTAACTCTTCAGCGGTGAGCAATGCAGATGGCGCGGCGATGGTCACAGTTCAAACTCCATGCCGTCATGGGCGACTTCCCAGCCAGCGTCGCGTACGGCGCGAAATTCCGCGCTTTCTTCATCGAGAATCGGATCGGTATTGTTCACGTGAATGTAGACCTTGCGGGGACGCTGGAGGCGAGCCAGGCGCGCCAAGCTGCCATCCGGCCCGGAAACCGGCATGTGGCCCATCTGGCGGGCAGTGCGGCCGGCGCCCTGAATCCGGATCAGCTCATCATCCGTCCAGAAGGTGCCGTCGAACAGAAGCAGATCGCTCAATTCGAGGTGATCGAGCCACGATTCTTCGATGGATGGCGCGCCGGGCATGTAAACCATGCGTTTACCGCTCGGCGAGTGGATCCGTAAACCGACCAGGGCGTCCCCAGGCGGCAAAGAGGCGGCGAGTTGGGGATCCACATAATGCGGATAGTTGCCGGTGACGGCGAAGGGCAGGCACTTGATTCCGGATTTCGTGCCGGCCACGGAGGTCAGGTCAAACTCCCGGCCGGGAGTCAGCGTCTCCCAGGTGATTTGCTTTCGAACCATGCCAAAGATGATGTTGTTGTCCATGATTATCGCGCGGATGGACGGCGTGGCGTAGACCCGCAACGGCTGCGATTCGCGCAGCATGATCAGGCCGAGAATTTGATCGAGATCCGCGCCCGGAAGCACAAAGGCGGCGATCGGCGTTTCGCGCGACTGGGCTGATGGCTGGAGTTTCGGGGAGGCTTCGATTTGACGGGGAAGGTCGGGGGAGGCGCTTAACAGAAACCAGCTCGTATTATCCGCGGAAATGGCGACTTGCACTTGGGTGCGGACGGAACCGTGAAAGGTACCGGCCCGAACGCGCCGGCAATTCGGGCATGCACAATTCCACTGCGGGAAACCGCCGCCGGCGGCGGAACCGAGGATCTTGACCCGCACGCGGGCGGTTAGAACTCTGGATTGGCGTAGGTGCTGATTTCAGCGCTGAGGCAAACTTCCTGGAAATCGGGGGTGGTCCATTCCATAGTTGTGTCTCTCCGTGTCGTTTGAGATAAAAAGGCCATTGTACACACGAGGCTTGGCGCAACGCAAATTTGTTTTGGCTGGGCCTCTCTTTGGCTGGGCCCAGGGCGGTTATGGGAGAATCGGCTGTCTCCGTTGTCTTTGGTATGGAACCGGACACTAACATTGGTGGCCCGCAAAGCCGCTTTCCGGAAACGCGGCGCACCGCTGTTGCCGACTTGCGCAGTCCGGATGCGAATCTACGCGAACGTGCCTGGGAAGCTGTGATTGCGGCGTACTGGAAGCCGGTTTACAAATATGTCCGCGTTCGCTGGAGCGAGTCGAATGAGAATGCCAAAGACCTTACGCAGGCATTCTTCACCCGCGGGCTGGAGAAGGATTTCTTTGGAGGCTACGACCCCGCCAAGGCCCGGTTTCGCACGTACTTACGGACGTGCCTGGATGCGTTTCTGGCAAACGAGAACAAGGCTGCGGGCAGGCTGAAACGCGGGGGCGATGCGGTTTCCCTGGCTTTCGAAACCCCCGACGGGAAACCGCGCGAGATTGCCTCGAACGAACTGTCTCCGGAAGAATACTTCCGCCGGGAGTGGGTACGAAATCTTTTCAGCCTGGCCGCGGAAGACCTGAAGCGGGAATGCGCGGAGAGCGGCAAGCGGATTCACTACGAGATTTTCGAGCGTTACGACCTGAACGATGGCGGCGAGCGGCCGACTTACGACGGCATGGCTGTAGCGCTGGGGCTCACGCCGGCAACCGTGACCAATCATCTCGCGGGCATGCGGCGCAGGTTCCGCCATCTGCTGCTCGAGCGCATACGAGAAACTACGGTTACCGAGCAGGAGTTTCGGGAAGAAGCGCGGGCTGTGCTGGGAATCGAGGCCTGAATGGAGTTGCTGCCAGATTCCGTGATTGGACACTTGCGCGAGGTCGTGGCAGGTCCCGATTTCAGCGGCACACGTTACGAATTGATCGGCGAGATCGGCCACGGCGGAATGGGAACCGTCTATTCCGGCCTGGACAAGCAGCTAGGCCGGCGGGTGGCGATCAAGGTTCTAAGTATTCTAGATGCGGACGGGCAAGCGGCGGCGCGCCTGGCGGAAGAAGCGCGCATTCTCGCCCGCCTGGAACATCCCGGCATCGTGCCCGTGCACGATCTTGGCGAATTGCCGGATGGCCGTATCTTTTACGCCATGAAACTGGTGGAAGGGACGCGTCTCGACCAGTATGTACAGACGCCCGCGCCACTGGCCGAGATACTGCGGGTTTTCCTGCGAGTCTGTGAGACCGTTGCTTTTGCTCATTCGCAGGGCGTTATTCACCGTGATTTGAAGCCACAAAACATCATGGTTGGACGATTCGGCGAAGTGCTGGTATTGGACTGGGGGGTCGCTAAGATCGCTGGTATGGCTCGCGAATTTCCACGAGCGAGCGCGGGCCAGCGGGACGACACCGGGCCTGGAACCGTTGTCGGCACTCCCGGCTATATGGCGCCGGAGCAAATATCAGGCGCCACCGACCAGGTGGATGCGCGAAGCGACATTTATTCGTTAGGCAAGACCATGGAAACACTGCTTGCCCACAGCAGGCGCTTGGTTCCACGACGCCTGCAAGCGATCTGCAAGAAAGCTTCATCACCGGACCGTGATCTCCGCTACGCAAGCGTGGCGGAACTGGCCACCGATGTCGAACGGTTCCGCGACGGTGAGCCGGTCCTGGCATATCGCGAGACGCCAGTGGAGCGCGTGGGACGGTTGCTGACGCGCAATCAAACCGTGGCTGTGCTGGTGGCCGTCTACCTGATGATGCGCGTTCTGCTGTTTTTCTTCCTTCGGCATTAAAGGAATCTCGAGAAACGTGTAATAGAAGGATGCGGCACCTTGGAGCCGCGGGAGGGATGAAATGAATAAGCCAGTATTCGGATTGCTCTTAGGCGGTTTTTTAGGGATTTTCGACGGCTGCACCGCGTGGCTTACACCGGAAGCCAGGCCGGCCATTGTTGGCATCATCATCGGCTCGACAATAAAGGGGCTCATTACCGGCATTTGTATTGGATATTTTGCCAAGAAGGTCCATTCCCTGGCCCTGGGGATTGTGTTCGGGCTGGCCGTGGGGATGTTTCTCGCCTTTCTGGTGGCGCTGAATGAGCAAGGGCATTATTTTGCCATTATGTTGCCCGGCAGCATCCTCGGGGTGGTGGTCGGATTCGCTACCCAGAGATACAAAGCCGGGGCTGCAGCCGCTTGAATCGCCACCCTGCGCCAAATGTAACGCGGTGAATACCGACAAAAGTTAAGCCGCCTGCTGAACAGATTCACTGCGCGATGTTTTTTCCACTGCAAATCCACCACGGGTAACAGATAATTGTCTGAAAATGCAATGTGTGATTTTTGAGGAAACCCGTATTAAATTTTTGGGATTCCCTTTGCGTACGAACCTTCCGAGTGTATAAATAAAAAGTAATCAGGCGTTTTACGAACGCGTTAAAGAATCCGGGAGGCGAAAATGGATGTGAGTAAGGTACTGGCGGCCCTCCGCCTGGAACGGGCGCAAATCGATGAAGTGATTGTGAACCTGGAGCGCCTGGAGCAGGGCCGGCTACGGCGCCGCGGCAGACCGCCCGCTTTCCTGAATGCGCCGCGAAAGCGCGGACGCCCGCCCGGCAGCAAGAACAAAATCTCCAGGCATGCGGCCAACGCGGCTGCGGGCAACGGCCACCATCGAGTCATGGCCGCCGGACATGCCGCGCTGGCGGACGAAGCTGTAGCGTCCACCGAGCTGATTTGACCCAACCGCACTCGCTGCTAGGGGAACCGGCAACTGGATTTCTAACGTCTCACCAGTTGCAGCCACAACCCGCGGAAAAACTTTAACTGGCTTATTATCTGTTATTTAATACAAGGGCAGTTTTGGCAATCGTCTTGCCGTGCGATACTAAAAACATCAATCCCAATCGGTGTTTGGAATAGATGTCGCACCTTCAAGAGGCGATCAGTCGCTATAACAAGATCCTCGAGGCGCCACCGCATAAGGATCTCTCGTGGGTGAAGATCCTGCACGAGCGGATGGAGGCCGAGCGGTTGTCGGCAGGCGGTCGTCTGCTCTGTCCGTTCCTTCGCCCCAACTTCGTGACGCGGCGACAGTACGAGTCGATGGTCAGGACGGGAGAGGCTTTGATCTCGGCCATCGAGCGCATGGAACAGATGGCGCTGGCTTCGCCTGCGCTGCTGGCGCGAGTGCAACTGCTGCCAGCAGAGAAAATGCTCGCTGCCGTAGACCCTGGTTACCATATGGCGGACGTGGCGGCGCGATTCGACCTGCACCTATCGAACGGAACGCTGCAAGTGGTTCAGTACAATGCCGATTCACCTTCTGGCCTGGCGTGGGCAGAAGGGCTGGCAGACATTTTCTGGGATTGTCCGCCGGTGAAGGAGTTCCGTAAGCGCTACACGTTGACGCGGATCGGCGGCAAGAAGTATTTTCTGGCAGCGCTGCTGAAGGCCTACAAGCAGTTCTCGGCCACGAAAAAGCCGAACATTGCCATCCTGGAATTCCGGACGCCCTTCACCGCGAACGGGCGGGGCGAGTACGAGCTGTTTCGCGACTTTTTCCGCGAGGCCGGCTACGCGACGGAAATTGTGTCGCCGGAGCAACTGGAGTATCGCAACGGCGTGCTGCGGAGCGGCGCGTTCGAAATCAACTTGATTTACCGGCGGATCAGCGTGCAGGAGTTCCTGATGCGCTTCGATCTGTCGCACCCTCTTGTGCAGGCATATCGCGACCATGCGGTTTGCGTGGTGAACAGCTTCCGGTCGGAGATGGCGCACAAGAAGGCGCTGTTCGGACTGCTGACCGATGAAACCCTGACCGCGAAGTTCCCGGCAGTGGAACGTAAGGCGATCCGCGACCACGTGCCTTGGACGCGACTGGTGACACCGGGCAAAACCACTTACCACGAACGCACTATCGATCTGCTGGATTACACTCACCAGCATCGCGAGAAGCTGGTGCTCAAGCCGAATGACGACTACAGCGACCAGCACAGCTTTGTGGGATCGGAATTGGATCAGCAGGCCTGGGAACGCGCCGTTCGGCAGGCGCAACGCTCGCCCTACGTAGTGCAAGAGAGAGTAGAACCGGCGATGTCGGTCTTCCCCATGATGGCGTATGGCCACCTGGAATACCGCGAGATGCAAGTGGGGGTGCACCCGCAAGCCTTTCTCGGTAAGGTCTCGGGTTGTGCCAGTTGGCTGTCGGGCGGAGCGGCGGGCGCCTATTCTTCCTCGGGCGGCCTCACGCCGACGTTTATCATCGATCAGAAGTAAGCGGACCGGAAACGTGCTGTCGCGGCGTGCCTTTCTCGCCTCGGCTGCGGCAGGGTTTCTCCGCGCGGCCGAGCCTGTAATCGATATTCACCAGCACACCAGCTATTCAGGCCGCAGTGACGACGAACTGATCGCGCACCAGCGCAACATGGGCGTCAGCCACACGGTTTTGCTTCCGGCTGGGTCGCTCTACGGACTCGATGTTGGGGCGGGCGGAAACGAGTCCGTCGTGGAGCTGGCCGGGCGGCACCCCGGACTTTTCTCCTACTTTGCGAATGAGGTGCCGGACTTGCCGGCAGCGCGCCAGGTGCTGGAAAAGTACCTGAAGCGCGGCGCGATTGGCATTGGCGAACAGAAATTCCCGGTGGAATGCGATTCGCCCGCCATCCATATGCTGGCGGAAGTGGCGGAGGCATTCGATGTTCCGGTGCTGTCGCACTTTCAACATGCCAAGTACAACCTGGGGTTCGAGCGCTTTCATACGGTGCTGGAGAAACATCCGCGCGTGAATTTTATCGGACACGCCCAAACCTGGTGGGGAAATATCGACCGCAATCACCAACAGGAGGTGATGTATCCCAAGACGAAAGTCACGCCCGGTGGTATCACGGACCGGCTGCTGACGGACTATCCGAACATGTATGGGGATTTGTCGGCAGGTTCCGGTTTAAACGCTTTATTGCGCGACGAGGATCATGCGCGCGCCTTCCTCACACGGCATCAAGACAAATTGGTCTTTGGAAGCGACTGCAACGACCGTGTGGGGCAGGGAGACGCGTGCAGCGGATCGCAGTGCCTTGCCGCGATCCGACGGCTGGCGCCGGGTCCGGAGGCAATCACCAAGATTCTGCACGGCAATGCGGTGCGTCTGCTACGGATCCGGCAGCCAGTTACTGCGTAGCGCGGCTTAATTTGACTTTGCCGACGATCTCACCCTGATCCAGCGAACCCTTCATTTCGCCCTCGAGGCGATCGTTTACCAGGGTAAGCGTGAATTTGAACGGGGTTGTCGAGTAGCTGGAGACAAGCTCAAACGAGACCTTTTCGCCTTCCACCTTGCCGTTCTTGATTTCACCTTCATCTCCACCGCCGGTGCGGCCGACCTTGCCGGTGAGCGTGCTGGCCTTTTGTACGAGCTCCACCTGCACGTCGGTGGACGACCCGGCATCTTCGACGTCGATCGTGCCGGACCACTTTCCTGAGACATCGGCGCCGCTCATGACCAGCGCCAGACATGGCAAAAGCCAAAACGCTTTCTTCATTCGGTAACCTTCCCTCGTGAACTAGATTCGATCATCATACCCCGGCGCCCGGATTACCCTCAACTGCGGCATTCAGTATAATGCAACGTTGCTGAACTTTTTGGTTGCGAGGACCTTATGATTCGACTGATTGCTATAGGTTTAGTGGCATGCGCGCTGGAAGCACAAACGCCCCCGGCGGCGCCGGCAGACGCCGGGCAAGCCAAGCCGGCGCGCGAAGACGGATTGTATGCCGTGATGACGACCACCGAGGGCGTCATTACCATGCGGCTGTTTGAGAAGGAGACGCCGATTACCGTGCGGAACTTCACCGGTCTCGTGCGTGGAACGAAGGAGTTCCGTGATCCGAAGACGGGGCAAATGGTGAAGCGGCCGTTTTTTACGGGAATTACCTTTCATCGTGTGATTCCTGGATTCATGATCCAAGGGGGTGACGCCATTGGAAACGGCCTGTACGACGCCGGCTATACGATTCCCGATGAGTTTGTGCCGACCCTCAAATTCGATGTGCCGGGTCGGCTAGCCATGGCTAATATTGGCCAGCCGCACACCGGCAGCACACAGTTCTTCATCACAGATGGCACGCCGGAGCATCTAAACGGACATCACACGATTTTTGGCCAGGTGGTTGAGGGGCAGGATGTGGTGCACAAGATCGCTGCTGTGCCCCGTGACAAGGACGACAAGCCAAAGACGCCTGTGAAGATCCTGAGCGTTAAGCTGGAGCGCGTGGGGCCGCCGCCCGCGCCTGCTGCGGCGAAGAAGACAGGTACGGCCAAGAAAGCGGCCACGCCAGCGAAGAGCCAATAGGTGAGGCCGCACATGTACGGCCCCTACAGTCGGAAACGAGCGTCCTAACTCGCCAGCTCGAGTTCGATTTTCTTTTGCGCGGGATCGAGCTTGAGAATGCGGAAGCTGCGAATCTGGCCGGAGCGGGCAGGCTCGCGCTTGCTGGTAGATAGGCCGCCAGTCTGGCCGCTCTTCCACTTGGCAGCAAGCATGGAGCTGAGGGCAGAGAGGTCGGCTTTAGCTGGGGCGCCGGTGTCGGCGGCGTCTTTCGATTCCGTTGCAGCGACGCTGCAATAAGCCTGGATGCCTTCGCCCAACTCAACCGTAGCTCTGCCGCGCGAAATATCGGCCACCCGCCCGCTTACGACGTCGCCTTCCTTGTGCTCGGCGATGTACTCGTCAATGGATGTAGGCTGAAGCTGCTTGAGCCCCAGGCGGATACGGCGCTTGGCACGATCGACTTCGAGCACGGCGGCACGAACGGCCTGGCCGGCTTTAAGCGCTTCTTGCGGATGATTGATGCGCTTTTCGGCGCTGATGTCGCCGACATGGATCATGCCTTCCAAAGCCTCATCGAGTTGCACAAACGCGCCGAACTTGGTAAGGCTGGTGATGGGGCCTTCGACGATGCTGCCAACGGGATATCTCTTTTCGGCCTGCTCCCAAGGGTCGCCCAATGCCTGCTTCAGGCCGAGCGAGATGCGCCGGTCGCCCGCGCTTACACCGAGCACCACGACCTCGACTGAATCGCCTGGCTTCACGACGTCCGCTGGTTTGCGGACTTTCTTGGACCAGGAAAGCTCCGAGAGATGGATCAGGCCTTCGACGCCCGGCTCTAATTCGACAAACGCACCAAAATCGGTGACGCGCGTGACCGTACCGCGGACCCTGTCGCCGGATTTGTACTTCTCGGCAGCAGCGGTCCACGGGTCGGGCTGAAGCTGTTTCATACCGAGCGAGATGCGGCGGCCGCGCTTGCCTGCGCCCTGCTGGTCGATCTTGAGAATCTGAACCTCGAGCTGGTCGCCAGGCTTCAGGATGTCCGCGGGCTTGTTGACGCGCCCCCAGGACATGTCGGTCACGTGCAAGAGACCGTCAACGCCGCCGATATCGACGAACGCGCCGAAGTCCGTCAAGGTACGAACCGTCCCCGGCACGATCATGCCTTCCTTGAGATCGTGCAGGCGCTCGTCCCGCGCCTTGGCTTCTTCTTCCTCAAGTACGGCGCGGCGATCCACCACCACGTCTTCATCGGCGACATCGAGCTTGATGATCCGGACGCTGATTTCCTGGCCGATGAGCTTGTCCACCTCGGCCGCGTCTTTGGCGCCGCTCCGGGAGGCTGGCATGAAGGCGCGCACGCCGACATCGACGCTGAGCCCCCCCTTCACCGCGGCTGTGACCACACCGGCGATGGCGCGTTTATCCTGAAACGCCTTTTCGAGGCCACTCCAATCCTTAGGCCGCTGCACCTTGAGCTTGGAGAGGCGATAGTAGCCCTCTTCGTTGCGGCCATTGATGCTGACGCGGAGCTTATCGCCGGGATGAACGCCCTCGCGAAACTCGGAAACCGGCAGGACGCCTTCGATCTTGAGGCCGATATCGACCAGGACTGTGTCGCCCGTAACGGCAATGACGGTGCCTTCGCGGCCGGAGTTCTCGGCGTGCTCGGAGGGTGCGTGCGCCTGTTCAAACTGAGAAAGAATATCGCCAAAGGAAGAATCAGGGGCCGTGGCGGTGGCCTCAGGGTCACGGCTCGCTGCTGGATTGGGCATGAGACTTTATTTTTATTGTGGCACAATCGCGGATGAGATCCCACTTTGGCAACGCCCGAACGCGCGATGAGCTGGATGAAGGTGCTGCGGCCGCAGGACGTGTTGCTGTTGGTGCTGTTTGCGGGTGTCGCGGCGGCGAGCCCAACGCGAGACGCGCACGAAATCGCTCTGCTGCTGGCGCTGGCCGCGGTACAGATTGCAGGTCCGAAGCTACCCAGGTTGGGAACCGAGCCGGGCAAGGTGCTGTGGATCGTACTGGAGTTGCTGTTGGCGTACCTGCTGATCGGCCACTCGGGCGTGGGAGCGGGGGAGGGATGGGGTGAGGGAGGCTTGAGAAGCAACTACTACATCATCCTGCTTCTTCCCATGATTTCGGCCGCCACCTATCTCGGGGTAGTTGGTTCCTGGCTGATTACGCTGTTGTGCTGCGGCTCCTACCTCTCTTTCCTTCTGTTTGTGAATTTCAAGAAGGTCACGATTCCACCGGATCAGGTGCAGGTCCTGGTGATGCGGTCATTGTTCTTTGCGGTGGTTGCAAACCTGGTGAATGTGCTGGCGGAGGCGCTGCGCGTGCAATCCGCCAAATATCGGAAAGCGGCCGAGGACCTGACGGAGGCCAATCGGAGCTTGAGCCAGGCGGAAGCGGCGGTGCGGCGATCGGACCGCCTGGCAGCACTGGGGCAGCTCTCCGCTGGTTTGGCTCACGAACTGCGGAACCCGCTGGGAACGATCCGGGCATCGGCGGAGATGCTGTCGCGCAGCGTGCCGGCGGAAAATGAAGTAGCGCGCGAAGTGGCGGGATTCATTGCGAGCGAAGTGGATCGATCCAACGCGCTGGTGACTCGCTTCCTGGAATTTGCACGCCCGTTGCAGTTGAAGCTGACGCCGACGGACCTAGGCGAGCTGCTGGACCGCGCTGTGGCGCTGGTGGAGCGCGACGCGCCGCAGCATCATGTC
>Ga0187781_10003660_pt1 | contig 11538 bp, 4 predicted proteins | sample 0715_SJ02_MP02_2_FD_132447 | JGI IMG/M metagenome (GOLD analysis project Ga0187781, IMG submission 132447) | Tropical peat soil microbial communities from peatlands in Department of Meta, Colombia - 0715_SJ02_MP02_20_MG | ecosystem: Environmental > Terrestrial > Soil > Wetlands > Peat | place...
CGCCATGCGGATGCCGATTTCGTGATGCCGCAAGCTGACCGAATAAGACATCAACCCGTAGAGTCCGACCAACGCCAGAGCCAATCCCAGGAAACCCAACCCCCCGATGATCTCCCGAATGATATCCATCCGTTGTTTCACGGTCAGATCATAGACTTCCTGCATGGACCGCAGGGCGTAAATCGGCTGCTGGGGATCCAGGCGCCGCACCAGGTCGCGCAACGGGCCGGCCGTCGCCGCGGGAGGTCCCTCAGTTTCAAGCATCAGGGTCATTCCCGGACTGGGGTTCTGAGCCCACGGCAGGTAAAGGTATTCCATCGGCGGTTCCAGAGGGTTCAGATACGTGCTCTGCTTCGCCACCCCCACGATCTCGGCGAAGGGGCCGTCCGGGCCATTCAATCGCAGGCGTTTTCCGACCGCGCCTCCCTTGGGGTAGTACTTGCGGGCGAACTGCTCGTTGACAACCACAACCCGCGGTGTGTCCGCCCGATCGCTCAACAGGAGCTCGCGGCCCTGTACAATGGGCACGCCGATGGTGCCGAAGTAGCCCTCGCTGACCTTAGTCGAAAACAAGGTGATCGCCTCCGTGCCGGGGGGCAACCGGACACCCTCGGGAATGACCCGCGTCAAACCGAGGTCCTGAAACTGCGATTGGGCCGCGGTTACGATCATGGGCACGGATTCGGAGAGAGCGGCAGACTTCACACCGGGAAGGGTCCGGGCTTGATCGAGCAACTGCCGGTAGAATTGCTTCGTCTGCTCCATCGAGTCGCGGGCCAGCACCGGGTTGAAGCCGGCGGTAAGGAGGTGGTCCACACGGAAAGCCGAACGAGAAGAAAGAAGAATCGAAGCTCCACGAAAAATCTGCGTGGCGAAGACCAGCAGCAGGAGCGAGCCCGCCACCTGCGCGACCACCAGGGTATTCCGCCCCAGGAATCGGTGCTGCCTGCCGGGACTGGCTCCGGTGGCCTTCAAAGCCGGAACCAGATCAGGCCTGGTGGTCTGGAGCGCCGGGGCGAGTCCGAACAAGATCGCACTCGCCACCGAAACCAACAGTACGAATAGCAACACCTGTGAGTCGATCCCGAAATCGAGCACGACAGGAATGTCGCTGGGGATGCGGAAGCGGGAAGAGAAAGCCGCGAACGCCTGGGCGACAAGGAGTCCGAGCGCCCCGCCCACGATGGCGATCACCAGGCTCTCGGTCAGCAGTTGCCGGAGCAGCCGGGCGCGTCCCGCTCCAATCGCCAGCCGCACGGCGATCTCGCGCGAACGGGCGGAGGCACGGCTCAGCATCAGGTTCATGATGTTGGCGCAAGCGATCAGCAGCACTACGCCTGACAGCATCAACATCAAGAGAAAAGCCAGGGCCGCCGTCGGATACGCTCCAATCTGAGTTTGCCAGTAACTTCCAACGTCCAGCGAGCAAGTGCGATTCGTCAGCGGGTAAGCCTGGGCAAGTTGCTGGCTGATGACATGGGCCTCGGCGGCGGCCTGCCTGACACTTATCCCCGGTTTGAGGCGTCCTTGAACCCTCAATACGCGGAGACCGCGCATTTCGAGCGCGCTCGGCACCGAACTGCCCGCCAGCGCGGGCTCCATCGCCAGCGGGACGTACAGGTTGGCGCGTAACCAGACCATCGGCCCCTGAAACGGTTTCGGCGCCACTCCTATGACCGTAAACGGGAGACCGTTGAGGAAGATGATTTTGCCGATAACCTCAGGGCTTGAAGCAAATTCGGTCTCCCAAAAATCATGGCCGAGCACCACCACCGCGTCGCGCCCCGGCACCTGGTCCTCGTCGGCACGGAAGCCGCGGCCCAGTGCCGGACTCACGCCGAGCACGCTAAAGAAGTTCCCGCTCACCAGCACGCCGTATTTCATCTTGGGCAGCGTGGTCTTGTCGTGGGCCACGCCGAACTGGGAATATTGGGAGGCAACGAGGCCTGCGAAGGATTTGCTCTTCCTTTCGAAGTCCTTGAAATCCGGGTACGACAAACCGGCTTGCTCGAACAGGTCCGTGCTTTCGCCGCGCATTTGCGCCTGCACAACGACCACTTCGGAGGCATGCGGGATCGGCAGCGGCCGCAAAAGCAGGTATTCCGCCATGCTGAAAATGGCGGCGTTGGCGCCAATCCCCAGAGCCAACGACAGGATGGCGACCACAGCGAATCCGGGGTTGTGGCGCAGCATGCGCAGAGCGAACCGCAAGTCGTTGAACATGACTTTCACCTTTGTCTGATGAACCGGTCCTAGTGACGCCTGCTGTAGCGGCGGTCTATGACCGCCGGCTTTTCCAGGAAGATCGGTCGGCGGTCATAGACCGCCGCTACAGCGGGCCCTGTCACAGTATTCTGCAACCCTCCTTAAGAGGGCTGCCCCGCTCGGAAGTGGCCTCCTGCACGCTGAAGCTTACCCGTGGATACAATGCGATCCCGCCGGGTGCGGGTGCAGTGACCGCTATCACGTGGCAGTTGCATCCGCGGGTGGCCGGCGACATCGTTCTGCCATGTCGCCGCCCGTAGTAATCAGAATCGCCTACTTGCCGGATTATTATGCGTTATTGGCCGGTTAGCCTTTGACAGGCATCGACGTTGTTCTATAGACTCCGCCCATGCCAATTCCAACCGAACCGATCGGCAGCATTCCGAGACCCGCTCAACTCGTCGAGGCCATGCGGGAATTCCAACAGGGGCATCTTCCAGCGGCGGTGATAGACGTCCTTTCTGCCGACGCACTGCGCGACACCATCCGCCATTTTGAAGAGACCGGGTCGCCCGTGATTACCGATGGCGAGCAGACCAAGCCCAGCTTCGCCACTTATCCCGTGCACGGCCTCGCGAACCTGGCGCCGGACGGCATCATCGTGCCCTTCGCCGACGGGCACACGCGGCGGCTGCCGCGACTGACCTCCGGCCCTTTCTACTATCAGACTCACGCCGACACTTTCCTTCGGGCGGCGCAGCAATACGCCACGCGGCCCGTGAAGCAGGCCGTCATTTCTGCATCGCTTCTGAGCCTTCTCTATCCGCAGGAAGGGATCAAAGGCTATTCGCGGGAGCAGTTCCTCGGCGATCTCGCGCGTGAAGCGGTGGCCGACATCCGTGGCTGCCTGGACGCCGGCGCTCACAAGGTGCAGATCGACTTCACCGAGGCGCGCCTCTCGCTCAAACTCGATCCCTCGCGAGGACTGCTGCGCCAATTTGTGGGTCTGAACAACAGGGTGCTGGATCAATTCAGCGCCGGCGAGCGGAGCAGGATCGGCGTCCACACGTGTCCCGGAGGCGACTGGGACGCCACCCACAGCGCCGACGTGGATTACGCGGAGCTGCTCCCGGACCTGTTCGCGCTGAACGCCGGCAATTTCTATATCCAACTGGCCAGTGAGAAGGATCGGCGGCGCGTGCTGCGGCTGATCCGGGAACACGCCCGTCCCGGTCAGATGATCTTCGTCGGAGTGACGGACCCCATCAATCCGGCGATCGAGACAGCGGAGGAAGTCCGCGAGCGGGTGCTGGAAGCCGCCGAGATCATTCCTCTTGACCGGCTGGGCACCACGGACGATTGCGGATTCGCCCCGTTCAGCGACGACACTTCGACCGCGCGGGAGACGGCATTTGCCAAAATCCGGTCACGCGTGACGGGAACCGAAATGGCAGCCAAGACGCTCGGCATTTAGCGGCCGGCCGCCGGCCGGCGCGCTCATCCAAAGCGACGTGAACGACGGATTCGTGCGAGGGCGTGTGATTTCGCACAGCGTCAGCGAACGCTGCGATAAAGAATGCAGCGCCCCCCGCTTTTCGTGTATCATCGCGTCCGATGCGGGCCGTGGCGAGGATCATTGCGACGTTGCGTGAGCGCTTTGGCTTAAGCGTCGGGGGTCGACCCAAGTCGTAACGCGTTAGCCCCGAAAACAGCATCACACTCCATTAGTCTGACAAGCACGCCGTCAGTTCGGCTGAAATCCATATGCCTCCGACCCGATGTTCTGGAATGGGAATACCTGCAAGGGTTTTGCGCCGCCGCGCCATCCTGTTAACCCGCGTCGCCAGACCTTGGCAGCGCCGCCGAAGCTGGCTCTGGGCCCTGCTCAGTCTGTGCTTTACGGCGTCTCACCTCGGGGTTGCGGCCGAGGGCGGCCAAATGATGGTGATCCGGCTGCTGACGCCGCTTGCGAGTTATTTGCCCGCAGGTACTACGTTTGACGCCCGCGTGATCGGTCCGGAACTGCGCGATGGCGCGGATTTCCTTCCCAGCGACAGCATTGTCACCGGGAAGGTGAATAAATCGGCGTCGGTTCGCTTCGGGTTGTGGCGTGAACGCGCCATGCTCCAATTGGAATTCGATGGATGCCGGATGCCGGCTGGAACTCCCGTGGCGTGCAAGGTGGAACTGGAGGCGGTGGACAATGCGCGAGAGACGGTAAGCGCAAACCGGATCGAAGGCGTTCTGGCCGCCGGCAACCCGTCGAGCTGGTTTTCCGGCGTATGGTACCGGCCATCGATCGCCCAGCTTCCGCGCTCCGCGATCGGCTTGACCGGCGCCGCGGGAACGATCTACACGCGCTTCGTGCCCTCTCCGATCGGAGCGGCGGCGGTGGTCGGGTCGCGCCTGGCGCTGGTGCGGATGCCCGATCCCGAAATTCAGTTTCCGGCCGGAACCGACTTTCTGGTGCGCATCCAGGTGCCGGACGGCTTCACGTCTCCGCCACAGCCTTCGGCCCCGATCTCGCCGGAGTTGTCCTCCTGGGTGGCATCACAGCCCGATGACGTCTATCTGCCTGACAAAAGACTGGCCGGCGACGTGATCCACCTGGTGATGGTCGGTTCGCGGGAACAGGTGCAGGGGGCTTTTCTTGCCGCTGGCTGGTCGACGAGCAATCCACTCACTCGAGGCTCGTTTACCCGCATGTACTCGGCATGGGTATCGATGAAGGCGGATCCTGTTGCCCCGATTGCTCCGCTGACCTATCGCGGGAACACCGCCAGCCTCGCTTTTCAGAAGACCCTCGACACGGTGGCCAAAAGACACCACATCCGAATCTGGCCGGGCTCTTTTCCAGGATCCCAGATTTGGCTGGCGGCGGCGACTCACGACACCAACATCATTCTCGATCGCAGGCACATGACCCTGACGCATCGCATCGACCCGTTCATCGATCGCGAGCGCAGCACGGTGGTGAACGATCTGATGAGCGCGGGCTGTGTTTCCAGCGTGGGGTCCGTGGATCGGCCGCAGGACGTGCGGCTGCCGGGCCGTGGCAGTCTGAGCGTTACAGACGGGCGCGCGACCGTACTGTTTCTGCGCGACTGCTCCGTGCCGCGGACCCAGTTTGCGACCCTGCAAGAGCCACACCGCAACCGGGCGGCACTCGCGATGCGAGCGTTCTTTCTCGAGGATCGCGAATACCTGCTGAGGGACAACATCTTCTATTGGGGCTACCGCGGGGCGTCGTCGTTGCTGAGGAGGAATTCGTACGACAGCATCCCGGATGAATAGGCGCGATTCGGTCTCTCCCGGCTTACTCGAACGCAACCGCAGGTTGCCGGAAGCTCACGACTAGAATCCCGACAGTTGCGATCCGCCTCCCAACTACCCTGAATCCCGTTCGAAGCCAGGGCCGTTTCGGCCCCCGTACGCAGCCGATGCGATAGGCCTCATGCGCTTCAGCGCTGCCCCCACTTCAGCTTCTGCCGCAGGACTTCGTAATAGCTCTTGTCGACAGCGTGGATCATTTCCACGCTGGAGCTGGCCTTGTGCAAGCGCACGCGGTCGCCCTCGTAGACTTCGATGGCCTCCTGCCCGTCGACCGTCGCGTACACCGATTCATTCGTCTTGACGGCCACCTCGATGGTTACGTTGTCGCGCAGCACGATGGGGCGATTGGTCAGGGTGTGGGCGCAGATCGGCGTGATGATGAAGGCGCGGACATTGGGCGCGATCACCGGGCCGCCGGCTGCCAGGGAATACGCCGTCGAACCGGTGGGCGTCGAGACGATCAATCCGTCGGCCTTGTAGGTTGAGATGAACTGGTCGTCAGCTCTCACGTCGAAATCGAGTACGCGGGCGATGGCGCCCTTGTTAAGCACCACGTCGTTCAGAGCCACGTACGGTCCAAGCTGCAACCCATTCCGGATCACCGACGCCTCAAGCTGCACCCGGGATTCGACGCGGAACCTGCCGGCCAATACTGCCTCGAGCGAAGCATAGATTTCGTCGCGCGTCACCACGGTGAGGAAGCCCAGTCCGCCGAGGTTCACCGCCAATATAGGGACTGGCCGGCCTTCAAGAGCGCGGGCCGTGGCCAGGAACGTCCCGTCTCCGCCCAGCACGATCACCAGATCGACAGCGGCGCCTACTTGCGGGCGGTCCATGCCTGCAGCCGGACTGCCGAGCGTAGCTGCCGTCTCCTGGTCGATGAGGACCTCGATGCCGCGCTCACGCAGCCAGTCCATCAGGGGCGGCGCAATTTCGCTGACTTCGGCCTTGTTCGGTTTGGAAGTTATCCCGACCCGCTTGATGTTCATGCCGTGTCGCTCACGTCCGGAATCACACTCGGCGGACCGGGAGCCGCTGTAATGAATCTATCACTCGATACATCCAAGCGCAGGCGGATTCGACGTAGGGGCGCCCCTTGTGGCCGCCCAAGTACGGCAGTGCAGTATTCCGGGGCGGCCACAAGGGCCGCCCCTACGTCGAAATCCAAGTTATTGCTCCCTTGACCGGCCTGTCCAACCGGGACCACGCAAGACGCGGCCGGCCGTCGCACCCGTCAGGCGGCCATGCTCGAATTCAAGCTGTCCGTTCACAAACACGTATTCCACTCCGCGCGAGACCGAGGCCGGATTCTTGTACGTCGCCGTATCCTGAATTGTGTCAGGGTTGAACACGGTGATGTCCGCGTAGAAGCCGGGGCGCAGGAGGCCGCGCTCGTACAAGTGCTCGCGCTCGGCCGGCAACGAGGTGATCTTGCGCACGGCCTGCTCCAGGTCTATCAAGTGATGATCACGCACGTAGTAGCCGAGAAAGCGCGGCATGGATCCGAAGGCGCGCGGATGCGTGTGCGGCTCAAATAATGGGCCGTCGAGCGACATCTCGTTGGCGTCGAGCCCGATGCTGGTCCACGGCTGGTGCAGCCCGTATTCCAGGTCTTGCTCGCTGGCTATGAAGTAGAGCGCCCCGGTCTGGGCGTGGTCCGCGAGCACAAAGTCGAATAGCGCATCGAGCGGCTGCTTGCGCTGCTGGCGCGCAACCTCCGCGACAGTCTCACCGTCGTATTGCTGCAGGTCCTTGTTGAACACGCCGGAGACCCGTACACCCGTGGCGCCGCCGCTGTCATAGTAGAGATTCTCCCAGTCGGCATGATCGGAACCCATTTCAGACTTGATCCGCCGGCGCGTGGCGGGATCGCGTAGGCGCTCCAGAAGCTTGTCCGGACCGCCGTCCGCGACCCAGGGCGGCAGGCAGGAAGCGAGCGCCGTCGCTCCCGCGAGGTAGGGGTACATGTCAGCCGCGACGTTGAGTCCGGCGGCGCGCTCCGCGTCGATCCGGGCGACGATCTTCGTCATCGAGCCCCAGCGCGACTTGCCGCTGACTTTGAGATGGAATATCTCCACCGGGAGCCCGGCTTCATGGCCGATGCGGAAGGCTTCATCGAGCGCCGCCGTTTCTCCCTGGCCTTCGCTGCGCATGTGCGTCGCGTAGATGCCGCCATAGCGAGCCGCTACCCTGGCGAGCGCGACGAGTTCGTCGGTCCGCGCGTACTGGCCCGGCGGGTAGATCAGCGCGGTAGACAATCCCATGGCGCCCTGCTGCATAGCCTGTTCCACCATTGCTTGCATGCGATCGAGGTCGTCTGGCGAAGGTGCCCGATCGACGTCGCCCAGCACTGCCTCGCGAACCTGAGCTGCGCCCACGTACGTCCCGAGATTGATGGGCGTCCCGTCGTGTACGAGCCTCTGGAAATAGCCGTCGAGGTCCGTCCAGTCCACCTTGAGGCGGTAGTGTTCGAGGAAGGGCGCGAGCGGTAGCAACGTCTGCTGATCCTGGGGGGCAATCGACTGCCCTTCGCCGGTGATCTCGCTGGTGATGCCCTGCGAGAGCTTGCTGAGCGAACGATTGTCGATCAGCAGCGCAGTCTCGGATTGCCCGAGCATATCGATAAACCCCGGGGCAACGACCAGGCCGCTCGCGTCGATAACGCGGCGGGCCCGCGACGGGTCGAGCTTTCCGATGGCGGCGATGCGGTCGCCTCGAATACCCAGGTCCGCCGTGAACCACGGATCGCCGGTGCCGTCGATCACGCGTCCGCCTTTAAGGAGCACGTCATAGACGGGCTCCGGCGGAGCGCCTCCGGCAAGATATCCGTCGGCCGCAATCTCGCCCAACACCTGGCCGACGATGTTCGTGACCGCTTCGTCCTGCTGCGGGACCGCCACGCGATTGGCGTAAGCCGCGAACGCCATGTGCTCGCCCGCGGGTGTGGTGAAATAGCCGGCCAGACCCTTGCCGGTCACCATCACATTCCGGTTGAGGGGGTCATAGGCGGTGTACGTGCCGGTCTTGGCGTGGACCTGCCCGGCGGCCGGCGACGAAGTCTGGATATTCCACAGCGTCCCGTCACGTCCGAGGATGGGCAGCGCGCGCAAGAAGACAGGAAAGTCCGGGCGGCGAGCCATGTAGGCCAGATAACGCACCATGAAGTCCGGCGTGAAGTACGCCGCCTCGGACCCGCCCGCGCCGTCGCCCTGTGAAGCCTGGCTCAGGTCCAGTCCTGCCTGCTGGAGCCACTGGCGCTCGCGATCGAACCCAGCCGCCGAGGGGTCCGTGGCGCCTTTCGCCAGAGTCGCGCCGAGCAGGAAGGGCGTCATACTCGCGTGCAGATTCTGACTGACCTTCAGCGTCACTTTGACTTCCTCCGACAGGGGCGGCGAAACGTGCTCGGCAACCAGGTTTTCCGTCGTGTACGATGCGGCCAGCTTTTTGAAATCGGGCGCGGCGGCGGGATTCGTGGCGCTGGTCACCTCGATGTGTTCTGCGGCCAAAGCTTCCGCGAAAGTGATCTCGGCAAAGAGGGACGGTTGGGGCACGTTGTAGTTGAAAAGAATCGAAGGCTTGCCGAGCGGCATGGTGCCGGTCACCGTGATCGTCCGGCGACCGTCCGGGCCGGCGGAGTCCTTGGAGGGATTGATGTTCGGCTTCGAACTGGACTCGCCGGTGGTTGCCTGGTTGATGAATTGCGCGTAGGCAGTCGCGGGCGATATTTGGAGCTTCACGGGCTGCCCCACGGCCGCGCCCGGGCTCGCGGTCACGTCAATGATGTTGTCGTTGACCACGATGGGCGAGATCACCGTGCCGGTGCCGAGTTCGGCTTCACCCTCAGAAAACAAAGTGGCGTCCACAAGGACGCGTCCTTCGATACGCTTCACTCCGTGTGCCGCCACCTGCCGCGCCAGCTCGCGCAGCACGGCCAGGGGATCGCCCGGAACCGCGCGCGTGTCCGGGCTGCCGCCGTAGCAATGATCCTCGTTCTCGAATGCCAGCGTGCCGTCGGGCTGAATCCGGCCGGATAGGTTCGGGTCCCCGCTCGCCACCAGCACGATGTCACCGTGCAGGACGCCGCTTGGGTCCAGTTCGCCGGTGCGGTACACGCGCGTGTGAAAGCGGAAATCGGCTCCGAGCAGCGCCAGCGCCGTGCCCTCGGTCAGCAGCTTGGTGGTGGAGGCAGGCGTAAAGAGCTCTTCAGGGTTGAGCGAAAAGACCGGTTTCTGCTGGTCGAGCGAATAGAACTCCACACCGAAGGTGGCGTGCTTGAATTCGGGGCGGTTGACCACCTGCCGGATCCGCTCGGCGAGCGAGGCTGGCGCGTTCTGAGGACTGTCCACTGCGCCTGCGACCGACATTGACGCGAGCAAAACTGCGCTCGCGACCCAAGCAACCCTGGCTCGAACCGAGTCCGCCATTCGTCTCCTCCGTGCCGTAGGTTTGCAACACGTTTCTGCGGACCGACAGTTTACATCGTTATGCTACGATTTGAACTTGCCTTAACGGGGAATAACGAGTGCGCCTTCCACGACAATTGCTTCTCATTCTGATCGCTGGCTTCTTAGGCGCGAGCGCATCGGCTCGCGCGCAGACCGAGCGCAGCGACGTCGTGGAGTACGAAACGTACGAACTCGCTGCGCCGGCGGGTGTGCTGCCCGTGAGCATTGTGCCCGACGGGGCCACCATCCTTCCCAACGGCCGCCGCATCACGCCGCGCGGCGTCCACGTCCGCGTAGCGCCGCACCCTTACGGTATGGCCCTTTCGCCCGACGGGGCCACGCTCGTGACCGTCAACAGCGGCACCTCGCCGTTCTCGCTCTCGATCATCACCCATCTCGACAGCGATCATCCCAGCGTGGCCCAGATACCACCCGAGGAGGAAGGGAAATCGTCGGATGCGGACCCGAAGAGCGTGTTCCTGGGCGTTGCCATCGCGCCCGACAATCGTACCGTGTACGTGTCCGAAGGCAACAACGGGCATGTCGGGATCTTCGACCTCGTCACGCATCAACGGCTCGGCATGCTCTCGCTTGACGACCCTTCGCCCAGCGAAGCTGGCGTGACTTCGCGCGACAGCCTCACCGGCGACATGAAGCTCTCGCCTGACGGGCATCACCTGTTTGTCCTCGATCTCGGGCATTTCCGCATGGTGATCTTCAATACCGCCACACGCAAGATCGAGGCTACGGTTCCCGTGGGCCTGATGCCGTTTGGCATCGCGCTGTCTCCTGACAGCGCACACGTGCATGTCTCGAACGTGGGCATGTTCCGTTATTCGCTGGTCCCCGGTCTCGATCCTGATAACGAAAAGGCCAGCGGACTCGACTTTCCGCCTTTCGGCTTTCCTTCGAAGGAGGCCCAGGACGGCGTGATCATCACCGGACGCAAGATTCCTGGCCTTGGCGACCCCAACTCTCCCGGCTCGAATTCGCTCTGGACCCTTAATGTAGCTGACCCCGACCATCCAGTAGTGCTGGCGAAGACGCCCACGGGTATTCCCGTGGGCGAGAAATCCGTCGGCGGCGCGAGCCCCGGCGCTGTCGTATCCGGACGCGAATGGATCTTCGTGTCGAATGCCGCGCAGGATAGCATCGCCAAAATCGACGCTCGCACCTTGCGGGTGAGGCGCCGCTTGCAGCTCGATCCCACAGACGCGGTGCAGCATCTGCGCGGTGTGCTGCCCTTCGGCATGGCGCTCAGCCCGGACGAATCGCGCCTGTACGTCGCTTGCGCGGGAATCAACGCGATCGCGGTTATCGACACGCACCACATGGAGGTCAGGGGCTACATTCCCACGGCATGGTTTCCGGCGCGCGTCGTCGTGAGCGCCAATGGAAAGACCCTCTACGTTGCCAATGCCAAGGGCTTCGGCGCCGGACCGAACGGCGGATCGAACTTCCGTCCCGGTCCCGAAGGCACCTATATCGGCGACATAACTCATGGCGTGGTCGAGTTCCTCCCGGTTCCTGACAAGGACTCGCTGACGATCCAGAC
>Ga0187781_10003661_pt1 | contig 11533 bp, 10 predicted proteins | sample 0715_SJ02_MP02_2_FD_132447 | JGI IMG/M metagenome (GOLD analysis project Ga0187781, IMG submission 132447) | Tropical peat soil microbial communities from peatlands in Department of Meta, Colombia - 0715_SJ02_MP02_20_MG | ecosystem: Environmental > Terrestrial > Soil > Wetlands > Peat | place...
ATGCCTACGACGACGTCCATGCCTTGCTCGCGCACGCGGCGTGCGGCCGCGAGCATGGCGTAGGTTTTCCCCACACCCGCCGAGGCGCCAAAGAAGATCTTCAGCCGCCCGCGCTGTGCGCGCGCGGCATCGTCCTGGATGCGCGCGAGCAACGCATCGGGATCTGGCCGCTGGTCGCCGGTGCGACCACTTGGTTCGCTGTCGAGAAGCTCGTTCATGGTATGTGTGCAGCTACGCTGGGCTGCCAGCGCATCGTATCGCGGATCGGCGCGTCGCCCGGTACCGGGGCAAGCGCGCGCAACCGCACGTTACGCTCTGCGGGCGCAAGTGCGGCCAGTTTTCTGACCTCCTCAAAAAAGCGGTGCATATCGCCGTGCTCGCGCACAAGCAACGCCTCAAACGCTGGCACATCGTCCTGGTACGCCGCCAGCGCCGCCAGCCGCGCATTACTCCAGGGCGTGCGGAAAAATCCGTCATAGCCTTGGTAACCGCCCCAGCGCTGATCACGCAGCACCTGGTAGCTCGCCTGCAGCTGCGCTAGGATCTGCGCCTTGCGCTGGCGGCGTTGCGGATCGGGAGCCACCGACCCATAAACCGCCTGTAGTTCGCCGCGCGCCTGCTGCAGCAAGGCGAGCAGGTCGGAGTGGCGATTTTGCTCTTGCGCCAGTTGCTCTCGCAGCTGCGGATCGTTACGCGCAGCAACCCAGCGGGCAACGCCCTCGCGCTCGACCGCGGTTGCGAAGCTTTCGTTAAACCGCGTGTCATCGCTTACGTATACGAGCTGATGCGCAAGTTCATGAAAAATCAGGCGTGCGAGCTCGGGTTCCGGCCATCCCACGAAAGTGTTGAGCACCGGATCGGAAAACCAGCCCAACGTCGAGTAGGCAGGAACGGGCGCAACGAAAACATCCATGCCTTTGGCGGCGAGCTGTTGCGCCAGCGCATCTGCATCGGCCTGATGAAAGTACCCGCGGTAGGAAGCGCAGCCAAAGAAGGGGTAACACCAGGTCTTAAGCTCCAGTGAGAGCTCCCCGGTGGCAAACACATTCCACACCGCGCTGGATCGATGCAAATCGGCATAACGGGTGTAGCTGCTGTTATCTGGCAGTGCGAGTTCCCGGGAGGCAAACGCGCGAATATCGCGTGCCAGCTCCAGACGCTGGCGCAATTCCGGAGGCGTCGCGGGGTCCGCGAGCCATTCTGGTATGGGCCGCGCCGCGGAAAGCATGGCGAACTCTCCCGCAACGGCCTGGGAATAGTACGGGGCCACACTGCAACCGCCCGTGCATAGCGCCAGACAGAGCAAAGCGGCGTTGCGTACGCGTCGTGACCAGGTTCGCTGCATCATAGGCGTTTGGGCTTGTAACGAGGCCACCCGGTGCGAAGCCGACAATATCCTGTTGCCAAAGCGGCGGCAACGCACTGCAGCAGGATATCGCGAGTTTCCCTAGAATGGGAACGGCGGGCGGCCGCGCTGGGCGCCTAGCGCAATTCGGGCAGCTCTTGCGAGTGCACGCGCCTGGTTACGCGGCCGCTCGAAAGAACCCGCGTCGGCAGCGCGAGGAATTTGAGCAACGTCACAAGAGGGCAGTGCTATGGGTCACTCTAATCATGCGGCAACAAAGCAGGGTCGTCGGTCAGCCGAATCGCAATTGCAGCAATTCTGGTTGCCGTTTACGCCCAACAAAGAGTTTCAGCGCGAGCCTCGGCTCATCGAGCGTGCCGAGGGGATGTATTACTTTGCCCCTGGCGGGCGCAAGATCATCGACGCGTCGGCCGGCCTTTTTTGCGCTGCCGCGGGACACGGTCGACCGGAGATCGCCGAGGCGGTGTACCGGCAGTTACAAACGCTGGACTTTGCGCCGACGTTTCTGCGGGGACATACGGGCGCGTTCGAGTTGGCCAATCGGATTGTCGAACACACGCCGCCCGGCATAAACCGGGTGTTTTTTGTCAACTCAGGCTCCGAGGCGGTGGACACGGCGATGAAAATCGCCCTTATGGTGCATCGCGTACGCGGGCAGCCCCAGCGGCAGATCTTCATCTCGCGCGAACGGGCCTATCACGGCGTCAACATGGGCGGCGTTGCTTTAGGGGGTTTGCTCAACAACCGGCGCGCATATGGCACGGGTCTGGCGACGGTCTACCACATGCGGCACACGGCGCTGCCCGTCAATCGGTTCGTTAGGGGGCAACCAGAGTCGGGGGCCGAACTGGCTGAGGATCTGGCGCGCTTTTGCCTGCTCTACGGTGGGGAAAACATTGCCGCGGTGTTTGTTGAACCAGTCGCCGGTGCCTTTGGTTGCTTGCCACCACCGGTGGGATATCTTGATCGCCTGCGCGAGATTTGCGATGCCAACGGCATATTGCTGGTATTTGACGAAGTCATTTGCGGTTGGGGTCGCATGGGAGCGCATTTTGGCGCCCAGGCCTTTGGTGTGACGCCCGACATCATTACGATGGCCAAGGCGCTGACCAACGGGGCACAGCCCATGGGCGCGGTGGCGGTCCGCCAGCAGATCTACGACGCTATTAACGAAGCCGGCCCGGAGCGCGGCATTGAGTTCTTTCACGGCTACACCTACTCCGGGCATCCGGCATCTTGCGCAGCGGGCTTGGCGATGATGGATATTTACAAGAAGGATCGCCTGGTCGAACGGGCGCGAGAGCTCAGCCCATATCTTGCGGATGGGATTCATTCACTGCGCGACCTGCCGGTGGTGGCCGACATTCGTTCGATGGGAATGCTAGCCGCGGTCGAGCTGACTGCTGCGGGCACTCCCGCGGTGCGGGGGCACGAGGCGCAAAAGCGGCTCTTTGACCGGGGACTGCATTTAAAAAATACCGGAGACTCGCTCGTCATTGCGCCGCCGCTGATTGCCGAGAAAAAGCACATCGACGAGATTGTCGAGAAATTGCGCGAGGTCATCGCGGGTTTGTAAGCCGCCCGGCGCGCGACGGACAGCGTCGTTTCGGTCGGTAAGCGAGCGCGCCGGTAGTGAGGCCGGCGCTCACCCGGTATACTGCGCCTTTACCGGTAACGTGCGCGTTTTCAATGGCGCTAGCCATTGCAAATACGCGGACGCGTGGACCATGACCAAGTACGTTTTTGTTACCGGCGGCGTGGTTTCTTCCCTGGGCAAGGGAATTGCCGCCGCCTCCCTCGGCGCGATTTTGGAATCGCGCGGCCTGACCGTCACACTCGTGAAGCTCGATCCCTATATCAACGTGGATCCGGGCACGATGAGCCCATTTCAGCATGGGGAAGTTTTCGTCACGGAAGATGGTGCGGAGACAGACCTGGACCTGGGGCACTACGAGCGTTTCATTTCGTCGCGCATGCGGCGGGTAAACAACTTCACCACCGGTCAGATTTACGACTCGGTAATCCGCAAAGAGCGTCGTGGCGAGTACCTGGGAAAGACGGTTCAGGTGATCCCGCACATCACCAACGAAATCCAAGACTTCATTGAGCGCGGCGCCAAGGGCAGCGGCAGCGCGCCGGTGGATGTGGCAATCGTCGAAATCGGCGGCACGGTCGGCGACATTGAATCATTGCCATTTGTGGAGGCTGTGCGCCAGATGAGCTTGCGCATGGGGCCGGCCAGCGCATGCTTTGTCCACCTGACGCTGGTGCCGTTCATCCCGGCTGCCGGCGAACTGAAGACCAAACCCACGCAGCACAGCGTGCAAAAGCTTCGTGAAATCGGTATTTCCCCCGACGTGCTGCTGTGCCGCGCCGACCGCCCCATTCCCGATGAGGAGCGCTCGAAGATCTCGTTATTTTCGAATGTCGTGCTTGACGCGGTGATTTCGGTTTGGGACGCCGATTCGATTTACAAGATTCCCTCCATGCTGCACCGGCAAGGGCTCGACCAGATCGTTTGCTCCAAGCTCAACATCATGGCCCGGCCCGCCGATCTTTCCTCTTGGGCGCGTCTGGTGGAGGCGCTGGAGCATCCTCATGGCGAAGTGCGCGTTGGAATGATCGGCAAGTACGTCGAGCTGTCGGACTCCTACAAGTCGCTAAACGAGGCGCTAATCCATGCGAGCATCCAGACGCGCACGCGCGTGCGGATCGAGTACGTGGATTCGGAACTTATCGAGCAGCAGGGACTGCCCGATCTGTCACACCTGGACGCGATCCTCGTGCCCGGCGGTTTCGGTCGTCGCGGTGCCGAAGGCAAGATCCACGCCATTACCTACGCCCGCGAAAACGGCGTTCCCTATCTGGGCATTTGTTTTGGAATGCAGCTGGCAACCATTGAGTTCGCCCGCAGCGTCTGCGGTTTGACCGGCGCCAACAGCACCGAGTTCGAGCGTGACACCGCGCATCCTGTCGTCGGATTGATTACCGAGTGGGTCGATCAATCGGGTCGCACGGAAATGCGCTCGGAGGAATCCGATCTGGGCGGAACCATGCGTCTGGGCTCGCAGCGATGCCCCGTCGAGGCGGGATCGCTCGCGTATCGGATTTATGGTCCCGAGGTCAATGAGCGGCATCGCCACCGCTACGAGGTCAACAATCGCTACGTGCCGCAACTGGAGGCCAAGGGTCTTCGCATTAGCGCGCGCACGCCGACCGAGAACCTGCCGGAGATCATGGAGTTACCCTCGCACCCGTTTTTCATCGGTGTTCAGTTTCACCCGGAATTTACCTCCACACCCCGCGGCGGCCATCCGCTGTTTCGTGCGTTCATCGAAGCGGCAATCGCGTTTCGTCAACGACGCTTGGATACGCCTCTGCACAAGGTCGCGGCGTGAGTGCGTTTTTGCAATCCGGACGCCTTGTGATGAAGGCGAAGGCATGAAGCTGTGTGGATTTGACGTCGGCCTACATCATCCCTTGTTCGTCATTGCCGGCCCTTGTGTCGTCGAAAGCGAGGAGCTGACGCTACGAATTGCGGAGCACTTGCAGGAAGTGACGACAGCGCTGGGAATCAATCTTGTATTCAAGGCGAGCTACGACAAGGCCAACCGCAGCTCCGGCGGATCGTTTCGTGGGATGGGAATGGAGAAAGGTTTGCGCGTGCTGGCAAAGGTGCGCAGCGAATTGGGCCTGCCGGTGATCACTGATGTACACACGGAAGAGGAAATCGACCCCGTCGCATCGGTAGTGGACGTTCTGCAGACGCCCGCGTTTTTGTGCCGGCAAACGGACTTCATTTATGCCTGCGCGCGCAGCGGGCGGCCTATCAATATCAAGAAGGGCCAATTTCTTGCCCCGGGGGACATGATCAATGTCGTCGAGAAAGCGCGCAGTGCGGCGCGCGACGCGGGGTTGGACGAAGATCGGTTTATGGTCTGCGAGCGCGGTGCTTCCTTTGGTTACAACAACTTAGTAAGCGACATGCGTTCGCTTGCCATCATGCGTCAGACCGCTTGCCCGGTGGTATTTGACGCCACGCATTCGGTGCAGTTGCCCGGAGGGCAAGGTGCGAGCAGCGGTGGTCAGCGCGAGTTCGTTCCGGTGCTTGCGCGCGCGGCCGCTGCGAGCGGTGTAGCGGGAATCTTTCTCGAGACCCATCCGGACCCTGACAAGGCGAAGTCCGACGGCCCCAATGCGGTGCCGCTGCAGCACATGCGAGAGCTATTGGGGTCGCTCATGGAGATCGATCGGATGGTGAAAGCGCGCGGCTTTCTCGAAAACAAATTTAACTAGCCAAAAAGGGCAATGTATGAGCGCAATTGTTGACATCGTGGGCCGCGAGATCCTCGATTCACGGGGCAACCCGACGGTCGAGTGTGATGTTTTGCTCGAAAGCGGCGTCATGGGCCGGGCTGCGGTTCCGAGCGGCGCTTCGACGGGCTCGCGCGAAGCGGTGGAGCTGCGCGATGGCGACCGGTCGCGTTACCTGGGCAAGGGCGTACAAAATGCTGTGGAGCACCTGAACACAGAAATCTCCGAGGCGATCATGGGTCTGGAGGCCGCCGAGCAGGCGTTTCTTGACCGCACCTTGATCGATCTTGACGGAACCGAAAACAAGTCTCGTCTGGGGGCCAACGCAACGCTGGCGGTGTCGCTGGCAGTAGCCAAGGCGGCGGCGGAGGAGGCGGGCCTGCCGCTGTACCGCTACCTCGGAGGTGTGGGGGCCGTGCAAATGCCGGTACCGATGATGAATGTGATCAACGGCGGCGCCCACGCGGACAACAACCTGGACGTTCAGGAATTCATGATCGTACCCCTGGGTGCGCCGAGCTTTTCCGAGGCGCTGCGGTACGGATCCGAAGTGTTCCATGCCCTTAAAAGGCGTTTGCGGGATCGCGGTCTGACAACCGCCGTGGGCGATGAGGGCGGCTTTGCGCCCAGCGTGCAAAACCACGAGGAGGCGATCCGACTCATACTCGATGCGATCGCCGATGCTGGTTTTGAAGCCGGATCGCAAATTGCGCTGGCGCTGGATTGCGCCAGCTCCGAGTTTTATCGGGACGGGCGGTACTGGCTGGGCGCCGAAGGTCTGAATTTGAGCGCGCGAGAATTCACGGACGTGCTCGAGCAGTGGTGTGAGCGCTATCCCATTATCTCGATCGAAGATGGCATGGCGGAAAACGATTGGGACGGCTGGGAGGCTTTGACCCAGCGCCTGGGCGCCAAGGTGCAACTGGTTGGCGACGACATCTTCGTGACGAATACGCGTATCTTGCGCGAAGGCATCCGCCGATCGATCGGCAATTCCGTGCTGATCAAGGTCAACCAGATCGGAACCCTGACGGAGACTTTTGCGGCGATCGAAATGGCCAAGACGGCCGGCTACACCACTGTGATCAGCCACCGCTCGGGCGAGACCGAGGACTCGACGATCGCGGACATCGCCGTGGCGGCCAATACGATGCAGATCAAGACCGGTTCGCTTTCGCGCAGCGACCGTATCGCCAAATACAACCAGCTATTGCGCATCGAGGAGGACCTGGGGGAGGTGGCGCAGTATGCCGGCCGGGGCGCCTACTACAACCTGATCTTCTGACACCCCCTGGCATGAGCAACGCGCCACTTTTATGAACCGGCTCACCTTGCTTTTGGGCGCAATGCTGATCGCGATCCAGTGGCCGCTTTGGTTAGGCCACGGCGGCTGGCTGCGCGTCTGGGATCTGCAACGTCAGCTTGAGGCAAGGCAGGCGTCCAACGCCGCGTTGCGCGCCCGTAACCAGGTACTGCTCGCGGAGCTGGCCAGTTTGCGCCAGGGCAGCGAAGCCATCGAGGAGCGGGCGCGAAGAGAACTGCACATGATGCGCTCCGATGAGACGTTCTTCCAGTTCGTGCGCGCTGCCGACGGCGTACCAGGCGCCGCCGACCAAGTTGCCTCAAGCCAGGCGCTGCAGTTCAGCGGCGAATAGCGCGGCACGGCGCACGTACGACAGCGCGTTATCGGCCATGCGCTCGATTTCTTCCGGACGCAGCGCCCGAAGGACCTTTGCCGGGGCTCCCACCACCATGCTGTGGTCCGGGATCTGCTTGCGCTCGGTCAGCAGGGCACCGGCGCCGATGAGACAGTTTCGCCCCACTACGCATTCATTGAGGATCACCGCCTGTATGCCGATGAGCGAACCGTCCCCGATTGTGCATCCGTGCAACATGCTCTGGTGTCCGACCGAAACGCGCGCACCGATGCGAATCCGCAGCCCAGGGTCCGTGTGCAGGACGCAACCGTCTTGGACATTTGTCTCTTCGCCGATCTCGATCGGTTCGTTATCGGCCCGCAGTACGGCCCCTGGCCAAACGCTGGCGCGCGGTCCAAGGACTACGGCACCAATTAGCACGGCGCTCTCGTGCACGTACGCGCTCGGGTGAATTTCTGGTCGACGCTCGCCCAACCCGTAAATCGCCACGACACCTCTCCCGCTTGCGATCTTGTCGTGCGGCGGTACGCTAGAGCTTGGCCGGCCGCATCGCACAAAGCGCGATTGTAGGCGCTGGCTATCAGTTGCAGCCGCGCGCACAGGCGCTGCGGCGAGCGTACCTACGCCGCAACACGCGGTAGCGCTAATCGGAATCGTCGAAGTGCGCTAAGCCCTTTGGCATAAGGAAAATTTTCTTTTACAAAGACTGAATAGTCGATAGGCGTGATCCCTAGCGCTTTTGCTCGGCGCTATTCTGAATTCATCGAGCTGCCGTTGGACTAGTGATGTTCCTAGCCCGTTGAAGCAGCGATCTTCCTGGAGAGAGATGGTTGTGATCGCATTACTTCGTAGTCGGGTTCGAGGCTTTTTGAGCCTTCAAAAAGAGCGTGCGCTACCTCGTCGCGGCCCCAAGCCCGGTATCGGTGCTTGCATCGTTCGGGACGATGTGCGCATGACGATTCAGGCGGGAATGAGTAATGATCTGTGGCGCTGGCTGATGCAGGAGGGTTGGCGCGAGTTAACCTACCGACCCGATCGGCGCCATTACCGCGAAGTGCCTTTGACCTGGATGACGCGGCTCATCGACGCAGCGCCAGAGATGCGCGGACAGGTGCTCGCCGCGGCCGTGACCAGAGCGGCACATCGTGTGCATTTGGCCGACTCTCGGCCGGTGCACTCTTACGTAGCACGTCACTGAACCTGCGGGGCAACGTGGCCGCGGCTCGGGCCGCGGGCCGCGCTATTGCGTGCGCCGCAGCGAGCCGCCTTTTGAGCAATATCGCGATGCGCTAACGCGCGCCCTTTGCACCAATCCCGTTACCATGCGCCTTCGGATTGCGGTGCCATGGCGCCCGCGCGCCAGAAAAAATGACGAAATTTCTCGCGGTTCACGCACAAAATCCGCAAGCCCGCTTGTTGCGGCAGGCGGCGCAGATTCTGGCCGATGGCGGCATTGCGGCCATACCGACGGACTCGTGTTACGCCTTGGTCTGTCACCTGGATGACAAGCCGGCCGTCGATCGCATCCGGCGCCTGCGCCGGATCGACGAGCGTCATCAATTAAGTTTGCTATGCCGCGATCTGTCGGAAATCGCCACCTATGCAAGGGTCGATAACGCCTCGTATCGGCTGTTGCGGCAGGCGACTCCAGGACCGTACACGTTCATTTTGCAGGCCACGCGAGAGGTCCCGCGGCGCCTTTCACACCCCTCGCGCAAGACCATCGGCATTCGCGTACCGGACCACCCGGTGGCATTGCAATTGCTGCACGCGCTGGGTCAGCCCGTGATTGGCTCGAGTCTGCAACTGCCGGGTGATCCACTGCCGTTAAACGGTGTGGAGGAAATCCGGGCTCGACTCGACGATGAGCTGGACGTTGTGCTCGATGCCGGAAGCTGCGGAGTCGAACCCACGACGGTGATTGACCTGACTTCGGGCGTTCCGACTGTCGTTCGCGTGGGCCGCGGTGCCCTGGAGCCGCTCGGATTGACCTGAGCCATCGCTGACTTGCCGCACTGTTAGACTGGGGTCTTCGACTTTTTACCCAGGAGCAATATGGCCGGCGCGCAGCGCCGGCCAGCTCGACCATGTTTGCCGATCGCGTTTTATCTGGCATGCGCCCAACCGGGGCGATGCATATCGGTCACTTCCACGGTGCGCTAAAAAATTGGATACGACTGCAAGACGAGCATCCGTGTTTTTTCTTTGTCGCGGACTGGCATGCCTTGACAACCCACTACGACACACCCGACGTGCTTGAGAGCAGCGTGTGGGACATGTTGATCGACTGGTTCGCAGCCGGCATTGATCCAGCCAAAGCCACGGTTTTTATACAGTCGCGCGTGCCAGAGCACGCCGAGCTGTTCTTGCTGCTGGCAATGTCCACGCCGCTAGGCTGGCTGGAGCGCGTTCCGACCTATAAGGATCAGATCGAGCGGCTGCGCGACCGCGATCTGTCCACCTATGGCTTTCTTGGCTATCCCCTGATGCAGGCTGCTGACATCCTGATCTACCGCGCCAACCTGGTTCCGGTCGGCGAGGACCAGGTGCCACACATCGAAATGACACGCGAATTGGCACGGCGCTTTAATCATCTTTTTGGTCGCGAACCGGGCTTTGAGGAAAAGGCCCAAGCGGCGGTCAAAAAGCTCGGCGCTCGTCGCAGCAAGCTGTACTTGGAGCTCAGAGCGCGCTACCAGGAGCACGGCGACGAGGAAGCCCTGGAGCAGGGCCGCGCAATGCTGGCACAACTGCAAAGCCTCTCGCACGGCGACCGCGAGCGATTGTTCGGATATCTGGAGGGTGCGCGCCGCCTCATCTTGGTCGAACCCGAGTCCGTGCTTACAAGCTCGCCGCGACTGCCCGGGGTCGATGGCCAGAAAATGTCCAAGAGCTACGGCAACGATATTTCGATGCGCGAGGAGCCCAAGTCGCTGACCGAAAAGATTCGCCGGATGATGACTGACCCTGCGCGCGTGCGCCGCTCCGATCCGGGGGACCCGGAGCGTTGTCCGGTCTGGCAGCTGCATCAGGTGTATTCGAACGAGGCCGTTCAGGCTTGGGTGCAAAAAGGATGTCGATCGGCGGGAATTGGCTGCCTGGAATGCAAACAGCCGCTCATCGAAGCGATGATCGCGGAACAAGAACCGTGGCGCCAGCGCGCACAGCCCTATCTAGATGATCCCTCATTGGTGCGATCCATCGTCGCTGACGGTTGCAATCGGGCGCGGGCAGTTGCGCAAGAGACCATGCGCGATGTGCGCGAAGCGATGGGTCTTGGCTATTCCTAGCTCTCTCGTTCTCCGAGGTCGCTAGCAAGCACACGGCGTTTAGCCGTGCCGTACCAGTGGGCCGGCGTGATGCCGTGTAAAATAGTTTTGCTGGCCACGGTGCGTTCGGCGCCAAAGCGCCTGCGTTGCGTGCCACTTGGTCGCAGCACCTCCCCATCGATGCATAGGACGGCTTGATCATGATCACCGGTAGCCTGGTCGCGATCGTCACACCGATGCGCGAGGACGGAGCGCTCGATTTGGAGGCGTATCGCCGTTTGATCGATTGGCAGATTGCGGAAGGCACCAACGCAATTGTGGCGGTCGGGACAACGGGCGAGTCGGCGACTGTCGATCCTTCCGAGCACGTGGAACTTATCCGAGTCGCCGTAGAGGCCGCGCGAGGTCGTGTAAAAATCATCGCCGGTACCGGCGCCAATTCCACGAGTGAAGCCATCGAACTGACCGCCCACGCCAAACGCGTTGGCGCCAATGCCAGCTTGCAGGTCGTGCCCTACTACAACCGGCCCAACCAGGAGGGCATATACCGGCATTTTCGTGCAATTGCGGAAGCCGTCGACCTACCCATCATCTTGTACAACGTTCCTTCGCGCACGGTTGCGGACCTGTCGGTGGAAACAGCCCTGCGCTTGACACAGGTGCCCGGAATCGTAGGGATCAAGGACGCCAGTGGAGATCTGTCACGTGTAGTCGAAATGCGCCGCCGTGGGCCAAGCAACTTTGCCCAGTACAGCGGCAACGACGACAGCGCCTTGGCATTTATGCTTTTAGGAGGGCAGGGCGTAATTTCGGTCACGGCCAACGTCGCCCCGCGGCCTATGAGCCAGATGTGCGCGGCCGCCCTTGCCGGCGATGTGCTGCGGGCACGCGCGTTAAACGAGCGATTGATGCCCTTGCACCAGCGC
>Ga0187781_10003662_pt1 | contig 11533 bp, 7 predicted proteins | sample 0715_SJ02_MP02_2_FD_132447 | JGI IMG/M metagenome (GOLD analysis project Ga0187781, IMG submission 132447) | Tropical peat soil microbial communities from peatlands in Department of Meta, Colombia - 0715_SJ02_MP02_20_MG | ecosystem: Environmental > Terrestrial > Soil > Wetlands > Peat | place...
ACGCCGGTTGTTAGCCTGGCAACTCCTGTGACTGTCATTGGCCAAGCCACTCCTATCAGCGTGCATGTCAGCGACCGCAACGGAGTTCGCGGGCTGACGGCTTTTGTCGAGCAGAATGGCGCGCGCTATCCGGTAACGCTATCCTTTGTGCAACCTTCAGGTGAAGCCGAGAGCACATGGAAATTCACTGCCGGCGTGAAGACCATGCCGCAGTTAAAGGATGGCAAGGCCAGGCTGATTGTGGAGGCGACCTCGAACGACCTGCTGCGGCGAAGCGGGCGCTGGGAGGGCGAAGTCACGGTGGTGACGCAGCCGCCGAACGTGACCGCCGATTCCGAGCAACATTATCTCTATCTAGGCATGGCAGATTTGGCGACCTTCACCGTCTCCGGCAGTTGGACGGAAGCCGGCGTGCACGTGGGCGATGAGAAGTTTCGAGCCTGGCCCATGCCAGGCGGCAAACCGGGCATGTTTGCGCTCTACGCGTTTGCCTGGAACATGACGCCGGGATCGGTGCCGCAGGCGTACGCCTCGAATGGTGCGGGCAACGACGCGGCGAGCCCGCTGGTGATCGTGTTTCCGAAGAAAGAGCAGCCGCACTACACAACGCATGATTTGCAGATCAGCGATGCGTTCATGCAAAAGGTGATTACCGAGCTTGACCCGGCTGGCTCCGGTGATCCGGTGGCACGATTCGTGAAGATTAACAGCGAGATGCGGAAGGCGAACAACCAGACGCTATCCGACCTTCGGTTGAAGACGGCGGACCATTTCCTGTGGTCGCAGCCGTTCAAACGGCAAACCAATTCGAAGACCGAGGCGAGCTTTGCCGACGTGCGCAACTACATTTACCAGGGAAAGAAGATCGATCAGCAGGTTCACCTGGGATACGATCTGGCGGTGACGCAGCATGTGGGTGTCGAGGCTTCAAATGACGGGAAGGTTGTCTATGCGGCGCCGCTCGGCATTTATGGCAACTGCATCGTGGTCGACCACGGATACGGCTTGCAGACCATCTACGGCCACCTGAGCCAGATCAACGTGCACGAAGGCGACATGGTGAAACAAGGCCAGCTGATGGGCTTGAGCGGGATGACCGGTATGGCCGGCGGTGACCATATTCACTTCGCCATGCAGCTCGATGGAGTCCAGATCGACCCGAAGGAATGGTGGGACGCGCACTGGATCAAAGACCACATCGCGCGGCGGGTGGAGCTGCCGGGGTTTGAGAAGTGATTGAGGTGATTATCAAACGCGCACGCTTGCTTGCGGCGTTTGTCCTGGCTAGCGCGGTTTGCGGCAGCGTAATTTGGGGTGCGCCGAATGTGCCACCCGGGTGCGCGAGCGCGTCTGAGTCGCAATCGAACGATGACGTTATCTTCTTTCTGGTTACTCGTTCCACGAATACTCCCTCTTACTGCTATACGGTTGCTCGTTCCGGGAGGGTGATTAAGGAAACAGGACCCTCGCGGTTTCAAAGCAGGCCCGGACAAGCTGTGCCATCCGATCAGGCGGGAAGTATTTCAGCGTCTCTGGCGGAGAAGGTTTTTAGTGACGTCGAGGCTGCCAGACCGCTTTCAGCGCTGCCACGAACGCGTTGCGCGAAGAGTGTGTCGTTCGGCACTTCTCACTACGTTTTCTTCAAAGGGGAAAAGAGCCCGGATTTATGCGGATTCGACAACGAAAAAATTGAGACGCTGAAGGGCGACCTGGCAAAGATCATGAGCACCGCCCGCTTCGAGCAAGCGGAGCCGTAGGGATGGAGCAGTTCAGCCGCTTGTTAGCGGACGAGTCGGGAGTTCCCACTCAGCCAAAAGCGGGCTTGAGTGGGGAACCCGTCGTTTGAGGAAGGATACTTCAGCTTTTCCATCCCGCCTTGCGCGTGCAATCTTTGGCTTCGGCAAATTCAGTCGGCATCGCTGGAAGATGACATGGAGAACGAGATGCGAAAGACGGTGATTAGCGGTTTGTTGCTTCTGCTCATCCAGTTTTTGGTTAGTGCGTCAGCGCTGTCTGTGGCTGCACAGCAACCCGACGGCCAGATTCTGAACTCGAAGCCTTGGCCGCCCTTGCCTAAGTTTGAGTCCCTGGACGAGTTCGGTCGCGGCTATGTTCCACAGGCGGTCTACGAAGCGGCTCGTACGCAAAAGGAATTCGACGTTCTCGAAATCACCTACGCCAGCGACGGGCTCCCGGTCCGCGGAATGTTAATCAAGCCGAAAGCGCCAGGCACGCGAAAATGGCCAGCGATCATATTCAACCGTGGAGGCAACGGCGAACTCGGGCGCATCACGGATAATGGCCTGCCTTGTGGCCTCGAAAACACGTCGTGCCTGGACTTCGTTGATCTCTACCTGTTCGCTAAGGCTGGTTTTGTGGTCATCGCATCCGACTACCGCTATCAAGGCGCCACCGCAAAACGCGACGAATGGGGCGGAGTTGAAGTCAACGATGTTCTAAATCTCGTGCCGGCACTGAAGTCGCTCGACTTCGTGGACCCCGAGCGGCTGTACATGCTCGGTTTGTCGCGAGGCGGCACCATGACCTATCTTGCGATCAAACGAGGAATTCCCGTCAAGGCCGCCGCCGTCATCGGCGGAGTCACAGACGTGAAAGCATGGGTGGACGCGAGGCCCGAGATGGGCATCGTCAACGGGAATGAATATATCGACGGCTTTGCCAAGATTTGGCCGGACTATGAGCACCGCGCCGAGGAATACTATCGAGCGCGGTCGGCCGTGTATTGGGCCGACCAGATCAACGTGCCTGTTCTCATCCTGCATAGCCGGACCGACAGACTTGTGCCTGTAATCCAAGCTCTCCGAATCGCAGAAGCGCTTCAGGAAAGGGGCAAGGTGTACGCCCTTCACATTTACGAGCGCGACGGCCATCCCTTGCCGCAGAATCGCGACGACCGCGATCGGATGATCATCGATTGGTTTAATCGAGCTAGCCAAGCCGGCCGATAATCAGAGAGTTCGTTCTGCGCGAAAGAGCAATTACTTGCTCACGCATGCGAGGAGCGGCCGCACACTTCAAAGCGCAGGACTTCGACGCGCTCGGCAGCGGAGGTAACACGGAGGACGTCTTCCAACCGCTAGGAGGCAAGTAAGATCGACCGACCAAATAGGCCCGCGAAGCTACTGGGATTTTGCCTTCCACGCCAAACGCTGCCGCTCGAGCTGTCGTCGATGCGCGTACCCGGCGTTGCCCAGTCTTTACCCCGCACCACGCTATTCAGAAATTGGGGTGGGAGACGGGAATCGAACCCGCAACAACCGGAGCCACAGTCCGGTGCTCTGCCAGTTGAGCTACTCCCACCGCAGAAGACGATTATAGCAAGGGAGCGGAATTGATTCGGAGGCTGTTTGGGAGGTTCGGGAGAACACCCCGCATCAGCAGGAAGACTTGTCGTGGCGCAGGGGTCCTTCGACTCCGCGCTGTTCACTTCGCTCGCAGGCTTCGCTCAGCATGATGCTGCTCGTTGAGGCTACTATCGTCCCACGCCCAGGTACTGGAAGCCCATGGCGCGCAGGCGCGAGGAATCGAGCAGGTTTTTCGTGTCGATGATGATCGGCCGCTTCACCAGATGGCGGATCTTAGCGAAGTCTAAAGTGCGAAACTCGGGCCAACCTGTAGCCACGACTAGAGCATCGACGCCTTCGGCAACTCCATAGGCGGACTCGCAGTATTTCACCATTCCATTCAGCTGCAGCTTCGCATCTGGGATCGCAACGGGATCGTAGGCCTTTAGGCGCGCGCCTTTGGCCAGCAGATTCTGCGCCAGTTGCACGGAAGCCGATCCAGCAACGGAATTCGTATTCGGTTTGAACGCCAGCCCAAGAATGCCGACATCCTTGTTCTGGACCGTATCGAGCGCTGCCGCCACTTTGTGCATGAGCCGATCCGCAAGTTCGACATTCACCTCGCGAGCGGCGTTCAAAACCTTTAAGTCGACGCGATTCTCGCGCGCAAGGCCAGTGAGCGAGTCCATATCGCTCTGGGCAAAAATTCCGCCCATTCCCGCGCCCGGTTGCAGGCATCGCGGAGCGATTTTCTTGTCGAGCCCGAGCGCGAGCGACAGGCTCACTGCATCAGCCTTCACGTGCTCGCACAGGCTCGCAATTTCGTTAATGAAGGAGATCTTGGTCGCCACAAAGGCTGTGGTCGCTTCGCGCGCCAGTTCAGCCGTTTCGTAGTTGGTAACCAGTACTGGAACTCCCCGCATCACCAGCGGATGGAAGATCTGCTTCAGCGCGGAGACAGCTTCGCTCGAAGGCGTGCCGAGAATGATGCGATCTGGCCAGTTGAAATCCTCCACGGCGCAGCCGTTGGTAAAAAACATCGGCTGGCAAACCAGAAGACTCTTCAGCCCGTTGGCTTTCAGTGCCTTTTCGAGCTGAGAAGTTGATCCCACGCGCATCGGCGTGACGATCGAGAGCACCTGAAATCGGCCGGCAGCGCGGGCCAGGCGCAGTACCAGCTCTTCCAATCCGTCGGCGGAATCCTCCGCGAGAAAGATGGCTTGCGCCTTGCGCGCGAGATCTTCGGGATCGACGGAATAGACCAACCGGCCCGAACGGACGTTGCGGCGGATCACTTCCTGCAGGTTTTTCTCGTAGAAAGGAATGTTGCCCTTGGCCACTTCCATGATGCGCGAGCCATCGGAATGGCAGCAGCAGACGGGCGTGCCAAAATCGGCGAGGCAAGCAGAGATGACTGTAGCGAGATAACCGGATCCGTAGACGCCAATTTGCATATTCACTCTTCTCGGAAACTCCCTCATGGGAATTCCGAATGAACCCGCAGCCTGGGATCCGGCGCTTAAGTTCTCCAGCCCGTAAATCTATGGTAATCCGGCTACGGGACTTAGCAACGGGCGGAAAGTACATGTACTCAGGAGCCGCGAGACGAGCCGTCTGTTGCCGGTTTTAACGGGTTTCTTCGGAAGGGGTTAGAGACGCGTGGTTGGGCTTAGGACTTCGACGACAATTGGCCGCGTCCCAAAGTTAAGGGCGCAACGTCCTGCCAGACGCCATCCGTTTCGCGTACGAACATGAGCTCATCGACCGGAACTTCGCGTTGGCCTTCGAATCTCTGCCATCGTTCGCGGGCGATGAGGCTGGCCTCCCGGGCCTGCTCGTCCTGTTCCGTTTTCACGATTGTGAGGTGAGGAATATAGGGCCAATTCTCTTCGCAACAGAGCGCCTTTCCGCTCAGCTGGTCGTGCAACTCGCGCATGCGATAGGCAGCCCGCTTCACCTGGATAAACACAGTTGGCGTCGTCGGCAGGAACGTTTCGACCTCGCCGAGCTCGACAACGAACGGGATAACGTGGCTGCAGGCTTCTTCCAGAAACTCGCGGGCCGCTTGTTCAGAACCCGCCAGGATACGAGGAGGAAGAATCGTCAGGTGTGCAGGCATGTGCGGCAGGGTAGGATGGAGTTCCTGCCGGAGCTTTTCGACGAATTCCGCAACTGGATTGCGCACATAGGTCACCAGCGCGTAACGTGAACTGGTCATGACTTTCGACGGGAATTATAGCTGAGCCGGACGACTGGACACACGGCACGTTCGGGGGAGAGCCTAGAGTCCTTGCATCCTATTCGTTTTCAGATGGTTAGGATCCAGCCCCGGGACGCCGAGGCAGGCCACGGGTTCGGCCGTAGAAGGTACGATCGGCCGCCGCACCGCAAGCCGTCTTTTGTCATCGTTTATAATTTCCTCCATGTCGGGGCGTAGCGCAGCCTGGTAGCGCACCTGCCTTGGGCGCAGGGGGTCGTAGGTTCAAATCCTATCGCCCCGACCAATTAACTTCTCTCGTTTCAACAACGGCTGGGAGCAGCGACTGTAGAAACCCCCAAACGTGCGTCCAAATTCTGGTCCAAGTAGCGGCGCTTCCAGTTTCTTCACCGCCAATCGGCGATCCTCACTGAGTGAATGCGGCAAAGTGTGGGAATGGCACGACTTGGCGAGAGATTGGTTCGTGCTGAATTACACTATAAGTTGTGAAGTGCTCGAATTGCGCAGCTACGATGAACGACTGGAAGCTTGACAGCCGCTTGGGCGCTGCTATCACTGGCGAAGTGTGCCCCGCTTGCCAAGCCTTCTGGTTCGACCAAGGCAAGGATTTCCAGCTGTCCCCGCGGTCCACTCTACAATTGATGAAGTATATCGGCGAGCACTCGTCATCGACCAAGCCGGGTCTTCGGCAAGACCTCATGTGTCCACGATGCGGAATCACGCTGACGCTGGCGCATGATATGGCCCGCACTGTGCGTTTTACCTACTGGAATTGTCCGAACGAGCATGGGCATTTCATCAGTTTTTTCGAGTTCCTCAAGGAAAAGAATTTTATTCATCCACTCTCACCGAAGGAGATCCAGCAATTGCGGGAGAGCATCCACACGGTGAACTGCTCCAGCTGTGGCGCGGCGATCGACCTCGGAACCAGCTCGGTCTGTCCCTATTGCCAGTCCCCCATCTCCATGCTGGACCTGAAGGAGCAGCAGCGCATGCTGGAGCAGTTGAAGCAAGCGGCTGAGCCGAAGCCTGTGGACCCCACCCTTCCCATGAAACTCGCCATGGTCAAGGAGCAAACCTCAGCCCTGTTTCAGGAACACGACGCCGAGTGGTGGGAGGATGCGCGCTCCGGCGACCTTGTGCAGGCCGGCTTGAACGCCGTCGCCCGCTGGCTGGCACGAGCAGACTAGTCAACTGGATATGTGTGGCCTGCTGATTGGCGCCGATTGCGTCACTTCCCTTCATCATTGTTATTCCCGCCCTTTGGCGCTTTCTTGACGAGGTCGCCGTCATGATCGGCGTCGGGCGTCGTCATCGAAGCCGGGCACGCGGAATCCATTGCGCCCCAATGCGCCGGGCGCGGTCCGTCAGCAGTTTCACTTATGCTTTTCAAAACTGTGCAGGCCGCAGTCTGACGCACTCAAATCAGGTGCTAGAGACTGCTGTTGTAAGGATAGTGGGCGTCAAATTTGGGCGCAGGGGCAATGGTTCAAATCCACTCACACCGACCAATGCCTGATTGTGTTTTCTACTTCGCCGTAGTGGGCTTGAGCACCGCCGTGTTGCGCTCGTCCGAAGCGATCATGCGGTAGAACTTCTTTAGCTCATCCATCTTGCTGACCGGGACGCTGAGCTCCTTGATTTCCATGGTGCGGGTGTAATGCAGGGTGTGTTCGTGCGCATCGGTTTTGCTGTGATAGCTCGCGAAGCTATAGTCCGCATCGATGGGCGGCGGCAACTCGTCTACCTCATAGCCGGTTGGCAAGGTAATGTCGAAAGTGTCGGTGTCGCGGAACGGCCCTTCGAATTCGACAGGAAACTTGCGCGGCTCTTTCGTTTCTAAGATCCCCGATGATTTGCTCCCCAGCACGCGCGGCCGCACCAACAGCAGGTCGCCGGCGATTTTTGCGTAGTTGAGAGACTGGAAGCTGTAGTTGAAGCCAAAGGGCAGACTAGTCTGTTCAAGATTCACCAGGCTCGCTTTGGTGATTTGAAAGTCGGGCAGCGATGCGCCCAACAGGTCCTCGATGGGCTTGATGCGATCGGTGGTCTTGGTGACGGTGCGCAATCGCTTCCGCTCCGACGAAGCCCGGTCGCCCAAACGCAGTTCCTTGACATCGCCTTTCAAGTTCCCACTCGCATCAAGCGCTAAAGTACCTGTGCGCTCGATACTGTTCATCTTCGACGGCTGTTGCGGTAACTCCACTAATTCTCCACCATCCGAACTTACCAACAAACCATAATTAGCTTGCAAGTGCCCACGAATCTGCCCGAATGGGGTTGTGTCGTCGGTTGGATCAAAAAACAGAATTCTTCCCAGCTTGGGGTGCTGCAGCAAGGCAATCAGGGACGGATCGTTGACATCATCCGGCATTCTTATCGCGAGGATCACGTGATTAAACGCGCTGTGGGCCGGTGTATCGTGGGTAACAGAACCACGCTCCGTATTAATTGCGACTTGGTAAGAATCCACTCCAATCTCTCTGAGCATGGTACGCATGAGCGTCGCCTTGTCTTTACAATCGCCATATTTGTGCGAGAAAACCTCCGGCGCTGCATGCGGTTGCCAACCTCCGATGCCGAGTTCGATTGCAACATAGCGAATATCGCGTTGCACAAATTCCGCAATAGCCTGCATCTTCTGCTGGAGCGCGGCCTTCCCGGATGTCAAGCTCTTCACCTCTTGCTTGATCGCCTCGGAAGAGTCCATTTGCCGGCTGTAAAGTTGCCCCAGCCAGACACCGATATCTTGCCAGCTTGCGAACTCATTCCTTTGTGATGTTCCACCTGAAGGAAAGAACGAAACGACCATCTGGCCTGCTAATCCCCTCCAGGGTGGCATATCCGGCTCGTGTTTGATGCCCTTGACGTCTCTGACCACCCATTGCAATACATTGTCACTCGCTTCGTCTGGCTTCACCTCTTCATGCGCAAGCCATGAGGCCTTGAAAACCCAACCGGGAGGAATCTGCAAGGAATAATGACTCTCCCGGACTGGATCCCTTTCCTGAAACTCCCAAATGTCCTGCAACCAAAATGGCTGCTCCTCCACGTCGTATTCATAACCGATGATATTGCCTGGATCAGGGGCGGGAATGCGCAGGATCCTGTATTTTGTATCCTCTATCAGATAGCCGCCTTCGGCTGGGGCAGCAACGTCTACTGCATCCTTGTCTTTTACTTCATAGTCCTTACCTTGCGCAGGAATGCACCAGCCGTGGAGGTTTGTGATCTTTCGGTTTGCGTTAAAGTAGACACCCACCGTACCACGCTCCCGACCTTCCGGTCGGAGGATCTTGTAAGCCTCGCGCACATGCGTCCGTATCTTGTCCGTTGAGAGCACGGTCACGTTCGTGTCGGAATACAACAACACTGCATCGGTTTTCTCGTCATAAGCCGGTATAGGACTTCCGACCAATGCGTGCATCCACGACGGAGCATCCCCACTCGCCGCCTGTGGCGTTATGGTCAGCAGCACGATCGCAGCACACCACAGAAACACTCGCCACCAGCGAGTAGTAACTCCCCTAGTTGCTGGCATGAATTTCCCCAGGTTGCAAGACGATTTGTTCCGCATCACCGGTTCTGACCGCCTGAAAGAAGTTTCGCAGTGCCGCGTAGTACTTTGTCTCCAGCATCAGAACATCAATCGTCAACTTCCTTGTCAATCGCAGAGTTCCCGAATTGTTATCCACCTTTAAGATATAGCGAACAATGTGGCCGTCCTGGTCCTGTGGCTTAGGCACACTGTTCACCTGCCACCCCGGAGGCATCTCAACTGTTACGTCATCATCTTTCTCATGCGGATAGTCAAAATAGATGGGATGGACGCGGTTGGCATGCTCAAAGATCCCCTTCTCGGCGGCAGTGAAAATCGCGGCCGGAATCATCACCCGTTTGCCGGCGTTTGAGGCCCAGCCGGGAATCTTTAAGTCGTATTCAGCAACCAGAGGAGCCTCCGAACTGACCCAGTCTGGTTTGTTGGTCAACTCCACCTCGGAACCAGCAGCTATTTGTGACGTGACTTGCTCCTCCAGATACTTCTTTCGCGCTACATCGTCCGCATGCCGTTCTTCGAGCCTGTGGTACATCGCTTCGAGTCCCGTGTAGGTGATAGTCAGCTTACCTTCAAGATCACCGGTGTCGCTAAGTTTCAGTTTCCCCACCCTTTCGATCCGTGACTCCGAAGCCAGCGGCAGCATCGTTTGGATCCAAGTCCCGCCATCCTTGTCTAGCCGCAATCCCGCCACGCTCGTCTCAGGCCATGCCAGCAAACCAAACGGCGTAAAGGCCCCACCCGGATCAAAATACAAATCTTTGCCATTGAGTTTGACCATCACCACGTTCGAGTTCAGCTTGTAGCTTTGCATTGTGTTCGGCGCAAAAAAGTACTCGTTGCGGCCTGCAACCCAGCAACCATAAGCTTCAAAGCCAGCGGCTCGAACCAACCCCAGGAACAACCACGTCAGTTGAACACCATTTCCATATCCTCGCCTCCAAATATCCTCAACATTGACGTTTTCCACTGTTTTCTCTTTTGCCCGCTTCTGCTCCTGCTCGGTCTTTTGCTCTTCAAAGGAGGTGTTGCGGAACTGCTGCACGCGGTCATAGATCTTACGCAGCTTCACTTCGGGCGGGTCGCTGGGCGACACTATCTGTGAGACAGCCTTCTCCATGGCGCCGCGCTTACTGACAAAACTCTCCAATTGTCCGTCGCGCTCCTTCTCGATCCGCCGCCAGAAACCGGCTGCGTCTTTGTCCGGGAGACCCTCCTGATAGATGAAATCCACCCGTGATTTCAGCTCATTTTCCGGAGGCATGTAGTCCTCGGCCTGGAATGCCGCTATATTGCTCGCCTCCATTCGAATGATGTGGTCGGGTCCCTCTTTGGGAGGAGTAGTACCGGCTGGCAGACTATTCCAGCTCCAGCGCACTGAATAGTTAACATAACTGTTGCCTAGAAAGGGTTTCAGCGAGAACTGAGCTTTTCTCGTAAATAACTCGTCGCTCAGAAACCAACGGGAATTGAAAAGCATGTATTCGTGAAAATCGAACGTGTAGGAATACTCGATGATGCTTCCGACTTGAACATCGCTCAGAGTAAAGGTCTTGGCGAGATACTTCACTTGACTTCCCTGGTACTTCCCCTTGACCAGATACTTTTCGAAAACCTTGCCGTCGAACTCTGCCGTCGAACCGTCCGGTCGGATGGTCCGGGCCCGCACGTTTCCGACATCCTCGTTCTCCTTCAGAAACGGAATCTCGACGTCGGCATACTTCCGCCCTTCTTCGGTAAGTATTTTGATCCGGACGTAATTGTCTTCGTGCGGAGTGTGAATATTATCGTCACGGTCGACTTGCCGGTACAAAATGATGGCCGGCGCTCCCGGCGCCAGCGGCTCGCTGGTCATCTTGAGCTCATCTGGCGAGACTGGCTGGAACCCAATGCCCGCTTTGGCCGTCGACGCGGCTAACAGGCAGACCACAAGCGCGGCTGCCAACCTTGTACTCCACCCAACCATGACTATGCCTCCCCAAGGTAATTTCAGCTTTTGCGAAAGTGCCAAAAGGCGCCATGAGCAGCAGGTGGGAACTCAAGGGGGGCACACAGCGCTCTCCGCGGCATCAGCAATCTGCTTCTGCCGGATCCCAGGCCCCCTCAAGCCAGAATCCGGATTACGCAGCGAAAGCCTGAGTATAACCGGTGCAAAGCCCGCGTCAAGAGCAGATATCAAGTCAGCTGATCGCTGTAGATAGGTCGTGCCAACGTTTGTGCGGCAATGAAATCACGGGAAAGTCAATGACTTAGAGAAAGAAGTCGGAACTCGACACTCGCTTAAGCCGCCACTAGCTCTATAACTCGTATTTTTTCATCAAATGCCGGAATGAACGGTAGGAGATACCGAGTAAATCCGCGGCCCGCACTTGTACTCCCTGGGTTTGGCCCAGTGCAGATTGCAGCAGTGAGCGCTCGACTTGCGCCACGTAATCTTCCATATTGACACCTTCC
>Ga0187781_10003663_pt1 | contig 11530 bp, 5 predicted proteins | sample 0715_SJ02_MP02_2_FD_132447 | JGI IMG/M metagenome (GOLD analysis project Ga0187781, IMG submission 132447) | Tropical peat soil microbial communities from peatlands in Department of Meta, Colombia - 0715_SJ02_MP02_20_MG | ecosystem: Environmental > Terrestrial > Soil > Wetlands > Peat | place...
CTGATCCTGCGGGCCGGCTAGCGCGCCGGTAACACGGCATGACACGCAGCCGGGATGAGCTCGCCAATGTGTTCGGTTGCCGCGACGAACATGGTTGCTGGCATGGTGAGCACGGGCAAATTCGACGGCTGATGTGATTTTGGTCATATGAATACGAGAGAGGGCCTCAACGCCACAACCGGGTGGATCGGGGCGCAAAGCGACATGCCAGACTTAACGACGTGACCCATCCTCGACCTCCGATTGGTCCTGCGATGGCCGGTGCGGTCGACTTGTCCGCCCTCAAGCAAAGCGCGCCGTCCGGCGGCGATGCCGCAGCGGGACGATCAGCGACGCCCATCGGCACCGAGATCAACGAAGCCAACTTCGAAGAAGAGGTGCTGCTGCGGTCCAACCAGGTGCCGGTCGTCGTGCTGTTGTGGTCGCCGCGCAGCGATGTCTGCCTCCAGTTGGCCGACATTTTGTCCAGCCTCTCCGCCGCCGACAACGGCAAGTGGTCACTGGCGAGCGTCAACGTCGACACGGCTCCCCGAGTGGCCCAGATATTCGGTGTGGAAGTGGTCCCAACCGTCGTGGCTTTGGCTGGCGGGCAGCCACTTTCAAGCTTTCAGGGTGTTCAGCCGCCGGACCAGTTACGTCGCTGGATCGATTCGCTGCTGTCGGCAACTGCGGGAAAGCTCAGCGGCGCAACGACTTCCGAAGAACCCGAGGCGGTAGATCCGGCACTCGCGCAGGCGCGCCAGCGGCTCCAGGACGGTGACTTCGCCGCCGCGTCCGATTCGTATCAGGCGATCCTGGACGACGATCCAAACCACGCCGAGGCGAAGGGTGCAGTACGCCAGCTCGCCTTCTTGATGCGCGCTACCGCGCAGCACCCTGATGCGGTGGCCGTCGCCGATGCCGCTCCTGGTGACATCGAAGCCGCGTTCGCCGCTGCCGATGTGCAGATCCTCAACCAGGATGTGCAGGGCGCCTTCGACCGGCTGGTCGCATTGGTGCGGCAGACGTCCGGTGACGAGCGAACCTCAGTGCGCACGCGGCTCATCGAGTTGTTCGAACTGTTCGACCCCGCCGACCCCGACGTCATCACGGGGCGGCGCAACCTCGCCAACGCGCTGTACTAGTCGCCTATTCGGGCTCCAGCCACAGCGCCGACGTGGGCGGCAACACCAATACCGCGGATGCCGGACGGCCGTGCCATGGCTCATCGGTTGCGTCGACACCGCCGAGGTTGCCGATCCCGGTGCCGTTGTAGTCGGTCGCATCGGTGTTGAGCACCTCACGCCACCGCCCGGCGCTGGGCAGGCCGAGACGATAGCCGCTGTGCTCCGTACCTGCGAAATTGAACACGCAGGCCATCACCGAGCCGTCGCTGCCGTACCGCAGGAAGCTCAGCACGTTATTGGCGGAGTCGTTGGCGTCGATCCAGGAGTAGCCTGCCGGCGTGGTGTCCTGGCTCCACAGCGCCGGGCGGCCGCGGTAGATCTTGTTGAGGTCGTTGACCAGGCGCGAGATCCCGTTGGAGAAGCCGTTCTCATCGAGTTGGAACCAGTCCAGGCCGCGTTCCTCGGACCATTCGGCGCGCTGCCCGAATTCCTGGCCCATGAACAGCAGCTGCTTGCCCGGGTGCGCCCACTGATAGGCCAGCAGGCTGCGCAACCCCGCCGCCTTGACATGGTCGTTGCCCGGCATCCGCGACCACAGCGTGCCCTTGCCGTGTACCACCTCGTCGTGGCTGATCGGTAGCACGAAGTTCTCGCTGAACGCGTAGAGCATCGAGAAGGTGATCTCGTGGTGGTGGTAACTGCGATGAACCGGATCGTGGCTGATGTAATCGAGGGTGTCATGCATCCAGCCCATATTCCATTTCATCGAAAAGCCAAGGCCGCCAACGCTAGTTGGTCTCGATACGCCTGGCCACGATGTCGACTCCTCGGCAATGGTGACGATTCCCGGTGCCGCCTTGTGTGCGGTGGCATTCATCTCCTGCAAGAACTGCACGGCTTCCAGGTTCTCCCGGCCGCCGTAGATGTTCGGTGTCCAGCCGCCGGCGGGGCGCGAATAGTCCAGGTAGAGCATCGAAGCGACGGCGTCGACTCGCAGGCCGTCGATGTGGAATTCCGCCAGCCAGTACAGCGCATTAGCCACCAGGAAATTGCGCACCTCGGCGCGGCCGAAGTCGAACACGTAAGTACCCCAGTCGAGTTGCTCGCCACGACGGGGATCGGAGTGTTCGTATAGCGGTGTGCCGTCGAAACGTCCCAGCGCCCATGCGTCCTTGGGGAAGTGGGCCGGGACCCAGTCCACGATGACACCGATTCCAGCCTGGTGCAGCGCGTCGACGAGGGCCCGGAATTCGTCCGGTGTGCCGAATCGCGAGGTCGGCGCATAGTAGGAAGTGACCTGGTATCCCCAGGACCCGGCGAATGGATGCTCAGCCACGGGCAGCAACTCGACGTGGGTAAACCCGTGTGCTACTACGTAATCCGTCAGCTCGCGGGCAAGTTCGCGATAGGACAGGCCCGGTCGCCACGAGCCCAGATGGACTTCGTAGGCGCTCATCGGCTCGAACACCGGATTACGCTGGGCGCGGGCTGTCATCCAGCTGTCGTCACCCCAGCGGTAGTCGCTCACGGTCACCCGCGACGCCGTATGCGGTGGCACCTCGGTGGCGAATGCGAAGGGGTCGGCCCGGTCTGTGACAGAGCCGTCAGCCCCGTGCACCCGGAACTTGTAGAGGCCATCGGGTGGGAAGCCCGGCCAGAACAACTCCCACACACCCGACGAGCCCAGTACCCGCAGCGGGGCATCGTTGCCGTTCCAGCCGTTGAACTCTGCGATCAAGCCGACCCCTTTGGCGTTGGGCGCCCACACCGCGAACGACACACCCTCGACCACACCGTCGGCGGTGGTAAACGAGCGCGGATGGGCGCCCAGCACTTCCCATAGTCGTTCGTGGCGTCCCTCGCCGAATAGATGCAGATCGACCTCGCCCAGCGTCGGCAGGAAGCGGTAGGCGTCGGCGGCCGTGTGCCGGTCGGAGCCGCGGTAACTTACCTCAAGGCGATAGTCGATGAGGTCGGTGAACGGCAGCGCCACCGCGAACAATCCGGAGTCGATGTGCTGCAGCGGAAACCGGTCCTCGCCGACCAGTGCGACCACTTCGGTGGCGTGCGGCCGGAAGACCCGGATGATCGTATGGTCACCGTACTCGTGGGCACCCAGGACGCCGTGCGGATTGTGGTGCTCACCGGCCAGCAGGCGGGCCAAGTCGCTGGGTTGGGGCGCCAGGTGAGTCCTGGCGAGTTGGTCGGTGGGCTTCATCGCGGCGTCACCTCCGGCGCAGCAGCGTCATTCGGGATTCGGGCGGTATGAGCGGCATGTTGATGATGTGGGCGGGTGCGCGGCCAGGGTCGATTCGTACGTAGTTGGCTTGTCCCCATTGGTATTCCTCGCCGGTCATCTCGTCTCGGACCCAGAACCGCTGGTAGTGCTCCATACCCAATGCGGCCATGTCCAACCACAACGTCGCTTCCTCCGGCCCGAATGCATTGAGCGTGACCACCACCAGCACACAGTCGCCGGTGATCGGGTCGAACTTGCTGTACGCCAGCAATGCGTCGCTGTCGATAGCGTGGAACGTGATGTTTCGCAGCTGGTGAAGAGCGGGATGGAGTCGACGAATGTTGTTCAGCCGTGCGATAAATGGCTCCAGCGACCGTCCCGCCGCCAGCGCGCCCGCGAAGTCGCGGGGTCGCAGCTCGTACTTCTCGGAGTCGAGATATTCCTCACTGCCCTCCAACATCGCGACGTGTTCGAAGAGTTCATAGCCGGAGTACATCCCCCAGGCCGGGCTCATTGTTGCTGCCAGCACCGCACGTATCGCGAACATGCCCGGGCCGTTGTGTTGCAGTACGGCATGCAGGATGTCCGGGGTGTTGACGAACAAATTGGGACGACGGAAGTCGGCGAGTTCGGGTATCTCCTGGCCGAATTGGGTGAGCTCCCACTTCGACGTGCGCCAGGTGAAGTACGTGTATGACTGGGTGAAGCCCAGCTTGGCGAGCCCGAACTGCCGGGCCGGCGGTGTGAACGCCTCGGATAAAAACAGCACATCGGGATCGATTGCTTTCACCTGACCGATCAGCCACACCCAGAAGTCGGGCGGCTTAGTGTGCGGATTGTCGACCCGGAAAACCTTCACCCCGTGGTCCACCCAGTGCCGCACCACACGCAGCACCTCGTCGTACAGCCCGGCGGGGTCATTGGCGAAGTTGATCGGGTAAATGTCTTGGTACTTCTTCGGCGGGTTTTCCGCGTAGGCGATGGTGCCGTCGGGCAATTCGGTGAACCACTCGCGGTGTTCGGAGGCCCACGGGTGATCGGGCGCGCATTGCAACGCCAGATCGAGAGCCACCTCCATACCCAATTCCTGCACTGCTGAGACAAAATCGTCGAAGTCGTCGATCGTGCCCAGTTGCGGATGCACCGCGTCGTGGCCGCCCTCGTCACTCCCGATCGCCCACGGCGAGCCGACGTCACCAGGGACAGCGGTCGCGGTGTTGTTGCGGCCCTTGCGATGCACCTTGCCGATCGGGTGGATCGGTGGCAGGTACACCACGTCGAAGCCCATCTCCGCGATCCGGGGCAATGCTGCTGCTGCGGTCGCGAAGTTACCGTGCACCGGGTTTCCGTCGGTGTCCCAGCCGCCGGTCGAGCGGGGGAACATCTCGTACCACGAGCCGAAGCTGGCCAGCGGCCGATCGACCCACACTCCGTATTGCTCGCCGCGGGTGACCAGCTCGCGCAGCGGGTATTTCGTCAGAAGGTCGTCGACCCCAGAGGTCAACGCCAGCGCAGCCCGGGAAACCGGATCGCCCGGCGCTTGTAGGGCGGCGACGGCGGCGTGCAACGGATCGCGTTGACTACGGGGAACACCGGTCGCGGCGCGTTCGAGTAGCCGTGCGCCCAACAGCAGATCGTTGGATAGCTCGTTCTCGCCCTGGCCGGCCTCCAGCTTGGTCTCTACCGCGTGCCGCCAGGTATGAAACGGGTCACCCCAGCCGTCCACCCGAAACGTCCACAACCCAACGCTGTCCGGGGTGAACTGACCGTGGAAAACGTAGGGCTCCTGGCCCATGCTCATCGGGAGGAGCAGCGGCTTGACCCGAGGCAGGGGCTCAGCGGCGGTTTGGGTCACCGCAGGGGCTTGCACCGCCTTGAGCCGCCGGGTTTCGCCTACCAGTGGGTACCGCGGCCCGAGGTAGCGCACCACCAGCGTCGCCGCGACCGCGTCTTGACCCTCACGCCATACCGCTGCGCGGACCGGAACCACCTCGCCGACCACAGCTTTTGCCGGATACGCGCCGCAGGATACGACGGGCGCGACGTCATCGATCTCGACACGACCGGGCACCGCCACTTCCCTCCGGTTCTCTCGTCCGTTGTCGTCCAGGGCGCGGCCACACTGCAGCGTTCTTGTTTTCACAAAGTTCTCCTACAACAAGCCCTGTGCGCCCAATACCCACCGTAGTGTCGGGCCACACCTGGGGGTGGGATGCGCGCCTCTGTTCGGAAGGCGAACCACGGGCTGTGGTCAGTAAGGTAAGGACGCGTGAAAGCTCTCCGTAGGTTCACGGTCCGTGCCCACCTTCCGGAACGCCTGGGGGCGCTCGAACAGCTATCGACCAACCTGCGGTGGTCGTGGGATAAGCCGACGCGGGAGCTGTTCGGGGCGATCGATCCGGCGCTGTGGACGCAATGCGGTCAGGATCCGGTGGCCTTGCTGGGCGCAGTAAGCCCGGCGCGGCTCGACGAATTGGCGCTCGACGGTGGGTTCCTGAACCGGCTCGACGAGTTGGCGGCCGATCTGAACGACTATCTGAGCCGCCCGCTGTGGTATCAGCAGCAACAAGACAACGGCTGTGCCATGCCCCACGGCATTGCCTACTTCTCGATGGAGTTCGGGGTCGCCGAGGTGTTGCCGAACTACTCGGGTGGCTTGGGAATCCTGGCCGGCGATCATCTGAAGTCCGCGTCGGATCTCGGATTACCGCTGATCGCTGTGGGCCTGTACTACCGCTCCGGCTACTTCCGGCAGTCGCTGACAGCCGACGGTTGGCAGCACGAAAACTACCCGGCGCTGGACCCGCAGGGGCTGCCGTTGCGGCTGCTCACCGACGGTGCCGGCGCGCCGGCGCTGGTTGAGCTGGCGCTGCCGGACTCCGGCCGGTTGCGCGCGCGGATCTGGGTAGCTCAAGTAGGCCGTGTTCCGCTGCTGCTATTGGATTCCGACATTCCGGAGAACGAGCACGACCTGCGTGGGGTCACCGATCGCCTCTACGGCGGCGATCAGGAGCATCGCATGCAGCAGGAGATCCTGGCCGGCATCGGCGGCATACGAGCCATCCGGGCCTTCACGGCCATCGGAGGCCTGCCGGCGCCCGAGGTGTACCACATGAACGAGGGCCACGCCGGATTCCTCGGCGCCGAGCGCATCCGCGAACTCGTCGATGCCGGGCTGGATTTCGATACCGCGCTGACCGTGGTCCGCTCCAGCACGGTGTTCACCACGCACACCCCGGTCCCCGCCGGTATCGACCGGTTTCCGATGGAGATGGTGCAGCGGTACTTCGCAGATGATCCAGACGGCCCCGACGGCAATGCTGGACGAGCGCTGCTGCCGGGTGTGCCGCTGGCCCGGATCCAGGCGCTGGGCGCCGAGGACGATCCGGAGAAGTTCAACATGGCCCACATGGGCCTGCGGCTGGCGCAGCGCGCCAACGGCGTGTCGCTGCTGCACGGCAGGGTCAGTCGGGCCATGTTCAACGAGCTGTGGCCCGGATTCGACCCCGACGAGGTGCCGATCGGCTCGATCACCAACGGTGTGCATGCCCGCACCTGGGCGGCGTCGCAGTGGCTGGAGCTGGGTCGCGAACTGGCGGGGTCGGACTCGTCGTTCAGTGATCCGGGCGTCTGGCTGCGGCTGCAGGAGGTCGACCCCGGTCACCTGTGGTGGATTCGGTCGCAACTGCGGGCGCTGCTGGTCGAGGATGTCCGGGCGCGGCTGCGGCGGTCGTGGCTCGAACGTGGTGCACCCGATGCCGAATTGGGTTGGATCGAGGCGGCATTCGATCCGGACGTGCTGACCATCGGGTTCGCTCGACGGGTCCCGACCTACAAACGGCTGACGCTGATGCTGCGCGATCCGGACCGGCTGGAACAGTTGCTGCTCGACGAACACCGGCCGATCCAGCTGATCGTTGCCGGCAAGTCGCACCCCGCCGACGACGGAGGCAAAGGGCTGATCCAGCAGGTGGTGCAGTTCGCCGACCGACCCGAGGTGCGCCACCGCATCGCATTCCTGCCGGACTACGACATGTCGATGGCCCGGCCGCTGTATTGGGGCTGCGACGTCTGGTTGAATAACCCGCTGCGCCCGCTGGAGGCGTGCGGCACATCGGGGATGAAGAGCGCGCTCAACGGCGGGCTGAACCTGTCCATCCGCGACGGCTGGTGGGACGAGTGGTACGACGGCGAGAACGGTTGGGCGATACCATCGGCCTCCGGGGTGGCAGACGAGGGCCGTCGTGACGACCTGGAGGCGGCGGCGCTCTACGACCTGCTGCAGAAATCCGTGGCGCCGACGTTCTACGAGCGCGATGAGCACGCGGTACCGAGCCGGTGGATCGAGATGGTCCGCCACACCCTGCAGACGCTTGGCCCAAAAGTGCTGGCCTCCCGGATGGTGCGCGACTATGTCGAGCGCTATTACATGCCTGCGGCGCAGTCGCTGCGCAGGACCGTGACGGTTGACGGTGACGGGCAGGTGGCGTTCGACCCGGCCCGCGAGCTGGCCGCCTATCGCCTGCGAGCGTTCGAGGCGTGGCCACACATCGAGGTCACCGACGTCGACAGCACCGGGCTGCCGGACACTCCGGTGCTCGGATCGAAGCTGACCCTGACCGCGACCGTGCAGCTGGCCGGGCTGCGGCCCGAGGAGGTCGCCGTCCAGGCGGTGGTCGGCAGGGTTGACGCCGGCGACGCGTTGGTGGACCCAGTCACCGTCGAGATGCCGTACACCGGCACCGCGGCCGGTGGCGATCATGTTTTCGCCACGACGACGCCGCTGCCGGTCGCCGGCTCAGTCGGTTACACCGTGCGAGTGCTGCCGAATCATCCGATGCTGGCATCCGGATCGGAGCTTGGGCTGGTCACGCTGGCCGGCCCGCGCTGACGAGCCGGGCCGTCCGTCAGGCTGAGCGGGCCTCCTGCGCGCTTCGCAGCCGGGCCAGGGCCGCGCGCACAGCCGCGGCATCAGTCGTTGGCCAGAACGGCGGCAAAGAGGCGCGCAGGTAGCCGCCATAACGGGCGGTGGCCATCCGGGAGTCCAGTACCGCGACCACCCCGCGGTCGTCAACGCCACGCAGCAGCCGTCCGGCGCCCTGCGCCAGCAGCAGCGCGGCGTGGCTGGCGGCGACGGCCATGAAGCCGTTGCCGCCGCGTGCGGCCACCGCCCGCTGCCGGGCGGACAGCAGCGGATCGTCTGGCCGCGGGAACGGAATGCGGTCGATGATCACCAACGACAACGACGGGCCGGGCACGTCGACGCCCTGCCATAGCGACAGCGTGCCGAACAGCGACGTCGCCGGATCGGCGCTGAACTGCTCGACGAGCGCGGCGGTGCTGTCGTCGCCCTGGCACAACACCGGCGTCGAGAGTCGTTCGGCCATCGCTTCGGCGGCGGCGCGGGCCGCCCGCATCGACGAGAACAGCCCGAGCGTCCGCCCGCCCGCCGCGGTGACCAGCTCGGCGATCTCACTGAGCTGCTCGGCCGAGCCGGTGCCGTCGCGGCCCGGCGGGGGCAGATGCGCCGCGACATAGAGGATCCCGGCTTTGGCGTGCTGGAACGGCGACCCGACATCGATTCCACGCCAAGGTGTTTCGGTGTCATCCTGCGCGTCCGCCAGGCCCCAGGCGGTCGCCATCGCGTCGAAGGAGCCGCCGACGGTCAGGGTCGCCGACGTCAACACCGCCGTCGCGCCGGCGAACAACCGGTTGCGCAGCAGTCCGGCCACCGACAGCGGCGCCACCCGCAGCACCGCACGTGTCGAACCGCGGTTGTCCTCGTGCTCGAGCCAGACCACGTCGGTGCGGTCGGGGATCGCCGGCGTGAACGACGTCAGCATCCGCGATGCGGTGTCGGCGATCTCGGTGAGACTGGCGACGGCCTCGGCGCGCGCCGACGCGGCTTTGGTATCGGCCGGCGACGTATCGATCGCCGAACGCGCGGCACTGGCCGCATCGCGCAGCGCGGTGAGGTGCGTCGTCAGCTCGTCGTCGAGGTGATCGATACGGCCCGGCGCTATTATTTGGGCGTCCTGGATCGCGGTGGTGAACCTGGTGGACGCGCCTTCCCACCGTTGCAGCAGTTCGGGTTCGACCAGCTTGGTGATTCGCCGCGAGGCAACACCGAGTGCGGTCGACGTCAGTTCGCTGCTGGCCACCGCGGTCACCCGGTCCACCAGATCATGCGCCTCGTCGACGACCAGCAGCTGGTGTTCGGGCAGCACGGCCGAGTCGGCGACAGCGTCGATGGCCAGCAGGGCGTGGTTGGTGACGACAATATCGGCACCGCCGGCCGTGGCGCGGGCGCGTTCGGCGAAGCATTCGGTGCCGAACGGGCAGCGTGCCATGCCGAGGCATTCCCGTGCGGACACGCTGACCTGTGACCAGGATCGGTCGGCGACACCCGGCTTGAGGTCGTCGCGATCGCCGGACTCTGTCGTCGAGGCCCAGGCGGTGAGCCGTTGCACGTCGCGACCCAGTGCGGTGAGTGCCTGCGGCTCAAAAAGCTCGTCGGGTGATTCGTCGTCCGAGCTTGCCGCCGATCCGTTGTGAATCTTGTTCAAGCACAGGTAATTTTGGCGGCCCTTAAGCAGGGCGAATCTCGGCGCGCGGGGCAGGGCATCGGTGAGCGCGTCGACGAGCTGGGGCAGATCGCGATTGACCAGTTGACGCTGCAAGGCGATCGTCGCGGTGGATACCACGACCGGCGTGTCGTCGGACACCGCGCGGGCAATCGCCGGAACAAGGTAGGCCAACGACTTTCCGGTGCCGGTTCCCGCCTGCACTGCCAGGTGTTCTCCGGTTTCGAACGCGTGGGCAACCGCGGTGGCCATCTGCAGTTGGCCGCTGCGTTGACTGCCGCCTAGCGCTGCCACCGCGGTGGCCAGCAGCTCAGGCACGGACGTCGGCAACTCGTCGGGCGTGGCTACTCCTGGTGGTCGATGGGCCGGCGTCGGACCGGGATCTGCGTGGTGGGAATCGCCGGATCGCCGTGCGACAACATCAGACCCTCCCACGGCAAGCTTCGCAAGCCCGACACCACCAGGTCGCGCGCCACGCCAAGGTCCATATCAGTCACCGCCTTGCCGTCGCGCACCAGCGGAATCGTCACCACCCGGGACGGCTCACTGGTCTGTGGCGGATGTCCCGCGGGATGCACGATCTCCTCGGTGATCGTGCCGGTCGGACGGCGTAGCCGCAGAGCCTCTTTGCGGCCGCCGTGAGACTCTTTGCGGGCGCTGCGCTTCTCGACGGGCGTGCCGTCGACTTCGACCAGCTTGTAGACCATGCTCGCCGTCGGCGCGCCCGACCCGGTGACCAGCGAGGTGCCGACCCCATAGCTGTCGACGGGTTCGGCCCGCAACCCGGCGATGGCGAATTCGTCCAGGTCACCGGAGACCACGATGCGGGTCTGCGTCGCCCCCAGCCGATTGAGCTGCGCGCGGACCTGACGAGCCAGCACGCCCAAGTCTCCGGAGTCGATGCGCACCGCGCCGAGTCCGGTGCCGGCGGCCGCTACCGCGTTGTCCACACCGGTCGTCACGTCGTAGGTGTCGACCAGCAGCGTGGTGCCGGGACCGAGTGCGTCGACCTGTGCCGCGAACGCGGCCAGTTCGTCGGGCTTGTCGCCGTTGTGTAGCAGGGTGAACGCGTGTGCGCTGGTGCCTTCCGTCGGCACACCGTAGCGACGGCGGGCCTCCAGGTTGGATGACGCGGCGAAGCCGGCGATGTAGGCAGCGCGGGCCGCAGCGACCGCGGCCCGCTCATGGGTGCGGCGTGAGCCCATTTCGATCAACGGCCGCCCCTCGGCTGCGCTGACCATCCGCGCGGCGGCCGACGCAACGGCGCTGTCGTGGTTGAAGATCGACAACGCCAGCGTCTCGAGTACCACGCATTCGGCGAAGCTGCCGTGCACCGAAAGCACCGGAGACCCAGGGAAGTACAGCTCACCCTCGGCATAGCCGTCGACGTCACCGCCAAAGCGGAAGTCACGCAGGTACGTCAACGCGCCCGGGTCGAGAAATTCGGCCAGTGACTCGCACGCGGTGTCGTCGAATCGGAACTCGGGCAGAGCTGCCAAAAAACGGCCCGTCCCGGCGACCACCCCGTAACGACGTCCGTCGGGCAGTCGGCGCGCGAACAGCTCGAATGTGGTCCGGCGATCCGCGGTGCCATCGCGCAG
>Ga0187781_10003665_pt1 | contig 11516 bp, 8 predicted proteins | sample 0715_SJ02_MP02_2_FD_132447 | JGI IMG/M metagenome (GOLD analysis project Ga0187781, IMG submission 132447) | Tropical peat soil microbial communities from peatlands in Department of Meta, Colombia - 0715_SJ02_MP02_20_MG | ecosystem: Environmental > Terrestrial > Soil > Wetlands > Peat | place...
CCACGCGATGCGAGCTTCATTGTTTTTCATAACGGTGTAGTGGCGCAGGACAACGTACACCCCACCGGACCGCCGCCCCCCGGCCGGCCCCCGCCGTACAAGCCCGGTCCGGACAAAGCGCCACTCGCCTTGCAGGATCACGGCGACCCCGTGCGCTTCCGCAATATCTGGATCCGCCCGTTGTAACGCGAGGGTCCCCACCATCGCCCTTTGAGGGTGGGCTTTTGGAGTTTCTTCTCTTCCTGATATCTGATATCGGATATCTGATATCTTTGGCCCAGAGCGACATCCCATCCCAGAGAGGCGAAAAATGTTCTCAACGCGAAATACCTGTGCTGCTGCTCTGTTCATCGCCGCCGTCATGTTGTGTCCCGCCGCCCCAGCCCAAACACCCGAAAAGCCCGGCAAACACTACGTACTCTCCGCCACAAACGAGACCGTGCAATGGGGCTGGCTCGATCCCGCCGAACCTCCCAAAGTCACGGTGAACTCCGGCGACACCGTTTCCATCGAGACGCTGCGTCATTCCATGGATGAGATCAAGTCGGGAATTACCATGGACGAAATCGTCAAACTGCGCCTCGCCAATCCCGGCGGCGGGCCGCACTCCGTCACCGGGCCTGTCTACGTAAACGGCGCGGAGCCGGGCGACACCATGGAGATTCATATCCGCAAAATCGTCATCAAGGATTCCGGCTTCAATTTCAATCTTCCCGGCAAGCAATTCCCTACCGTGGGCATCCTGGCTTCCGAATTTCCCGAAGGCCACGTGCAGTTTTTCGTGCTGGATGCAAAAACCATGACCACCGAATTCAAGCCAGGCATCCTGCTTCACCTCAAGCCGTTTCCCGGAACCATTGCCGTCGGCCCTGATCCCAACGAGCCCAAAGAGAAGGCCGGGCCGCCCATCCACGACGCCAAAGGCCGCACCAGCACGCTACGCCCCTGGAAAAACGGGTCGAACATGGACGTAAACGAAATTCAGGAAGGCTCGATTCTGTATCTCCCCGTTTTCCAGAAAGGCGGGCTGATCTGGACCGGCGATTCTCACTGTTTGCAAGGCAATGGCGAAGTCAACCTCACCGCGCTCGAATGTTCCTACAAGGAAATCGAAATTCAGCCGATCATGCGAAAGGATTTGCACATCGAATGGCCGCGCGTGGAGACCGCAGAGAACTGGGTCTTCACCGGCTTTGATGAAGATTTGAACGAAGCTATGAAAATCGCCACGCGGGAAACGGTCAACTGGCTAGCGGAACAGAAGATGGTTCCCATGACCCGCGAGGAAGCCTACTCCCTCACTTCGATGGTGGGTGATTGCCGCGTCTCCCAAGTCGTGGACATTCGCAAAGGCGTGCACTGCATGATTCCCAAATCCATTTTCACAACAAAGAAGTAGAAAAGTGAAAGAGTGGAAAAGTGGAAGAGTGCGGGTGCCCCACATGCCGATTTTGCATGTGGGTTCTTCAAATCTCCAATTCGCAGTTGGAATCTCGGTATTTTGTCATCCTGAGCGAAGCGAAGGATCTCAACGATACGCGGCATCACGCCGCCGGTTGTCAGCTCCGGCCCTTACTTTTCTACTCTTACACTTTTTCACTTTTCGACTTGCTTCTTTTCTACGCCCGCACGACGCCTAGGAACTTGTGCGGACTGTTGTCGAATCCCGGAAACACCGGCGCCAGATCCTTCACACCGAGGTGCCGCGTCAAAATCTCACCAACCACCGACCGGAAATCCGTAGTCAACGCCAAATCGCGTCCTTCATTCAGCTGATGCTCTTCGAGTCCCGGCCACCTTCCATACACTCGGCCGCCTTTAATGTCGCCGCCCATGGCAAACATGCAATTCGCATGTCCATGATCCGTCCCGCGATTGCCATTCTCTTTCGCCGTGCGCCCGAACTCGCTCATGGTCACCACAACAACGTCCGCCATGCGGTCGCCCATGTCCTGATAAAACGCCGCCAGCGACTGCCCAAGATCGCGCAACAGATTTGCCAACTGTCCCTGCGCGCCGCCTTCGTTTACGTGATTGTCCCAGCCGCCGCAATCCAGGAACATCACTTCCACGCCGATATTCGCTTTGATCATCACCGCGATCTGCTGCAGCTTTTGCCCAATCTGGTTCTTCGGATAATCCGCGCCGTTGTCAGGAGGAAATTGTGCGGGATCAATCTTCCGCAGCAAATCTATCGCCTCGAATGTCTCCGTGCCCGTGCCGTGCAGTGCCTGATCCACCGTTTGCGCGTACATGGCCTCGAATCCGCCTTCGACCACATTGCTCATCGCCGCGCTCTGCGGCTGCACTTTGAACTGCCGCAAGTCCGGTATGGCAATCCCGCCGGTGCTTCCCCGCAGCATGCGCGGCAAATTCGGCCCCATGGCCACGGCGCGGAACGGCGAAGCGTGTTCTTCCGGAATCGTTTGCAGCGCGCGGTCGAGCCACCCATCTTCGGTGGCCTTGACTCCTGGCGTGCCAGACTCCATGTAATCCTGCGCATCGAAATGGGAACGCGTGGGATCCGGCGATCCCGCTGCATGCACGATTGCCAATTGGTTCTTCTGGAATAGCGGCAGCAGGGGGGCGAGGCTTGGATGCAGTCCAAAATAACCGTCCAGGTCCACAGCCACGTTGTCCCCGCCGCGCTTCGGCTGGGAAATCGCAATCGACGGCCGCATGCGGTAATAATTTGGCTCTGCAAATGGCACGACAATGTTCAACCCGTCCGCAGCGCCACGCTGGAACAACACGACCAGTTGTTTCTTCCCTGCACCGGAGGTCCCCGCGCTGTGCGTCGACGCCACCGCGCGCTGCAGAAAGGCGGGCGTGCTGCTCAACCCCACCAGCGCGATTCCGCCGCGTCCAATGAAGTAGCGCCGCGAAAATCGCGTTGCCCTCACTCCTTCGCAGCATCGGTCGCTCATGTCTGCTTCACCTCATAGCCGTCGCTGTGACGAATTGCCGCTTCCCGATCGTTATTCCCAATTGCTTCCGGATATCTGATATCTATCTCCTCTGAAACTCCGGCGCTCCCAGCACCAAACCCGTCACTACTCCCAGGTCCACCTGCTTCACGGGATCATCCAGCTTCGCCTGCAGTACCTGAGGATTCTCCAGTTGCTTCTGGAGGGTCTCCACTGTTCCTGCAGCGGCCTTTCCTCCTAGGAACACCTGCACCGCGCGGTCCAACGCCTGCTTCGGATCCGCTTGCGCATCACTTCCCAGCAGCGCTGACACGTCGCTTCGCGACCCGCGCAATTTATTTCCCGCCACAGCCAGTGAAAAATTCAGCCGGTTCAACAAAGCGCCTGTATTCACCCAGGTCTCGGCTTTGTCCGAATACCCTGTGGGCGGCTGGCACTGGTACAGTGGCTCTCCAATTCGCCCCACCCACTGCACCAGCGGCATCGGTGTATCCACGTCCGTACCCAGCGCGCGCACCGAAGACACCACCAGTTCGTAGGGCGTCTTGATTTTCGCCCGGTACGCCGCGCGCGACCAGAATTCCGGCGAATAAATCATCGTCCGCATCACTTCGCGAATGTCTCCATCGGACTTCTGGAACGTCTTCGCCATCCGTTCCACGAGTTCCGGTGGCGGATTGTCCGAAACGAACCGCCGCGCCAGCTTCGTCGAAATGAATGTTGCCGTGTGCGGGTTCTTGGTCAGCAAATCAATCACCCGCTCGCCGTCTTTCATTCCCCCAGCGTGAATTTTCTTTCCCAATACCACCTTTGGGTCGGGATCGTGGAGTCTGTCGTCAAATTTGAATTTTGCAGTTTCGCGAGGCTTCTCGATGGTCCATCCCGTAAAGCACCGCGCCACTTCTGTCACATCCTTCTGTGTGTACCCGCCGTCGACGCCCAGCGTGTGCAACTCCATCAATTCGCGCCCGTAATTCTCATTCAGGCCGCGCTCTTGCTTCTTTTTCTGCGGTGGCGGAGGCGGATATCCGTAAGGCCAGCGCCGTGCCTGGCGCATGGCCCGCAGCGTAGCTTGCCGGTCCGCAGCTCGCGGATCGGCGCTCAAGAAATTATCTAGGTAAAAGAGCATCGCGGGGCTTTTCGCAGCTTCCGTAACTAGATCCTTGAACTTCCCCAGAGCGCGCGGCTCGATGACGTCCCGCTCGTAAGACGTGAGGTACCACTTCACTTCACCTTTGCCCGCAAACACGTTGAAGTGGTTGAACCAGAAGTCGTCCATTACCTGTTGCAGTTGCCGCTCGCTGTAAATCGCGCGTGTGACCTTGGCCATGGCCAGCTCTTCCACTACGCGCGCCGGCCGCTTGCTGTCATCGGCAATTGCTCGCGGCACACTGTTCGGGTCCACGCCGCTTAAATCCCGGCGCGCTCCACCGGGCGTCGCCGGATTCAACTTCATCGGTGACGGCAAGTCCGCCGGCGCAGCTGTGGCTGCCATGCTTCCGTTCGCGTCCGGAGTCCCGTTCGACCCCGCGCCGCCATTCGCGTCCATGTCCCGCGCCATAGCGGTGATCGCCTCATCGGCCTGCTTCTGTGCCATCTGCACCTGCGATTGTTCTTGCCCGCCTTGCGCAGCTTGCTTGGCTGCTTGCTTTTCCGCCTGTTTCGGATTGGGATACTCGGCCATGAGTTGCGCGGTGCTCATGTTCAAGGTGGGATAAACATCCAGCCGCGCTTCGACAGCGCGGTCATCAATCGATTTGGGGTTGAGTTGCTGGTCGATCCACTTCGCCAAGCCCATTTGCTTGATGCGCTCGACATCGCCGGGCCGCGGCCCATACGCCAAGCGGTTCAGCGCATGTTGAATGGCCTCATCCGCACTAAGCTCCGTGACCGGCAATCCCTTCAGCACGGGATCCGGACTTTGCTTTTTGTTATTCGAAGGAAGCGCTGCCAGCGCCGGCACATCGATTACCAGCGTGCAAAGGCAGGAAAGCGTCAACAGGCAAGCAGCAACAGCCTGCGCGGTGCAGGACACCCCGCAAATCTGCAGGCCTCGCCCACCCCTAGGCCGCCCAGCCGAACCAAAAGGGCCATGTTTACACATGTTCCCTAGAGTAACCCCGAGACGCCCGGAAAGTTGCTGGGCCGCGCAGCCACTGTTCCCTATCGAGCAGCCAACGCACAAAGCGGCGGCCTGGCCGCCGCACTCCAAATGGCCGTCCCTCAACGCCTAATTGCTCAGCGTAAAGTCCACGCCCCTTTGCGGGGCCTGATTGTTCTTCTCGTCGACCGCCAGCAGAACCAGCTTGTAGCTGCCGGGTGGCAAATCCTTCGTCTCCAGTCGCAGAGCAAAAGGCACCACGGCATTGCCTTTTTCCACGAAACCGTCCATCGGGATTCCACCCGTGAAGAAGACTTCCTTGTTCGTAGCTTTGTCGAAAACCCGATATCCCGACACCACCTTGGTGGCCGGATTGGCCTTCAACGCGGGCTCGTACAGCTCCGAGTACAGCACCACGTTGTCGCCCTTCTTGAATTGGTAACTCGCCGGCGGCGTAATCTGCATGCCCTTTACGATCAGCGGCTTGCGGTCCTCCAGCAGCGTGGCATCCACTTCCGTGGGAATCTGGTCCACACGCTGCATGTTCGAAGAAAGCACCACTCCACCCAAGGTGAGTTTACTTCCGTCGTATCCGTCGATCTGCAGCGGCTTTTCCATCTTCGCAAAGCCTTCACCGCCGGAACTCAGGACCACCGATAGCTTGTAGGTCCCTGGCGCAGCATCGAATTGATTCTCGTAGCGGTAGGGCTTCTTCGTGAACTCCTTCAACTCATCCTTGTCCATCTCCATATTCAGCGTGTCGCTGAACCGCGCGCCTACGGTTCCATCCGGCTTGTAGGCAATCCCAAGCACATTCACATTGGCGTGGTACTTACCCTTGTCCTTGTTAAACACCAACGCGTCGCCCGGAATTTCCATAGCCAGGTCCACTCGCGCGATATTTGGCGCGGAATAGAAGTACGGCGCTTCCATGCTGGCGTGGATCGAGCCTTGCGCGCTTCCGCTGGCTTGGGCTTCCATTTGCTTTTCGATCGGCTTTCCATCGAGTGGATTTGTGGGACGCACGTTGCAGTATCCTGTGCGCGAGCGCACGTCCAATCCACCCTTGTTCATTTTCACTTTCAACGTGTGACAACTGCCTTCCTGGGTGGCAGGAGGCACATACCCAAGCACATAGAACTGGTTCATTTCTTGGGCGATGCGCTGCAATCCGCCGAGCAAATCGTTGGTGTTGTAGATGGTGAATCCCCCGGTGCCATCCGCCAGCATTTGCATGACTTGCTGGTTAGTGGTGGCCGATTGGGGAATTGGCGGCAACAAAATCTGCGGCTGATTTGCCGGGTTGTAATAGTTGCCGTATGGCGAACCCGCAGCGGGTGTCCCACCTCCGCCCCCAGCGCCTTTTCCGCCACCCGAGCCGCCACCGGTACCACCCGTCCCGCCACCACCCTTACCGCCACCCCCCGTGCCACCAGTCCCGCCACTGCCTCCGGTCCCGCCTCCGCCACCCGTGCCTCCGCCACCATGTCCGCCGCCACCGCCGCCGGTGCCGCCGCCCCCACCCCCCCCTGTATGTTGCGGTTCAAGCAGCGCATCCTCGCGATAACTGGACAGCACCAGCCGCGGCCGAATCTCCTGTGCGCCGTCGCGTACCCTGGCTATTTGGCTGGCCGAACCGGTTGCCTCGGGTTGCTGCGTGCTGGCGCTTCCTGGCCCTTGGCCCGGGCCCGTCAACATCGGGACCGTCAAACCGCGAACGTCCAGCGGATAGATCGCTACATTCGACTTATTGCAGGCATCAATCGTCGCCGTGAGCTCCGTCATGTTCTCCGTATTCAATGGGAATCCCGCCGTGAACAAAATCAGCATCTTGCGTCCAGGGACGCCGCGCAGATTCTTCGCCAGGCTGCGGATGGACAGCAGCATGGTGCGTGCTCCGAAATCCGCCTCCGCTGTGCTGATGGACGGCATCCCGGACATCGCCACCATGGTGGGCCCCGTATTCAGACCACTCATAGATGCGGTGTCCTGGCCGTTCGTGTTGATGTGCGGCGCGCTCGTGCCTTCGACGGCAGCCTTCAGTAATTCGGCATTAGCAGTGAAATTCTGCCGAATCACCAGGCTGCCGCCAAAATTCACCACGGCAATCAACCGGTCCGGGCCCGAGCTGCTATCAATGAATTTCACCGCGGCTTGCCGCGCCTGCATCTGATCGCCCATCTCCATCGAGGAGGTGTCAAAAAACAGAATCATGTAATGCCTTTGGTTGGCATTCTGGAACGCGGGATCCGCGCCAAAGGAAAAACTCGAGATGGGCTGCTCCTTGTTGTCCTCGAATACCTTGAAATCATCTTGCTTGAGGTCGGTAACGTAGTGGCCCTTCTTGTCCGTCACCACCGTATCTACCAGCACCAATCGTGATTCCGTGCGAATCACCGGCGCTGTAGCCATCGCCTGTTCCGTCCCCGATGGCTTTGCGGGTTCCTGCGTCTGCGCGGCCAGCGCTACCGCGACTGCCGCAACGAGCCCCAGGCTCAGCGACAAACCTAATCTTTTCCTGGTTCCGTTTCCGAATCCCGTCTTCATGTTGCCCTCCCGCGGCTAGTACGGAATGACGACCGCGCCATTGCGCGCTGCCATTTGTGCCCCCTCCGAATCCCGAATCACCTGCCGGATCATGTATTTCCCCGGCTTCAGCTCAAAACTCGATTTCATCTGCAGCCCCGTCTGGCTCATTCGTGCGTAGGTCGTATCCAGTAACCGCATCTCCACAATCTTTTCGCCCCCGGTTACATAATTCCCGTTCTCATCGAAAATCACTGTCGCAATCGTCAGGTTATTCCAGTTGCGTCCTTCCGCCTTCCGGAAGTGCACCCCTTTTACATCGATCCGCGACACTACGCTCAGGTGTGCGTCGCTTTCCCCCGTCTTGAAATACTGCGTCTGCAGATCCAGCGGCAACTCGTGTATTTCCTCCTGCGAAAAAACTGCCTCGGCGATTTCCTGTTTGGCCTGTTCCTGCGGGTCGTCCACTTTCCTCGGTGCGTAGTAGCCTCGCCGCGCCTGAATGCTGTACTTCTGCTTGTTCGCCATGGTCACTTTGATCATGTGATACTTGCCGTCCATCTTCTGGTTCTGTGGCGAAAATCCCAGAATGTAAGAAACCTCGGGCGCCTCGCCCGCGCGCTTCAGTCCACCGGCTAAATCATTCGAATTGTGAAAAAACATTCCGCCGGTCCCAGCGGCGAAATCGCCCAGCACGTATGCGTTCTCTGTTTGCTCCTGGGTTCGATACAGGTTCTTAAAGCCTGCTGTTGCCGCTGTATCCGTGCTGACCTGCGAGATGTCCCCCATGTCCGGGGTATAAAGTCCTCTCGCGTCCAAGGTATTGATCACGATGCCGGCGCGGTTCGCGCTATCGATAATCCCCATTTCATCCAGCGTTCTGGTGGTGATCAAGAAGCCTGGCGACGCCAGCACCAGCACGCGTTCCCCCGGCAAGCCTTTCATTCGCCGGATCACTGCTTCCAGCTCCCGGTATAGAAAGTCATTATCCGTATCGCCGGCTATGAGTTCCTGCTGCAACGCCATTTGCGCCGCCACTACGGCGGCGCTCATCATTTGCGTGTTACCCTGATACATGCATTGCAATACTTCCTGCGCCACGATTGGCAAAACCTGCGGATCATTTTTGTTGAGGTATTGATCCGCCATGTAATGATTCACATCCGGGCAATTCGATACCTCATTGATTTTCCCTATTTTCGGCCGAGGGAGGATTTTCAGCAGAATCTGCTCCAAAGCCGCCTTGTCACTGGTGAACTCCTGTCCCACCTGTCCAGAGGTCGAATAAATAGCCAGGCGGTCGGTCGGCTTTAGGTCTTCAATGAGAGCCTTCGCGCTGGTGCGCACAAAAACAGCATCCGCCAAGTTCAGGTGAATGTCGTCGAATACCAAGGCCACAAACCGCTCTGGCAGCACCACTTTTTCTTCCTCAGTGCCGGCCGCGTTCTCTTGTTGTTGCGTCTTTGCCGCTGCCTCCGCCCGCTCCAGCCGTGATTTTGGCGTTTCGACGCCGAACGTCGAAATGGTTTGCAGCTTTCCCTGGTCGTACACTTGAAAATCTTCGCGCTTCAACCCTTCGATTAAGTTCCCTTTGGCGTCTCGCACCACGACGCGCACTTGCACGAGGTTCACGCGCAACTTGAAGGTTGTGGCGGTGTCCTTGGTGGATAGCTCGATTTTACTGTCTGTGTTGGGTTTCGCTGCGGTTGACGCGGTGGAAGTATCTTGCGCCGCGCCTGAAGCGGCCGCGGTAGGAGTTACAGCGGGTGGAGTTCCGGATTGCCCTGGAGTCCCCGTGCCGTTCTGTTGCGCCAACGCGCCGAAAGCCCCGGCCAGCAACAACAACAGGGACACCACCCATCTGCGGCGATGGTGGCAATCGTTCGAGTAGGCGCGCCCGGGCTTCATCCCTTCCCTGCCCCCATTCGCGACCCCAGGTAACGCTTTGCTAGGCAAAGCACGTCCCTTGCGCGGGCGGGACGCCTTGACTATACGCCCCCGTATTTTGCAGTGTCAACGCGCCATACAGAAAGGGGAAGAGAGTAGAAAAGTGTAAAAGTGGAGGAGTCTAACCGCAGGGGAAACCGTGCCCACACATGGGCTTAGCGTCTGTCCTTCTCCCGCTCTCACATTCCTGCCACGCCACTCTTCGGCTTTTCTACCTTTTACTTCTTCACTCTTCCTAGTTCGCCCCGCTGCGATACCCTTCCAAGCTCCAGATATCCTGCGCTTCCATATGCCGGAGCACGTACCGGTCGCCACCCTCGACGCGCACCCGAAAATACGTCTCTCCCGGCGAATACCACCGGTCCTCCACTTCGACAATCTCCAACCTCTGCTCGCCCATCTTCAGCCGAACAGGTCGCTCGTCCGCCCGGTATCCGGCATAGCATTCCACCTCCACGAGCTTCACGTCGCACCTCAGTTCCTATCGATCGACGGCGAGTTCGGCATTCCATGCCGCTCCCAGAAAAACGATCACTGCCGAAATCTGCATCCAGACAAGCAATCCAATCACCGCTCCTAATCCCCCATATACCACGTTCGACGGCATCCGCCGCACGTAAAACCCAAAGCCGGCGTTCACCACCCACCATAGCAGTGTCGCCACCGCCGCTCCCGGCAGGACGTGCCGCAAACGCTTCTCCTTCGGCCTCGCGACCCAGTAAATCACCGTCAACGCCAGCATCGCCAGCAGCATGGCGGTCAGCGGAAAAATTGCCAGCCACATCTCGTGCACAAGGTCATGCCTTCCGAACTGCCCGACCAGCCAATGCCGCAGCGGTCTACCGAACACTCCCAGGATTCCGGCTGCCAGAATGGGCGTAATGGTTATCAGCAGCAGCAACAAGCCGCGCAGCTGGCGTTGCAGGAACCCGATGCTCTCCTCATCGCCGTAAATCCGTTGGATGCCCTCCATCAAGAGCTTCATCACCTGCGAACCACCGACCAGCGTGCCGACTGCCCCGACCAGCGCGTATTTCCAGATGTCCAATCTGCCCCGCACCAGAAAATCTCCCACCACGCCCTGGCTACCCGGCGGCAAAAATTCCGTGAAACCCCGGATCGCATCCAGCGTCGCCGTTTTGCTGCCAATCCAGCTCGAGGCGAATCCCACTACCAGCAACAATGTTGGGAAAAACGCCAAAAACACGTTGAACGCGATCGCCTGCGCAATCGTGCTGCACCGCGGGTACACACGCCCCACCATCCGCACCAGTCGTTTGACCACTTCGCCCCCTCACTTCCCCTCCCGCATTATATCTATGCCTGAGCTCAAAGCGCGGGAGGGATGGCACATTCCTTCGTGCCAACAAAAAAAGCCCGGACCCAAAGGATCCGGGCTTTCGTAATGGGATACGAGGTGACGCAGCAAACGCCCGTCAAGGCGCCACGGTTATCGTGACGGGAATGCTGTTGCTGAGCGAACCGGAAGTTCCGATCAGCTCAATGGCTGTGGTTCCGGTCGGCGCGCGCCGGGAAGCGCTCCAGGTGATGGTTACGGTGGCGCTGCCGTTGGCTGGCGGAGTCACCGGGTTTTGCGTAGCGGTCGCCGATACTCCACTGGGGAACTTACTTACGCTCAACTCAACTGCGGAATTGAATCCACTTACGCTGGTAACGGTGAGAGTGGTGGATGCCCGCCCGCCGTCATCAATCGTGAATGAAGAGGGAGACAGAGCAAGGGTGAAGTTCGGGCTCGTGCCGGTGATGGTCAGGTTAACGGCGGTCGTTTCGGTGGTGCTCCCGGAGGTCCCAGTCACGGTGATGCTATAGGTACCGGCGGCGGTGCCGGAGACAACCGTGAGCGTAATGGTCGATGTCCCGGCCCCGGTAATCGAGGATGGACTAAACCCTACCGTCACACCTGTCGGCTGCCCGCTGGCAGACAGGGTAATCGCGGAATCAAAGCCGCCGGTCACCGTGCTAGTAATCGTGGTGCTTCCCGAATTGCCCTGTAC
>Ga0187781_10003666_pt1 | contig 11515 bp, 5 predicted proteins | sample 0715_SJ02_MP02_2_FD_132447 | JGI IMG/M metagenome (GOLD analysis project Ga0187781, IMG submission 132447) | Tropical peat soil microbial communities from peatlands in Department of Meta, Colombia - 0715_SJ02_MP02_20_MG | ecosystem: Environmental > Terrestrial > Soil > Wetlands > Peat | place...
CGGCCTGACATCGCTCCCTGCCGGCTGGAGCAGCGGCTCGAGCACCTTCAGCTGCGCGACCGTGAGCGCCGGCACGATCTGCCAGCTCTCGCTCGCGTACGCGCCGACCACCGCCGGGAACGGGAATCTGATCCTCATGTTCAGCTACACGAACAATGCAGGAATCGCCAAGACAGCAAGCGTCACGATCGCGTATAGCGCGACCTGAATGCGTCACTCGGCTATTGCGCCCGCGCCGCCGTGCGCGCCGGGATCTCGATGTAGCTGTCGTTGTACCAGCGGACCTTGAGAGGAGTCTTGCCGTCGGCGACGGATTCCGCGCTCACATCGCCCCCGGTGCCGTAGTTGATCTCGCGATCCGGGCGCTTGCGGATACGCAGCACGACGACCAGCCGGCTTCCCTGTGCGAGCTGCCGGCTGGTGATCCGCTCGGTCCGGAAGGCGAGTTGCTGGCGCTCGCCCGCCTTGAGCAGGTGGCGATGGGAGTGGTCCGCAACGTAGCTTAAGCGCAGCTCGTCGGATGGATTGAAGAGCCGAACGTAGTCCCCGCTCGCGAGCAGCTCGTAGAACACGAGATTCAAGTCCATGTCCTGCTTGTTCACCGCGAAATCGAGCCGGCCCTTGAACAGACCGCTGACCCTCGTCGCCTTGCTCAGGGGCTCGCTCACGAACGTCAGCGCATCGTGGGTCACGAGGCTGCGGCTGATGAGATCCGCCGGCGGCAACCAGCCCGCGTCATCGCGGTCCGTGAAGCTCACGGTCTGACGGATCACGGCACTCTTCGGGCTCTTGCGGCGCGCCAGCCGGCGCCCCTCCCCGGAAGGGCTCGCATCGAGATAAAACTTGAGGGAGCCTCCCGACATGGCGTCGAGCGAGGGCGCGTGCTGCCATTCGTTGGCTCCCATGACCTCGTAGTTGATTCGATCGCTCAACAGCGGCGGCGGCGCCGCTCCCTTGAATACGTGGTCCAACCACTGATAGCGCAGCTCGCGCAAGTCGATGAGGGCCGCGGGGTCGACCTCCAACCCGCGCAGCGTGGCCGAAGGTCCGTGCTGCATCACACTCTCATCGTACGGACCGATCAGCAGCGTATGGTCGGCGTGGGGATCATACCGATGGTGCTCGGAGAAATAGTAGAGCGCCGCCGGCTCGCTCTCGGCGAAATAGCCCGACATCGTGAGCACCGGGATGTCGATGTGCGCGAACTCCTCGCGGTAGGGAATCATCGTCTGCCAGAATCGGTCGTAGCTCGGATGATTCAGCCAGCGGATGAATATCGGATTGGGGCGTCCGAAGAGTCGACCGAGGTCCCGGTAGGGCCGGCCGCTGCGATACCACTTTTCATTGAGAGCACGCCACACGGCATCGTCATCGAACACCGAATCGGGCACCGTCTTGGTGGTGGTCACCTTGAGCGACCAGCGGTATGCGGAATTTTTGAAGATGTTGCCCGACATCGGAACGTCGATCCCGGGCGCCGTGGGAGCGTAGGTCGCGATCGCCTTCAGCTCGGGCGGCGGCCGTTTGGCGGCGGCCCAGGCGGTGAACCCGCTGTAGCCTTCCCCATACATGCCGACTCGGCCGTCGCTCCAAGGCTGCTTCGCGACCCAGCCGATCAGCGCACGCGCGTCCTCCTCGTCGTGTTGATACGGAACCGGCGGGTGGTTCGCGTCACTCGAGTCGACGTGCGCCGCAATTCCCGCGTATCCATGGGCCGCACATTCTCTGGCCGAATTCACCAAGGGCTCGATCGTGAGCTCGAGCAGCGCGGGAAGCGGCGCCGAGGCGCCCTTCGGCCGAACCACCGTGACCAACAGCTTCGCGCGGCCCGGCACCGGGACGGCGACCTCGGTGTCGGTGACATAGCGCCGAGCGTCCTCTGCCGCGTCGAGCGAGCGCACCAAGGGGGAGAAAGCACGATAGGCATCGAACGCCAGGAAGGCCCAGATCAGCTTCACCGCTTCGTCCTGACTAATGATGTCCTTGGATCGTTGCTCATCGAGAAGCGCTTGCAGCTTCTCCTCGAATCCTTGAGGCGGCAGCTCGAGCCAGCTCGACACCGCGTACGCCTCATGGTCGCTCAAGTGCGAGACGGACTCCTCGAAGGCGCTTGCGAAGGCGTCGGCGAACGAAACCTGCTTGTCCGCTTCGCGCGCGCGCGCGCGGGCGTAAAGATCGTAGATGGCGCCTCGCCCCACCGGGCGGCCGGAATCGGCACGTCGCCGCCGATCGCGCAGCGATTGCCGCGACTCGTCGGCGGCCGCATAGTTCCCGGCAACCATCTGCAGCGCCGATAGATTCACCAAGTAGCGATCGGGGTCGGAATCCTCGTAGACGGGCAGCAGCCGCTCGGCGAGATCGCGCATCACTGCGGCCGTGGATGCCTCGGTCGCCGAAGCGGGCGCGTGAAACTCGAGGTCCGCGGCACCTACCGCGCCGGCAGCGCAGAGAGCCGCGATCAGGCAGGCTGAGCGCCAAATGGCTCGCGCCGCGCGCCGGATTGCGCCCGCTTCCTTGAGCGGGCTCATGAGCCCATTCCGGGCACTTTCGAGCCGGCCTCCGCCCTTCGAGGGAGTGGAGCCTTTACCAGATGCAGGACGGTGGAAAACAAGGGGTGTGCCTCACCCGGCGTCCCGATGTGAATGATGGCGGTGTGCTTCAGCTCGTTGCTGAAGACGTCCATCACCACCTCGACCACGTCTTCCTCGAGCGAGCCGAAGGTGCCGTCGACGAGCAGCCACGGGGGGTTTTGCATCAGCACGCGCGCAAATACGACGCACAGCTGCTCGTCTTGACTCAGCTCTCGGTCCCACCGATGCGTCTCATCGAGCAAGCGGGCGAGCCGCTCGACACCCAGCCGAAAGAGCGCGCGCGTGTAAGCATCCGTCCCATAACTCTCCGGTTTCAGGGGGTAGGCGAGCACCTCGCGCAGCGTCCCGCGGGGCAGGTAGGGTGTGCCCCGCGGTAGGAAGAAGATCTGCTCGCCGCGCGGACGAACGATCCGTCCGGTACCCCAGGGCCACAGCCCAGCCAATGCGCGAAACAGCTGGGTCTTACCCGTTCCCGGCGCGCCGAGGACGAGAACGCGTTCCCCCGCTCTCACGACCACGCTCGTCTCCTTGAGCCTATCGACGGTCGTCGAGGAAACGATCTCGAGCTGCTCGATCAAGATCGCTCCGGGATCGCCTTCCGCATGCGTGATGCGGCTCTCGAAGCCGCGCGGCTCATCGATGGTAATCAGCGCGTGTCGGAAGCTCGCGATGCGCAACAGGATCGCGCGCCAATCGGCAATGGCGCTGAAATTGTCGATGAACCAGCGCAGAGAGGACTGCGCCTGGGTGAAAGCGCCGGCCGCCATCATGAGACCACCGAAGGAGATCTTCCCGGTGAAATATAAGGGAACGGCGACTAGGATCGGAGCGACGATCGTCACCCAGCCGAAACCTGCGGTCACCCAGGTGAGATGGGTGTGGCCCCACACGATGCGGTAGGTTGCGGATAGAACCCGGCGCAAATTGAATTCGATGCGGCGCCTCTCGTGCGCCTCGCCTTGCGCCAACGAGATGGCGTCCACGTGCTCATTGGCCCGCACCAGCGCGAAGCGCAGGTCCGCCTCGCGCGCGTAGCGCTCGGCGTTGCGGTCGACGAGGCCTCGCCCGACCCAGTAACTCAGCAGCGATCCGCCGAGCGCATACAGAATCGCCGCCCACAGCATGAATCCTGGGATCGCGTAGTCGCGATCGCCGATGCGAAAGCTGAACTCGCTCGACAGGCCCCACAGTACGCCCGCGAAGGTTGCGAACAGGATAGAGGCCTGGAGCAACCCGATGCCGAGATCGGCGGAGAGCTCGGCGAGCCGGCGCGCATCCTCGTGCAAGCGCTGATCGGGATTGACGCCGATCGGTCCCCCGTTGGCGAGCCAGAAGGCACGACGCGGCCGCATCCAATCCTTGACGAGGCTGCGGACCAGGCCCTCGCGAAGCTTCAGCTGCAGCGCCTCGTTGAGCCACCTCTGAATCACGTTGAGCACGAGCAAGAACCCTGCGATCAGGAAGAAGACGCCGAGCTGAAATAGAAAGTCCCGCAGGTCGCGGCGCGACAGGGCGTCGAAGAAGGGCTTGTTCCATCTGTTCAGTCGAATTTGGCCATAGGCGGTCGCAGCGACGACGAGCACGACGGAGACGACCAAGATCACCAGGCTCTTGCCCGCGGGGGAGCTGAAGATCGCACGGGTGAGCGTTACAAGCTGGTGCACGAGCCCCGAATGAGCGCCGTCGGATTCAGATCCGGAGCCGGAGGTTTTCTGATCTGTCACCCTGATAGCCCGTGTGAGAAGCCGCGCAACCTGCCTTATGCCACGTTTCCGCGGGTGAGGGTATCAGCGAAGTCTCCTCCGCCCCCGTGCAGAGGTCGCACGATTTCAACCCGCGATGCAGGTGACTTGCGCCGGCGTGTGCTCGACGGCAATCGATCCCCCCTCGATACTCGTGCAGGGGTTGCCGTTCACGATCGCGCTCCGGAGTGTGCCCCTGAGCGGCGGCTGAAGCACGATCCTCGCATCGATCCCGCCTCCCACCTCGAATCGCACCGTGCGCTCATCGACCTGCCGTAGCGTATAGCTCAAGCGCCCGTACGGCGTCGGCATCGCGTTCACCCGCACCCCCTCGCCCTCGATCCACTCGGGTGCGAGGCCCGCGGCGAGGATCAGGGTCCGCTCGGCCTCGCGCTCGTAGGCAAACAAGCTGCGCAACGCAAGCACGTATTCCGCACCGATCCAGGTATGGGGAAGATCGCCGAGATGAGCCGGCGCTCGACGGTCTCGCCAGGCGATCTCGGGCCACTGGTTCCAGGGCGGTGGACGGCGGTCCGACAGGAAAAACTCGAGCAGCTCGAGGGCCGCCTCGCGTCTCCCGAGGCGCACCAAGGCGCCGATGATGCGGATCTCATAGGGGGTGTAGCTCGGCGAGGCCACCGTGCCTCGCCGCTTGGCACGCCAATCGGCGAGATACAGGTCAAAGGTTCGCTCGAGGGCTGCACGGTCGAGCCCGTCCGGAACATCGAGAAGGTAAATGGCGTTCGCGGTCGCCGTGGGATCGAAGTCCGCCCACTCGACGCTCCCTGGAATGAACTCGAGCTTGCGCGCGGCGCGCGTGGCCTCAATCGAGACGAACAGCGAGTCGGCGAGGCGCTTTGCGAGCTCGTCCCAGCGCTCCGCCGAGGCCTCCTTGCCGAGGGCGCGCGCGAGCTCCACCGCATCGCGCACGCCGCGCAGCGCCCAGAAGTCATCCCAGTACGCGTGCACGGGTTGCGCGAGATAGCCCTCATGACTCACCGATACCGGTAGGAGCCCGTCCTCCCCGAGCTGGCGCTCGATGTATCGAACAGCCCTTTCGACGAAGATCCACGAGTCCGTGAGGAGCGATCGATCGCGGGTGAATCGAAAGTGATCGGCGATGAGGGCGAGCAGCTCTCCGTGACTATCGTGCTCGATCAGCCAATCGATGCCATCCTGGTCGACGCAGCAGGGAACGAACCCGTCCGCGCGCTGGTGCGGTGCATACCAGCGGATGAAGTCGCGCACCTCGTCCGCACATCCCATGCGCAGGAGCGCTGCGCTCATCATCGCTCCGTCGCGAATCCACGAGCGAGTGTAGCGTCGCGGCCCGGGCTGCAGAGCCGGACCCGCACGGGTGACCAGGATGTGCGCGGTTGCCGTGAGGGCCGCGCGGATCGCCTCGGTGATCCAGCCGTTGCCTGCCCATTGCGCAAGCGCAAGCCGGCCTCCCCAGTCGAATCGGGCGGCCTGCGGCACCCCCATCAGGGGGCTCGAGGTAAGGGTGCGCTCAGAGCGCTCGTGCGGATCCAGCGTGAGCTCGAACGCGAGCACGCCCGTCGCGAAGCCGAAGTCATCGTGCACTCGGCTGCTCGTGGGAAGGGTACCGGAGGCGAGGGCCGCCGGCATGAATCCCTCGTCGAAGCCGAGCGCACCGAATCGGGCGGGCTCGATCGAGGCGATTCGCGTCGTGCCGTTGACGGCGAGCACGCCCTCCTCCCAAACGAAGTCGCGAATCTTGCTGACGCCGCCGAGATTGCGAAAGCTCTGCCAAGGCGGCGTGACTTGAAACGGACGCACGAGCACCAGCAGGCGCACCGTGAGCCCTTCGGCGGTGAGATTCTCGACGGCGTACCGCATGCGCAGCTCACCGTCCGCCCGCGCTTCGGCCTCGATCGCGAGCCGCCACTCTCGCGTTTGCCAAATCACCGACGGTACCGGCATCCACTCCTGTGCGAGCGTTTGACGCGCGGTCACATCCGCCCACGTGACGAGCCGCCCACCGATCGACAGCATCGGCTCGAGCGAGAACGATCCCTGGTCCACCTCGACCATGCCGTCGCCGTTCATGAGGGCGCAGCGCGTGCCGTTCGAGATGCCGACGGGAGTCCACTCACTCTGCTCGCGATGCAGCCAGCGCGGGTGCCAGGCGCGCTCCTCAGCCGCCGCGACGGCGTGCCAAAAGGCGTGAACCGAGCGCGAGAACTCGAACGATTGCAGATGCAGGATGGCGCCCGCCGATGGCTCGCCGATCTCCAAACGAAGGTAGCGCGTCTTGAGATCGGGCAGGTAGACGTAGCTGCGCTTACCCCCCGCTCGCGGCGCGCCGTGCACGCTCTTCCAGCGCCGGCCTCTCATCGAGGCGAGAACGCGAAATCCGCGCGCCGGCGCCGACTCGAGCCAATCGATGATGAGACCTCCGATCCATCGAGGCTGCGTCGAATCGATGGCGATCCACGGCCGCGCATCGTCGGGTCGCGGTTTCCACCCCGCTCCGTTCAATGCGGCGCCCGCCTCGAAGCCTTCCATCGCGCTCGATGCGGCGGCTCGCGGCGTCTCGGCGGGCGTCGAATCCACGATCTCCAACTCGGCGATCCACAGCGTTCCCTGTCCGCCTTCGCCGGCGACGATCGCGAATTCGATCGCGCCGAGCTCGGTGATTCGCGCCCCGCTCGAGGGGCCCCAGGCGAATTCGATGTCTCGGCTCTCGACCTCGACGCGCCGCCAGCGGATCGGTGGCTTGAGATCCTTCTCGACGTGACGCCACACGTTCAGTCCGCTGCCATCGACGAGCTTGAGCTCCAGGTTGTTGACGGCGCCCCGGCCGCGAAGCCGAAAACGGACCGCGTACTCGCGCGGCATCGCGCGTTTGCGCACTTGCCGGGCGACGACGAACCCCTTGCCTCCCTTGAAGTCGAAATCCATCCGCAGCGCCGATACACGCCCGGCCGACACGGTCGTCAGCTTGAGCTCGGCAGCGCCGGCAACCGTGGCCTGCCATTCGGAGGGAGAGGCGGCGGGAGCATCGCTTGGCGGAGTCATCGGCCGAGTGTGCGTGATCCCGGGCGGGGTGCACAACTCGGGACGGCAGCACTCACCATTTCAGGCGGCAGCACCCATATCGATCAGGTGGACTCGGTGATCGGCCGCCGCGGATTCGAATTCCTCGCAGATGACGCTGAGCTCGCGCTTGTCCTGCGCGCTCACGGCGCTGATCAGACACGCCCGGTTGCGTCCGCGGCGCTTGGCTTCATAGAGCGCCTTGTCGATGAGGCCGATGGCGCTTTCCAGCGAAATCTCCGCATCCGCCCCGGGCATCGGAAAGCACGCATAGCCGATCGAGATGCTGCATTGGAGATCCTGTCCGTTCCAGTGCACCGGGTCGCGGCGCACGGCGTGCAGCAGCCGCTCCACCGTCCGGTCGGCTTGTTCGGGCGTGATCGGATCGAGAATCGCCAGGAATTCCTCTCCGCCCCAGCGCACCAGCTTGTCGCTCTCGCGCAGCGCCGCCGAGAGGCGGTGACTCACCGTCGCGAGCACTGCGTCGCCGGCCAGATGCCCGAGCGTGTCGTTGATGTCCTTGAAGTGATCGAGATCGGCCAACAGCGCGCAGCCGCTGACCGGCCGCGCGCCGTCGATGCTCAGGACGTGCTCGTTGAAATAGCGCCGGTTACGCAGTCCCGTCAACACATCGCGCTCGCTATTGAAGCGCAGCCGATCGTTTGCGCGCCTGACCCGGGCAAACGCCCAGAGCAGCGCCGCGCAGATACAGGTCACGAAGAGTGCCGCCGCCGCGATGAGCTGCTGGCGCAAGCGCTGGCCATGCATCTCGGAGGCCTTGAGCGCGTTGTCGCGCCGCAGGAGCTCGAGCTCGCGGGCCTTGCGCTCGTCGTCGAACTTGGCCGATAGCTCGAGAAAGGCGCGCTGGCGCGTGCTCGTCATGATTTTCTCGCCGACCCCATCGTAGCGGTGATAGGCCTGGATGGCCATCATGAGGTACCCGGCGTGCTCGAGGGCGTCGGCGTATTCCCCTAAGAGCTCGCGCGCATCGAGCAGATTGTCTCCCGCCATGGCGGCGGCGATCGCCCCTTGGGCGAGCTTCTCACCGGGTTTGATGTTGCCGAGGCCGATGTAGGCAAGCCCTTCGTTGAAGAGCACGATGTTGTCATCGCCGCTCCCCCTCACTCGGGCAATCAGCGGCAGCGTCTGCTTGGAGTATTTCAGCGACTCGTTGAAATCGTGCGTCTTCAAGTACGAGTAGCCGAGATTTGCGAGTGCGCGCGCGAGCCACTTGTCGCTTGCCGCATGCTTTGCGTGCTCGAGCGCCGAGAGGCTCGCGGCACGCTCCGCCGCATGCTGACCCTTGCGGTCTTCGACGGCCGCAACGCAAATCTCGACCTCGGTCATCGCCGCCTCGTCGCCGAGCATCATCGCCAGGCGCCGGGCCTCGCTCAACTGCGCCGAGGCGCGATCGTAGTTGCCGGTGTTGATGTAGATGTGGGCGAGCCACAGCTGTGCATGCAAGCCGCGTTGATCGTCGTGCATGTCGTGCGCGAGATCCAAGGCGGCTTCGAGAAAGGGCAGCGCGGCCTCCGCCTGACCCAGCATCCGCAGCGTGTTGCCGCGCAGAATGGATACACGATAGCGCTCTCGCTCCGAGGTGATCGACTGCATGTCGATGCGGCCGAGCTCGGCGCCGGCTTCGGCGTATTGACCGCGCTCGTAGAGCGAATACGCGCGCACGTAATGCTCGGCCGCGACCGCGGAGGGATTGCCGTGGTCGGCAATTTCCTCCAGATTCGCGACCGTGGCGTCGACGTCGGCGTCGCGGCGCACGTCCGCATACACCATGGCGCGCACCTCGAGGAACTCGATCTCGGCCGCGCGCCCCTTGGCGAGCGTCGGTGCATCGATCACCTGCGCGGCGCGCTCGGGGTCGACCCAGTCGAGCATCTCGATGCGCTCGCCGAAGCCCTGCTCAGCCGCCAGGCCGGCGCTCGCCGCCGTCCAGCTCAAGACCCAAGCGACTAACCTCACTTGCCGCCGCATACCCGGCACATACCCCCACTGCACTGCAGCACTAGAATGTACCATTGTGGCCAAGCGTGGGCGCAGCCTGGCGTGATGGAGATCATTTGCGCGAGGTTTGGCCGGACTTTTCGGCCGTTATTGCGCCAGGATGTGATTCGAGTCCCCGTTGGGGGCAGCTTCAGCAAGGGTTCGAGTGAGGCGCTCGCGCACGGCCCGCGTATGGATGGGGAGCACGATCACGTCACCCGGGCGGGCGCTATCGAGGAGAATCCGCGCCGCCCTCTCCTCGTCGGGCTCCGAGGTGATTCGATCCGCCTCGATCCCCGCCTCGCGCAGGACACGCTCGATGAGCGCCGGCACCTCCCCCGCCGCCCGTCCCCGAAGCATGAGGGAGAGCTCCTTGATCACCACTCGATCCGGCGTGAACCGCGCGGCCGTGCGCGCGAGCTCGGCGATGGCCTCATCGTCACGATTTCCGGCTTGGCCCAGCAACAGTGTCAGCCGTAGCGGGCACTGCGCCCTCGCGACGCTGAGCAGTTGGCCGAGGCCGTCCGGGTTGTGTGCATAGTCCACGATTACCAGTGCACCGCGATACCGCCAGCGCTCGAGACGGCCGGGATTGTCCGTGGGCAAGGCGCCGAAGCGCTGCACGGTGGCCGCAACGACCCCCGGCGCGACCCCCAGCAAGGTCGCGACCAGCGCAGCAGCTGCCAAATTTGCGACGTTATAGCGAGCCGCCCCTTGCATGGTGAGCGGCAGGCTCGCGATTTCGCCGAGCGAATACTCTTCGCCGCCGTGATGTACGACCAGCGTTGTGCCATGCCGCACCGCACAGGTGCTGCCGCCTCGAGCTCGCAAGGCGGCGAGGCTCGGGTGAGCGTGGTCGAGTGCAAAGAGCGCCTGATGCGCCGCGGCGGCGTGCGGCAGCCGCACTGCAGCGGCCATGAGCGTGGAATCGTCGGCATTGAGCACGAGCGTGCCGCTACGGCAGACGGCGCGCGCCACCACGAGCTTGGTCTCGGCGAGATCTTCGGCGCTCTCGACGCCGTATTCACCCAAGTGATCGGCCTGGATATTCGTCACCACCGCCACATCGGCGCGCTCGACGGCCAGACCGCGGCGCAAGATCCCCCCGCGCGCCGTCTCGAGTACCGCGACGCGCACCTCGGGATGCCGCAGCACGGCTCGGGCGCCGGCGGGCCCTGAATAATCCCCGAGGGCGGTCGCGCGGCCGCCGACAAAGACCCCTTCGGTTGAGCACAGGCCAGGCACGAGCTCGCTCGCAGCGGCCATCGCTGCAATCAACCGGACCGTCGTGGTCTTGCCGTTGCTGCCCGCAACGAGCGCCGTGGGTACGTCATTGAGCGCGCCCCACGGAACCTCCTCGACCGACGGCAGTGAGCCACGCGGCCAACTGCGGCTGCCCGATCCCGCACCGATGGAGATTTCCTCATCGTCCTCGAAGATCGGCAAGGCGCGTGCGGCGGCGGCCGCTCGCAGCGCTGCGAGCCCCTCGAGACGCTCGGCTCGAGCTCGCTCGGCGAGCACTGCGATGAAGTCCGCACCCACCCCATGAGCGCGATCGAACGGGTAGTCGCCCTCCTCGGTGGCCGCTTGCTCCCAGGCCCATTCGCAAAGCTCCGTCGCGGTGAGCAGCGCGTCGCGGGGTGCGCGAAACGCGAGGCGTGAGCCGCTCGCGCTCGCCTCGATGATGGGTGCGGCATCCGGCCATCCGAGGGCTGCGGCCGCGCTGCCCACCCGTGCAGCCCACGCATCCTGTGCCTTGCGATCGCAGGCCGCGGCACCGAGCGGCATGAGGGTCACCGCGGGTTCCGCGAAGTAGCGATTGGGCCCCATCAACCGGCGCGAGTCGATGAATCCCAACCGCGGCTCGGGCGCACCGTGAACCGCCACCTCCTCGCCGTCCGCCATGGCTCAATCAGCCGCTTCACCGACGAAGCGCAGGCCGCGCTCCTCACGCACAAAGCCCTGCGCCTCGAGCGTCGCGCCGTCGGCGCCGATCGCGATGGAATCCTCCTCCACGGGGGTCGGATTCGGCCGCCGGGCGGGGCGCAGCGGCGCCGCCACCGGCGGTCGCACCACCGGCGACTCGCCGCTCGCCGCCGCCTTGAATTTGATGATCTGCTTCCA
>Ga0187781_10003669_pt1 | contig 11509 bp, 10 predicted proteins | sample 0715_SJ02_MP02_2_FD_132447 | JGI IMG/M metagenome (GOLD analysis project Ga0187781, IMG submission 132447) | Tropical peat soil microbial communities from peatlands in Department of Meta, Colombia - 0715_SJ02_MP02_20_MG | ecosystem: Environmental > Terrestrial > Soil > Wetlands > Peat | place...
GAGCGAGCCGTATTGCTGCAGCCATTTGACCGCGGTCTTTGGCCCAACCTTCTCGACGCCAGGAACGTTGTCGACCGGGTCACCGACCAGCGCGAGGTAATCGATGATTTGCTCGGGTGTCACGCCGAATTTTTCCAACACCTCGGCCCGGTCCAAGCGCTTGGGCGGACCCCCGTCACGGCTCATCGTGTCGATGAGTTGCACCGAATCATCCACGAGCTGGGTCAGGTCTTTGTCCCCAGTGGCGATGATCGTACGCAGTCCCTGGGCGCGGGCGCGGGCAGCCAGGGTTCCGATCACATCGTCGGCCTCCACTCCGTCGATCTGCAAGATGGGCCAACCAAGCGCCGCGACGGCTTCGTGGACAACGGGTATTTGCGCCGCCAAGTCACCCGGCATCGGGGGGCGATGGGCCTTGTATTTCGGGTATAGCTCGTCGCGAAAGGTCTTACCCTTGGCGTCGAACACACAAGCGCAATAATCGCAGGGAACGACCGCACGCAGGCTGCGCAGCATAGCAATGAAGCCGCGAACCGCGCCCGTCGGTTCCCCATCGGAAGTGCGAAGATCCGGCATCGCGTGGAAGGCCCGGTAAAGATAGCCGGATCCATCCACGAGCAGCAGTGTTTTCATAGGAGATGTTATGGACACCTCCCTCCCGAAAGGGTGGAGGGAAGGCTAGTAGGAGATTGTAGAGGCCCTCCAGGACCGAACGGCATCAATGTGCCAGAGTGGAGTTTCGACACAACCACTTGAGGAACGGAGGGCCCGAAATGAATGGTACGACATACGGATTGGATGTTGCGAAGCGGGTGTTTCAGCTGTACTGGGTCGATGGGCAGAGTGGAGAAGTCGTGAATCGCCGGTTTGGTCGTGAGGAGTTGATTGGATTTTTGGCCAAACGGCCGGCGGGCCGGGTGGCGCTGGAGGCCTGCGGCAGCGCGCACTGGTGGGCGCGCAAGATTGCCGCGCTCGGGCACGAAGTGGTTTTGCTGCACGCCAGGTTCATTCGGCCATTCGTGCAGAACAACAAGACGGACGCGGCCGACGCACGGGCAATCTGGACGGCGGCACACCAGCCGGGGATGCGGACCGTAGCGGCCAAGACGGAAGATCAGCAGGCGATGCTGGGAGTACACCGGATGCGGGCATTGCTGGTGAAGTTTCGGACGATGCAGCTCAACCAGCTGCGGGGGTTGCTCTACGAATTTGGTGTCACGTTCCGGGCTGGACGCGTGGCGGGATTGGCCGAAATTCGAGGCCGCATGGCGCAGCTCGAGGGTGCGCTGCCGGGTGCGTTGCTCAGCGGCCTGCAGGATCAACTGCAACGCATCGACGCCCTGCAAATTGACATTGAGACGCTGGAAGAGCGCATTGGCGCCTGGAACAAGCAAGAGGCGGCGTGTCGCGCCATTGCTCAGGTGCCGGGCATCGGGCGGCTCACGGCCACGGCGCTGGTGGCGACAATGGGCCAGGCCCAGGCCTTTCGATCGGGACGCGAATTTGCGGCGTTTTTAGGGTTGGTTCCGCGGCAAAGCGGCACGGGGGGCAAGCTGCGACTCGGATCCATCTCCAAGCGCGGCGATACGTACCTGCGCACACTGCTGATCCATGGAGCGCGGGCGGTGCTGACGCATGCCAAGGCGCCGAGCCCTTGGCAACAAGAGATTCGAGCGCGAAGGCCGGCCAATGTGGTGGCAGTGGCTCTCGCCAACAAGATGGCACGCACGGCGTGGGCGATTCTGGCCCATGGCCGGGCGTATCAAAGGGACTACGTGAGCGTGAAACCCGCGTAGCAGATGAACCTTGAAAAGGATATGGAAAAGCCGATAGGTTGCTTGGGTTGATCAACGTGTGATGGCAAGACAGGTCGGACCGCAAGAACGCAATCCTGAATTGAAAACTGTGCCGCAAAGCACGAAGAGGAGATGAGGACGTTCTTGGCGAATACCATCATGGCCCGCAGGCTTCGGTCTGCAAGAAAAGGCCGGATATAAGACTGCAGCCAGTACCTCGTTCAGGCATCACATCACGATCATCCATGCAAACCGGGAGGTGTCCATATAAGCTCAATGGCTGGTCCTGGCCGTCCAGGGACGTCTGGGTAATCGCGGGAGCGGCCGTTCCAGCGGCCGGTTTATAGCGACAAATGCCTACTGCAGTGCAAAAACTTCTTGTCAGTGCCCAGATTCATCGTGCCGGGCGCACCAAATATACGCGGTAACTCAAGGGCTTTGGAGGTGACTGCTCGGCCCTTTTCTTTTGCCAACAGTCGTTTGAGGGGCTTGCGCCTTTGGAGTGAATCTTTTTGACTTGATGCTTAGATGTCTGTCGGGTCCTTTTTCCGCCGCCAGCGTCGACAAGAGGTTGTCGCTTGCCTCGCTTTTGTACCTGATCAGCCCCAAGGCGTTGCGAAGCTCTGGCACCTGCGCTCTTGCGTAGTGCAGGGTAACGGACGACTTGGAATTCAGAGGATGTCAACAATGCCGCTCTCCGAGACCCCGACCTCACGCAAGCAAACTGCCGACGATGTGATGCAGTTCGTGAACGTGCAAGTCATCCAACCCCGCCCTCTTGCGTGCCAATTGCCAAGCCGTGTTCTTCGTGCATTTGACCGGACCAAAAGGCGTCACTGCTGGTGTCTCGAAGTTCTTGACGCGACCTCGCTGCGATACGGATACGAACTCCGAAGGAACGCCACGACAGCTGTCAACCACACGTTGAGCAACCGAGCTGCACACGATCGCGCGCCACACAGGGCCCCTTGACGACATCGCCTGGCCCCAGGAAGACCGAACGAACATCGGGTACCTTTTCTTTCGATTCCCACCGCAGCGAGGACACGACGTTGTCCCCTACTCCGGTGTTTCGCGAGAATAGCGCCGCGCCGTGTGCCCCAGATGCGTCAAAAGCAGAGGAAGTAGCTTTCCCTGCTCAGCGCAGGTTATGGACATGGGTTCACGCTGAAACCCAGCAAGAGCACGAAGTGCGATGAGCGGGGCGCTTTCGAGCCTCGTCTTCCCAGATTCTGGATCGCGCCGCAAGGTTGCGTATCCGACGCACTACTGATAGAGAGCTGTTGATGGTCTTTTGCGCACGAGCTTTTGCCTCTCGCGCCCGGACCGAACGAGGCAAGGGTTCCATCGTGGATGCGAGTCAGTTCTAGGCGTCCAATGAATGGGATACCTGCGTCAAGAGGATGTGCGTCGGTTGTAAATGAAGCGCCGTCACAAATGGCTTGAACAGCCGAAGTGGAAGTGGCTATGCTTGCACCTGCCGGGCATCGAGTCCGGAGTTTTCTTACAGAACCAACAACGGTTCTTGCCTCGTGGAGATTGAAGATGAACAAGAGAATCACGAAGGTCGCAATGCTTTCCTTGCTATTTGTCTCGGGTGGGGTCTTTGCCGATGGCAAGGTCACGATTACTTCACCGGCCGATGGCGCGATGGTCGACTCAAAGAGCGCAGTGAAGGTGAGCTTCGAGGCCGACCCCGGTAAAGAGGGGGATCATGTGCACCTGTACGCTGATGGGAAAAAGATCGACGTCATACACCAACTCAAAGGCACCGCGGAAGTTCCTGCACTACCGCCCGGACCACACAAGATTTGCTTGGCGGTGAACACCAAGGCACACGTTGCGACCGGCGCAGAGGGTTGCGTTAACGTAACATCAAAATGAGCGCCACGCAGAACCTGGCCTATTCAGTCGTCCAGGTTGTGCACAATTTCGGCGCAGTCGCCGCGGTCGGCGGATCCGCCGCCGCGGTGCTCGATCCGCGCGACGATTCCAGGCGCAAACTTGCGTGGCTCGCGTTCGCCGGTTGGGGAATACAAGGCGCCAGCGGAGCTGCCTTCGGCGCAATCAGTTACGCCTTTTACCACCAGCTACCCGACATCGCCGGCGCGGCTGTCGTTGCGCTGTTGATCAAAATGGCATGTGTCGCGTCGGGTTTGGTACTTATCGCCGCGTACTTGTTGCGCGCCTCCGGCTGGACGAAAACCTCTCGCGACCTTGCATGGCGGGCTTCGTTAGTGTTTGCCACCCTGGCGCTCGCTGCGGCGGCAGTGCTGCGCTGGTTCTCGTAAAGTCGCTGTTAGGAACGGCTGGCCAAAACGCCCAGAGCGCGGCACGCTGAAGGCAGCATAGGCCACTGCCTAGAGCCGCAGACAACGCGTCGCCGCCCACAAGGACGCGCATTCGCAAGCCCGATCCAACAAACAAGCACTACCACCGGGGGCGCTCGAGCCCTCAGACGCACGCGTGGCCGGCAATCGGCGAGTTGCCGGTGCGCGACGTCGAAGTGCAGCACAGGTCCAAGATTCTCGAAACGATTTGGTACAACACGACCGGGACTGCTTCACCAAGCGGCCACGCGGGTGCGCCAAATAAACGCACTAGATCAAATGCTTAGGGGGGTTACTTCGCGAGCCAGCTTCTTTTGCGGTTCCTCGCTGCAGCCACAGCGTCATCACAGCTAGGTTTTTTGCACGGATACGGACGTTTTTGCCCGCACCCGCAATGGCGAAGGTTTAGGACGCGGCGACTGCGACGGTTGACCGCTGCCGCTGCGCGCCCAGGTACGCAGCAAGGTGTGCACTTAAGTCGCGCGCGTCGTCGCCCACCCCGTCGATCAGCGACGACTTGCGGCGGCGAAGAAACGGGAGCCCGAGCACGTACAGACCGGGCGCGCCGGTGACGACGCCGCCCTCGTGGACGAGGTTGCCTTTGCGGTCGAGCACTGGCACCTGGAGCCAGCGGTATTCGGCACGAAAACCGGTGGCCCAAAGGACTGTGCGAATACCACGCCTCGCCAGATCCAGGCCAAGCGGCGGCACGGCATCGACCCGCGTCGGCGCAAGTCGATGTACGGGTTCCAATTCACAATCAATGCCGCGCTCAGTCGCCCATTGATCGAACGAGTTGAGCAGACGGTTTAGCTTCAGGTCGGCGAGTTCGCAAACGTTGCGCAGTGAACCGGAGAGTTGCAGCTTGCCGTCGCGTATGCCGGCCAGGCGGCCGACCAGATGGACGCCAATCGCGCGCAGCGCGTTTAGGTCGATATCGCGCCGGTCGCAATACCCGGCGAGCTGAAACGACGGCAAGCTGCGCGCGCGGTTGAGGTTTTCCACCTGGTCGAACGTCTCGTTGTTTAAGCTCGTGGCATCCATCCACCATTGGATGTCGCGGCCGCGATAGGTGCGCGGCGCGCGCACGTGTTCTCCGACGGCGAGCGTGACGTCGCGACCCGCCCGGCAGATCTCGTCAGCGAGCTGCGCGCCGGTGGCCGCGGCGCCGACGACGAGGACGCCGCCGTCGGGCAGTTCGGACACACTGCGGTATTGCGCGGGCGTGATCTGCACGATGTCGGGCGGCAGGGCGCCGGCGAGCTCCGGCACGCGCGCAATATTGAATGCGCCGGTTGCGATCACCACGGCGCGGCAGCGCCACGTGCCGTCAACCGATTCGATCTCGTAGCCACCGTCGCGCGCGCGGACCGCGGTTACGGGACAATGCAGGCGCAACGGGGGCGCAACGAGCCGTGCATACGCGTCGAGAAATTCGATCGTCTCGCCGAGTGTGCGGAAAGCGTCAGGCCGGACACCCTCATAGCCGAAGCCGGGCAGACGACTTTGCCAGTTCGGTGTCAGCAGCGTTAGCGAATCCCAGCGCTCGGTGCGCCAGGTGTTTGCCACCCGGGCACCGCGTTCGAGCACGACGTGATCGATTCCCCGCCGGGCTAGCCACCAGCTCATCGCGAGACCGGCTTGGCCGGCCCCGATAACGACCGTCGTCGTGCGCATTGCCACGCCCTTTTGGCGCGCGGGTCGCGTCAGGCGACTTCGACCGTGATGTTGGTCGGGTTGGTGATGATGTCGTATACGGCCGAGCGCTTTTGCGATTGTGCGACGATCGCCTTGATGTCTTCGGGCGAGGCGTCGGCGTCAATTTTGTACGTCACCTTGATGCCGTCGAAGCCGTTGCGCACGTCTTGGTCGATGCCGAGGATGCCGCGGATGTCCATGCCCGCCTCGAGCGTGGCCGACACCGAGCGCAGCTGCACTTTGCGCGCCTGTGCTACCGCAGCCACACCGGCCGTCAGGCAGCTCGCGAGTCCTGCTAGCACGATCTCCACCGGCGTCGCGGCGTTGTCTTCTGCCGCAAATACCTCGGGGTGGTCGGCCTCGAACGCAAAGGGCTTCTTGTGCTTGTGTTCTTCACCAAGTCCGTAGAACGTATCGATGGTCGAGCGGCTGTGCGTGCCGTTGATCCACTTGACGCTCGCGCGCCATTTGAATTGGGCGGCCTCGGGTGCGTTCTTCAGCGCCTCCTGCGCACCGAACAACGCGTCGACGTTAACGCCATTGTCGACCTGGGCCTTGTCGGACGCTTTCTGGGCGGTAGCAGTGGTCATGGTTGCCTCCTGATGGATCGTTGCGGGATCGGTCGACGGTCGCGTCGACCGCAGCCCACCACGCTAACCTGCCGCCGCGCCGCGCGCAACTAAAAAGGCGCACTTTGCTTATTCGCTTTTTGTCTGTAGCAAAATGCGTGTCCTCACAAGCTTGCCTCAGCCTCGGGCAGGCTCGGTGGATATAAAGCTTGGCCGCTTGCGAATCACGCGTTGGGCGCGCTGGATATTGGCGCGATCTTGCAGCAGTTGCTTGCCTTCGGGCATCGCCTCGACATAGGCGAGTATCGGTGCGACAAAAAGGTCTGCCAGCGACAAATCCCAACCCGCGAGATAGTCGGACTGCGCGTAGGCCGCATCGAGCACCGCGAGCTGCTGGTCGATCTCCTTCATTGCAGCCTCGATGACGGTCCGGTCCGGCAGATCGTTGGGTCCCTTCGGAAAGATATATTGCAGCACGTAGCGGCGAATCATGGCGTCGTAGTAGTGGCCGATTACCAGACTCGTCCACTGGTCGCAACGTGCTCGATCGCCAAGACCCATTACGGGTTGCAGGGGTGGCCCATCAAATCCTTCATCGATATACCGCACGATGGCGGCAGTCTCGTACAGCGTCGTCTCTCCGTCTCTGAATGCGGGAATGCGACCGAAGGGGTTAACCGCCAGAGCCTCGCTTGAATGCGGAGCGCAGGGTAGATGGGCATACGCGAGACCTTTTTCGGCCAGCGCCATGCGCGCGGTACGCACGTAGGTGCTGCGCGGGTTGCCGTACAGCGTCAGCGTTCCGGCGCTGCCTTGGGCATCGACATAGTCGCTTAGGCGATTGATGACGGACTGCCAGCCCGACTGGTGGCCGTCGCGGGCCGAAGCCGCGGGGAACCCCGAATGGCGCATTTGCAATTGCGTTCCCCCGTCCTTTTCGAGCAGGCGGACTTCCACCAGGGTTTGCACATTTGCCGGCATCGAGCCGTTCTCCCACTGCCAAGTAAAGGACAGAAATTCGGGACGCCGGAGATCGCGATACACGCCCACGGCGGTGTAGTCCGATCCGTTGCGCGCCCTCATCACTACGCGGTAGCGCCCGCCCACGCGCGCCTCGACGCTTACATCGGCCACTGTCATGCCGCGCGGACAGTGCCATGCCAGGAGCGCATCGCGATTCGTGAAGGCGTCAAACACCTTCTCGCGCGGCGCACGGATGAACCGGGAAATGACGAGTTCGAAAGTCTCCGATGTGTCCATGGCGATCACTTGCTCCTTTTCGAAGAGTTGGCGCGGCGCCGTCGTTGCCCGGTTGCGCCTCTTGTTACAGCCGCCAAATGGTTGGATTGCGATGGGGTCTGCACGTACTCGACGAGTCGGTCAATACTGTTTTCCCAGAATTGCCGATAGGACTCGAGCCAGTCGCTCGCCGCGCGCAGACCCGATGCGCGCAATCCGTAGACGCGCCAGCGGGCGCGGACGCGGCGCTCCACCAGGCCGACATCGGCCAAGACGCGCAGGTGTCGCGATATGGCCGGCGCGGAGATACGAAAGGGTCTAGCAAGCTCACTGGCAACCGCATCGCCCTTTGCCAAGCGCGCAAGGATCGCGCGTCGCGTCGGATCCGATAGCGCGACGAAGGTTTTTGATAAGCGATCGTCCGTAAGGCCGTTCATTTTTCTCATTTAACTATATTGTGAAATGAGAAAGCCGTCAAGGTTTTGGCCCGTCCGATGGCAATCCCCTGACCATCTTGCATGGTTACTTTGTTTGCCCGATGCGATCGGGCGAGCGCCGCAGGTGCTCGCAACAGTCACCGCGCCGTCTTGGTGGCCATTTCGCGCCATTGCAAAGACGCGCCGGTTTGCGATCTGTTGCAGCGCAAGCAAGGCGCACTGTGGTGCCGCACCAACGCCGGGGTGCGCAAAGACGGTCGATGCGGCCCGCGACGAGATCGCCTCACACCGCACAAGCCAGCGGGTCGCGACGTCTTTTCGCACGCCTGCCGATCGAGCTCATCACCTTGGCTTGTTGTGCTCTGCGGATCTCACTGATGAGGTCGGCTAATGCCGAGAACTCCAGTGCGCGTGCCGTTGAGCTGCGTGCAACAAGGGCAACCGTGCGCTTTGGGGCGGGGGAGGCGAAGGGCCGCGCTACCAAATGGCTTGACGCGAGCAGTCCTGCTTGAATGGCGATCTGGGGCACGAGCGCAAGCCCCAGTCCCGATTCGACCATCTGCACAAGTGTCAGAAGGCTGGTCGCCTCGAGGCCCTGCGCACTGGCGACCCGGGATCGTCCGCACGCCTGCAGCGTGTGCTCGCGCAGACAATGCCCCTCCTCGAGAATCAGCAACTGCTCTGCCATTGGCCGCGAAATTGTGATTTTTTTTGCCGCGAGCTGCGGATCGCCCTCCGGGGCGACGAACCATAGCTCATCGTCAAAAAGGGGCCGCACGAGAAGACCGTTGGTTGGAAAGGGCAGGGCGATCAATGCAAAGTCCAGCTCACCGTCCTGCAGACGCAATAGCAGCTTGGCGGTCAGATCCTCACGCAGCGCAAGCTGCAACGCTGGGTGGCGTTCCCGCACCGTTGGCAGCAGCGAAGGCAGAACAAATGGGGCGATTGTCGGAATTGCTCCCAAGCGCAGCACCCCGGTCATTGGCTTGGCGCCCGCCGCGGCTGCTTCGACAAGATCTTCTGCCCCGGCCAGCAGGCCGCGAGCGCGCGCAACGACGGCATCGCCCACCGGCGTCATGCGCACCGACTGACGGTCGCGCTCGACAAGCTGAGCGCCCAACGCGGACTCGAGCTCCTTGAGTCCGGCACTCAAGGTCGATTGAGTCACGAAGCAGGCCTGGGCGGCACGGGTGAAGTTGCGAGTCTCACAGAGCGCAACCAGATAGCGCAGCTGGCGAAGCGAAGGAAGCAAACGCATGGCAGTGAGGATGCTGTTTATCGAAAATATCGGTCATTATAACAAATATTATTCATTTGATTAATAACGTACTGGCCCGCATAGTTCGTTTCAGCAAGCTATTTAACTCAGGAGAAATTGCATGTCCCTTGTCAACACCACCGTCAAGCCATTTAGGGCCAACGCCTACCGCAATGGAAAGTTCCTCACCGTTACCGAGGCCGACCTCAAAGGCAAATGGTCCATCGTTTGTTTTTATCCGGCGGACTTCACGTTTGTCTGCCCGACCGAGCTCGAGGATCTCGCCGATAAGTACGCGCAGTTTCGAAAGCTCGGAGTAGAGGTCTATGCCGTTTCTACCGACACGCACTTCGCGCATAAAGCCTGGCACGATACGTCCGACGCCATTCGCAAAGTCGAATACTTCATGGTCGGTGACCCGACGGGCGCGATTACGCGCAACTTCGGGGTCATGATCGAAGAGGAAGGACTAGCGCTGCGGGGAACCTTCGTCGTCAACCCCGAAGGCCAGATCAAGCTGTGCGAGATCCACGATAACGGCATCGGCCGCGACGCCTCGGAGCTGCTGCGCAAGGTCAAGGCCGCGCAATATGTCGCCTCGCATCCCGGGGAGGTGTGCCCGGCAAGGTGGCAAGAAGGCCAACGCACGATTAAGCCCTCGCTCGATCTGGTGGGCAAGATCTAGACACCTGATAGACCAGGGCTCCGGCCTCGTGCCGGAGCCCTGAGCCAATTTACCCTGGGCCATGCCCGGCGGTGCGGCCGCGCCCAACCGCAAGCAAATCAAAAAACGGAGTTAGCAATGCTGGACGATGACGTCAAAGCCCAATTACGGGTGCATCTGGAGAAACTTGCGCGCCCCATTGTGTTGGTGGCTTCGCTCGATGAGAGCCCCACCTCGCGAGAGCTGCTTGGTTTGTTGCAGGACATCGCCGCGCTGAGCGACCGGGTGAGTATCGACACCTCGGGCAAGCAAGCGCGCCGGCCTTCGTTTGCGGTTCGGCAGGCCGGTAGCGATGTGCAGGTCGGCTTTGCTGGCATTCCCCTGGGCCACGAATTTACCTCTTTGGTCTTGGCGCTGCTTCAAGTTGGCGGCTATCCCCCCAAGGTGGATCCACTGGTTGCAGAGCAGGTGCGAAACCTAAAAGGAGAATTTTTCTTCGAAACCTTCATGTCGCTGTCTTGCCACAGCTGCCCTGATACCGTGCAGGCGCTGAACTCGATGAGCGTGCTCAATCCGAACATCCGGCACGTGGCGATCGACGGTTCGCTCTTTCAGGACGAGGTCGCGTCTCGCCAGGTGATGGCGGTGCCGATGGTTTTTCTTAACGGCAAGGCGTTTGAACAAGGCCGCATGAGCATCGAGCAGATCCTCGCGCGGCTCGATACTGCAGCGGCGCAGCGCAACGCGATGCAAATAAGTGCCAAGCCGGCCTTTGACGTGTTAGTCGTGGGCGGCGGACCCGCAGGCGCAGCCGCCGCGATTTATGCCGCGCGCAAGGGCATTCGAACCGGGGTGGTCGCCGAACGCTTCGGCGGCCAGGTTTTGGACACCGTAGCAATCGAAAACTTCATTTCCGTGCCGCACACCGAGGGTCCGAAACTTGCCTCCGCGCTGGAGCAACATGTGCAGGCGTATGACGTGGATGTTATGAACCTGCAGCACGCCCAGCGGTTGGTCCCGGCAAAGGAGCCGGGCGGTCTGATAGAGGTTCGCCTCGCCTCTGGTGCGACGCTAAAGTCCCGCACGGTCGTTGTGTCCACGGGTGCTCGCTGGCGCAATATGAATGTCCCGGGCGAGCGCGAGTACCGCAACAAGGGCGTTACGTATTGTCCGCATTGTGACGGTCCGCTTTTTAAGGGCAAGCGAGTCGCAGTGATCGGCGGGGGCAACTCCGGCGTCGAGGCGGCCATCGACCTGGCGGGCATCGTGGCACAGGTCACGCTGATCGAGTTCGACGGCAAGCTGCGCGCGGACGCAGTTTTGCAGCGCAAACTGCGCAGCCTGAGCAACGTGCAGGTGGTCGTTAATGGCCAAACGACGCAGGTACTTGGCAACGGTGAAAAAGTGACGGGCCTCGCCTATACCGAACGGACCAGTGGCGCGGGGCATCGCCTTGATTTGGACGGGATCTTTGTGCAAATCGGGCTGCTGCCTAACGCGGACTGGCTCAAAGGCACC
>Ga0187781_10003671_pt1 | contig 11507 bp, 8 predicted proteins | sample 0715_SJ02_MP02_2_FD_132447 | JGI IMG/M metagenome (GOLD analysis project Ga0187781, IMG submission 132447) | Tropical peat soil microbial communities from peatlands in Department of Meta, Colombia - 0715_SJ02_MP02_20_MG | ecosystem: Environmental > Terrestrial > Soil > Wetlands > Peat | place...
CGAGGGGGTCGCGAGAGAGTTCTATCGACTCTTGGACCAGGAGATCGGATTGTTCTTGGACGGGGTCGGGCCGGACGTGAAGATCCTCATCCTCTCGGACCACGGAAGTCAGCCGATGGACGGTTGCTTCTGCGTGAACGAGTGGCTGATTCAGCACGGTTATCTGACGCTGAAGCGACCGGCGCCGCCGCAGGGGATCCCTCTCGAGCAAGCGGAGGTCGATTGGTCGCGCACGACCGTCTGGGGAGCGGGAGGGTACTACGCTCGTCTCTTCGTGAACGAGCGAGGACGGGAACCCGAGGGGACGGTCGCCTCGACCGACCGCGAGGAGTTGATGCACCGTCTAACTTCCCAGCTCGCCGAGGTGCGTACGCCGAGCGGAGCTCCGCTCGGCGTTCGGCTCTTCACCCCCCAAGAGGTCTACCGGGAGGTTCGAGGAGACCCTCCGGACTTCATGGCCTACTTCGGCGACGCTCGATGGAGGTCGGCCGGCTCGGTGGGCCACGGCCGGCTCTTCCTCGAGGAGAACGACACCGGACCCGACGACGCCGTCCATTCGTTCGACGGCGTGATCGCCTATTACGACCCCCGGAACCCGAACGCCTCCGACCTCGGGGTCCAGAAGATCGTCGACGTCGCTCCGACCGTCTACCACCTCCTGGGAGCCCCCGCGCCCGAGTGGGTGCAGGGCCGGGCCATCCGAGGTATCGATTAGCAATCCCCGTATCCCACAGCTATTTAGCCACGTTTTCCCAATTTAGCTACAGTATCTGCGCAGGAGAGGGTCCGATGCCATCAGGTTCTGCACGGGTCTCCCCCAGGGCCGCGTTCTTCCCCGCCGATGCGCCGAAGGTCGTGCGCCCCCGGCCCCGGGGAATCACGTCGGTCCTCGACCGCCTTCAGCCGGTCACGGCGGCGGAGCTCGACTACCTTGCCCCGTACATCGACATCGCCAAGGTCGGTTGGGGGCTGCCGCTCCTGCTCGCCCGCGACAAACTACGGGAACGGATTCGCCTCTACCACGACGTCTCGGTCGATGTATCGACGGGGGGCACATTGCTCGAGTACGCGGTCGTCCACGACCGAGTGCCGCAGATGGTCTCGGAGGCGCGGGAGCTCGGGTTCGACATCATCGAGATCTCGAGCGGGATCATCGAGCTCTCCCAGGCCCAGATCGACCACCTCGCGGAGACCGTCCGCCACGCGGGGCTCCAGTTCCTGGTCGAGGTCGGCAAGAAGGACCCGCAACACCAGCTTTCGCTCAAGGAGACGATCGCTCAGATCGGCCGTGCGCGCTCGCTGAAGCCTCGGCTGGTGATCGTGGAGAGCCGGGAGTCCGGTCGAGGAGTCGGGATCTACGACTCCGACGGCGCGATCAAATGGGACTGGGTGCGCTCGATCCTGGCAGAGCACCCCTCCGAGGAGCTCCTCTTCGAGGCTCCGATGGAATCTCAGCAAGTGCAGTTGCTACGCGAGCTCGGGGCGGACGTGAACCTGGGGAACGTTGCGCTTTCGTCCGTCGCTCCGCTCGCGTCCGAGAGGCTCGGATTGCGAGGAGAGACGTTCGGCACGATCCGCCATGCGAAGACCGTTCGGGGCCCCCCGGCGGCGAAGTTCCTCTACTTCCTGCTCGAGACCTACCGGGCGCTCGACCAGACCCAGCTCGCCCACATGTCCCGGCTCCCTCGGCGGACCGTTCAGAGCGCGCTCGAATCCCTCCGGCGCCAGGGCCTCGTCCAGGAGGCGATCTCGCTGCACGATTCCCGGCGTCGGGAGTATCGGCTCTCGTAACGGACCCCCGCAATCCCCATTTGGCCGTGCGGGCTGGTGACCACGGAGGGAGGATCGAGTGGCCGCGTTGTCGTCGCCCAACCTGGCCGGCCGAGTGGCCGTGGTCACCGGGGCGACCTCGGGCATCGGGCGCGAGGTTGCGTTGGGCCTGGCCCGGCTCGGCGCAACGACCGTCGTCGTGGGACGAGGGGCCGACCGCGCTTCGCGGACCGCTCAGGAGATCTCCCGAGTCGTTCAGAGCCCCCGAGTCGAGGCGCTTCGGGTGGACGACCTCGCGGTCATGGCAGACGTCCGCGAGCTCGCCGCGACCTTGCTCGACCGGTACCCGTCGATCCACCTGCTCGTCAACAACGCCGGTGCCTACTTCCGCCGACGGGAGGTGACGTCCGAGGGATTGGAACGGACGTTTGCGCTCAACGTCCTTTCGCCGTTCCTCCTCACGAGCCTGCTTGCCCCACGACTGGTCTCGAGCGCGCCCGCGCGGGTGGTGAATGTCGCGTCCGAGGCGCATCGACGGAGCCAGGTCGACTTCGGCGACCTCCAGTCGGAGAGGCGGTACCGAGGGTTCGCGGCGTACGGCACCTCCAAGCTCGAGCTGATCTGGTTGACCCGCGAGTTCGCCCGTCGATTCGCCGGGACCCGAGTGACGGTCAACGCGGTCCATCCTGGATTCGTCCGCTCCGGCTTCGGCCTCAACAACGGAGGAGGAACCGCCGTCGCCCTGCGGATCTTGGCCGCTCTCTTCGGACGCAGCGTCGTGAAGGGCGCCGACACGGTGATCTACCTGGCCTCCTCGCCGGCCGTCGAGGGCCAGACCGGGACATACTTTGCCGACCGTGCGCCGCTCCCGGGTGCTCCGGAGTCTCAGGACCTTTCGAAGGCGCGGGAACTGTTCGGCGCGTGCGAGCGCCTCACGACGGGTAAGGTAGTTCTCCCGTCCGTTTCGTCCACGGTCGCTCCCACCGGTCCGGGGGGGCCCGGCGGCTCCGCTCCGGTATCCTATTAGGCTCGTCGGTTGGCGTTCTGGCACCCCGGGGGTCCCGTGGCAGCGGTCGTGAACTCTCTGAGGAAAGGGGATTGGTTCCGCAGGACCGTCTTCTACGAAATCCCGGTCCGGTCGTTCTACGACTCGAACGGAGACGGGATCGGCGACCTTCCGGGGGTGACGGCGAAGCTCGACTACCTGAAGCAGCTCGGGGTCGGGGCGCTCTGGCTCCTTCCGTTCTACCCGTCACCGTGGCGGGACGAGGGGTACGACATCTCGGACCATTACGCGGTCCATCCGCTCCTCGGGACGCTCGCGGACCTCGACCGGCTCGTGTCGGAAGCCCATTCCCGCGGGATCCGGGTGGTCGGGGACCTCGTCACGAACCACGTCTCGATGGACCACCCCTGGTTCCAGCAGGCCCGAGCGAGCCGCGGGTCTCCTTTCCGTCCCTGGTTCCTCTGGTCCGACACCGGAAAGGAGTTCTCTCGCGCTCGGGTGATCTTCAAGGATTTCGAGACGTCGAACTGGACGTGGGATGAGACCGCGGGTCAGTTCTACTTCCACCGGTTCTACGATACCCAACCGGACCTCAACTACGACCACCCTGCGGTTCCGGCCGAGATGCTGAAGGTCGTGCGATTCTGGCTGAGCCGGGGCCTCGACGGCTTCCGTTGCGACGCGGTGCCGTACCTGTTCAAGCGGGAAGGGACGAACTGTCAAAGTTTGCCCGAGGTGCACCGGTTCTTCCAAGAGGTGCGCGCCATCATGGACGCCGAGTACCCGGGGACGGCGCTGGTCGCCGAGGCCAACCAGACGATCTCGGAGACCGTCCCGTACTTCGACGCGAGCAAGGAGTTCCAGATGGTGATGCACTTCCCGCTCATGCCGAATCTCTATCTCGCACTCGCGGAGGGTACCCCGCAGAGGATCCGGCACGTCCTCCAGGCGACGCTCCCGGTGCCGTCGGAGTGCGCGTGGGCGTACTTTCTGAGGAACCACGACGAGCTGACGCTCGAGCAGGTGAGCGAGGACGAGCGCCTTCGGTTCCTCGAATTTTACGCACGGGACCCTCGCGCGATCGTGAACGGCAGCGTCCGAAGGAGGCTGGCGCCGCTCCTCGGCGGAGACGACACGTCGATCCTCCTGATGACCGCCGTCATCCTGGGCCTCCCCGGGTCCGCGTTCCTCTATTACGGGGACGAGGTCGGCATGGGCGACCGCCTCGACCTCCCCGACCGGGATGGGCTTCGTACCCCCATGCAATGGGAGGACACGCCCAGCGCCGGGTTCTCGACCGCTCCGGCGGAACGCCTCGTGCGACCGGTCGTGACCGACCCCGACTACGCCCCCTCGGTCCGCAGCGTCGCGGTCGAGGAAGCCCGTGCGGGCTCGCTTCTTCTACGGATGCGCTCGCTCCTGCGGGTCTACAACCAGAACACGGCGGTCCTCTCCTCCCACCGGTTCCTGCCCGTGGACCTCGGCGATTCTCCCGTCCTCGCCTACTGGCGGCCCGGCGAGGGAGAGGAGATCCTCTGCCTCTACAACTTCTCGATGGGCCCGGCTTCGGGGACCCTCCCGCTCCCCGAAGGGGTGGACCCCGCCCCCCGAGAGGTGCTCGCCGGAGTCTCCGCTTGCGAAGCGGTCGGGAACGAGGTCCGGTATCGCCTCGAGCGGCGAGAGTTCACCTGGACGAAGTTCCGGGCGCGCGCAATCTCAACGGGCAGCGTCGGCACGGGCGGGGGAGTCCCCCGGTAGCCCGGCCGAGCCGACCTCGTCCGGCAGTCGCCGTCGCGCCCCGTTCGAATCAAAGAAGATGCGCCGATGGATCGCGAAGTGGACCTCCGTCCCGATCGCGTAGCTCCGCAGGCTGTGCAGGTAGACCTTTCGTCCCTCGGGCGTCGAGCAGAGGAGGAGCGCGGAGTCCCCGACCCGTTCCGACACCTCGACGGTCGCGCTCTGCGGTCCCTCGCCGACCTCGGCCCATTCGGGCCGGAACCCGACCTCGCCGTCGACGCCGTCCTCGCGACCGGCGATGTAGTTCATCGGCACGTCGCCCACGAAGTCGCCGATCCAACGGGTCTGGGGACTATCGTAGAGCTCCGAGAACCGGGAGATCTGCTCGAACCGGCCTTGGTGGATGACCCCGGTCCGGTCGGAGAGCGCCTCCGCCTCCTTCTGGTCGTGCGTGACGAAGAGGAACGTCTGGCCGAGGTCCCGCTGGATCTTCTTGAGCTCGGCCCGGGCGGTGAACCGCACGCGCGCGTCCAGGTTCGAGAGCGGCTCGTCGAGCAGGAAGAGGCTCGGGTTCCGCACGATCGCGCGGGCGAGCGCGACCCGCTGCTGTTGTCCACCGGAGATCTGACTCACGCGCCGGTCGAGGATCTCGGTGATCCCGAGGATTCGAGCCACGTCCCGGACCTTGGGCTCGATCTCCTCCGGCGGGAAGTACTGCATCTTGAGCGGGAAGGCGATGTTGCGGTAGACGTTCATGTTCGGGTAGAGCGCGTAGTTCTGGAACACCATCGACACGTTCCGTTTGTTGGGCGGGAGGTGGGTGATGTCCCGCCCATCGATCCGGATCGTCCCGGAGTCGACGGTCTCGATCCCGGCGACCATCCGCAGGAACGTCGACTTCCCCTCGCCGGACGGCCCGAGGATCACGAAGAACTCACCGGGGTTGACCTCGAACGACACATCGTCGGCCACGAGCCGTTTGCCGAAGCTTTTCGAAACACGGTCGAACTCGAGTTTGGCCGTCATCCGCGCACCCCGACCGCGAGGTCTTCTCCCTTGAGATATTTTTGCAGGATCACGACCAGGATGATGACGGGGACGGTCGCGACGAACGAGAACGCGACCGCCTCGATGACGCTCCCCCGGCCGGTGGCCGAGAGGAAGATCTCGACCGCGAGGGGGGGATTGGACGGATTGTAGAGGATCAGTGCGAAGGTCGATTCGTCCCAGCTGAGCATCCAGGCGAGCAGGAACGATGCCACGAGAGCGGGCCGGATCAGGGGGACGAGGCTCCCGAAGATCGCGCGGATCCGGCTCGCTCCGTCGACCCGGGCCTGGTTCTCGAGGTCCTTCGGAAGCCCCTGGAACGCGCCGACGAGCAGGAACACGGTGATGGGAAGCGCGAGGAGTTCCTGGGTGAGCGCGATCGAAATCGGCGAGCCGTAGAGACCCGCCTTGATGAACTGCACCGAGATCGGGATCGCGATCGTGATCGACGGCAGCATGTTGACGACGAACATGACGGTCGTGAGACCGTAGGCGAGACGGGCCGAAAGACGGCTCAATCCGTAGGCAGTGGGAATTCCGATCAAGATGGCGATCGCCCCTACCATGAACGCGAGCTCGAGGCTCAGGTACAAGGACGGAAGGAACGGCGAACCGGCCGTGGAGAGCCCCGCCTGCAGGTTCGCGAGGGTGAGGCTCGGGGGAAGGAGGGCGGGGCGGGCGGCGAAGAATGTGTACTTCTGGGGAACGAACGCGAGGAGGAAGATGACGTAGATTGGGAACAGCAAGAAGGCGGAGATCGCGACGACCGCGGCGTACAGGCCGACCTGGGACCACTGCCACTTGCGCACCGGGCGCGACGGAGCGGGCGCCCGAGGAGGGGTCCGGACGGACGGCCGGTCGGACGAGGGAGCGGGGTCGGTCACTTCCGTCCCCCGAGCACGAGCACCGCGACGATGAAGATCGAAATGATCCCGAGGAGGACCGCCGCTGCGGAGGACGCGAGGTAGACTCCCTCGCCCGAGGCGTAGAGGTCGTAGACCTGCACGGTCAGGAGCTGCGGGTAGGAGCCGATCATCTCGTAGGCGAGCTGGAAGATGTTGACCTCCTGAGCGCCCCGGATCAAGAGGGCGATCACGAGGTAGCTACGAAGTCCGGGGAGGGTCACGTACCGGAACTGACGGAGGGGTCCGGCCCCGTCGATCGCGGCGGCCTGGTAGAGCGCCCGCGGGATCGATGCGTAGCCGGCGACCAGAATGATCACGACCAGCGAGGTGTTCTTCCAGCTGTCCGCCACGACGACAGCAGCGAGCGCGCCGGACGGAGTGTTCAGCCAGTAGACCGGGCTCGCGCCGAAGAGCGCGAGGACGCTGTTCCCGTACCCGGCCCCCGTTCCGGGCAGGATCTGGTTCCACGCGATCCCCGCGACGACGGTCGCGATGCCGATCGGCAGGATGGCAATCGAGGCGAAGACCATCTTCCCCCGGAACTGCTTGGCGAGGATGGAGGCGATCGCGAGAGCGAGGCCGAATTGAAGCGCGAGGGCCCCGGCGGTCACCCAGAGCGTGTTCTCGATCCAGGTGTACATTCCCTGCTGGACGTTGTACTGATAGTTGAAAAAAGTGAACGACTTGATCGGAGTCTGAAAGCTGAGGTAGACGGCATCGGCCGCGGGGTAGAACGCGAAGTACCCGACGTAGATTAGCGCCGGGATCACGAAGAAGAACGGGAAGACTTGGTCCCGGTGGCGTTGCCAAAAGGTCGCGACCGGGGCGGGTGCGAGACCCGCTTGCCGGTTCGCGACGGCCATGAATGAGTTGAGCCCGTCCTTCTACTCGGAGCTCGTCCCGTCTTTAGACGTAGAGAGGGCCGTAGTCCCCCGCCGCGTACTGGCTCGCTGCCGCCGAGCCGACGTTCGCGGAAAGGTAGCTCTCCATCTGCGAGTTCGCGTTGTTGGCGTCGGTAACCAGCGCGCTCCAGGCTCCACCGCCGGTTCCGTCCAGGACGAACGGCGTGAAGATGTCGTTGTAGAAATTCGACACCCACGTCTCGATCCAGGGGACCGGGGGTCGGAACACCGGGTTCTCGAGCGCTTGTTCGATCGCGCTGTCCACGATGCTCTGGCTCGCTGGAAGTCCGACGTACGCTTGGGAGTTGACCGCCGGGTTGCCCGTGTCGACCATCAGGACCTGTTGGGCGTGGGCGCCGAGCAGATACTGCGCGAATAACTGGATCGCCCACAAATTGGTCGCGCCCTTCGGGATCGCGAGGACGTCCCCTCCGATGACGTGGGCCGCCGCATGCACGCCCGTTCCGTTGGGTCCAGGGTACACCCCGAGCGTGTTCGAGTTCATCGCCGGGATCGAGGTGTTGCCGCCGGTGAGGAGCGGGTAGACATACGGCCACTGGTAATCCAGGATGTCGTACTTGCCTTGGGCAAGCCCCGCGTACTCCGAGTAGATCGCCTGCTTGTAACCGGGGTTCATGTACTTGCTGAGGTTGTAAAGGTACGACATCGCCTGCAGGTCTCCGAGGTCGTTGTACACCATCGGGTTGCCGCCGAACTGCACGTCCCACTGGAACATCTCCGTGGCCGTGTCATCGCCCGCACCGCCCTGGAACATCACCGAGCTGGACCCGAGCGTCGTGGCGTCGGCCAAAAGGTCGGTGAAGTTGGCCGGGCTCGTCGTGAACCCGTTCGACTTCAGGGCCGTCTTGTTGTAGAAGACGAGCGGGGTGTTCGCGCGGAACGGCAGGAAGTACGTCCCACCGAACGCCGTCGCCTCGTAGTTCGTCACCGCGGTCATGCTCGGGATCATCGTGGCCGGCTGGATGTACGGAGCGATTGACGTGATATTCATCAGGTAGTTCGTCGAGCCGGTACCCCCGTAGATCAACTCCCCGATGTCGAGGTTGTCCTCGGCGATCAGGGTCGTCCCGACGTCATTCCCTTGGACGAGGGCGGTAATCTTGGTGACCATCGACCCCGCGTCGATGTTGACATACTGGATGTTGATGTTCGTGTAGTTCTGCTCGAACTGCGGAATGAGAACGTTCGTCATGAACGACTCTTCGCTCGGCGACAGGTCGTCGTAGTAGGTCACCGTGGTCGTGCTCGTCGACGTCGCCTGGCCCTTGCCGTAGAGATATCCGCCGAGGCCCGCCGCGATGGCCACGACCACCACAATGATGGCCCAGACCGCCGACATGCGTCGGGCGCGTCGCTGATAGTTCTGCCCCGCGGTGGTCGCCGAAGAGTCCGGCGCTCCCGCTGTGGGTGGTGCTGACATGCCCCGTGTGAAGTACTAGCACGATAAAAAGGGTTCGGAGCTTTTAAACGGCCGGCGACCGAATGCAGCGCCGGCTCACGCGCGCCGGGTCGTGTCCCGCGCCACGTCCGCCGCGCCGACGAGCGCCGCGTCCTCACCGAGGCGGGCCGGCACTATGCGGGCCCCGGCGGCGGGTGGTTGGCACCGGGCCCGCACTGCCGATTCCACGACCGCGATGAATTCGGGCATTCCGGCCACAAGGCCGCCTCCCAGGACCAGCAACGACGGGTTGAACGCATTCACGATCCCGACCGCGCCGTCGGCGAGGAACCGTTCGGTCTCCCGGACGATCCGGCCGGCCAGGATGTCCCCTGCGCGATGGGCCTGGAACACCGTTTGCGCCGTGATCCCGGCTGCGCTTCCGGCCCGCGCAAGGAGCGGCATCCCCGCCGTGGGGTCCGCCCTCACGGCCTCCTGAGCACGTTCCGCGATCGCCCACCCGCCGACGTAGGCCTCGAGACAACCCCAGTTGGGGCAGTGACAACGCCGGCCTCCGACGACGATCGTCATGTGTCCGACCTCTCCGAGAGCGTGGCTGCCGCCCTCCAGCAGACGGCCGCCGACGACGGCGGAGCCACCGACCCCGGTCCCCAGGGTCAGGAAGAACATGTCCGTGGCCCCGATGCCGGCGCCGTGCCGCCACTCGGCGACCGCCGCGGCCCGGGCGTCGTTCACGACCACCACGCGGGCGCCCAACTCCTCGGAGACGCGGCGGGCGAGAGGGACATCCCTCCAGCCGAGATTCGGTGCATGCACGACCGTCCCGGTCCGCGGGTCGACCTGGGCGGCGACCGCCACCCCGATCGCGGCGGGCCGGTCGGACGACCCCGCGAGGCAGGTGCGCGCGCTCCGCGCGAGGGTCCGGATCACTCCGCCCGGTCCATCGTTCGCGTGCAGATGCCGACCGCTGTGACGAACGATCGTCCCGTCCGGAGCGACGAGCCCGCTCACGACCTTGGTCGCGCCGAGGTCGATGCCCATCACGAGGTCGGTCGCCCGACGTCGTGTCGACCGCTTACTCCTCGGCGAGCTCTCCGTGGACCTGGGATTCGGCATACTTGTGGACGACGTCGACGTACGTCGAGTGCGACCACGTGAGCGGCGTCGCGCTCTTGGGTTCTCCGGTCCCCCGGTCGATCTGCTCCGGGAGCAGCCGGGTCGGCGTTGCGTGCGTCGCGACCCACTCGATCAGCTCGCGGCAGCGGTTCCGGTCGCCGAGGCGCAACCGCGCTTCCGCAAGCCAGAGCGTGCAGACGATCCACGGGTTCTCCGAGCCGTAGTAGCGGTCGCCCTCGTAGCGCGCGATCCCGCCGATCTCGGGGGCCCAGAGCCTCGTCTCGATGCCGTCGACCACGACCCGAGTGCGAGGGTCCGTCCACGGGAGCATGCCCAGTTTGAGCGCGAGGAGGATCGACGCATCGAGCCGGTCGTCCCGCGGGGCGAGCGACCGAACGATCCGCTGGCCCTCGGCGTCCCAGAACCGTTCCGTCGCCGCGCGTTTGATCTCCGCCGAGGCGGTCGTCCATGCGGTCGCATCCTTCCCGATCTCGGTCGCGATCCGCCCCGCCCGCTCGAGAGCATGGACGACCGCCGCTACGGAGTACGCATGGATCCCGATCCGCTCCTCCCACAGGTCGAAGCTCGGCGCCGGAAGGCCGGTCTCGGGGTCCCGGAACTCGGTGAGGAAGGTCGCCGCTCCTTTCACGAGCGGCCAGAGGTCGAGGAGAACGTCCGGGTCCGCTCCGCGCTTGAAGTGGTGCCAGGCGGCCGCGATGACGGTGGCGGTCTGGTCGATCTGCAGGAACGGGGGCGGATGCCAGGTACTGCCGATCGCTCCATCGGGGTAGTGACGGTGAAAGAACGAACCATCGGGGTTCTGGCACTCGTGCGCGAACCGCAAGAATCGAGTCGCGTTCTCGTACAATCCGGCCTCGTCCATCGCTTTCGAGACGTAGCCGCCGTCCCTCCACCAGCAGTAGTTGTACGTATCGCCGGCGGCGACCAGCGACCGGGTGTCGGGGGACGCGATGATCGCCCCGTTCGGTCCGGTCGAGTGTCGCATGAGGAGGACGCTCGCCCGGTAGACGTCGCGGGCGAGCTCGCTCAGCTCCTCGGGCGGGTGTGGCAGTCGGCGTTGGACCCAGGTCTCCCAGAACGCCTCGGACTCCCGAACGAAGCGGGCCGAACCGCCCTCCCGGACGTACTCGCGGGTCTGGTGAACGGCGGGAAGGCTCCGACCCGCGGCGAGGAAGAGGCGGACTTCGGCCTCTTGCTGCGGGCCGGCCTCGAAATCCCATTCCATCACCGAATCGGCCGCGCCGTGGGCGACCATCCTCCCCTCGAGCCGGCCGTCCTCGGCATCGACGTAGGTCCCTTGGAGCCCCTTCAACGTGTGCTCGCCACAGACCGCCCGCGAGTAGATGGGGTCGGCGAAGAATTCGAAAAAGTAGCCCCGCTTGTAGTGGACCAGCGACCCGGCGCCCGCGTTGACGAACGCGGTGTCCTGGTACATCGATTCCGCGATCTGGAACGCGTGATAGGCGAAGAGGCGCACCGGTCGCTGGGATTCGGCTCGCACCCGGAAGACACGGGCGACCAGGTCGTGGTTCGGGTGCACGTGGTCCCGCACCGAGATCGTGAGCCCGTGTCCTTTCCAGACG
>Ga0187781_10003673_pt1 | contig 11504 bp, 10 predicted proteins | sample 0715_SJ02_MP02_2_FD_132447 | JGI IMG/M metagenome (GOLD analysis project Ga0187781, IMG submission 132447) | Tropical peat soil microbial communities from peatlands in Department of Meta, Colombia - 0715_SJ02_MP02_20_MG | ecosystem: Environmental > Terrestrial > Soil > Wetlands > Peat | place...
AGCCCACCGACTTTCGGTGATTTTGCGCGGATCGGTCGAACTCGTGCGCTCGCACTATCGCATCCGCGCCTTCATCGATTACCTTCGGGCCCAGCAAATTCCTGTCGGCTTGCGCGTGACGGCACCACGGCTGACGATGGATCTGAGTGCCTTTGCGTTGGTGCAGCCGGACTTTGCGAAGATTCTCGCGCCGGCATCAAATCTTGGTGAGGCCTGGCAAAACCTCACCTTGGAAGCGCGCGTCGTGGGCATATCGGAGCAGTGGTTAATTGTCGCGGGGCTGCAAACCCAGGAGCAGCTCGAACTTGCGGCCCAAGCAGGCATCGGGTTTGGTCAAGGCAATGCCGTCCGACCTGCACAAAACCCATTTGGCGACATCAACACTTCGCAGCGCGCCACTTGGGCACCGGAGTTCGCCACGGTGGTGCGTCCGGACGACCAACTTAGTCAAAGCGCCTCGCCCGGTGCACTAGAGCAGGTTCTTAAGATCCGCAGCTAGCCGTTGTGCCTTGACGATGGCGGCTGCACGTTGAGCCTTGGCCCATTCGTCAACTTGTCGGCGAAGCGCCGCAGAGCGCGTCATACGCTCCACGATCGCCTGTACAAAGAGCGCATCGCGTGCTTTGCCTGCGGCATCTTGAAACCGCGCCAAGGCCGCCAGTGCGACGCGGCGGGCCCGCTTGGGCAAACACGATTGCAGCATCTCAATGCCGTAACGCAGGGCCTTTGCCTGTATGCGCACCTTGTGTTGGCGCTCAACTGGCAAAGCAGAGAAAGATCGCGCCGCCTCAGCCAGGCGGCGCTGCCGTGACCGCACGGCTTTTCGTGCAAACGCCCCGAGACGTTTGCCGGGCTTTGCCGGTTCCGACCCTGCCCATCGCAGCGCGCGCAGGGCAAACTCGGCAAATGCCGGGGTCTGCAGCTGCTGCGAAAGCAACTGCCGGGCCGCATCGCGCCGACGGATTGCCGTTGCAATCAAGCGCTTCCATACCGCAGTGTCGCTGCCCGATGCGGTCGATGCCAATGGCGGCAGGTGTTCGCCGCAAAGCACGTCCCAATCGCGCACCACGCCAAAGCGCTTTGCCCAGATCCTAAGCCCCTGCAGCAACTCGGCGGGCAGCTCCGCGCCGCTGCCCAGCAGGTCCAGGCCCGCTCGCATGCGCCGCATGGCAACGCGTGCCTGGTGTACTAACTCCGCATCCGCGACGGGCGAAAACTCCGCAGCGTTGGCCAGCACTGTGGTCATTCCTATGTCGACCAGCCGCCGCGCCGCCTCCGCGACTCGCTGTTGCGGCGTAAAGGCCCGATGCGCCGTTGCAAAGCTCGCCGCAAACGCCATCGCTCCTCTTCCCAGCGCCAGTCGATAGCCGCGCGCCGCCTTGGAAATCCCGTATGGCAAAAGACAAAGGTCTGCCCGATGCCGCCCTGCCGCACCGGCCAGTTGCAACGCCACATCCAGCAATGCCTCCTGGGGTCCGGCGAGCAGTTCCAATTCGGCTTCGCAAATGGGTTCGACGCGGTCTTGCGCCCGCAGCTCGCCCAGATCGATGACCGCCTCTAGGTGCGCGCCGTCTAACTCCAGGTCCCACGCCGTGCGATCAAACACGGTTTGAAAGACCGGGCGCAGCGCTTCGAACCCGCCGCCAGAGTCGGCGCCGCCGTTCGCCGCGGCGCCGCCGAGCAGCTGTGCCAAGGGAGAATGAGCCAACGACGCCCAGTCGATTTGGCCTGCCGGCGCAGGCCGCTCCCATTCACCCCGCACGCAAAGCGCGGCCTCGCTTAACTGCGTCTTTACGGTCTGCACCCAACGGCGCTGGCGCCCCCTGCTGATACTGCGCAGTCGCAATGCCGCTTGAGCGGCCGCGAGCCGATGATCGAGGGTGTCGTAATAGGTGCTGTCGATGCGTGCACTGCGAGCAGTGCCCAAGCGGTTCAGTCGCGTGCGTAACGCCGCCACGTCCCGCGCGCGCAACTTCAGTTTGAGCTCGATCTCTCGGTCGGCCCCACGCTCGACGCCAGTGCGAGCGCGCGCTGGTGATGCAAGCGTTTGCTTCCTGTGCGCGGCAGCCTTGGCCATGCAAAACTTGTTCCGAAGTGGCAATATGCGCTTATGCGCGGAACCGAGTACCCACCCCGCATTTTGATTGTTGACTCGCACGGGCAGCCAGTACGGTGGGCGGCGCTGCCGCGTGCAGCGCGATACTACGCTTGCGGCAAGGTCGTCACCGACCTGGGTGAGAGTTTGTTCTCGATGAGCGGTGGGCTGCAGGAATTATCCGGCGAGCGATCCTGCGTTGTCAGCAGCTCGATCGTAATGATTCGTGGCCGCCATCGAAGCCCCAATGGCCGCAGCCAGGTGGGGTTGAGCAAGCATCGCCTGTTTGCTCGTGACCGCCATGTCTGCGCTTATTGCGGGGCGCACTGCGGTGAGGCGGACCTGACCGTCGAGCACATCGTGCCCGTGTCCCGGGGCGGGCGCCACGATTGGACCAACGTGGTGACGGCTTGCCGCTCATGCAACACGCGCAAGGGCAACCGGTTGCCGGAAGAGGCCCACATGCCATTGCTGTATGTGCCCTACGCGGTGTGTCGCAACGAAGGTTTTATTCTGAGCAACCGGCGCATTCTGGCCGATCAGATGGCATTTTTGCAGGCAACGCTGCCGCGCTACTCGCGCTGGGCGCAAAACTGACTGCTCCCTGGCCCGCGGCCCGGGTTCACCACTGGATCGTGCAACGCAAAGGGCCCGCGCAGCACAAGGCTCCACGGGCCCGCCATGGACGCAAAAAAGCCGTCGGCCGTGCTTACTTCAGATGCTTGCTGACGAACTTCGTAAGGTCGAACATCGAGACCTGCGACTTGCCGCCAAACAAGGGACGGAGTTTGTCATCGGCATTGATGTTGCGGCGATTGACGGAGTCTTGCAGCCTGTTTTTCTTGATGTACGCCCAGATCTTGCTGGTCACTTCGGTGCGCGGCATCGGGATCGCACCTATCACGGCGGCCAGAGCGCCAACGGGTGTCAGCGGCTTCATGAAGGCCGCGTTGGGCTTGCGTGCCGATTTTTTCTTTGCGGCCTTCTTGGCCGGCGCCTTCTTTGCTACTTTTTTTGCCACTTTCTTTGCGGCCTTCTTGGCCGAGGACTTCTTTGCTGCTTTCTTTGCCTTCTTGGCAGTTGCCATCAACGATCTCCTGGTTGGGAACGACGACTACAGCGACAGCGTTCTTGTCGTTTCTACGATGATCGAAGAGCGCTCTCGTTGCGTGACCGCAATACTATGCGATTTGCGACGAGAATCAAGCGTTTTCAGAGGGAAAAAGTCGATTTTCTTGGGTTCGCCGCAACATGCCCAGAGGCAAGTTGCCCCTTGACGAACGCTGCTCGATCGCAGCGCGCGGCCCGTCGTACACAACATCTTGGTCGCATATCCTGGGTGGACCAACATGTTGTGGAAATTGCCGTCTCGACGCGCCAGTAAAATCGCAGCCCAATGCTTCGCGCACCCCTTCCCGGCGTTTTTGTAGCCTTTGCCGCCGTTTGCACCGTGGCAGCGATGGCGGCACAGGCAATTGACGGTCTAGATCGTGCGGCATTTTTAGCGATTAACCAGTTGGCCGTGCGGTGGCTGCCCGCGTGGTTGCCCAGTAATCTGACGATTCTGGGTCACGGCCTGGTTGCGGTGATGGTGCTTGCGCCGCTACTGGGGCGCACGCCGCAAGTATTGGCCGCCGCCTTATACGCTGCGCCGGTGGCCGCGCTGTTCTCCCGCTGCGGCAAATGGCTAGTCGCTGCGGCGCGTCCCGCCGCGGTTCTGGATCTTTCGAGTTTTCGTGTCCAGGGCCCAGTGCTCAGTGGTCATAACTCCTTTCCGTCCGGGCATTCCATCACGATCTTTCTCGTCGTATCGGCACTGATATTGGCAGATGAACGATTGCGCACCCGCCCCCTCGCCTGCCTGGGCCTGCTTTGCGCCGGCCTGTTGGCCGCCAGTTCGCGCATCATGGTCGGAGCCCATTGGCCATCGGACGTGCTCGGCGGGGCCGTTCTGGGGATGCTTGCGGGCACCGTAGGCACACTTGCGGCTGTGCGATGGCCGGTTTGGAACCGAACCGGAACACGCACCGCATTTGCGCTAATCGTCCTTGCGTGTGCCAGCGCTTTGGCGGTTGCCGACACGGGTTATCCCCTCGCGCTGCCGCTACAGTGGGCGGCCGTCGCCCTGGGTGCGATCTCGGCCGCCATCACGATTGCGCAGGCGCTGCGCGATCGCTCCACGGTGCCCCCGTCGTGAGCGCACACTGGCCGCAAGCGGCCCAAGGCCACTCGTCACGCTTTGCCGGGGCGCTGCTGCTGTGTGCCTGCGCGCTGCTGCTTTTGCCGTCGCTTGGGTCGTATCCGCTCTTTGACGTGGACGAGGGGGCGTTTTCGGAAGCGACGCGCGAAATTTTGCAAAGCGGCGACTGGCTCTCAACCACGCTTAACGGCGTACCGCGCTACGACAAGCCGATCTTGATCTACTGGCTGCAAGCAGTAAGCGTCAAGGCATTGGGGCTCAACGAGTTTGCGCTACGACTGCCCTCCGCGCTGGCCGCGCTGGTTTGGATTGCGGCGATCGTTCGTTTTGCAGCACCGCGTTGGGGATCTGCGGCCGCCGTGCTCGCCGGTTGGATTGCCGCCTCCAGTCTGGGCGTAATGTCGATGAGCCGCGCCGCGACAGCCGATGCACTGCTGAACGCTTTTCTGGCTATGACGATGTTTGATCTGTGGCGCCACCTCGACAGCGCAGAGCGCGGTGCACTGCGCCGCACGTATCTTTGGATGGCGCTGGGAGTACTCACCAAGGGGCCGATCGCGATTTTGATCCCGTTTGCGGTCGGTCTGGCGTATTGCGCCTTGCTGCGGCGCTGGCGCCCGTGGGCTCGCGCGATCTTCGATCCGCTGGGCTGGCTCATCTTGCTCGCGGTCGCCGGCCCCTGGTATACCGCGCAGATCCTTATTCACGGCCGCGACTTCATCGACGGCTTTCTGGTGCGCCACAACCTGGACCGCTTCAGCGGTCCCCTCGAGGGGCATGGCGGCAGCCTTTGGTACTACTTTGTGGCCGCGCCGCTGCTCCTGATGCCCTGGTCGGGGCTGCTTTGGCGCGCCGTGCAGCACGTCCCGGCGGACTGGCGCGATCCGTTGTCGCGTTACCTGCTGCTGTGGTTTGCCTTCGTGTTTGTCTTTTTTTCCTTCTCGGGCACCAAGCTGCCACACTACCTGCTCTACGGCATGTCGCCGCTATTTCTCCTGGCGGCTCGACGCGCCCAGGACAGCGCAACCGATGCCAACCTGGTGTGGCTGCCGTGCTTGATGCTGGTGCTGCTGCCCTTTGTGCCCGCGCTGGTTCAGGCGCTCAGTGCCGCAGTCGCGGATCCTCGGTTGACTTTTTACGCCGCACAGGCCACGCGGGCAAAAGCAACGGCAACGCGCTGGTACTACCTGCTGAGCATCGTTGGCGCTTTGGCAGCAATCGGCCTGGTTGCGGTCCGTCGCTGGCCGCCCTTACAAAGGGCACTGGCCGCCACCGCCCTCCTAGCGGCAGCCCTGGGCTGGGCGTTCGTTCCCTGGGTCGGCGCTTTGCTAAATGCCCCGGTCCAGCACGCCGCCTTGGTCGCCGCACATCTGCCCGACGCAGCGGTGCAATGGGAGATCGCCGCACCGAGCTTTAGCGTCTATCGCCAACAGGTCACCCCGTCGCGACCGCCACAAGCGGGCGAACTGGCGATAACTCGCACGGACCGCCTCGATCCCAAAGTGGCGGTCGATTTTTTGTATGTCGAGGGCGGCGTGGCCCTGGTTCGTCGCCGTCAATAATTGTTGCCGCGCGCCAGCACCACCGTTGCCGCCCGCACGATCCCGTAGGCGATCCAGTGCGTAACGCGCGACGCCCAGGAGCGTCGTTCGTAATCGCTGGTGCGCAGCGGGTGCGAATCCGACACAATCGCCGACTCTATGAGCACGCGCAGCTGTTCGTTAAAGACGCGATCGCGAACCACCATGTTTGCCTCGCGCGCCAGTAGCAGGCTCAGCGGGTCGATGTTGCTCGAGCCTACCGTCGCCCATTCGTCGTCGACCGCGGCGACCTTGGCATGCAAATAGCTACTCTGGTATTCGTAAATCTCGATGCCGGCAGCAAGCAGTTGTCCGTACAGCGCGCGCTGCGCATAATGCTGCAAGCGGTATTCGACTCGGCCTTGCAGCAACAAGCGCACGCGCACGCCCCGTCGAGCGGCGCTAACCAGTGCGCCGCGAAAGCGCCGTCCGGGCAAAAAGTAGGCGCTGGCCACCAGAATCTGCCGTCGCGCGGCGCGAAACGAACTGAGGTAACTGCGTTCAATGCTGTGCCGGTGCCGCAAGTTATCACGCAGTACCAATGCAGCTCGCATGCCGCCTCGTATCGGCTGGGGCGCGCGCACGCGACGCGGCGCCGGTTCGGGCATCTGGCTCCAATTGGCCACAGCGACCGCCCACCAAAGACGCCGCATGGCCGACGCGATTGCGGCGACGATTGGTCCTTCGCATTCGACCGCCACATCAAAGCGCGGGCCGATCGGTTCGCCGGTGAACTCGTCGCGCTGCGGCTCGTCATTGACGTTGATCCCGCCCAGGTAAGCGACGCGATCGTCGATCACCGCAAGCTTTCGGTGCATCCGCCGCAGCAAACGCCGCCGCGGTCGCCACCAGTGTTGCGGGCCGTAGATGCGCACCTTTGCGCCATCTTCGGGCAGACGTGCCGCGAGCTGCCGCGCAAAGTCGCCGCCTCCGAATCCGTCGATCAGCACCCGTACCTCCACTCCTCGGCGCGCCGCCCCAACCAACGCCTGGGCAACACTTTGACCGATGCGATCGTCCGCGAAAATGTAGGTCTCCAAATGCACAAGCCGTCGCGCCGCGGCAATGGCGGCGAGCAAGGCGGGAAAGTACTGCTGCGCCGACGCCAGCAGGCGGACGCGATTGCCCTCGGTAAAGTGCGGCCGGATGAGCGGGCCCAAGGAACCGGCAATTCTTCTTGCAATGGCGCCCGATGGCGAGCGCATTACAGCTCCAGGTCGGCGATCAGCGGGGCGTGGTCGGAGCAGCGTGCCCACGACCGACCGCGCGGCACGAGCGAACCACGCGCACGCAGTCCGCGCACGTAGATTCGGTCCAGCGTCAGAAAGGGCACTAGGCTGGGAAACGTTCGGGCCACGCGCACCGGCGCGCGCCACGCCAGCAGCCGTTCGAGCCAGGCCGTTGCCGTCATCTCGTCGGAGACCTCGCGCATGCACAGGCGCTGTCGCAGCTGGGCATCGACCCCGCGCTGCCAGTCATTGAAGTCGCCCGCCAAGATCAGCGGCGCCGTCGCCGGAATTTCGCGCTCGATAAAGCGCGCCACCCATTCGGCCTGGCGCATTCGGCTGCGTTTGGTGAGCCCAAAATGCGCACAGATCAGGTGAATGCCGCGTCCGCCGGCGCCGGGCAACCGCGCCACGGCGTGCAGCATGCCCCTGCGCTCGAGCATGTGGTCGGAAATATCGTGATTGGCAAAATGCTCAATGGACCAGCGCGACAAGATGGCATTGCCGTGATGGCCATGCGCATATACCGCGTTGATTCCGTAGGCCCGGTGCTCATAGCCGCTGGAGGCAAGCATGTCGAGTTGGCCCGCGCGCGACGGGTCCATACCCACGCGCGCAAGCCGCTCGTTGCGCTCCTGAACTTCCTGCAAAAACACGACGTCGGCGTCGATCCGATGCAAGGCCATGCGCAGTTCGGAGACGCGCGAGCGCCGTCCGAACGTCGTCACGCCCTTGTGAATGTTGTAGGTCGCGACCCGCAGCTTTACCGATTTCATCATCCGCGCCTCGTCGGCGGCAACGCGGCAAGACTAGGATGCGGGCTTGACTTCGGCATGACGCAATCGGATATGCAATTCGCGCAGTTGCTTCTCGTCGACGGCTGACGGCGCCTGTGTCAGCAGACACTGCGCGCGTTGGGTCTTGGGAAAAGCGATCACATCGCGTATGGACTCGGCCCCGGCCAACATGGTGACGATCCGATCCAAGCCAAAGGCGATCCCGCCATGCGGCGGCGCGCCGTAGCGCAAGGCGTCGAGCAAAAAGCCAAACTTACTGCGCGCCTCCTCCGGACCAATCTTTAGCGCCCGGAAGACCTTGCTTTGCACCTCTTCGCGGTGGATGCGCACCGAGCCGCCGCCGATTTCCCAGCCGTTCAAGGCCAAGTCGTAGGCCTTGGCCAGACATCGTCCCGGGTCGGTCTCGAGCCAGTTTTCATGACCGTCCTTCGGTGCCGTGAAGGGATGGTGGGCCGCGACCCAGCGCTGTTCGTCCTCGTCGAACTCGAACATCGGAAAATCGATCACCCAAAGCGGCTGCCACCCCGGTTCAAACAGTGCGTGCTTGCTGCCAAATTCCGAGTGGCCGATGCGTGTGCGCAGCGCCCCGAGGCTGTCGGCAACGACTTTTGCCCGATCCGCGCCAAAGAATATCAAGTCACCGTCCCGCGCCCCGGTTCGCTCGAGGATTGCTCCGAGCGCTGCATCGTGCAGGCTCTTTACGATCGGCGACTGCAAGCCTTCGCGCCCCTGGGCCCGCTGGTTGACCTTGATGTACGCCAGCCCTTTGGCCCCATACACGGCCACGTACTGTGTGTAGGCGTCAATTTCGGAGCGCGCCAAAATGCCGCCGGATGGAACACGCAGCGCCGCAACCCGGCCATCTTTGAGCGCCGCGGCCGACCGGAAAATATTAAAGTCAACGTCTTTCATAACATCGGTCAAATCGGTCAGCTGCAGCTTTACGCGCAGGTCCGGCTTGTCCGATCCGTAGCGCGCCATTGCCTCCTCGTGTCGAATGACGGGGAACGGATGGGGCAAAGCCACACCGAGCACCTCGCGAAACACATCGCGAATCATCGCTTCCATGAGCTCGCGAATCTGCAGCTCGTCCAGAAACGACGTCTCCACGTCAATCTGCGTGAATTCGGGCTGCCGGTCCGCGCGCAGATCTTCGTCCCGAAAGCACTTGACGATCTGGTAATAGCGGTCGAATCCGGCGACCATGAGCAGCTGCTTGAAGAGTTGCGGCGACTGCGGCAACGCAAAAAACATACCTGCATGCACGCGCGATGGCACGAGATAGTCGCGTGCGCCCTCCGGCGTACTTTTCGTGAGCATCGGCGTCTCGATATCGAGAAACCCCTTCGAATCCAGATAGCGGCGCACCGCCATTGCCACGCGGTAGCGCAAGCGCAGGTTCTTGTGCATGACCGCGCGGCGCAGATCCAGTACCCGATGCGTCAGACGGGTGGTTTCCGAGAGTTCTTCGTCGTCGTCAAGCAAAAATGGCGGCGGAGCCGATTCGTTGAGCACAACGAGCTGTCGGCCCAGCACCTCCACACCGCCCGAGGTCAGCGCTGCGTTGGCCGTGCCCTGCGGTCGCGGACGCACCAAGCCCACAATCGAAACGCAGTACTCGTTGCGCAATGCCTCCGCCCGTCGGAACACCTCGGGCAAATCCGGGTCGCACACAACCTGGACGATGCCCTCCCGATCCCGCAGATCAATGAAAATCACACCGCCGTGATCGCGCCGGCGATGTACCCACCCGTAAAGCGTCACCTCGTGCCCGATGTACCGTTCGTCCACCAAGCCGCAATACTCCGTCCGCATAAGTTTTTTCCTCAGGTGCGTATCCGATGATTACCCGCGCCAGGGTACGCCGGCGAATTTGATTTCATCCAGTATCAGGCCTTGCCGGTCGATTCGGCGGCCGACGGTAGGGAGGGCGGCGTAGCCGTTTGCGGCGGCATCACCACACCCATCGAGATAACGAATTTCAATGCCTCATCCACGCTCATATCTACGTCGTGCACTTCGCTCGACGGCAGGATCAACGTATAGCCAGACGTCGGGTTCGGCGCCGTCGGAACGTACACCGTCAGCGATTGCGCCTCCAGACGCTTGGAGATCCGAGAGCCAGCGCTGCCAACGACAAACCCTACTGCCCACTGGCCGCGCTGCGGGAATTCGACGAGCACTGCGCGGCGAAACGAATGGCCGTTTTGCGCAAGCAGCGTGTCCGAGACCTGCTTGACGCTGCGATAAATGCTCGAGACGATGGGAATTCGTCCGAGCAGCGATTCCCACCAGACGACGAAACGCTGCCCAATGATATTGGCCGCCAACATGCCAGTCAGAAAGACAATGAGCGCTGCAAGCACCAATCCGGCACCCGGCACGCGAAACCCCAGCCACTGCTCGGGACGCAAGGCAGGCGGCAGGCGCAAAATGATGGGATCCATGAAGGTAATCACGAAATCCAAAATCCAAAGCGTAAGCGCAAGCGGAACCCAGACCAGCAAACCCGTCATGAGGTAACGCTTGAACATCGGTGGTTCCTGTGGGCCGGCCTACGCCGTTTGTCTAGCCGCCTGCCGCGTCGCCGCCGGGGGCTGCTGAGGAGGGTGCCTTTGCCGGCAATTCCTTCGCGGGCGTTGCTTCCTTTGCCGGCGCCGCCGCCGCGTCATTTGACTTGGCCTCTTCGGCTTTGGCCGCCGGTTTGGCGTCGGACGCAGCGGGGTTCTTAAAATCCGTCACATACCAGCCACTGCCTTTGAGTTGGAATCCGGCCGCGGTCAATTGCTTGGCAAAGCTGGCTTGGCCACAGCGCGGGCAAATCGTCAGCGGGGCATCATTGATTTTTTGCAGCACATCAAGCTCATGCTCGCAAGAAGAGCACTTGTAAGCGTAAATCGGCATCGCAGGTCTCGCAAAAAAAATCGCAACTGGTTGAATTATAAGGCGCTCGGGGAGCCTCGGACCGCCTGCACCCTACCGTGGGATTCCCGCGCCAAGCTCCACGACGCGATTGCGAGAAATTGGGAAAATTTCCATGGCATCCATCGCACCGCGACGCATATTCCAAATGAAAAGCCGCCACGCGATCCCCTTAAAGTGCGGTCCGGGGCGGTTATCGACCCTCGCGCGCGATAAAAAACCTCGTGCGCACCGTCTCAAACCACTGGCCGTCGAAAAAGCCGTGCGCCAGGGCCGAGGTTGGCCGCATCGACCTTGCCCCAAAATGTCGCACGACCGTGTGTTCGCGGGCCTGGTTATTTTGCAGATACGCTGTTGCCAAAACCGTGAGACCGCCTTTTTGCGCGTCGCGCACGCTAAGCCCTGGCCCATAGCATGCATCGCGCTCGGACCCGCACAACTGCAGATCGGCTTGAACCAAAACATCGTCGGGCCGGGCACAATTGACCAAGGAGGAAATCCGAATCGTGGACTGGATGCGATACAGCGCGCCATTGAGCGCCAACGAAGAGCGCGAATTTACGCCCTTCCTGCACGAGTTAATCGGCCGTGCCTTTAGTGCTATCCGCCCCTATTTCCTTAGCGGCACGCGTGTTCACGTCAAGGCCGATGCCTCTCCCGTCACGGCAGCGGACCGAAAAGCCG
>Ga0187781_10003674_pt1 | contig 11503 bp, 10 predicted proteins | sample 0715_SJ02_MP02_2_FD_132447 | JGI IMG/M metagenome (GOLD analysis project Ga0187781, IMG submission 132447) | Tropical peat soil microbial communities from peatlands in Department of Meta, Colombia - 0715_SJ02_MP02_20_MG | ecosystem: Environmental > Terrestrial > Soil > Wetlands > Peat | place...
CGAGGTCGAGTATCAGGAATTGCCGGCGATCGTCGACCCGAAGAAATCGCTGGCGCCCGGCGCGCCGGTGATCCGTGAGGATATCGCCGACAAGAAGGAGGTGGGCCACGGCCCGCGGACGCATCCGAATCACATATTCACCTGGGAGGCCGGCAACAGGGCGGCGGCTGACGCGGCATTCGCGGGCGCCGCCGTCACGGTGCGTGAGGAGATCTTGAACCCGCGCGTGCACCCCTGCCCGATCGAGACCTGCGGCTGCGTGGCATCGTTCAACAAGGCAACCGGGTACTTGACGCTCCACGTGACCACCCAGATTCCGCACTTGTTTCGCACGGTGCTGGCGATGCTGTCCGGCGTTGCGGAAAGCAAGATTCGTGTCGTCGGCGGCGATATCGGCGGCGGCTTCGGCAACAAAGTGCCGATCTATCCGGGCTATGTAGTAGCCACGGTCGCCTCGATCGTGACCGGGCTACCGGTCAAGTGGATCGAATCGCGCATCGACAACATCTCGACGACGGGTTTTGCGCGCGACTACCACTGCGTCGGCGAGCTCGCGGCCGATCGGGACGGTCGCATCAAAGGCCTGCGCTTCACGGCGCTCGCCGATCACGGCGCGTTCAACTCGCATGTCTCCGCGAGCAAGCTCCCCGCGGGGCTATTCTCGATCTGTACGGGCTCGTACGCGATCCCGAATGCCTATTGCCGCGTCGACGCGGTATATACGAACAAAGCGCCGGGCGGCGTTGCCTACCGTTGCTCGCTGCGCGTGACCGAGGCGGTTTACCTGATCGAGCGCATGATGGACGTGCTCGCGCAAAAAGTCGGCATCGACAAAGCTGAGATTCGCCGCCGCAACTTCGTCAAGCCCGAGCAGTTCCCGTATACGACAGCGTTTGGCTGGACGCTCGACAGTGGCGCCTACCATGCGGCGCTCGACAAGGTGCTCCGAGCCGTCGATTATGAGGGGCTGCGCCGCGAGCAAGCGGCCAAGCGCGCCGACCCGAGCTGTCCGACGCTCATGGGGATCGGTATCTCGACCTTTACCGAGATCGTGGGCGCCGGACCCACCAAGGTATGCGACATCCTGGGCGTGGGCCTCTTCGACAGTTGCGACATTCGCATCCATCCGACCGGCGGCGTCATCGCCCGTCTCGGGACGATGAGCCAGGGTCAGGGTCACGCGACCACCTACGCGCAAATCATCGCGACGGAGCACGGGCTGCCCTCGAGCGACATCGTGATCGAGGAAGGCGACACGGATAAGGCCCCCTATGGCGCAGGCACCTGGGGCTCGCGCTCGACGCCCGTGGCAGGAGCCGCCGCCGCACAAGCCGCGCGCAAGATCAAGGACAAGGCGCGGAAGATCGCGGCGCATCTGCTCGAGGTGGGAGAGGGCGATCTCGAATGGGAAATCGATCGCTTCAAAGTCAAAGGGAACCCGAGCCAGGCGAAGACCATGAAGGAGATCTGCATGGTCGCCCACACCGGTAATATTCCCCCCGGGATGGAGCAGGGCCTGAATGCCGTCACCTACTACGACCCGCCGAACCTCACCTATCCGTTCGGCGCCTACCTCTGCGTGGTCGACATCGACAAATTTACCGGTGAGACGAAGGTTCGACGCTTCTATGCGCTCGACGACTGCGGCACTCGCATCAATCCGATGGTCATCGAGGGTCAGATCCACGGTGGATTGACGGAGGCCTATGCCGTGGCGATGGGCCAGCAGATTCCGTTCGACGAGAGCGGCAATCACCTGGGCAACAGCCTCATGGACTACTTCTTGCCTACCTCGATGGAGACACCGCACTGGGAGACCGACCACACCGTGACTCCCTGCCCGCACCATCCGATCGGGGCAAAGGGCGTCGCCGAGTCGCCACACGTCGGCGGGATTCCCTGTTTCAGCAATGCGGTGATCGATGCGTTCGCGCACCTCGGGGTCACGCACCTCGATATGCCTCACAGCGCCTTCCGTGTTTGGCAGACCTGTCAGCGCCTCGGAATCAACAAGCGCTAGCGCGAATTATTCATGAAGAACGATACATATCACGAGGAGCGGGCTTTGGAAGGGAATTTTCCGGGGCGTGAAAAACAGGATGTTTTTCCCGCAGCCTCCAGGGACGGATTCACGGCGGCCCGGAAAATTCCCTTCCAAAGCCGGCGCCCGGGGATAAAGAAGTTGTCCTTCATGAATAATCGAGGCTAGGCAGCGATTGAAAGTCAACCTCGAAAGAACCTTCCGGATGAGCGCCTCGGCGGCGGAGTCGTGGGCGCTCCTCAAGGACGTCGAGCGAGTGGCGGGGCTCATGCCGGGCGCCAGGATCACCGAGCGCATCGACGATCGGCACTACAAGGGCACCGTCGCAGTCAAGTTCGGCCCGGCCAACATGTCGTTTCGCGGCGAGGTCGAGATCGCCGCGCTCGAGCCATCGACGCGTAGCCTGCGGCTCATCGGCAAGGGGACCGATTCGACCGGGGGCTCCGGAGCATCCATGGATCTCACCGCGCGCGTGGATCAGATCGACGCCGCGTCCTCGGATCTCGTGGGCTCGAGCGAGGTGTCGATCAGCGGCAAGGCGGCGGCTTTCGGCGGCCGTATGGCGGATTCCGTTGCAGCACAGATATTGAAGCAATTTGCCACGAACTTCGCCGCCGAGCTCGAGGCGCGGCGGTCCTCCGGCACGGTTCAAGGGGCGGCCGGGATCTGCGCCGCGGCGGCGGCATCTCCCATGCCGAAGTCCAAGCCGCTCAGCGGGTTTCGCCTGCTGTGGGCCGGGATCCTCGGGTGGCTGCGAGCGATCATCGGATCGAGGGGCGCACATGGGCGCTAGCGAGCGCGCCCGCGAGCTCGCGGCGCTGCGCGAGGATCTGGCGCGCGCCGGATACATCGCCGAGCCCTCGCTCGCCGCTGCGCTGCTGCTGATGCAGGAGCTCGAGAGACCCTTGCTGCTCGAAGGCGACGCCGGCGTGGGTAAGACCGAAGTCGCCAAGGTGCTCGCGAGCATCCGCCGAACGCGGCTCATTCGGCTGCAGTGCTACGAGGGGCTCGATGCCCATTCGGCGATGTACGAGTGGAATTACCAGCGGCAGCTGCTCGCGATCAAGCTCCTCGAGCAGGATGCGCGCAGCATCGCCCAGAAGGAAGAGGACATCTTTTCGGAGCGCTACCTGCTCAAGCGCCCGCTGCTCCAGGCCATCAGCGGCGACACCGCACAGGTTCTACTGATCGACGAGATTGACCGGGCGGACGAGGCGTTCGAGGCGTACCTGCTCGAGCTGCTATCGGATTTCCAGCTCTCGATTCCCGAGCTCGGCACGGTGCACGCGAGCAGCCGGCCGCTGGTCGTCATAACCTCCAACGGCACGCGCGAGCTGTCCGATGCGCTGCGAAGGCGCTGCCTGTACCAGTACATCGAGTATCCGGACTACGAGAAGGAGCTCGCGATCGTGCTGAGGAAGGCACCCGGTGTGGGCGAGGAGCTCGCCCGCCAGATCGTCGTATTCGTCCAGGCGATCCGAGGCATGGATCTCGGCAAAAAACCGGGCATTGCCGAGACGCTGGACTGGGCCGCCGCGCTCCTGCGTCTCGGCATATCGGTGATCGACGTCGACGGCGCCGATCGCATCATGGAGAGCTTGAGCACCCTGATCAAGACCCGGGACGATCGTGCCGCCTTCCCGCGCGAGGTCGTCGCACGCCTGGCGGCGGCATGCTGATCTCGCGCGCGCCGGGGCATGAGTTGCGGCCCGTGGAGCGGCTCGCTGGCTTCGCGGGCTTTCTGCGAGCGAACGGCTTCGCCGTGGGGGGCGGCGATGCCGTCGAGGTGCTGCGGACCGCCGCGCGCGTCGGCGTGCTGGACGCTCAAGTGCTGCGCTGGTCGCTGAAGGCGCAGCTCTGCGGCCGGCGCGACGAGTGGCGGCGCTTCGATGAGCTCTTCGATGCCTGGTTTCTGCCGGCCAATCGCTGGCAGCGCCCCGAGCGCCGCGATGGGCCCGAGAGAGGCCAGGCCGCCGGACCCGCGGGGGCCCGCGGGCGCCAGGCAGAGGAGGATGGCGGCCGCGATGCCATTCGGCCCCGCGATGCCGCAAGCCCGAGGGAATCACTGGAATCCACCGATTTTCGCTCCCTGACCCAGCGCGAGCACCTCCTCGAGATCGAGGCGCTCATGCGCCGCTTCGCGCGGCGGCTGAAGCCGCTTCGCCTGCGGCGCGAGGTGCGGGCGCGCCGGGGGCGCCGGCTCGACCTGCCCGCCACGATCCGGCGCAGCGTGGCGCGTGGCGGTATGCCGCTCGATCTGGCATGGCGCGACCATCGGCGCGTTCAGCCGCGCCTGGTGCTGCTCATCGACGTCAGCCGCTCGATGGCTGGCTATAGCTTCTTTTACCTACGTTTGGCCCGAGCGCTCGCCGCGGAGCACACGGACGTTTTGAGCTTCATCTTTCACACCCACCTGACGGCCGTGTCGAATGCCTTGCATGAACCGGATCCGTGGCGTGCGCAGGAACAGCTCAACCTCATTGCCGAGGGCTGGGCCGGCGGCACGCGCATCGGTGACAGTCTTCGGCAGTTCAATGACGAGCACGCTCATCGCGCCGTGCACTCGCGGACGGCGGTCATCGTGTTGAGCGACGGCTACGATACCGGCGAGCCGCAGAAGCTGGCCTCGGCGCTCGCGCAGCTGCGCCGGCGAGCTCGATGCATCGTGTGGCTGAATCCCCTGTGCAGCCGATCGGATTACACGCCGGTGAGCGATGGCATGCAGGCGGCGCTCCCGCACCTCGACCTGCTCGCGCCGGGTGCCGATCTGGCGAGCCTGGAAGCCGCGCTTCCGAGAATACTGGAGGCGCTGAGATGAGCGATGCGACCGACCTGTTCGCGGCCGCACAACGCCTGCAGCAGCAAGGCGAACCGTACGCGCTGGTGAGCGTGGTGCGCACGCAGGCGCCCAGCTCGGCGCGCGCCGGCGACAAGGCGCTCGTCACGGCGCAGGGTATCGTCCTCGGCTGGATCGGCGGCGGTTGCGCTCAGCCTGCGGTTCTCAAATCGGTGCGCCAAGCGTTGCAAGACGGCTGTGCCCGCTTGATTCGCGTCGCGCCCGCGGATGCCGGCGGCGCAGCGCGCGGCGCGGAGGAGCTCCTGAACGATGCGCTCGAGTTCGAAATGGGCTGTCACTCGGGAGGGACGATCGAACTGTTCATCGACCCGATCCTCCCGCCCACACGCCTCGTGGTGATCGGCGACTCGCCCGTCGCCGTCGCCCTCGCCGGTTTGGCGCCGCGCCTCGGGCTTCCGGTCACCGTGGTGGCGCGGGGGGCCGACGGGCAGCGATTCGCGGACGCGAGCCAAGTCATCGACACCGATGATGCCGCCACGGTCGCCGCACAGGTCGCGGCGGGCAGTTTTGTCGTCGTCGCGACTCAGGGGCGGCGCGACTTTCAGGGTCTCGCCGCGGCGCTCGCGCTCAAGGCATCGAAGATATGGTTGGTCGCGAGCGCTCGCAAGGCGCAGGTCCTGCGCGAGTCGTTGATCGCTGCCCGTCACGATGCGAATGCGGTGAATGCGATCGTCGCCCCCGCCGGCCAGCCGATCGGTGCGCAAACGCCCGAGGAGATCGCCCTCTCGGTGCTTGCCTCGGTGGTGGCCGCACGGCGGATGCGGCGCGGCGCGACGGATGGGACTCGAGCGGAAGCGCTGACGCAGGCTCCACCCGCGGCTACCGAGGCTCCGCCCGCGGCGAAGGCGGCGGCCACTGCCGCGCTGTCCGAGAGCGATGATCCCGGCGGCGCTCCCGCCCCGCGGTGCTGCGGCCACTGATATGGGGTGTCTTCTCAAGCAGAGCGGACTGTACAGCCGCATGAGCATCGGTGCCGTGCTCCTCGCGGCCGGTGCGGGCACGAGAATGGGCGGTCGGCCGAAAGCATTGCTCGAGCTCGGCGGGGTGCCGCTCGTGCTGCGCCAATTGATCGCGTTGTCGGGAGCGGGCGTCGATGAGCTCGTCATCGTGCTGGGGGCTCACGCCGCGAGCATCCTGCCGGTCATCGAGCATTTCCCGGTCACCTTGGTGCACAACCCACGTCCCGGCGACGGACAGATCTCATCGCAGCGCCTGGGCCTCGCGGCGCTCAACCCGAATCTGGATGCAGTGCTCGTGGCGCTGGCCGATCAACCGCTCATCAACGAGGAGGACATCGCATCCCTGATCGGCGCATTCAAGAAACGCCCCGACGGCACCTCCGTGGTCGTTCCGCGAGTGGCAGGCCAGCCGGGTAATCCGGTGATTTTCAGTGCGGCGGTTCGCGCCGAGATCCTCGCCGGCGACATCGACGTCGGCTGCCGCCAGTGGCGCGATGCGCATCCCGCGGCGGTCGCGCACTTCGACACCGACAACCGCCGCTTCATCCTCGACATCGATTCCCCGGCAGACATCGAGCGTTTCGAGCGCGATACGGGCCATGCGCTACGCTGGCCGGCGGGGCTGGAAGCGAGTTGACTCGCGCTACGGCGCAGCGCTCTGCCAGGGCAATCGATCGAGGTCCACGTTGCCGCCGCTCAAGATGATGCCCACGCGCCGGCCCTGAACGGCGATGCGCCGCTCCATGACGGCGGCAAGCGGCACGGCGCCGCTCGGCTCGATGATGATCTTCATCACTTCCCACACCAGGCGCATCGCGCTCGCGATCGACTCCTCGGAGACCGTGACGATGTCATCCGCCTGCTGACGGATCAGCGGAAAGGTGAGGTCCCCCAGGGAGGTGCGCAAGCCGTCCGCGATGGTTCTCGGATCGAGCTGCGGCACGATCTTGCCCGCCCGATAGGATTGCTGCGCATCGTCGGCCATCGCGGGCTCGCATCCGATGAGGCGGATCGAGGGCTTCAATCCCTTGGCCGCGAGAGCGGTGCCGGAGAGCAGACCGCCGCCGCCCACGGGTGCGAGCAGCGTATCGATCCCCGGGCAATCCTCGAGAAACTCGAGCGCACACGTGCCCTGCCCGAGAATCGTCCGCACATCGTTGTAGGGATGCACCACGCTCGCTTGCGTTCGGGCGTGAGTCTCGGCGACCGTCGAGTCGTATTCCTCCGATGTCGGGACCGTTCCCCGGGCCTGCACCCAGATGATGTTGCCGCCGTAGCGGCGTACTGCGGCCACCTTCGATCGGGGCGCAACTTTAGGCATCGCGATATAGGCAGGGATGCCGCGCGTCCTTGCCGCGAGCGAGATGGCGGCCGCATGATTTCCCGAGGAGCTCGTCACCACGCCGTGCGCGGCCTCCTCATCGCTCAACGACAACACGGCGTTGAAGGCACCGCGAACCTTGAAGACGCCAGCCCGCTGCAGGTTCTCGCATTTGAAAAACAAGCGCGTTCCGAACTCGGCATCGAGTGCCGAGCTCGTCAGCACCGGTGTGCGCTTGATATGGGGTGCGATCCGCGCATGCGCTTCTCTGACCCCCGCCAGGCTCAGGGCTCGAGAGGGCTCATTCATACGAGGCTCACTCACGCGGCACCGTCCGGCCCGGCGGCAGCTCGGCGGGCGGGATGCTCGTCGCATCACCGTACACGGAGGCGAGGTACACGGCGATGAGCTTGATTTGATCGGCCTCGAGCGGCGCTCCGAAGGCGCGCTGCATCTTGGTCACCTCGGCCGTCCACTGCGCGAGCGACATGCGCGGCGGCTGCTCGTTGATGTAGTCGGCCGAGTGACACAGGCCGCATTTATCGAGCGCGAGTCGATAACCCGGCAGATCCGCACTCCGCAGCGCCGCCGTCTCCGCGGGCAATTGGATTTCGTGGCGCTCCTGCGCGCGAGAGGTGCTCCCTCGAGTCGCAGTCACGATCGCCAGCGCCGCGACGATCGATAGCGAGAGCTTGAGGCGGGGCGGCATGTGCGGATCCGCTCAGACCGCCGTGAGGCTCAAGCTCTCGACGGCATTTCGCTGGTAGCCGGGGGGATTCCAGGTCGCCTGCTCCGGTTGTGTCTCGCCGGCCAGGCTGGTCGCGCGGACCTTGAGCGAGAATGCACCTCGCGCGGGCGGCACGAACGGCAAACTCCACTCGCGAAACGAATAGCGACCGAGATTCTTCCCGAGCACGGCCTCGCGCCAGCTCGCCCCCCCATCGCTCGATACCTCCACCCGCTTGATGCCGCTGCCGCCGTCGAAGGCGATACCCTTCAGCGTGAGGGGGTGGGCGCTCTTCACCAACGCTCCGTTGCTCACGCTCGTGATGAAGGAGCGCACCTTCAATCGCCCGATGGGCGTGGTCTTCTCGGGCGTGGTTCCGGGTGCTACGCAGGCACAGTCGTTGTCGGGTATTCGATACGCGGTGGTCATGAAGAATGCGTCGTGTCCCGTGAACGGGCCGTCGAGTACGCGGATCTCGGAGAGGTGCTTCACCCAGTAGGTCCCGAAGTATCCCGGCACGATGAGCTTCAGCGGGTAGCCGTTCAGCATGGGAATGTCGGCGCCGTTCATGCCCCACGCGATCAGAACGTCCGCACTCATGGCGACGTCGATATCGAGCGCCTTGATGAAATCGGGCGTCACGGGAAGCACCGGCTCGTCGAGCCCGTCGAAGGTCACTTGCTTCGCCGCGGCCGTGGCGCCGGCGCGGCGTAGCACTGCGTTGAGCGGCACGCCCAACCAGCGGGCGTTGCCCATCGAGCCGTTGCCGAGCTGTCCGCCGAACACCCGCGGGAAGGAGAAACCGCGGCTATTGCCCGAGCATTGATTGACCGCGACGATCTCGGTCGGCTCGGCGAGCCTCTGCACCTCCGCCAAGGGCAGGGACAGCTCCCGCTCCACGTTCCCGACGACCTTCAGCCGGTAGGAGGCGAGATCGATGCTCGTCGGAATCCCGGCCAGGTGATAGCGCACGAAGAAGGCATCATTGGGCGTGAGCGCGCCTTCGTTGAACACGCTAAACGGGGTTTCCAGATTGGGCGGGCGCGCGGCGATTCTGAGAAGCGGCCGTTTTTGCGGATACGCGACGAGCTCGCGCTCTCCATTTTCAAAAGGTTGCGTCCAGGTGGCCGCGAGGCCGCGAAGCGGCGCGCTGCCGAACGCGGCGAGCGCAAGACCCGCGTCTCGCAGGAAGATCCGCCGTCCCGTCACAGGCAACATTCACTCCATCGCGGCAACCGCGTGACCCCTCCAAACCTCATTGTAAAGACCGCGAGCCGCAGTGCACAACCCGCCAGGCCGCTCACCCTTCCCGTCTGCAATGGCGTACTATCTCGCCCGCCGACCCCGGCAAGGTCAGCGGCGCTTGCGCTCTCGCTCATCTCAACAGGAGTCCTCACATGACCAGCAAAGATAGCAGTGCCTCGATAGGGTTGGACTTGAACAAACCCGACGTTCAAAAGCTGTTCTCGGATTTCATGGTACCCGGTGTCGACATGCGGTCGCTCATCAGCTCCCAGCAGAAGAACATCGCGGCTCTGACGCAGGCGAATCAACACGCGGTCGAGGGGATGCAGGCGCTCGCTCAGCGGCAGCTCGAGATCATGAAGCAAACCATGGTAAGCGCCGCCGATGCGGCCAAGCAAGTGTCGACGAGCGGCAATCCGAAGGAGGCGGCCGCCAAGCAAGCCGAGCTCGCCAAGGCGGCCTTCGAGCAAGCAGTCACCAACATGCGCGAGATGGCCGAAATGGTGAGCAAGTTCAGCAACCAGGCCTTCGATGTCATCAGCAAGCGGGTGACCGAGGGGTTCGACGAGATCAAGCAGCGAGCGCAGGCGCCGCGTTGATCGGCGCGGGGGCGAGGAGCGGCGCGACTCGGCTCCCCTGCGGACACACACGACGTTAAAGAGGCGAGCATGGCGCAATTGACGATTCGCGCCGCGGACGGCGGCAGCTTCGAGTCCTATCTGGCCACACCGAAGGGCGGCAGGGGCCCCGGAGTGGTCGTGATCCAGGAGATCTTCGGCGTCAACGCCGTGATGCGCGGCATTTGCGATGCGCTTGCGCAGCAGGGCTACACGGCGGTGTGTCCGGACCTTTTCTGGCGGATCGAGCCCGGTGTCCAGCTCACCGACAGGAGCGATGCGGAGTGGAAGCGCGCCTTCGAGCTATACCAGGCGTTCGACGTCGACAAGGGCGTGGCGGATCTGAAGGCGGCGCTCGGCGCGCTGCGCACTCACTCCGCCTGCACCGGCAAGGTCGGCAGCGTCGGTTATTGCTTGGGCGGCAAGCTCGCCTTTCTCATGGCGACGCACAGCGACGCCGATTGCAGCGTGGGTTATTACGGGGTGGGCATCGAGGGGCTCGTTCACGAGGCGAAGCAGATCGAGAAGCCGCTCCTCCTGCACATCGCCGAGAAAGATCAATACGTCCCACCGCCGGCACAAGAGAAGATCAAGGCCGGACTCGAGGGTAATGCTCTGGTCACCCTTTACAGCTATCCCGGAGCCGATCACGCATTCGCTCGGGAGGGCGGGGCGCACTACGACCGGGCGGCCGCCGAGCTCGCGAACAAGCGCAGCGCCGAGTTCTTCCGGCGCCATCTCGGCTCCTGAGGAGCGGCGCGGGCGCCGAGGCTCACGTGAGGGCAGAGGATCGACGCCTCGGAATGAATCGAGACATCTCGCGACGCGACTTCGTGAACGGCGTCGCGCTCGCGGCAAGCTCGCTCATGCTGCCTCGCGTCCTCTGCGCCGAGCCCGGCGAGGCGACATCGAGCGCCGAGGAGTATCCACCGATGCGTCTCGGCATGCGCGGCTCGCATCTGGGGTCCTTCGAGGTTGCCCATGAGCTGCGCGATCGGCGCGGCATCGACGTGTCGGGAGCGACGCGCAGCGGCGAAACGTACGATCTGGTCGTGGTCGGCGCCGGACTCAGCGGCCTCGCCGCGGCGCATTTCTTCTTGAAGAGCGTCGGCGGCGACGCGAAGGTCCTGCTGCTCGACAATCACGACGACTTCGGCGGGCACGCGAAGCGCAACGAATTGCATTACCAGGGCCGAGTGCTCGCGATCAATGGTGGCACGCTCGAGATCGAATCGCCGTCGCGCTACAACCGCTGGGCGCGGCAGGTGCTGGAGGATATCGGCGTCGATCTCGACCGCTACACCCGGGCGAACGAGGCCAACTCGAAGCTCTACGCGTCGTTTGGCTTGCGCGGCGCGCATTTCTTCGATCGAGAGACCTTCGGAGTCGATCGCCTCGTCGTGGCGCCTCGTCGTGGCGCCTCGGAGCAGAGCGGCGGGGTTTTCACGCTCGACTACGTCCGCGACATGCCGATATCGCAACGCGCGAAGCGCGATCTTCTGAGGCTTCAGGATCCCCATCAACCGGATTACATGCCCGGTCTATCCTCGGCGCAGAAGAAAGCAAAGCTCGCCCGCATGAGCTATCGGGATTATCTCCTCGACGTTGCCAAGGTAGACCCGCAGGCTTACTGGTTCTACATGGCCTTGGGGCGTGGTGTATTCGGTGTGGGCGCCGATGCGACGCCGGCGCTCTTCGCTTGGCAGATGCAGGAAGGCGCGGGATTTGCCGGTCTC
>Ga0187781_10003675_pt1 | contig 11502 bp, 9 predicted proteins | sample 0715_SJ02_MP02_2_FD_132447 | JGI IMG/M metagenome (GOLD analysis project Ga0187781, IMG submission 132447) | Tropical peat soil microbial communities from peatlands in Department of Meta, Colombia - 0715_SJ02_MP02_20_MG | ecosystem: Environmental > Terrestrial > Soil > Wetlands > Peat | place...
CATACCCTGCGCGATGGGCTGCTTATCTCTGTACTCGGGACGCGGCGGCAGGCGCTGCAGTTTGAACAGGTATTCGTTTGCCCCGACCTGGGCCAGCTTGAGTTTGTCGTGAAAGCATCGGACGCGAGCGTTGACCGGCGCCGGGTCCGGGCCGAAGTTCTTGACCAACAGGGGCGGCTTGAGCCGCGCGATGGCTTCGGTCAGGCCGTGCTTGCGCGGACACTTGTTGATGGCGTAGTCGAGCTCGCGGATGATCTGCCGATACGAGAAATGGCTGTAGATCGCGCTGACCGAGAGCAAAAACATCATCACCAGGACGATGACCAGCCCGCAGACCATCGTGCGCCGGATGGTGCGCGTGAACAGCACGTGGAAGTCCCCCCTGATTGCGCGTTCCTGCTTCGCGGCGGCCATCGCCGGAAACGGAGCGGGAGTCTATCTCCGTGCGCCCGGATTTCACAATCCGAAATTGCGGCCGGCTCCGAGGCAACGGGCGGCTCGCATAGCGAGGAATCTCTGCCCGCCGATGGGCACTGAAGCGCCCCGCGGCCCGGCGCTAGGGAGTGCGTTCCTCGGGCCGATCTTCGGAGCTAGGCATGGGGGCGCTCGGCCCGGGGCTGGGGCTGGTTTTGGGAATGGGGCTCGGAGTGGGCGTGGCGGGTTTGCCCCATTTGGATTGACGCTGCACCTGTTTGCGGTATTGGAGGAGGCCGGCCATCAGGATGTCGATTACCTTTGCCAGCTCGGAGAGTGCTTTTGGGTAATTCTTCGCCTCAAGCGATCCGCGCGCCAAGGCGTGAGCGGCCTGCTGCGCAGGCCAATCGATGGCCCAGCGTTCCTCGCTTGCGGCCCGAGCCAGTTCGCCTTCGAGCGTGGCGAGATGATTCAGAAAGGCGACGCTCGATTTCGCCGACGCCGTGCGGTAAGGCCTCCAGACGGTGGTCTCGATCCCCTCCTCTCCGGCCGATCTGCTCCGCGAACGCCGCTCGAGCCAAACGGCAAATGCTCCGGCCGCGGCCAAGAGCGATCCCCAAAGCAAGCAGGCGCCTTGGACAAAATGCTCAAAGAGGATGCAGATCACTCCTCCGGCGAACAGCAGAGCGATGACCCACATTGTGATGATCCACCCCAGTCCAATGCCGGGGGCTGGCGGAGCCGTTTCGTCGTCGGAACCGCTCCCCGCAGAGCTGGCGACGCGCCCGATGACAACCGTGACGTTGTCGGAGCCACCGCGAAGATTGGCGAGGTTCACGAGCATTCGGCAGGCCTCCTGCGGAGGAAGCTCACGGGCAATGATGCCGATCTCAGCATCCTGCACGTGCCCAGTCAGGCCATCCGAGCAAATGACATAAACATCGCCTGGCAGCACCGCGTACGGTCCCTCGACGTCGACTTGCACAACCGGTTCGGGCCCCAGCGAACGTGTAATCACGTGCCGCGACTCATGCAAAAAGACTTCGTCGGGGCGCAGTCTCCCCTGCCGCATCAGCTCCCATTGCACGCTGTGGTCGGCGGTCAATTGATCGATCCGCTCGCCCCGGATTCGATAAAGCCGGCTGTCGCCGACATGAGCGATCACCGCACCTTGGGGGCAGAGAGCCAGCGCCGTGCACGTCGTACCCATTCGCGCAAAATCGCGATTGAGCGAGCCCCGCTCGTTGATGGCGGCGTTGGCCGTCTCGAGCGACTGTTTGAGCGCTGTGCGGACGTCCGTATTGCGGATTTTGAAGAAGCTATGGCAGACGGTGTCGGCCGCGATCTTGCTGGCTAGCTCGCCGACCGCATGCCCCCCCATGCCGTCGGCCACCATAAGCAGGTGTCCGTGATCGCGCCAGGTGTCCGGGTCGTTGCACATCCGCACCGCGCACGAATCCTGATTGTTGCGTCTGCGAAAGCCAATATCGCTGACGGCGGCATAGCGGACCTGCTGATCCCAACGCATCATATTCATGTTATCCGGCCGCGTTTTCGCAAGTAAAGCGCCGTTCCTGGTCCGGCGGGGTGCGTAAACCCCGTGGCCGCAATCGCTACGGTCACGCGCCGACAGGCCCAAATTGCCCGCAACTGACTGCTCTGGCAGGTCCGGCGGACGACGAATAGAATCCGCCGCCCGGAGGGCTGCGCGCGAAGTAAGCGGAGCTTTGGTCGGTAGATAGGTGCGACGCCCGGCGACTGAGCTTCGCGCGCGGAATATCGGAACACGTCTCGTCGAGTTGACAAGGGACCGCACACTTTTCGCGCGAGATTCCTGAGGGCCGGATCGCGTCGTCGCGTCGTTTTGAAACCTTCGCCATGCTTGAACCCAGCCAGCCCATCGGGACAGCGCCGGTTTCTGCACCAGCCGGCTCGGAGTGCCCGCGTCGTCCTCCGCTGGGGGGGCACGCTCGGCTGAGGGTGATTCTGATTCTTGCGGCCGGCTTTTGGGTGTTGTCTCTCAGCGGATGTGTGTACCGACGCCTCGTCGTGCGCTCCGATCCGCCCGGGGCCCAGGTGATCCTCGATGGACAGGAAGTTGGCACGACGCCCGTTGCCGTGCCGTTCACTTACTACGGAACGCGTCAACTCACGCTGGTGAAACCGGGATACGAAACCCGCACGGAACTTGTGCGGATTCCGGCTCCCTGGTACCAGTGGCTGCCGCTCGACGTTGTCTCGGACAACTTCCTCCCTCGGCAGATCAACGACCGTCACGAAGTCTGCTGGCAACTCACGCCTCAAGGCGTTGTGCCGCAGGAGAAACTGCAGGAACGCGCCGACTCGCTGCGATCCGAGGCCCACATCGGCCAGTGACGGGCGTCATTGCGCCGCGCATCAGCCCTCTGTTCGCGCATTACTGTTCGCGCGTTATTTGTATTCCTCAGCGGAAATGCGTACGTAGTCGCGCTTCTCGTGCGGCTTCGCACACTCGCAGCGCGCCCGAAGGGGCTATTCGCGAGAATTTTCGCTGCGCGCCGGCGTTTCGTCGTTCGGCCCGATTTTTGCGAGGCGTGTCTCCGGGGATGCGACTCACGTATGTCCGCGGTCAACGCACAACTGCCAAAACTCAGCCCGAGGACTCGCATGGGCTTCGTCGTAAAGGTCACGGGCGATTCGCCGTCCGGGCCGCAATGGATCGGACAGAATACGCGCATCGGTCCAAAGCGCATGGGACCGCGTGACGAGGCGCGAGTGTTTCCGACCGAGGCCGAGGCTCAGTGGGAAGCCGAGATATTCCGCCTGCTGCTGCCCGACGGCGTTCAATTCGAAATCGAGGATGAGTAAGCGTCAGCCGAGTGTCCTGGGCACGAGACCTCAACCTGAGGCGAGTTACTCGCGCTGTTGCGAGCGAGGTATGGCCGCGTCTTGTGGCGGATCCTTCAACCCAGAGCTGCCACGCAGCGCTCCGCTGACTCCGACGAGCTCGGGATGGCGTGCGACCTTGTCACTAAAAACACGCAGGTCGCGGATCACCGGCTCGAGGTTTCGCAGCAGCATGGATGCCGATTCGGCAGAGCGGTTGAGGTTCGCATACAGTTGTGGATCGGCCGCCAGCTTGTGAATCGTCCCTTCCGGGCTGTTGACCATCTTGGCAAACATCGTCAGTTCCTCGCTGAGCGTTTCGACGTTGGCCAGCGTGTTCTCGATGCGGGTGGCCAGCGTGACGCCGTTCTTGGCCAGCGGGGCCGTGATCTCGTTGAGGTTGCTCAGGTTCTGGTCCATCTTCTGGACGGCGACGCGGACGGCCGCCACCGTTCGCTGAGTCTCTTCGGCCAAAACAGGCAAGGCGCTCATCGTCTTGCGCAGGCTTTCCTGGGTCTGCGGGTCTCCGATCAGGCGGCTTGTGTCCTGCAGCGTCTGATCGACGACCTTCATCGTGTGGGCCACTTCGGTGAGGGCGTCGGCCGCGCGGGCCACGACTGTGTGGAGGTTGCCCTGGTTGGTCTGCAGCACGTTATTGAGATTGTGTCCGACTGTCTGCCACTCGTGGCTGGTCTGCTGGAACGAATCGATCAGCAGGGCGACATTTTGTTCCATCCGCGCGACGACATTGAGCGGGTCGATGGCCGGCTCGGCCTCGACGGTGTCCCCGTCTTTGAGAAACTGATTGCTTTTGCCCGGCAGGAATTCGATTGCCGAATCGCCCAAGAGCGAACTCACCAGCCGCACGCGGCCATCGGGCCAGAGACGAACGCCGTCCTTGATGGCCGCTTTGACAATCAGTCCGCCGTTGTCGTCGTCGAACTTCACGGCCGTGACGCTGCCGATGAGCACGCCGTTGCGCCGCACGGGAGTCGACACGGCGATGCCGGTCGCCGATTTGAACCGGATATTGATCGCATATTTCGGGCGCAGGTAGTTCTGGATCTCGCCGAACTGGAAGATCAAGCCGGCGATCGCGGCCAGTGCCAGGGTGACGAAGATCCCTACGCGTAACTGCAGCTGCCGCTCCGTCATCGTTTCGTCTCTTTTCGAGTTTGACTGCTTGGAGTTTGAGTCGTCCCCGATCGTCGGAATTGGCGCCGGACATCGGTCGACCGCGGCCCTGACTTCACGTGAGCGAAAGTTCCTCGATTCGCTCGCCCGCGTTGCCGTTGACGAATTGCTCGACGCGCGGGTTGGTCGATTTCATCAGTTCCCGCGCGGTTCCCTCGAAGAGGATCTGCGGCTCCTCAGGTCCCAGCAGAGCTGCCGGACAAAGCATGAGCACGCGGTCGGCCACGCGCTCGACGGTGCGCATGTCGTGCGTGACCACGATGCTGGTCACCCGGCCGCGGCGTTTTGTGCGGAGGATCAGCTCGTTGATAACGTCGCTCATTACTGGGTCGAGGCCAGTGGTCGGCTCGTCGTAGAACATCACTTCGGGCTCAAGCGCCAGGGCCCGCGCCAGGGCGACCCGCTTTTTCATGCCTCCGGACAAGTCGGCCGGCTTGCGGTCGCAGACGCCTTCACGCAATCCAACCTCGCGCAGGCGGTCGCGGACGATTTCGCGGATCTTCGTGTCGGAAAGATCGGTGTTCTGCCGCAGCCCGAAAGCCACGTTTTCCGAGACGCTCATGCTGTCGAACAGCGCGGCTCCCTGAAACAAGAAGCCGTAACCGAGCCGATCTTTGGCCCGCTGCCGCTCGGGCATAGCGGCCACGGGGCGTCCCCGCCAAAGGACACGTCCTTCGGTCGGGTCGAGCAATGCCATCATCAGCTTGAGGGTCACGCTTTTCCCGCAGCCGCTCTCGCCGATGATCACCAGCGTCTCCCCCTCCTCCACCGCGAGAGAAATGTCGCGCAAGACGAGTTGGCTGCCGAACCGCTGAATGATGTTGGCCAGCTCGATTACCGGCGGGGAAGCGGAGGCACGCGGAGCGGGCCGCGGCGAATGGGGGCCGGCCATCGGAGACGCAGAGGAGGATGGCGCCCTCGGCGGCGGGTTCGGTTTACGCGATCCGAAGATTCCCATCGTCACCCTCCGAGGGCCGACGGCCAGAGCACGTAATAGAAGTCGTTCAGGAAGATATCGAGCACAAAGTCGAGGACCAGGATGACTCCGAAGGACAGAACGAACGCCTGCGTCGCGGCGCGCCCCACCCCCTGGGCCCCCGCACTGCAATGGAAGCCGCGATGGCACGAGACGATGGCGATCGCGGCCCCGAAAAACATGCTCTTGAGCAGGCCGCAATAGACGTCGTAGGCCGAGACCGTCATCCGCGAATGCAGCCAATAGTGAAAGTCGTTGATCTCGAAGATCTGCACCGAGATGAACCAGCCGCTCACGACCCCTGTGAGATCGGCCAGCGCGCTCAGCAAGGGGATCAACAAACAGCAGCCGAGAAACCGCGGCAAAACGAGGAACTGGATCGGATCGGCGCCGAGGGCTCGCAGAGCGTCGATCTGTTCCGTCACGCGCATCGTGCCAATTTCGGCGGCCATCGCACTGCCGACGCGGCCAGCGAGCATCGTCGCCGCCAGAACGGGGCCGAGTTCGCGAACGAGCGACAGATTAATGACCGCGCCCAGTTGCGTGTCGAGCCGCATCGCGTGCAGCTGGTCGTATGTTTGCACGGCCAGAACCATGCCGATGAAGGCACCGGTGACGACCACGACCGGAACGCTCAACACGCCGATCTGATAAAACGAGTAGAGCAGGACGGCTCGTTTGGGGAGCCGCAGCATCATCCACCGCAACATCCGCGCGGTGAACAGCGACAAATCGCCCACCGTCCAGAGGAAGGCCAGGACCCACCGTCCCAGGATGTGAAACGGCGTATCGAACGGCTGGGCCTGCGATTCGCTCGCCATGCCAATCCCCCCTGCCCTGTCCTTCGGCTCTCGCGCGGTTTAACGGCGGTCGGCAAACGCCGGACGTCGTGCAACCGCCCGGCTGGCGGCCGCAACGGGCAGGTACGGTAGTGGATTTGGCGGTTTGGAGCGAGGGAGCTTTGGAACAGCAAGGTCCGTTTCGAGTGCGTTCGACCCGTCCGGGGACTTTGTCCGCGCCACGCGGATCATCGTGTAACGGTTCGGCCTGACGCAAATCCTGCGGGAAGCCCCGACGCCACACGCAATACCTGCGATCGCTGCACGCAGCCCAAACGGCGTGTTAGACTGGTGGAGCGGGGGAAAAGCCGCAAACTTCGGCCACGCATCCAAATTGCGATGGCTTCCCTCCTGTCCTGAAAGAGAAATCTGTCTTAACAGAGAATTCGTCGAGGGAATCCGGTCATGCGACGCGCTTTTGTTTTGGCGATCGGGATGGTCATCGTGGCGGCAGGCCTTGCGGCAAGCGCCGACGACAATAAAACGCCGCAACGCTCTCCCGCCGAAGCGAAGGCCATCGCGAAAATCAAGGAACTCGGCGGCCAAGTGATGGAGCTAGCGCAGAACGACCCGCGGCTCGAGATCTCGTATCACCTCAGCGGAGGCAAGGTGACCGACGACCAGCTCAAGCCACTGGCCGACATCAAGGACGTCGTGCACTTGAACCTGCGAGGCACCGACGTCACCGACGCTGGGCTGGAAATCGTCGGCAAGCTGACGTCGCTCATTCGCCTGCACCTGGAGCGCACAAAGATCACGGACGCCGGTCTGGCGCATTTAAAGGGGCTCGCGAACCTCGAGTACCTCAACCTCTACGGGACGAGCGTCACCGACGCGGGGCTCGATCAACTCACGGGGCTGAAGAAACTCAAGAAGCTGTTCGTTTGGGAAACCAAGGCGTCGCAGGATGAGATCAACAAGCTCAAGGGAGCGATCGCGGGAATTGAGATCGTACCCGATCCGGAGCTCGACTTGCGCCGAGCCGCGCTGGAGCGGCGGCGAGCCCTCGAAGACGCGCAGCTCCTCGTCGCCGAGACCAAGAAGTCAGCTCAAAGCGCGGCGGCCAAATTGCCGGAGCTCGAGAAGGCGGCCGAGGCGGCGTCAGCTGCTGCTGCGGCCGCGAATACCGAGCTTGGCGACGTGACGAAGATCCTGGAAGCCGTCCAGAAGATTGTCGACGCGAAAAAGTCTGCCCACGACCTGGCTGCGAAGAAAGAGGCCGACGCCAAAAAGGCCGTGGCGGCCGCCAAAAAGAAAGTCGAGGAAGCCGAGAAAGCAGTCGCCGAGGCAGTCGCGCAACTCGACGAGTTCGATATGAAGAAGCAGGCCGCCAAAGCGGCCAAGGCGGCCGAGAGCGCTCGCCAGGCGGCCGAAGAAGCGAAGAAGCAGGCCGAGGCTCAAGCGGAAAGGGCGAAGGAAGCCAAACGCACAGCCGACGAAGCCGCCAAGAAGGCCGAAGAAGCGGCCCAAAAGGCCCGCGAGTTTTCGAAACAAGTCGACGTCAAGTCGGCCGACACCAAAACTCCCAAATCGAAGTAGGCCCGCCGATTTGGTTTAGTCGCAAAGAACCGCGCCCGTGCCGAGCGGCTCTTTTTGACGCGGCGAAGCGCTCTGAAAATAAGGCGGATCTTATTTTCGCCTGAGACGGTTCCGACACGCCCCTGTTCCGAGGGACGCCCTTCTTCCGACACGGTACAATCGACGCGGTCTCGTTAGAGACGCGGAACATCCGGGCGTTGCCGGCTCTGCGACGGGTGCCAAAATCCATGTCCGGGAAAATTCTGCTCGTCGAGGACGACGCGGAGATCGCCGACTTTGTCGTGCGCGGCCTGCGCGAGGAAGGCTTTGACCTGGAGCGCGCCGCCGACGGAGACGAAGGCTGGCACCTGCTGAGCAATCGTGAATGGGACGCGGTCCTCTTGGATTGGTGGTTGCCGCGGGCCGACGGCCTGAGCTTGCTGCGACGCTTCCGCAGTGCGAACCGAACGACTCCGGTGCTGTTCCTCACGGCGCGCGACGCCGTCTCGGAGCGGGTCACGGGACTCAATAACGGCGCCGACGATTACCTCTGCAAGCCCTTCGCTTTTGAGGAGCTTCTCGCGCGCGTGCGCGCGATGACTCGTCGCCAGGAACGCTCGCCGACCTGTCTGTCGTGGGGCGATGTCAGGGTGGATCTGAACAGTCGTCGCACCGAGCGAGCCGGCCATCGGCTCCACCTGACTGCCCGGGAAGAGTTGCTCTTGGTCTTCATGATGCGACACCCGGGAGAGGTTTTGACGCGCCGACGTCTCTACGAAGAAGTCTGGGACGATCGCTACGACGACTTTTCGAACACGTTGGAGGTGCACGTCATGGAGTTGCGGAAGAAACTCGAGGTTTTTGGCCCGCGGCTGATCCACACCCTTCGAAATCGCGGCTATTGCTTCGGCGAAGAAAGCAGGTGACCGCTTGACGCTGACAACACGGGTTTCGTCCTTTGTGCTGGCGCTCCTCAGCCTGGTGCTGATCGGCTTTTCGCTGACGCTGTATCTCCTTAGCGGCCGATATCTCCACGGACAGGTCGACGAGCGACTCGACGGCACCCTGAGCGCGCTGTGTGGCGCGGTCGAACAAACTCGCTACGGGCTCGAATGGGAACCCACGAAACGGCAGGCCGGTGTCGGCGAGTCGCCTTTCGGTTTGCCGGTCCTCTGGTTCGTAGAAGATCGGCAAGGTCAAATCCTCGACCGTTCGGCGCAGCCCGAGACGGACGAGCTCATCAAGTCGCGGCCAATCGATTCGGGCACCGCGCGCCAGTCGGCGGACACGCTCGAATGGAGATCGGGTCCCTGGCGGCTTCGGCAACGCTGGATTCGCGCCGAGCGCGACGCCAGGCCCGTCAAACCGGGGAAAAAGGTCAAAAACCATCGGGAATTGCGGATCACTGTCGCCACGTCGTTAAATCCGGTTCATGCGGCATTGACTCAGTTGGCAATTACGCTGGCCGGCCTCTCTGCGGGAATTCTGCTGGTCGCCTTGATCGCGGTTCGAATCGTCTGTCGCCGCGTGCTGGCGCCGGTCAGCCGAATGGCTGTTGCCGCTTCGACCATCGGCGCCGACGACCTGTCGCGACGACTCCCGGCGGTCGCGACAAGCGACGAGGTGGGCCAACTCAATCGAGCCTTCAACGGTTTGCTCGATCGATTGCAGGAATCATTTGAGCGACAGCGGCGATTCACGGGCGAAGCCTCGCACCAAATTCGCACGCCTCTTGCCGGCATCCTGGGCCAGATTGAGGTCGCGCTCCGTCGCGACCGGTCGACTGAAGAGTACCGGCGGGTTTTAACTGGTGCATACAACCGGGCCAATCATCTCAGCAAGATCGTCGAATCGCTGCTCTTTTTGGCGCGTGCCAATGGAGACGCCGCCCTGACCGCGATGGAAACTCTGTGCCTCAATTCGTGGTTGCCAGAACAGCTTGAACCGTGGTCCGAGCACTCGCGGGCCACGGACATTGTCCTGCAATTGAACGAGGCGGAGCCTTGCATGGTTCGTGTCCAGACGGCATTGCTCGGTGAGTTGCTCAACATCCTGGTGGAAAACGCCTGCAAGTACAGTGTGCCGGGAATGCCAATCGAAATCGCGCTTGACCGCGACGACGGCGCTGTTCGCATCCAGGTCAGAGATCGCGGGTGCGGAGTTGCGGCGGACGATCTGCCCCATTTATTTACGCAGTTTTTCCGTGGCGACGAGGCCCGCCGCCAGGGAATCGAGGGGACAGGATTGGGGCTTTCGATTGCCTGGCGCCTCGCGCGGCTCTTTGGCGGCGAGTTGACCGTTGAAAGCAGCGTTGGCGTGGGGAGTTGTTTCACGCTACGGCTGCCTGAAGTCCAAACGTCCGAGTCTCGCCCCGCGGCCATGGCGTTCGCGCAGGCCTGATTGAGCCGCAGCTTTGCCCTAGCTACCAACTCGCACGGTCGGCGCGGAACGATCGTCGTGACGCAGGGTCGCGCGCTGCATTGGGCAGAATCTGCTCGCTCAGCGACTGGAAAACGCAACCTCAGCTGCGTCCTCTCGGACCGCCGCACCCTCTTTGCTCTAACGCGAATCAGAACAACGCGTTCCAAAGACACGTCGTCACGGAAAGAATTGTCCGAAAAATTAATGGCAGCTCAAGCGCCAGATAAGATGTTCCTTATTAGCGCGAACTTCACTTTTTAATCACATCGTCTCCATCGTTCTGTTGTCAAGTTGCGGAAGAAATCTCCATCGCGGAGGCGGTGCACCACCGCAATCGCACGGGCAAACTCGGTTCTTTGCCAGGTCCCACTCTTGTAAGGACGAGCCCATGATGACGAGGCGAAAAGGTTTCACGCTCATCGAGCTGTTGGTGGTGATCGCGATCATCGCCGTCTTGATCGCACTCTTGTTGCCGGCCGTCCAAGCGGCGCGAGAAGCGGCGCGGCGGCTGCAATGCCGCAACAACTTGAAGCAGATCGCGCTGGCGGAGCACAACTACCACGACGTCCACAGCCTCTTCACGCCCCCGTACATGATCGTTCTCAAGGGCCAGCCGGACTACAAAAGGTGCCCCGGCAATCCCTATGGCGGTTGCGTTTGCTGTTGGTGCTGCGGATACCACGGCTGCCACATGGACTTCAACTGGCATACGTGGCTCGAATTCCTGTTACCCTTTGCAGAAGGCAACAACGTCTACCGGCAAATCTGCGAGAACGCCCCCCTTTACTCTCCCTGGAAGGTTTGCGGCTGTAAGGACGCTGGCTACGTGTCGGCATGGACTTATCCCAACTCCGGCGATTGCCAGGTGAACACGATTAACCCGAAACAGTGCGCGTATGACCCGTGCGCCGCGAAACGGCCGGTGGCCCAAGTCGTCCCGACGTACGTTTGCCCATCGTGCCCGCGGACTCAAAACCCGTTCCGCGAACACGACTACATGTTCGGGAATTGCTGCGGCGCCCTCGCCTGCTGCCATCCGGGCCCTTGTTATACAGACATTTATCGGCTGTCGGGCGCCACAGATTACATGGCGGTGGGCGCACTGAAACACTGCATCATGACGTACATTTGCTGCGTGCTCGAGACGCCAAACATGCGCTGCCATTGCTTTAAACATGGCAAGCCTTGTCACGTCCAGCATTGCTCGGTTTTGTTCTGCTTTCGAGGCGAGGGACATTTCGATAACCCCGGCGTGAGTATCGACCAGGTCACCGA